>Ga0070672_100002699_pt1 | contig 11341 bp, 10 predicted proteins | sample KBSM13metaG_FD_66151 | JGI IMG/M metagenome (GOLD analysis project Ga0070672, IMG submission 66151) | Miscanthus rhizosphere microbial communities from Kellogg Biological Station, Michigan, USA - KBS M1-3 metaG | ecosystem: Host-associated > Plants > Roots > Rhizosphere > Soil ... | reverse complement strand
AACTCGACGCGGCCGTGGTCGAGCGCGCGGCTCGACAGCACGAAGGCCTGGTCCACCGGCAGCAGGTCGGATTCGTCGACCCCGCACGCGGCGGGCCCTGCGAGCACTCCGCCCAGCAGCAGCATTCCGGCAAGCACGCCGGCCTTCCAGGCCCTGCCGATCATGCGCCGGCACCTGCGTCGGACGTCTCCGCGCGAACCCAGTCCAGGTACGAGGCCAGTCCGCCGGCCGGTTCGAGCGCGACGATCTCGGGCACCGCATGCGGATGCAACGACACGATGCACTCCTCGAGCGCGTCGAGGCGCGCGGCCGTGGTCTTGATGAGCAGGAGGGTCTCGGCGGCACGCTCGACGGCGCCTTCCCAGCGATAGACCGACCGCACGCCCGGCAGCAGGTTCACGCAGGCGGCCAGCCGCCGTTCGACCAGGGCCGCGGCGAGCGATTCGGCCCCGTCGGCATCGGGGCAGGTGCAAAGGACGACGAGGACGGACATCGCGGCAGCCGCAGGGAAGTCGCACAGCGTAGCTGGCGAGGGTCCGGGCTGTCATGTGGATGGCCCCACCCGTCGGGCGGGGGCCGTCCGGAGGGCGTGTTCCTTGCGGTGCGCTAATGCCCCGCCTGCATTTCCGCCAGCCGCGGCAGCAGCTGCGTCTCCACGGCATCGCGGATCTGCCGTTCGGTCACGTAGCCGCGGCCGGCGGTGTCGATGCGTTCGAAATGCGCGGCCACGCGCGGCATCGCGCCGCGCGCCTCCTCCCGGGTGAGGCGCCCGTCGTGGTTGGCATCGGCGCGCGCGAAACGTTTCGGCAGTTCGACGTCGAGCGCCTGGCGCACGCGGTCGGCGGTGGCGTCGGCAGCCGGCGCGGACGACGTGCCGAGGCCGAGCGCGACCGCCAGCAAGGCCATGCACACGGAGCGGCGCGCGCGTCGCGGCACTTCACCGGAGCCCGGCGTTCGCTGGGCCGGTATCGCGGTTTGGAAACATGCAGGCGACATGGTCATAAGGAGCACTCCGGGCAAGCCGCTCCCGCGGGCGCGCGGAGCGTCCGGGGCTTCACTTGAAAATCGGGAAACTACTTGCAGGCGACCGTTTCGCCAGCCGGGTTCGTGCAGCTGCCGTTGTGCTGGACACCCGACTTCGACGCGCTCGTGGAACCGTCGTAGCTGCCGCCGTTGGCCCCGTTCGCTTGGGTCGCCCGGTTGAGCGTGCCGTTGCCATGGCCATCGCCGGTCGCCGTGCCCTGGCTGGTGAAGCTGCCGCGCTTGCCGCTGCCCGAACTCGCGCCACGACGGGTCGTGGTGCCGTCGGCGCTGTGCTGGAACGCGCCGGCGTGGCGGACGCTGCCGTTCGCGGTGGTCGTGCTGCCGGCGCTGCCGCCGACCGCGTTGCCCGCGCCGTCGCTCACGACGCCGCCGCCCGCCGTGCGGGTGCCGTTCGCGCCGGTCGCCGTGTGCGCGCCGCCCGCGGCGACCCCGCCGTCCTGGGTGTGCACGGCCGCCCCGCCGCCGCTGCGCTTGGGACGCTCGCGCGCGTCGGCGGACAGGGCTGCGACGCCAAGGACGAGGCAGGCGAGGATGACGGTGGATTTGTTCACTGGGCGGCTCCGGGAGAGGGATGCTGGTGGTCGAACCGGCCGGCAGCGGCGCCTGGGCGGCGCCTGCCTGGGGATTCGACGGTGTCCAGACTCGGCCCTTTCCGCGCCCGATGCGTTTCGCGGATCACGTTTCATGCAAGCGGCTGTTTCGCCCGGTGGCGGACGAAACATTTGCTTGCAGTTGGCCTCGCGGCCGCTATTTGCAGGTGGTCGTGCCCGAGCCGCCGGCGCAGGTGCGGCTCGACGGCGTCGCACGAGGATCCTTCGTGGAGGTCTTCGTCGCCGCGGCGGCGGCAGCCGCCTTCCTTCGCGCCGCAAGCACCGGATTGCGCCCGCCCAGCGCGGCGGCGGTGGCGCCGGACTGGCTGTTGCCGACACCGGCGCTGGCCGCCTGGCTGTTGCCCACGCCCTGCATGCCGTTTTCGCCTGCACGCCCGCCGCCCATCGCGGCGATCATCGCCATGGTCCCGACGGGCACTGCGGGGTGGGTCACCGAGCCGTTGGGGGCACGCTGCAGCCCGCCCGCCGCGGATGGCGTAGTGCCGCCGTCCGCGAAACTCGGAGGATTGAAAACCGAGAATCCGCTGCCGCTGCCCGCCGTGCTCTTGCCGCCGCCCGATGCGGACGTGTGACCCCCATGCATCAGGGTGGGAAGGGTCTTCATGCCCGCCGCCTTGGTGCTGCTCGCCGCCGGCGTCCCACCCCATCCGCTGATCTTGCCGCCACCTTTGGCCCAGGTGTCGGACGCGACCGCAAGGGCCGCCACGGCGAAGCCGCAAGCCAGGAATCGCTGGTGGGAACGCATGGGAAAGGACTTCCGGGAAAGGAGGGCCATTGTAGTCGCGCTCCCGTTAGCGGGGCGTTTCGGCCTCGGGCGCCAGCGCTCGCCATTCAGATGCCTCGCGCGGCCTTGAATCCCTCCTGCAGGGCTCCATCTCCCGTGGGCCCGCACTTCCCCGCCGGGTTTTGCGCGCGTAGAATTGGCACTCAAGGACGGAGAGTGCTAACAAATCCGTCCAAAGCCTTCCGCGTCAATCACTTACGTTCAATCACCCACGAGGTTCCCCATGAAGCTGCAACCCCTGTTCGACCGCGTCGTCATCAAGCGTATGGAAGAAGAGAAGCTGTCCGCGGGCGGCATCGTCATCCCCGACTCGGCGACCGAGAAGCCCATCAAGGGCGAAGTCATCGCCGTCGGTCCGGGCAAAGCCCTCGACAACGGCAGCCACCGCGCCCCGGGCGTGAAGGTCGGCGACAAGGTGCTGTTCGGCAAGTATTCCGGCACCGAGGTCAAGCTCGATGGCACCGAGTACCTGGTGGTGAAGGAAGACGACATTTTTGCTGTTCTGGGCTGAGCCCAGAACAGCGGGAATAGGGAATGGGGAATTGGGAATAGGTACAGCCATAGCGTGCTCGCCGAATTCCTCCCCCACCCTGAGTTCCCGCTCTTCGCTTCAAACCATTCCCCATTCCCCATTCCCCATTCCCGGAGTTTTTCCAATGGCATCCAAAGAAGTTCGTTTCGGTGAAGACGCACGTGCGCGCATGGTCAAGGGCGTGAACGTCCTTGCCAACGCGGTCAAGGTCACCCTGGGCCCGAAGGGCCGCAACGTCGTGCTCGAGAAGAGCTACGGCGCGCCGACGATCACCAAGGACGGCGTGTCCGTCGCCAAGGAGATCGAGCTGTCCGACAAGTTCGAGAACATGGGCGCGCAGATGGTCAAGGAAGTCGCTTCCAAGACCTCCGACGCCGCCGGCGACGGCACCACCACCGCCACCGTGCTCGCGCAGGCGATGATCCGCGAAGGCATGAAGGCGGTCGCCGCCGGCATGAACCCGATGGACCTCAAGCGCGGCATCGACAAGGCCGTTACCGGCGCCGTCGAGCAGCTCAAGGCGATCTCCAAGCCCTGCAGCACCTCGAAGGAAATCGCCCAGGTCGGTTCGATCTCGGCCAACTCCGACGCCAACATCGGCGAGCTGATCGCCAAGGCGATGGACAAGGTCGGCAAGGAAGGCGTGATCACGGTCGAGGACGGCTCGGGCCTGGACAACGAGCTCGACGTCGTCGAGGGCATGCAGTTCGACCGCGGCTACCTCTCGCCGTACTTCATCAACAACCAGCAGTCGATGTCGGCCGAGCTGGAAGACCCGTTCATCCTGCTGCACGATAAGAAGATCTCGAACGTGCGCGAGCTGCTGCCGGTGCTCGAGGGCGTGGCCAAGTCGGGCAAGCCGCTGCTGATCGTCGCCGAGGAAGTGGAAGGTGAAGCCCTTGCGACGCTCGTGGTCAACACCATCCGCGGCATCGTCAAGGTCTGCGCCGTGAAGGCGCCGGGCTTCGGCGACCGCCGCAAGGCGATGCTCGAGGACATGGCGATCCTCACCGGCGGCACCGTGATCTCCGAGGAAGTCGGCCTGCAGCTCGAGAAGGCCACGATCAAGGACCTCGGCCGCGCGAAGAAGATTCAGGTCTCCAAGGAGAACACCACGATCATCGACGGCGCGGGCCAGGCCGACGGCATCCAGTCGCGCATCAAGCAGATCAAGGCGCAGATCGAGGAGACCACCTCGGACTACGACAAGGAGAAGCTGCAGGAGCGCGTGGCCAAGCTGGCCGGCGGCGTCGCGGTGATCAAGGTCGGCGCGAGCACCGAGATCGAGATGAAGGAAAAGAAGGCACGCGTCGAGGACGCCCTGCACGCCACGCGTGCGGCGGTCGAGGAAGGCATCGTGCCGGGCGGCGGCGTCGCGCTTATCCGCGCGCTCAACGCGCTCGGCGAGCTCAAGGGCGCCAACGAGGACCAGAACCACGGCATCCTGATCGCCAAGCGGGCGATGGAAGCCCCGCTGCGCGAAATCGTCACCAACTCCGGCGACGAGCCGAGCGTGGTGCTCAACCAGGTCGCCGGCGGCAAGGGCAGCTACGGCTACAACGCCGCGACCGGCGAGTACGGCGACATGATCGAGCTGGGCATCCTCGACCCGACCAAGGTCACGCGTTCGGCGCTGCAGAACGCCGCCTCGATCGCCGGCCTGATGATCACGACCGAAGCGATGGTCGCCGAGCTGCCGAAGAAGGAAGAGTCGCACGGCCACGGTGGTGGCGGCGGCGGCGGGATGGGCGGCATGGGCGGCATGGATTTCTAAGCCCTGCTCACGACCTGCTCCCGAACAGCCTGCAACATCGAAAAGCCCCGCTTCGGCGGGGCTTTTTTGTTGTCTTGCCAGCCGCACGGTTGCTCCATGCGATAGCGGAGTTCGCCCGGCTGCGGCGGATGGACGCGTCCGAAGCGCAACGCAGTCCATTCCTGCCGAACGTGCGTGCACGATCGTCCGATCCGGGCCCGAACCGGCGCTTGCCCGATCGCCGCACGCCCGCCAGACTTCGCGAAAAGACCGATGGAATCTCCAATACGCTCCCCACGCGTCGGAGGGGTATCAGCGAGGTGGCAATGAAGCAGTACATCGTGTTCGCGTTGGTCGCAGCCGTATTCGCCGCGGCTGTGATCGCCGCGGGCGGCATCGCGACGGGGCGCGTGGTGAATGCGCACTCCGGCGAGCCGGCGGCAGAGGCGCAGGGCGACACCGACGCGGGTCGCTCGCTGCCCGACGACTGGTTCCTCTCGCAAAGGCTCTCCGGCGACGCACCGTCGCAGGCAACGCTGCAGCTCGCGAGCGCGCAGGCCGGCCGCCTCGCGCAGCGCGCCCTGACGATGGCTCCGGCGACCGTGAATGCGCGGTGGAGCTATGTCGGACCGGACGTGATCGGTGGCCGGATCGTTGACCTCGCGATCGATCCGACCGCGTCGGACACGGTGTATGTCGCCGCCGCGTCGGGCGGAATCTGGAAGACGACCGACGCCGGCGTGACCTTCCAGGCCGCCTGGCCGAACGGTAACGGCCAGGCCTTCGGCGCCCTCGCGATCTCGCCGACCGGGAAGCTGTACGCGGGCGCGGGGGAGGCGAACCCTGGTGGCGGCAGCATCAGCTTCGGTGGCAAGGGCGTGTACCTGTCCGGCGACGGCGGCAAGACCTGGAAGTCGCTCGGCCTTGGCACGAGCGAGCGGATCGCCCGGATCGCGATCGACCCGACGAACGAGCAGCGCATTTTCGTCGCGGCGGCGGGCCCGCTGTTCAAGTCGGGCGGCGCGCGCGGCATCTACCTGACGACCGACGGCGGACAGAGCTGGAATCGCGTGCTGCAGGGCGCCAACACCACGACCGGCGCGTCCGACGTCCAGATCGACCCGGCGAACCCGAAGCGCATCTTCGCGGTCCTGTGGGATCACCTTCGGGTACCCGACCAGCGCCGCTACGGCGGCAGCGGCTCGGGCATCTACCGTTCGACCGACGGCGGCACGACCTGGACCCGGCTCGCCGGCGGGCTCCCTGCCCCGGCACCGGATGTCGGCCGGATCGGCCTCGGGCAGTCGCCCTCGACCCCGAATCGCCTGTACGCGGTCTACATCAACGCCGCGGGCATCTTCACCGGCTTCTATACCTCGACCGATGGCGGCGACGCCTGGACGCTGCTTCCGAAAAAGACCGTCCTTGCCAATTCGCAGTCGTCGTACGGCTGGTGGTTCGGGCGGATCTGGGTCGACCCGGCCTCGTCGACCCATGTCTTCGTCGCAGGCGTGCCGCTGATGGAGTCGACCGACGGTGGCCAGACCTGGATCGCGCGCAGCGGCGTCCACTCGGACCAGCACGCGATGGCCTGGGACCCCAGGCACGCGGGTCGGGTCTACCTCGGGAACGACGGCGGCTTCTACCGTTCCAATGCGAACGGCGCCGGCGGCTGGGTGCTCGCACAGGTGCAACCGTTCACGCAGTTCTACTCGGTCGACGTGGGTGAGCAGCATCCGTCGCGGATCGTCGGCGGAGCCCAGGACAACTTCTGCAATCGCTCGTACACGAGCAGCAACCCGAACCAGTGGAACGCCTACGGCAGTTGCGGCGACGGGCTGGGAGCGCTCATCAACCCGGCGAACGAAGCGATCGTCTACAGTTGCAGCCAGTACGGCGACTGCACGCGCTCGACGGATGGCGGCGACTCGAGCGCGAGCATCGGCGCCACAACCTCGGTCCGACGGAACTGGCGGACGCCGCTCGTGTTCGACCCGTCGAACCCCGATGTCATGTATTACGCGGGGAACATCGTCAACCGATCCACGAACGGCGGTGTCTCGTGGACGGCGATCAGTACCGACCTGACCGGCAACCCGCCGCAGAAGGACGCGTATCCGTGGGGTACGGTGACGACGGTCGCCGCATCGAAGACCGCCCCGAACACGATTCTCGCCGGCACCGACGACGGGAAGGTCTGGTACACGCGCAACGGCGGCGGCTCCTGGACGCAAGCGATCGATCCCGCCTTGCCCGCCCGCTGGGTGACGCGTATCGCGATCGATCCGGCGGACTGGCGCATCGCGTACGTGACGTTCTCCGGCTTCCGCAACGGCGAGTCCACGCCGTACGTCCTGCGCACCGGGGATGGCGGTGTCACCTGGAAGGACATTTCGGGCAACCTGCCGCAGGCGCCGCTGAACGACGTCGGCCTCACAGACGGCGGCGCAACGGTCGTGGTCGCCGGCGACCTCGGTATCTACCTCACGAAGGACGCGGGGGTGACGTGGGCCCCCGTCGGCACGGGCTTGCCGCGGGTGCCCGTCATGGACTTCAGGATCCACGAGCCGACAAGGACCATCTACGCGGCCACGTTCGGGCGCGGCATGTGGAAGGTGCAGCTGCCGCCGTGACTGCGCGTCGCGCTGACTGCGAAGCCCGGCCCTGGTGCCGGGCTTCGTGTTTTCATGGCCCGGCTCTTCTCGCGCGCCTTGCGAGACGTTCGAGAACTAGGCCGTCGCCTTCTTCGCCTTCATGAAAAGCACGAGCCCGATCAGCAGCACCAGCAACCCGCCGCCGGAAATCATGTAGCCCTGGCTCCGCATCGAATCGGCCTGCACGCAATCGCCATCGGCCCAATCACTTTTTTCCTTCGCCTTCGCGATCAGCGCCTTCGACTTCTCCGTTCCCTCACCCGCCGCCGTGGCCTGCGCCAACAGGTCCACCGCCTCATGCCGCTCCCTCTCGCACGTCGCCGGCGCATCGCTGCTTGCCGTGTACGCGAATCCGAGTCCCACGCAGGCGAGGCCAGCGACCAGCATCACGATTCCAAGCATCTTTTTCACCGTCGTCTCCCCGCGGCGACGGGCGTCGCCCCCGAAGTAACGTAGCGGAATTCGGGGCGTCGTGTGTTGGCGCCACCGGAAACAAGGCGGGTGAGGGGCCGGTCGACCAGCCTTCGGCTGTCGAGAATGGACACGAGGAAAGCCCCGCACTCGCGAGGCTTCACTTTGCGCGCATCCGGTCGCGCAGCGTCCTCGCGGCGCCGGCGACCCGCCGTCTTCACATGCCCTGCACACCACGCTGACGCTCCCTACACACCCCCGCGCGCATCGTGCCGCGACCGCGAAATCCCTTCGCGATGACGGAGCGTAACGATGTACAAACTGACCTCGAAACTTGCGATCCTTGCCCTCGCCGTCGCGTCCGCGCTTTCCGGCCCGGTCGCGCACGCGTCGAGCCACCGCGAAGCGCTGGCGATCCTCAACGAGCCCTGCGCCGACAACACCGACACCTACGCCTGGGTAAAGCCGGGCACGCACGACAAGCTGTACCTGTTCATGAATTTCAACCCGCTGCACGAGCCGGGCCAGGGCAACCAGGGCCTGCGCGCCTGCGACGGCTACCGCTACGAGTTCCACATCGGCAAGGGCGCGAGCCTGCACGACAGGTACGTCTACCGCATCGAGTTCCACAACACGGTGCCCACCGACGTCACCCCGAGCGCGACCGACCCGCTGGGCGGCGGCAACGAACTGCTGTGGCAGCTCACCGGCGGCACCGAGACCTACACCGTCACCCGCATCGACAAGACCACCCAGGTCGAGACCGTCCTCGGCAAGGACCTGCCGGTCGCGCCGAACGACCACGGCCCGCAGACCGACCGCCTCGTCAACGGCCTGGGCGCGTTCGCCGGCTACGACTCGGGCGACCCGACCAGCCGCGAAGTCGACCTCTACAGCAACAAGTTCGTCGCCGACCACTTCATCCACCACCTGAGCAACGGCGGACGCGCGTTCGCCGGCGAGCGCGACGATCCCTACTACCTCGACGAGAAGGGCATCTTCGACCTCGTGAACCTCTGCCGCGCCGGCGTCGGCGGCATCCCGGGCGCGCGCCGGTCGAATTGCGAGGACGTGTTCACCGGCTTCAACATCTTCACGATCGGCCTCGAGCTGCCGATCAGCGACGTGTTCCCGAACGGCATCCCGCACAACGGCGTGATCACGCCGAACGACACCTCGACCGACAGCCTGCTGCGCATCTGGGACAGCATCAGCAAGCAGGGCATCCAGATCGTCGATCCGACCAACGTGGTGACCGGCTACCGCGGCCTGGGCTTCTGGAAGCAGGTCGGACGCAATGCGCTGCCGCTGTTCGACGCGGGCGTCGTCGGCACGGTGCGCCAGACGACCTACCTGCGCACCTCGCCGATGACCGACGTGACCAACTTCGGCAACGACATCCTGTTCCCGGTGCTGGTGCGCGACGCCGACGCCCTGGGCATCTACAAGGCCCTGGGGCTGCAGCAGGCGACCGTGGACAGCCTGAAGGGCCCGCGCGTGGACATCATCAAGACCATCAACCTCGGCCGCAACATCCCGATCGCCGACGGCTTCACCGGCGACGTGCTGACGCTCGACGCCGCGCTCGATTCGCACTTCCCGAACGGGCGGCGCATCGACGGCGGCCCGGCGCCGAACAAGGAAAACGTGGACGTGAGCGACGTGATGATCAGTCTGATCGTCGCGGGCGACCCGGCCGCCGGCATCGGCGACGGCGTGAGCGGCAACGACAAGGACTACCTCAAGGTGTTCCCGTTCATGGCGGCTCCGCATTCCGGCCTCAACGGCGGTCACGGCGGCACCAACAACATCCACCACAACTGACGTCACCGGCCGCCATGCCCTGCGAGGGGCATGGCGGCTTTCATTCCGCAACGACCAAGAGGAAGGCACGCATGTCGCGACTCCGCACCGGGATGTCCCTGCTCCTGCTGTTCGTGGCCGGCTGCACACACGGCCCCGCGCCCGCGCCGAATGCAACGGCATCGGCGCAGCCGGCCCGGGAATCGCAGGCGCTCTGCCTTGCCGGCGTGGCCGGCGACGCGCCGATCGACCGCGACCTCGCGCATGCCCAGGCCGGCGCACGCTCGATGCCCCTGCACGCCGATGGCTGGGTCGCGGCCGGGCGCGGCTGGGTGCGCAAGGCGCGCTGGAGCGCCGATCCGGGTTTCTACCTCAACGTCGAAGGCTGCGCCGCCGAGGCGCTTCGCGCCGACCCGGGCTACGTGCCCGCGCTCGAGTTGCGCAGCCTCGTGCTCATGAACAACCACCAATTCGAACCGGCCCGCGCCCTGGCCGAACAGATCCTCCAGCGGTCCCCCGACAGCGTCGTCGCCAACGGAACGCTCAGCGACGCCGCGCTCGAACTCGGACGCTACGACCTGGCCGCGCAGGCCGCGCAGGCGCAGATGGACGCACGGCCCGGCATGGCCGCGTTCTCGCGCGCCGCGTACCTCAACTGGCTCAAGGGCGACACGCGCAGCGCCAAACTCTTCATCCGCGACGCATTGAAGGACCGCAATCCCGCCGATCCCGAGGCAGCCGCATGGACCTTCGTCGAGGCCGGGATGATGTACTGGCAGCAGGGCGACTACGACGGCGCCGATGCGATCTTCTCCGAAGCGCTGCGCTGGGTGCCGGACTATCCCGCCGCGCTCGCCGGCCGCGGCCGCGTCGCGCTGGCGAAAGGCGATGCCAAGGCCGCGATCGAGGACTTCTCGGGCGCGCAGCGCCGGCATCCGCTGGTCGAAACCGCCTGGCTGCTGGGCGATGCGTACACGCAGGCGCACGATGCGAGGCGCGCGCAACAGGCCTACGCGGAAGCTGAACGGCTGGGCCGCCGCGGCGACAGGTTCACCTGGGCGCTGTTCCTGGCCAGCAAGAACCGCGATGCCGCGCAGGCCGTGCGCCTGCTCGAGGCCGAACGCGCGACGCGCGGCGGCGTCTACGTGGACGATGCCTACGCCTGGGCCCTCTACCGCGCCGGGCGCCTCGACGAAGCCCGGCGTGCGAGCACGCAGGCCCTGCGCCTGGGTACCCGCGACGCGCGCCTGCTCTTCCACGCCGGCGCGATCGCACTGGCCACCGGCGAACCCGCACGCGGCCGCGACCTCATCGGCCAGGCGCTCGCGCTCAATCCCGGCTTCGACCAGGGCGGCGCCGAAGAGGCGCGCCGGCTGCTCGCCGCCGATGCACGCTTCGTCACGGGCCGCTGACATGTCCTTCTTCCTCTCGCGCCGCGCCGTGCTGGCCCGCTGTCTCGGGCTCGTCGTCCTGATGGTCCTCGCGCTGCCCGCGGCCGCGCACAAGATCGGCATCTCGCGCGGCGAATACCGCGCGGAAGGCGCGACGCTGCGCGCCGACCTCACCTTCGCGCGGCCCGAACTCGCGGCGACGGTGCCGGGGCTGGATGCGAACGGCGACGGCACCGTGTCGGCCGGCGAGCTCGACAGCGGCAAGGCCGCACTGGTCACGACCGTCGTCGAAGGCCTGCAGGTGACTGCGGGAGCCGAGCGCTGCCGCGGCCGGATCGAGAACGCCGAACTCACCGCG
>Ga0070672_100002697_pt1 | contig 11353 bp, 8 predicted proteins | sample KBSM13metaG_FD_66151 | JGI IMG/M metagenome (GOLD analysis project Ga0070672, IMG submission 66151) | Miscanthus rhizosphere microbial communities from Kellogg Biological Station, Michigan, USA - KBS M1-3 metaG | ecosystem: Host-associated > Plants > Roots > Rhizosphere > Soil ... | reverse complement strand
GCCACCGCCGGCGCAATCGCCGCGGAGTGCAGGACCTTGGCGCCGAAGTACGACAGCTCCATCGCTTCTTCGTAGCTGATCTGCGGCAGGACGAATGCCGCCGGCACCGCCTTGGGATCGGCGCTCAGCACACCGTCGACGTCCGTCCAGATCTCGATGACCGACGCACCCACCGCCGCGCCGACGATCGCGCCGGTGTAGTCCGATCCGTTCCGGCCGATCGTCGTCGTCCGGCCGTCCACGGTCGAGCCGATGAACCCGGTCACGACCGCGATCACCCGGCGGCGGCCGCGCAGCAGCGGCGCGAAGTAGCGCCGCGCCGCGCGATTGGTCCGGCTGAAGTTGACGTTCGCGTGCGTGAACTGATCGTCGGTGATCACGAACTCGCGCGCGTCGGCGAAGCGCGCCGGCCGGAACCGGTGCACGTAGGCGGCGACGATCAGAGCGGAGAGACGCTCACCGAAACTCGCCACGACGTCCAACGCCCGCGGCGGGCAGTGGCCGAGCAGTTGAATGCCGTGCAAGGCGTCGTGGAGCTCCGCTAGCAGCGCATCGGCCGCAACGCGGGTGCGGCGGCCGCGGCGAGGGCCGACCAGATCGTCGATCGCCGATCGGTGACGCTTGACGATCGACGCCCATTCCTGTTCGTAGCCCCGGTCGCCGCGCTCGGCGAGCCGTGCACTGTCGATCAGCTGATTGGTGATTCCCTGAAATGCCGAGACCACGACGATGAGTGGCTCCCGGCGCGCTTCGTCGAGGACGATGCGGACGACGTCACGGATACGGTCGGGCGTGGCGAGCGAGGAGCCGCCGAACTTGAGAACTCTCAAGTGAAGATCGGGTTGGTGTCCTCGTCGTCGTCTCGATCGACGAAGCTGTCGATCGCCGCGTCTTCGGACTCGAACGTCTCGAGCACGGTGAGCAGCTTCGTGGTCTTCAGGACGGTGTGGCTCTTGGGGTGAAGGTTCAGGAGCTTGACGTCGCCGTTGCGCTTGCGGACCGTGACGTACTTCCATGCGACCGCGCCGACGCCGGCGCTATCCAGGTAGGTCACTTTGGCGAAGTTGAGCAGAATCCGCGTGCCACCGCGATGGCCCAAGGCGTTCATCAATTCGACGAACGGCGTGACGCCGTCCTCGAGGACCAGGCGGCCCTCGAGGTCCAGGATGATCACGCCGCGGACCTCACGCTGGGTTATCTGCATACCGGAAACGCAACGTAGATTCTAGCACTCCGTTACGTGTCGAGCGCCGTCGGCCGCTTCAGATGGAAACCGGCCGCGTCCTGATACGCCTTCGCCAGCGCGATCACGTCCATCTCCCCGAACGGCCGCCCGTAGAACACCGCGTTGGTCGGGCTGCCGTTCTCGGCAAACCCGTTCGGAACGTTGATCGCCGGATAGCAGGCCAGGTTGGCCATCGCGAAATGGCGCTGCGTCGGGCTTTGCGGCCGCGGCGGTTCGCCGGTCGCCGCCCCCGGCGGCGTCGTCGCATCGGGTGTGGTCGTCCCGGTCGCTCCCGCGCCACGGCCGCCACGCCCGCCGTCGCCGCCGGTGCTGTTCGACGCGACGACGTAGACGTCGACGTGAGCGGTCGCCTCGGCGAGCTGGGTCATCATCATCATGCGGGCGCGCTGCAGTTTCAGGTATTCGACCGCCGGCACCAGCCGGCCGTTGTAGCGCCCGCCGCCGCGGGCTTCCTTCATCTTTCCGGTGCGCGCCGCCTCGTCGAAGAACACCGCCGACTCGACGCCGATGGCGCTGATGCCGTTGATGTTGAATGGCGTCTCGGGCACGGTCACCGGAATCAGGTTGGACACGCCGATCGATCGCAGCGTGTCGAGCGTCCGCGCCGCGTTGCGTTTCGCGTCGGCATTCGTCAGCTCGTCGAACGACGATTGAATGATGCCGACGCGCAGCTTCTTGACATCGAGCTGCGCGTTCCAGTTGAACGGGATGTCCGACACGCTCATGTCGCGTCCGTCCGGCTTCGCGATCGCCTGCATGACGATGGCGCAGTCCTCGGCATAGCGGCAAAGCGGGCCGAGGCGATCCTGCGTCCACGACAGCGCCATGACGCCATACCGGCTGATGCGGCCGAACGTCGGCCGCAGCCCGGCGAGGCCGCAGCGTGCGGCGGGACTCAGAATCGAGCCGCTGGTCTCGGTGCCGATGCCAAATCCGATGCAGCCGGCGGCCGTGGCCGACGATGGCCCGGCCGATGAGCCGCTCGAGCCCTGCGCGAGATTCCACGGGCTCTTGGTCTGGCCGCCGAACCACTGATCGCCGCTGGCAAGCTCGCCGGTGGTGACCTTCGCAATCAGCACGGCGCCGGCGTCGCGCAGCATCTCGACGACGCTGGCGTCGTAGTCGAACGACTGCTCCTTGAACGCCGGCGATCCCCAGGTGGTCTTGTAGCCCTTGACCGAGATGATGTCCTTGGCGCCCCACGGAATACCGTGCAGCGGTCCTCGGTATTTGCCGGCCGCAATCTCCGCGTCGGCGCGCGCCGCCTCGGCCCGCCCGTAGTCGTCGAGGAACGTGACCACGTTGTTCAGTTTGGCGTTGTAGCGATGCAGGCGCGCCAGATACATCTCCGTGAGCTCGACCGACGTGACCTGGCGCGTGCGAATCAGCTCCGCGAGATGACGGACCGGCCAGAACGCGGCGTCCTCGAGATTCGCCGGACGCTTCACCGCCGGCGCAGCGCTCAGACGAAACGGCAGCTTCGTCCGATTCACCTCGATGCCAGGGACGATCGCGCTGAAATGAAACGGCGGCGACACGTCGTTCGGAATGTGGATGGTCCGCAGTTCCTCGTAGCGGGTGAGATTCTGATTGGCGGCGTCGACCATGCTCTTCAAGTCGGCCTCGGTGAACTCGAGACCGGACAGCTTCATCGCATCCGCCACCATCGACGCGGTCAGCGTCTTCGCGCCCGCGTCCTGCATCCGCGCCCAGAGAATTCCGGGCGCCAGCGTCCCGCCCAGGCCCACGCTCGTGAAGTACGCGAGGAAGCGTCGCCTGGTTTCATTCAGCTTCGTCATGCGGCATAGTATGGGCCAGAAAAGGAGCCTGCGATGAGAGGAATGCTGATAGGCGTCGCGATCGCGGCGGTGTCCGGGGGCATCGTCCTCGCGCAACAGGACTTCAGCCAGGTCCAGATCAAGACGACGAAAATCGGGGGAAACTTCTACACCCTCGAAGGATCGGGCGGCACAATCGGCGTGCTCGCCGGGCCGGACGGCGTGCTGATGGTCGACGCGCAGTTCGCGCCGTTGAGCGACAAAATTGTCGCGGCCATCAAACAGATTTCCGACGGCCGCATCCGCTTCCTCGTCAACACACACGTGCACGGCGATCACACCGGCGGCAACGAGAACATCGGCAAGCTCGGCGCGACCATCATGGCGCGCGAGAATTTGCGCGCGCGGTTGATCAAGCCGGCGCCGCTCGCCAACGGCCAGCCTGGCGTGCCGACCGCCGCCGTCGGCCTGCCGGTGGTCACCTACGACGCCCCGATCGTGTTTCACATGAACGGCGAGGACGTGCAGCTGATTCCGGTGCCGGTCGCCCACACCGATGGCGACACGATGGTCTATTTCCCGAACACCAACGTGATCATGACCGGCGACTTCTATCGCTCAACCGGATATCCGAACATCGACCGAGCCAATGGCGGCACGATGAACGGCATGTTGGCGGGCTTCGACGCGATCATCAAGCTCGCCCGTCCCGACACCAGGATCATTCCAGGCCATGGCGCCATCGTGGACAAGACCGCGGTGGCGGCGCACAAGGCCATGATGGAGGGAGTGCGCGACAAAGTGGCGCCGCTCGTGCGCCAGGGCAAGACGCAGGAAGAAGTCGTCGCGGCGAAACTGACGGCGGAGTTCGACAGCAAAGTCACCGGCGCCACACCGATGACCGCCGACCGCTTCGTCGGTCAGCTGTACCAGGAGCTCAAGAGTTCGCGTTGATCGCCTTGAGCGGATCGAGCCGCCGCGCCTGACGGATCGGCAGGTAGCAGGCGAGAGCCGCCAGCAGCACGAGCAACGCCGGTGCAGCGATGAACGTAGCCGGGTCGCTCGTTCCGACGCCAAAGAGCATCGTCGACAACGCGCGCGCGACGGCGAATGAGCCGGCGAGCCCGAGCACCGTGCCGAGCGCCGCGATCGTCATGCCGTTGCGCAGCAGTCGCGCCGTGGCCTGTTGCGGCGTGGCGCCGAGCGCCATGCGCAACCCGATCTCCGGAGTGTGCTGCTGCGCGCTGTAGGCCGTCGTGCCATACAACCCCGTCATGGCCAGCAGGACGGCCATGGCGCCAAACAGGCCGAGCAGCCACGCGCGAAAGCGTGGTTCACCGACCGCCGCCGCGAACAGGTCGTCCAGACGGCGGAGCGGCGGGACGGGAAGCGTGTCGTCGACGCTCCACACCGCTTGTCTGACCTCGCGAGTCAGCGCCTGTGCATCGAGCCGGCTGCGAAGCACCACCGCCATCGACGGCCACGGCATCTGCGCATGCGGCACGAACATCTGCGGTTCGGCCGCGCGCTCGACCGCGAAATGACGCACGTCGCCGACGACTCCCACGATTTCGCGCACGGTCTGTTGACCCGGCACGATAGCGAGATCGTGCGCGATGCCGCGGCCGATCGGGTTGTCATTCGGCCAGAAGCGGCGGGCCATCGTTTCGTTGATGATGACGACACCCGGTGTGTCTGTCCCGTCACGCTCCGTGAACCAACGCCCGGCTTTGAGCGGTACGCCAATAACGGCGAAATAATCGCTGCTGACGACATGCAGCGGGGCGGAGGGCCGCTCGGCCGCAGGAACCGGCGCCCGACCGGGAATCGAGAACGTGCTTTGGTCGACGAAAAAGCTTGCGCGAGCATCGAGAGGCAGGCCAAGCGTCACTGCCGCCGCCTCGACGCCAGGAACGTTCCGTAGCGCCCGGACCAGCGACTCGAAGAATGCAGCGCTCGTTGCCGCCGCCGTGCGGCCCGGCGGCAGCTCGAGCCGGTCGATCGTGAGCACAGCGGCCGATTGGAATCCGACATCCACTCGCTGCATGCGCGCGAAGCTCTGGATGAGCAGCGTGCTGCCGATGAGAAGCATCAGCGATAACGCGATTTCGCCGACCACGAGTGCCTGCCGGGCCCGCTGCTGCGAGCCTGCGACGAGGCCGCGGCCCGACGCGAGCAGCGCCTCGTGCAGCCGATGCGAACGTACCTGGAACGCCGGCGCGAGTCCAAAGAGCAGCCCGGCTGCCATCGCGATCAGCAGTGTAAAGGCCATCACGTCCGCGTCAATGCGCACCTGTTCCAGCCGCGGAATTCCGGGCGGCGCCACGCGCAGCAATACGTCGAGCAGCCACGCGCTGACGACCAGACCGATTCCACCGCCGGCCAGCGCGAGGACCAGGCTCTCGGTGAACATCTGACGCGCGAGCCGCGCGCGATCCGCGCCAAGTGCCATCCGGATCGTGATCTCCCGCGATCGTCTGATCGCGCGCACGAGCAGGAGGCTGGCAATGTTGGCGCACGCAATCAGCAATACGCACGCGACGGCGCCGAGCAACAGCAGCAGCGCCGGTCGGATTGGTCCGACGACGGCATCTTGCAGGCTTGCCACCGACAGTTCAGTGTGGCGATTCGTGTCGGGATAGGCTCGCGCGAGCTGCGCGCCGACGGTCGCGAATGCTGCCCGCGCCTGCTCGGCGGTGACGCCGGGTTTCAACCGGCCGACGATGTTCAGAATGTTGTAGCCGCGATACGCGCCGGGAGAAATCGCGGGGTTCGGCGATTGCGTGCGCGACAGCCTGAGCGGCACCCACAGCTCGATGCCCGCGAGCGGAAATGCGAAGGCCGGCGGCATCACCCCGACAATGAGCGTCGGCACGCCGTCGAGCATCAGTTCGCGACCGATGGCGGCGGGGTCGGCTCCGAATCGCCGCTGCCACAGACCGTGCCCAATCACCGCGACACGCCTCGCGCCGGCGACATCGTCTTCGGCGAGGAACCCGCGGCCGGCGATCGGCCCGACACCGGCCACGTCGAATATCGAGGACGAGCACGCCGCCGCCAGTACTCGCTCGGGATTGCCGATCGTTCCCGTGATGGTGACATTCGGAGTCCAGTACGCAGCGAGTCTCGCCGTCGTCTCTGTCTGTTCCCGCAGATCAAAGTAGTTGGGCGGCGACATGAATTGGCGCTGCCCCGTCTCGGTGTTGCGTTGCGATACGTCGAGCAGTTCCGCTGGATGCGGATAATCGAGCGGCCGCAGCAGGACACCGTACACGAAACTGAAGATCGCGCTGTTGGCGCCCATGCCGAGGCCAAGGACTGCAAGTACTACCAGGGTGAACAGCGGCTCTCTCGCGTACCCACGAACGGCAACGCGAATGTCCTGCCAGAGGGAGCTCATTCGACGGTGTCCAGCAATGGCTGTGCCCCCGGAAGCCTGGGAAAGTGGAGGGAAGCGGCCGGACTTCCACGGCGAACACGCGTGTCGTGTCCGGTCGTGGGAATCTGGCGTCCGCTATTGCCGGCTTCCGATGACAAGGATGGAGAACGAATCCGGGATCATCGTGCCGCGGCCGGCGCGGCCGCCCGCAGGCGGTGGTGTGGGTGGCGGACCGTATTCCGCGGCAATCACGTAGATCTGATTTGTCTTCGCATCGAGCGTCAGCGTCTTTCCACCGACCTTGGTCTGGACCGTCTGGACGACTTCGAAGCTCGTCGGACTCTTTTCCTTGATGACGGTCAGCGTGCCGTCGCCCTGCGAGCTGAATGTCTCCATGGTCGCCGGATTGAAGACCGCGCCGTCCACCCCGGCGCCGATCGGCAGCGTAGCGAGGATCTTGCCCTCCGTGGTCATGATCACCATCGTCGGCGTGTTGCGGCAGCCGACGAAGAGGATCTTGTTCCTGGCGTCGAACGCCAGGCCCGCCGGCACCTTCGCCTTCTCCGAGATGTCGTAATGCGCGGTCACCTTCAACGCCCTGGTATCGACGACGGCGATGTTGTCCTTGTCTTCGATGTCGACGTAGATGAGGCCGTTGCCATCGGTGACCGCCTGTTCCGGAGCGCCGCCCAGATCCAGCGTCCCGACGACCGAGCCGTCCCTGGCGTCGATGATGGTCGCGTTCGGCGCGCTGTGGCTGAACACCCAGACGCGCTGGTTGAACGGATCGAACAGCATGCCGTCCGGATTGCCCTGGACGTCGATCGTCTTGAGCATGGCGAGCGTCTTCGTGTCCCACATCGCGACTGGCTTGCTGCTGCTGAAGCCATGGCCCGATTTCGGATCGACGGCGACGCCGCGCGCGTTGGTGTTGGGAATTTCGCCGGCCGGCTCGAGCGTGTCGAGGTTGAAGACGGTGACCCGTGCGCCCTGGCCGCTGCGCGGGATGTAGAGCCGCCGCCCGACCGCATCGGCGAAGACGTAGTCGAATCCGCCGGTTCCTCCGACTTTCGCCGTCCTGAGAATCCTGTAAGGACCGCTCGAAGCGGGCTGCGCGAAGCTGACCGACGCCGATATCCCGATTGCCGCCATCACGACAGAGATTCGTGTCATGGTCACCTCTCCTGATTCGCGCCATCCTACCGCCCTTCACATGAAGCCAGCGTAACAATGCGGAAGGCGCCGCTCGCGGCTATGATGGCGGCATGGCCGACCGCGGCAAGGCGCGGCTCGTCTACTCCACCGGACTCGGGCGGATCTGCGCCGGCTGCGGCTGGCCCGAGGCGGACTGTCAGTGCAGCCGTCAGGCCGCCACCGAGTCGGTTCCCACCCGCATCGTCGCGAAGCTCAGGATGGAAAAGAAGGGCCGCGGCGGGAAGACGGTCACGGTTGTCGACAACCTGCCGAACAACGCGGCGTTTCTGAAGGAACTCTGTCAGGATCTGAAACGCACCTGCGGAACCGGCGGCGCGGTCGCGGATGGCGCCATCGAGCTGCAGGGGGATCTTCGCGATCGCGTGCGCGCGCGGCTGACGGCTCGAGGCATGACCGTCAAAGGTTGATGTGATGCGACTTCCGATCGTGATGCTGGTCGTGATGGCGCAGGCGCCGTCCAGCCCCCAATTCGAGCTGGTCCAGCCGGAGCTGTTCGCCGCGGCGGGGGGGCAGCCCAACGCCTGGGCGGACATCGACGGCGACGGCGATCTGGATCTGTTCGTTGGATTCCAGGAAGGGAAGCCCAATCGCTTGTATCGCAACGACGGCGGAAAATTCGTGGAGATCGCGGCGGCGGCGGGGATTGCCGACCTCCCCGACACACGCGCCGCCGCGTGGGGCGATTTCGATGGCGACGGCCACGTCGATTTGTACGTCGGCTTCACACGCCGCTCGGGAACGCGCAACCGACTCTATCGCAACGATGGCGACGGCAGCCACTTCACGGACGTCGCCGCGGCCCTCGGCGTCGATGTGATGGGCGAAACGCGCCAGGTGTCGTGGATCGACTACGACAACGACGGCGACCTCGATCTGTTCGTCGCGTTCCGTGACGCGCCGAACATGCTGTTCCGCAACGACGGCGGAAAGTTCACCAGCGTCGGCAAGGAACTCGGTATCGACGATCCGCGCCGCACAGTTGGTGCGGTGTGGTTCGACTTCGACGAAGACGGAGATCTGGATCTGTTCGTGGCCAACCAGAACGGCGACGCCAATGGCCTGTTCCGCAACGACGGCGCGCGGTTTGTGGACGTGGCACGCGAGCTCGGCGTGGACGCGGCGGGTCGGCCGGAGACGTCAGGCAGCAACGGTCCCAGCGTCGCCGACGTCGATGGCGACGGCCATCTGGATCTTTTCGTTGCGGGCTATGGCGCCAACTTCCTCTACCGCAACGTTGGTCGCGGGCGGTTCGTCGAGGCCGCTGCCGAGTACGGTGTGCAGGGCGGAGACAAGGCGACGCCGTCGCGATGGGGGGACTACGACAACGACGGCCGTCTCGATCTTTATGTCTCGTCGTATGTCGATCAGCCGATCAAGGAGCGCGACTTTCTATTTCATCGCGAGAGCGGCGGCCGGTTCGTGGATGTGCTGCCGACACTGAAGCTGCCGAATGGCGCCACGCACGGCGTCCAGTGGGTGGATTTCGACAACGACGGCGATCTCGATCTGTCGCTGACCAACAACAACCCGACTGGCGCGCATCCGCTGTACAGGAATCTGCTCGAACCGGCACGCGCGAGGCAGTCGGTCGAAGTCCGGGTCGTCGACGATCGAGGCCGGGATACGCGGGCCGGGTCGGAGGTGCGCGTCTATGCTGCCGGCACGCGGCGGCTGCTCGGCGCCGGTCTCGTCGATACCGGCAGCGGCTACTGCTCGCAGAACGTGATGCCGGTGCACATCGGCCTGGGATCGGTGACGCGCGTGGACATCGAGGTGACGTCGCTGTCGAAGATGCGCCGCATCGTGACGCGGCAGGCCGGCGTCACACCCGGTCGGGGCGTATTGACAGTTCGTACGCCGGCGTTCCGTTAGAGCGATTTCGACTTCGGTAGAGCCGCGAAATCACGAAAAGCCGTACATTTTGACTTCGTGTTTTCGTGGCACGCGAATGGCTACGGCGTAGTCGAACGATCTAGAGTGCCGGGCTGCGCGACTCGAGGCCCGTCACCGACAGCAGTTCCTCGAAATCGCGCGGCAGTGGAGCTTCCACGACGACGCGTGCGCGTGTCTCGGGGTGGAGGAACGACACGCGCCGTGCGTGAAGCGCCTGCCGCGGAAACGCCCGCAACGCCTCGGCGAGCGCGCCGTCGGCCACCTTCGACCACCCCGCCTCACCATACGCGGGATCTCCGACGATCGGCCAACCGCGCGCCGCCAGATGGACGCGGATCTGATGCCGTCGTCCGGTCACGAGACGGCAACGGAGCAGCGATAGTCCGACCCGCGGCGCCGCGACGTGTGCGACCCGCTCGAACCGCGTCAGACTGGCCGCGCCGACGGCGGTCGATGCGACGATGCGCCGCCGATCGTTCCGATCGTGGCCCAGGCGAAGATCGATCGTGCCGCGGCGCGCCTTCACGTGTCCGTAGACGACAGCCAGGTAATCCTTCTCGCCATGCGTAGAGGCCGGCGTCGCCGACAGCGCGCGCTGCAGCTTCGCGTGCGCCTGCGCGCTTCGCGCGACGATGACCACTCCGGACGTGAGCTTGTCGAGCCGCCCGACAATCGACGGACGCTGTCCCGCCGGCCAGCTGCGCGCGCGACCCAGCAGCGCGTTCATCAGCGTGCCGCCCGAATGCATGAACGCCGGGTGCACGACGACACCGGCGGGCTTATTCACGGCGAGCAGACAGTCGTCTTCATAGAGCACTTCGAGCGCGATATCCTCGGCCGCCATCGCCGTTCGCGGCGGCGGCTCGGCTAATTGAACCGCGATGCGATCCCCAAACGCCGCCCGGGCGGCCACGCGGCGGACGGTCGAGCCGTTGACCGTGACCAGACCGTTTGCGATCCAGGTCTGCACGCGCGTCCGCGTCGCGTCGTCGACATCGGCGAGGTGCCGCCGCAGGACGAGATCGAGACGGCGGCCCGCGTCACCGCGATCGGCGTTGACGAGACGATTCATGTGAAGAAACGTTAACCGCAGAGCACGGAAAGCTCGCAGAGAAAAATCTCTCAGCGCTCTCCGCGTTCTCTGCGTTTAGATGTCCAAGTCCTATTCGGCGGAGCGGCGGACGCGGTGGCTCAGGTGCGCCTTGATATCGGGCCAGAACTCTTCCCACAGGTTTCCGGCCAGACGGCCGAGCAGGCCGTTCGCGCTGCGCAGCGCCGTCTGTCCAGGCGTGGTCATGCTCGGCGGCAGCCAGGCGTTCTCGATGACGTTGTTGAAGACGTTGCCGGCAAATCTTCCCCACGCCGGCTTGAGCCGGCCGTCGGCGCGCGGCGCGAGCACGACGGTCTTCACTGCGTGTGCCGCTCGCGACCGGGCGCTGCCGCGCGGTGCGCGGAGGTATCGGGGATCTTCTCCCCATAGCGCGCCGAGTCCAGCTTCGATGGTGTTGGAGATGGCGACGTCAGCCTCGCGCTCGAGATACCGCTCGCGGAACCCGAACGCCGATCGCGACCACTCGTCGGGGATGCGCCAGCTCGTCTGCCATGTGGACGCGATAACCCCGACGGCGAGGCTGCGCGGGCCGAGCATGCCTTCGACGATCCAATTGATGCGCTCCACGCCACTGATGGGTGCGGGCGCCGTTTCGACGCCGGCTGCGGGAATGCGGATGGTCTGCGCGTCGGCGGATCGCGGGACGATCCATAAGAAAGCCACAAAGCCGAGGATCGCCGTCGTGCGCGCCATCGGCCGATTCGTAGCAATTTGCGGACCGCCCGTACAAT
>Ga0070672_100002682_pt1 | contig 11382 bp, 10 predicted proteins | sample KBSM13metaG_FD_66151 | JGI IMG/M metagenome (GOLD analysis project Ga0070672, IMG submission 66151) | Miscanthus rhizosphere microbial communities from Kellogg Biological Station, Michigan, USA - KBS M1-3 metaG | ecosystem: Host-associated > Plants > Roots > Rhizosphere > Soil ... | reverse complement strand
CTCCCGGCACCACAGCAAAGGCATACCGTGAAAGAAGGCATCCACCCCGCGTATCGCGAAGTCTGCTTCGTCGATCTCTCCAACGGCTTCAAGTTCGTCACCCGCTCGTGCGCGCAGACGCGCGAGACGATCAAGATGGACGACGGCCGCGAGCTCCCGCTCTACAAGCTCGAAACCACGAGCGAGTCGCATCCGTTCTACACCGGCACCCAGAAGAGCGTCGATTCGCTCGGCGGCCGGGTCGAGAAGTTCCGCAACAAGTTCGCCCACCTGAGCGCGAAGAAGTAAATCCCCGGCGACTCGACAAGAGGCAGCTTCGGCTGCCTTTTTTGCGCCCATCGCGCGCACCGAGCGGCTCGCGCGGGCCATGCTGCATCATTCGCGGTCGCCGATTCGAACCGCCGTGTGAATTCTCCCAATCCCGCCCTCGTCAGCCAGCGCGAAGCGGCGCCTCTGCCGCGGCTGGCGCTCATCATCCTTTGCGCGGCTTACGTCCTGCCGGGCCTGTTTGGGCGCGATCCCTGGAAGAACGCCGACATCACCGCGTTCGGCTACATCGTCAATATCGCCCAGGGCCGCACCTCATGGCTCGCGCCGACGGTGGGCGGCATTCCGGCCGACGGTGCGCTGCTGCCCTACTGGATCGGCGCCGTCTTCGTCAAGCTGTCGAGTCCCTGGCTCGACCCGGCGTTCGCGGCGCGCATTCCGTACGCGTTGCTGCTCGCCTTGGCGTTGGCCTTGACGTGGTACGCCGCTTATCACCTGGCGCGCGCCGAATCGGCGCAGCCGCTGCCCTTCGCCTTCGGCGGCGAAGCGGCGCCGACCGACTACGCGCGGGCGATCGCCGATGGCGCGCTGCTCGCATTGATCGCCTCGCTCGGCCTGCTCCAGCTCGGTCACGAGACGACCCCCGAGCTGGTGCAGTTGTTCGCCCTTGCCCTGTTCCTCTACGGCCTGGCGGCGGCTCGGGAGAAGCATGTCCGGGGCGGCCTGTCGACGGCAGTGGCGCTGGTCGCCGCCGCGGCGAGCGGCGCCCCCGCCATCGCGATGCTGCTCGCCGGCGTCGCCGCCGTGCTGACGCTCGCTCGGCCTGCCAAAGAACGGCGGCACGGGCTGGGCTGGATCGGCGCCGGTGCGATCGCTGCGGCCGCCGCAGCAACAGCGCTCGGCGCTTGGGCCAACCGGCTCGGCCCCTGGCCGCATCCGACGCAGCTGCTCGGCCTGGCGCGTGCCATCGCCTGGTTCGCCTGGCCCGCGTGGCTGCTCGCGTTGTGGACCCTGTGGCAATGGCGTCGGCGACTGTGGGCGCAGCACGTGATCGTTCCATTGGCCTGCACCGCGACCCTGCTCGCTGTCTGGGTGGCGATGGCCGGCAACGATCGGGCCCTGATGCTCGCCTTGCCGGCCCTCGCCATCCTCGCGGCATTCGCGTTGCCGACCCTGCAGCGCGGCGCTGCCGCGGCGATCGACTGGTTCTCGGTCTTTTTCTTCACGATCGCGGTGGCCACCGGCTGGCTTTTCTACGCCGCGATGCAGACCGGCATGCCGGCCAAGCTGGCGGCCAATGTCGCCAGGCTCTCGCCCGGCTACAGCCGCGATTTCTCGCTGCTCGCGCTGGTGCTGGCTCTCGCCGGAACGCTGGCGTGGCTCTGGCTCGTGCGCTGGCGCACCGGACGAAGCCGGCATCCGCTCTGGAAGAGCCTGGTGCTCGCCGCCGGCGGCGTCAGCGTCTGCTGGCTGCTGGTGATGACCATCCTTCTGCCGCCGCTCGACAACGCCCGCAGCTATCGCGCGATGATGCAGCGCGTTGCCCGCGTGGTGCCGGCCAGCGCCTGCATCGCTGCTCCTGGCATGACGCGCACCGAGGTGGTCGCGCTCGAGTATCACGGCGGCTATCGGGTCGACGCAGTGACTCCGGCCAGTGCCACGACCTGCGATTACCTGCTGCTCGAGCGAGCAGCCAAGGCGGCGCCTGGCGCCGGCTGGCAGCTGGTCGCGAGCGCCTGGCGCAATCGTCCCACCGACGATCTCACCGACATCTACCAGCGAACGGCGCCGCGATAGACCTTGAGGTCGAGACGCTGGGCGGACGACGGCTCGGTCGCCGGTGTCTGGCCAGGATGGCCATCGGCGTCAGCGCGGGCCGCCGCTTCGGCGCGAACGCGCAACGCGGGGAAGACCAGCCGAAAGCTCGAGCCCTTGTCGGGCTCGCTGGCGATGTCGAGCTCGCCGCCGTGACGCTGCATCACGTGTTTGACGATCGCCAGGCCGAGGCCGGTTCCTCCCGACTCGCGCGAGCGGCTGCCGTCGACGCGGTAGAAGCGCTCGGTGAGACGTGAAAGATGGGCCCGGGCGATGCCGCGCCCGCTGTCGACGACTGCGATCGCGCCACCGCCGTTGTCGGCCAGCTGCCAGCTCACGTCGACCCGGCCGCCGTCGGGCGTGTACCGGACCGCGTTGCTGACGAGGTTGCCGACGGCGCTTAGCAGCTCGCTGTCGCTGCCGGCGATCTGCGCCGCGCCGGCGCTGGCGAACGTGATCGCGTGCCGGCCGGCCGACAGCGCGCGCGCTTCCGCCTCGACGTGAGCGAACAGCGTCTCGATGCGAACCCACTTGTCCGCGGTTGGTCGAGGGCTTCCCTCCAGCCGTGCCAGCGTCAGGAGGTCGGCGACCAGGCTCGACATCCGCTCGGCCTGCTGCGTCATCAGCGTGACGACGCGCTTCTGCTCGACCTCGGTCAGCGGCAGGTTGCGCATCGTCTCGAGGAACCCCGCCAGTACCGTGAGCGGCGTCCTGATCTCGTGCGAGACGTTGGCGACGAAGTCGCGCCGCATCGCCTCGGTGCGCTCGCGCTCGGTCTGGTCCTGCGAGAGCACGAGCTTCGATTCGAGGCCGTAGTGCCGGATGGTCACGCGGAGACTGCCCTGCCCGCGGGGCCCCGGAAACGACACCGGCTCCGCGAAGTCGCCCGCCTGGAGGTAGGAGACGAATGCCGGCGACCGGATCAGGTTGGTGACGCGCTGGCGCCGATCGCGCTCGGGATCGAGGCCGAAATGCTCGGCGGCCCGACCGTTGCACCACTCGATCTGGTCGCCCGCATCGAGCAGGAGCACGCCGTTCGGCGACGCCTCCATCGCCGAGACGAACTGGGCCAGCCTCATGCGCTCGATCTCGGCGCCGCGCTCGAGCCCGCGCAGGCTCCGCTCGATGCGGTAGCCGATCTCGCCCCACAGCCCCGAGTCACGCGGCGCGGCGTCGTCGTGCGAACCGCGCAGCCAACGCAGCAGACGCCAGCCGCGCAGCGAATCGATCGCGACCACCGCCGCGAAGCCGACCAGGCCACCGAGCAAGGCGCCGGTCAGGGCGCCGCGTTGACCTGAGACGACCAGGCCGGCGAGCGCGCCAGCGGCCAGGCACAGCAGGGCAGCGACGAGGCGCGGCAGCAACCAGCTCATCGCGGTGGAAAGCCTAGACCGGAACGGCCTGCGGGTTGCTGAGTCGGTAGCCGGCGCCGCGAACCGTCTCGATCATGTGCTGGCAGCCGACCTGGCTGAGCGCCTCGCGCAGCCGCTTGACGTGGACGTCGACGGTTCGCTCCTCGATGAAGACGTGATCGCCCCAGACGCGGTCGAGCAGCTGCGTCCGGCTGTGCACCCGCTCCGGATGCGTCATCAGGAAATGCAGCAGCTTGAACTCGGTCGCGCCGATCTTGACCTCTCGGCCCTTACTCATGACGCGGCGTGTCGCCGGATTGATCGTCAGCGTGCCGACTTCGACCACGGCATCGAGCGCGTCGGGAGCCCGCCGGCGCAGCAAGGCACGGATCCGCGCGAGCAGCTCGCTGGCCGAGAACGGCTTGGTCAGGTAGTCGTCGGCGCCAGCGTCGAGGCCGGAGACCTTGTCGGCCTCCTCGGCGCGCGCCGTCAGCATGATGATCGGCAGCGCGCGGGTCCGCGTCTCGCCGCGCCAGTGGCGGGCGAGCGCGTGGCCGCTCTGGCCGGGCAGCATCCAGTCGAGGACGACCAGGCTCGGCAGGACGCCAGCGACCGCGACCAGCGCCTGCTCCGCGTCGCCGGCGACCTCCACCTCGAAACCGGCATGACGCAGGTTGAGCGAGATCAGCTCGGCGATCGCCGCTTCGTCCTCGACGACCAGGATTCGACTCATCTTCGATCCTTCCTTCGCTCAGCGGACCAGGGTCTCGACCATGCCCACCGGATTGTGGCGAACGTCGGTGCCCTTGACGATGTAGATGATCTGCTCGGCCAGGTTCTTGGCGTGGTCGCCGACGCGCTCGATCGCCTTGGCGACGAAGATCAGGTCGATGCTCGACGAGATCGTGCGCGCGTCCTCCATCATGAACGTGATCAGCTTCCTGAGCAGGCCCTCGAACTCCTGGTCGATCAGGTCGTCCTTCTTCAGCACCTCGACCGCGCGATCGACGTCGAGCCGCGCGAACGCGTCGAGCGCCTTTCGCAGCTGCGAGACGGCGAGCTCGGCCTCGTACGCCAGGTCGTTCACCGGCAGGCGCAGCCGCGTCGAGATGCCCGAGCTGACCAGCCGCTGCACCGTGCGCGCGATCCGCGCCGCCTCGTCGCCGACGCGTTCGAGGTTGGCAATCGTCTTCGAGATCGCGATCAGGAGGCGCAGGTCGCGCGCCGTCGGCTGGCGCCTGGCAATGATCGTCGACAGGTCGAGGTCGATCTCGACCTCGGTCTGGTTGACGCGCGCCTCGGTGACGAGCACCTCGGCGGCGATCTCGTCGCTGAAGGTGACGAGCGCATGGACCGCGCGCGCGACCTGCGACTCGACCATCCCGCCCATCTCGAGAACGCGGGTGGAGATGCCGCTCAGCTCGGCGTCGAACTGGGTCGAAATGTGACGATCGTTCATGGTGGTTCCTTCAGCCGAAGCGTCCGGTGATGTAGTCCTCGGTGTCCTTTTTGCGCGGCCGCATGAACACGTCCTGGGTGCGGCCGAACTCGATCAGGTCGCCCAGGTACATGTAGGCGGTGTAGTCGGAGCAGCGCGCCGCCTGCTGCATGTTGTGGGTGACGATGACGACGGTGTAGTCGGCCTTGAGCTCGTGGATCAGCTCCTCGATCTTGCCGGTGGAGATCGGGTCGAGCGCCGAGCACGGCTCGTCGAGCAGCAGTACCTCGGGCCGGATCGCGATGCCGCGGGCGATGCACAGGCGCTGCTGCTGTCCGCCCGACAGACCCGATCCGCTCTGGCCGAGCTTGTCCCGCACCTCCTCCCAGAGCGCGGCCTTCTTGAGCGCCCATTCGACCCGCTCGTCCATCTCGATCCGCGGCAGCGACTCGAACAACTTCACCCCGAAGGCGATGTTGTCGTAGATCGACATCGGGAACGGCGTGGGCTTCTGGAACACCATGCCGATCTTGGCGCGAATCAGCGAGACGTCGTCCTTCGAGGTCAGCAGGTTGCTGCCGTCCATCAGGATCTCGCCCTCGGCGCGCTGCTCGGGGTAGAGCTCGTACATCCGGTTGAAGGTGCGCAGCAGAGTCGACTTGCCGCAGCCCGAAGGGCCGATGAAGGCGGTGACCTTCCGCTCGGGGATGTCGAGCGTGATGTTCTTCAGTGCCTGGAATCCGCCATAGTAGAAATTGAGGTGGCGGACCGAGAGCTTGGACTTTTCGGTCAACGAGAGATCGACTTTGGCGTCCATGCGATGGAGTTCCGGTCAGGCGCGGTTGCGGAAGAAGATGCGGGCGAGGATGTTGAGCAGCAAGACCCCGAGCGTGATCAGGAACACGCCTGCCCAGGCGAGCTTTTGCCAGTTCTCGTACGGGCTCATCGCGAACTTGAAGATCGTCACCGGCAGGCTCGCCATCGGCTTGGTCAGGTCGCTGGTCCAGAACTGGTTCGAGAGCGCCGTGAACAGCAACGGCGCGGTCTCGCCGGCGATGCGCGCGAAGGCGAGCAGGATGCCGGTGATGACGCCGGCGCGGGCGGCTTTCAGCGTCACCGTCATGACGACGCGCCACTTCGGAGTGCCGAGCGCGTAGGCGGCCTCGCGCAGCGCGTTCGGGATCAGCGAGAGCATGTTCTCGGTGGTCCGGATGACCACTGGAATGACGATCAGCGCCAGCGCCAGGACACCGGCGAAGCCCGAGAACGTTCCGGTGCGGGCCACCACGACCGCGTAGATGAACAGGCCAATGACGATCGATGGCGCCGACAGCAGGATGTCGTTGATGAACCGCGTCGCGCTGCCGAGCCAGCCCTTCTGCCCGTACTCGGCGAGATAAATCCCGGCCAGGATGCCGATCGGCGTGCCGAGCAGCGTCGCCAGTGTCACCATCGCGAGCGAGCCGAAGATGGCATTGGCGAGTCCGCCGATCTCGGCCTGGGGCGGCGGCGTCATCTCGGTGAAGAGCGAGAGGCTGAGGCCGCCGATGCCCAGGCGCGCCGTCTCGACCAGGATCCAGATCAGCCAGAAGATGCCGAAGCTCATCGCCGCGAGCGAGAGCGTGAGAGCGACGACGTTGACTCGCTTCCTGCGCGCGTGCAGCCTGCGCCGTGCCTGCTGCGCGGCGCCTTCGCGAGCGACCAGCGAATCGGCGCTCATGCGACGACGCCCTCGCGCTTCTTCAGCTGCTGCAACAGCACCTTCGAGATCGACAGGACGACGAAGGTGATCAGGAAGAGCACCAGGCCGAGGTAGATCAGCGACGCCTGGTGCAGACCGGGCGCGGCCTCGCCGAACTCGTTGGCGAGCGCCGAGGTGATGCTGTTGGCGGCCTCGAACAGCGACAGCGACTTGAGCTGGTTGAAGTTGCCGATGACGAAGGTCACGGCCATCGTCTCGCCGATGGCGCGGCCGAGTCCGAGCATGATGCCGCCGACGACGCCGGTCTTGGTGTACGGCAGCACGACCTTCCAGACCACTTCCCAGGTGGTCGATCCGAGGGCGTAGGCCGACTCCTTCAGCATCGGCGGCGTCACCTCGAAGACATCGCGCATCACCGAGGCGATGAACGGGATCACCATGATCGCCAGGATGATTCCGGCCGAGAGCAGGCCGATGCCGACCGGCGGCCCGGAGAAGAGCTGGCCGAGGAGCGGCACGCCCTTGAAGATCGACTGCAGCGGCTGCTGCACGTAGGTCGCCAGGATCGGGCTGAAGACGAGCAGGCCCCACATCCCATAGACGATCGACGGTACCGCCGCCAGCAGCTCGATCGCCGTCCCGAGGGGGCGTTTCAGCCAGAGCGGCGAGAGCTCGGTGAGGAACAGGGCGATGCCGAAGCTCACCGGCACCGCGATGACGAGCGCGATCAGCGACGTCATCAGCGTGCCGTAAATCATGACCAGACCGCCATAGCGGTTCTGGACCGGGTCCCACTCGCTGGTCCAGAGGAACGACAAGCCATACGCCCTGATGGCCGGCGCCGCGCCGATCACGAGAGCGACCAGAATCGCGGCGAGCAGCGCGAGCGTCAGCCAGGCGGCGCCGTGGGCCAGCGCCGAGAAAGCGACGTCGGCCCAAGGCGAGGCACGCCGGGTCGTCGGCGGCCGGTCGTTCATGTCGGAACGGCTCTGCTCTTCGGCCCGGATGAAGGGAGTTGCAGGAAGCGTGGCTGCCACGGGCGATCGTGTTGAAGAAGGCTGCGTCGGTAGTGGCGTCGAGCGACCTCGTTCGAGCTTACTTCCAGCCGACCGGTTTGCCCGAGCCGTCCTTGATCTGGGCGGACCACGACCTGCGAACCAGTTCCTTCACCGGCGCCGGCAGCGGCACGTACTCGAGCTCGTCCGCCATCTTGTCGCCGTTGGCATAGGCCCAGTCGAAGAACTTGAGCGAGTTCGCCGCGTTGACCGGCTTGTCCTGCGCCTTGTACATGAGTATGAAGGTTGCTCCGCTGATGGGCCATGCGTCCTTGCCGGCTTGATCGGTCAGCACCTGGAAGAAGCTCTTGGCCCAGTCGGCGGCCGCGGCCGCCGCCTTGAAGTTGTCGGCATCCGGCGGCACGAAATTCCCGTCCTTGTTCTTGAGCAAGGTGTACGTCATCTTGTTTTGCTTGGCGTACGCGTACTCCACGTAGCCGATCGAGTTGGGCAGGCGCTGGACGAACGCCGAGACGCCCTCGTTGCCCTTGCCGCCCGCGCCGGTCGGCCAATTCACCGCCGTGCCTTCGCCGACCTTGGCCTTCCAATCCGGGTTCGCCTTCGACAGATAGTTGGTGAAGATGAACGACGTGCCCGAGCCATCGGCACGGCGCACCACGGCGATCGCCTCGTCGGGCAGCGGAACCCCGGGGTTCAGGGCGACCAGCGCCGGGTCGTTCCACTTGGTGATCTTGCCGAGATAGATATCGCCGAGCAGCTGGCCGCTGAGCTTGATCTGGCCGGGAGCGATGCCCTTGATGTTGACGACCGGAACGACGCCGCCGATCACGGTCGGGAACTGGATCAGGCCGTCCTTGGCCAGCACGTCGTCGCTGAGCGGCATGTCGGACGCGCCGAAGTCGACCGTCTTGGCGCGGATCTGCTGGATGCCGGCACCCGAGCCGACCGACTGGTAGTTGAGACGCGCGCCGGTGGCCTTGTTGTACGCGTCGGCCCACTTGGCGTAGATCGGCGCCGGGAAAGTCGCGCCGGCACCGGTCATGTCCTGCGCCATCGCTGCCGGGGCGCCGAACACGGCACAGACGAGGATCGATCCAAGGAGTGGCTTCTTCATGAGCGAGGCCTCGTGGGCCGGTGGCGGACGAACATTCGATCGCCGCCACTCTACGAACCGTTCGTGACGCCGTCGTGACACCTCCGTTCGCCGTGAGGGCGGATGGCAGCGCCGGCATGTCATCGACTTGTCACCGGGCCGTCACACGCAGAACCCCCTGCTCTCGCGCTCCGCAGGGGTGCGCTCCGAGTGCTCGCCGGCCGTCAGGCAAGCGCCGCAGCGAGGCGCTCGGCGCAATTGCGGGACAAAACCGGATCCAGCGCCTCGACCATGACGCGGACGACCGGCTCGGTCCCCGACGGCCGGATCAGGACCCGGCCGGTCGCCCCCAGCTCGCGGTCGATCTCGACGCGGCGATCGGCCAGGACGCGGTTGGCACGCCAATCCTGGCCTGCCTTGAGGCGCACGTTGATGAGCGTCTGCGTGTGCAGGCTGACGCCTGCAAGCAGCTCGGCGAGCGAGCGGCCGGACCGCACCGCCGCCTGCAGCACCATCAGCGCGCTGACGATGCCGTCGCCGGTGGTGTGCTTGTCGAGCGCGAGCAAGTGGCCTGAACCTTCACCGCCGAGCAGCCAGCCGCGCTTGACGAGCTCCTCGAGCACGTAGCGGTCGCCGACCGACGCGCGCACGACCTCGATGCCGCGCTCGCGCAGGGCCAGCTCGACGCCGAGATTCGTCATCAGCGTTCCGACCACGCCGGGCACCGGGCTGCCGTGAGCGAGCCGTTCGACGGCGAGGACGTACAGCAGCTCGTCGCCGTTGTAGAGGCGGCCGCCGGAGTCGACGATCTGAACCCGGTCGCCGTCGCCGTCGAGGGCGATTCCGTAGTCGGCGCCGCTCGTTCGCACGGTCTCGACGAGCGCCTGCGGCGCCGTCGCGCCGAAGCCGGCATTGATGTTGAAGCCGTCGGGTCGGCATCCGATCGAGGTGACCTCCGCGCCGAGCTCGTGAAAGACCTGCGGGGCGACCTGGTACGCCGCTCCATGCGCTCCGTCGACGACGATCGACAGGCCGCGCAACGACAGATCGTTGCTGTAGGTGCTCTTGCAGAACTCGATGTAGCGGCCACCGGCGTCGTCGAGCCGGCGCGCCCGGCCGAGCTCGGCCGACCCGACCCAGCGCTGCTCGCTCGTGATCGCGCGCTCGACCTCATGCTCCCATTCGTCGGGCAGCTTCTCGCCGCTCGCCGAGAAGAACTTGATGCCGTTGTCGTCGAACGGATTGTGCGAGGCGCTGATGACGACACCGAGGTCAAGGCGAAGCGCGCGGGTGAGGTAGGCCACGCCAGGCGTCGGCAGCGGTCCGGTGAGGACGACATCGACTCCCGCGGAGGCAAAACCCGCTTCCAGTGCCGATTCGATCATGTAGCCCGACAGCCGCGTGTCCTTGCCGATCAGGACCGTCGGGCGACGCGCGCCCTGGCGCAACACCTGGCCGACGGCATGGCCCAGGCGCAACATGAAATCCGGCGTGATCGGCGCGTTGCCGACCGTGCCTCGGATGCCGTCGGTGCCGAAGTAGGTTCTGCTCATGAGAATGGTTCCGTGCGCGGGCGGCGCGATTATCGGATGACCGACGACGCCGCCTGCCAGACGGCGAGCGCGGCGACTGCGGCGGAGACGTCATGGACGCGGACGATGGCCGCGCCGCGCTGCACCGCCAGCAGCATGGCAGCGACGCTGGCGGCCTCAAGCCGCGTCCGGTCGGAAGGGGTGCGCTCGGCGGCGGGAACGGCATCGACACCAGTCACTCGAGCCAGGGTTGACTTGCGCGACCAGCCGACCAGGATCGGCACTCCGAGAGCGAGCAGAACGTCCTGGCGCGCCAGCAGCTCGAGGTTGTGTGCCGGTGTCTTGCCGAAGCCGATGCCGGGGTCGACGACGATGCGATCTCGACTGATTCCAGCCGCGCTCGCGGCGTCGATGCGCTCGCGTAAAAAGCAAGTCACCTCGCCGACAACCTCAGAGTAGTCGGGCCGGCCTTGCATCGAGCGCGGCGTGCCGCGCATGTGCATCAGGCAGACGCCGCAGCTCGGGTGCGCAGCGACGGTGGCGAGCGCGCCCGGCGTGCGCAGCGCGGCGATGTCGTTGACGATGTCGGCACCGAGGTCGAGCGCGGCACGCATCACCTCGGGCTTGGTAGTGTCGATCGAGATCGGGCAGCCGAGGCCGACCGCCGCCACCAGCACCGGACGAAGCCGCGCGAGCTCGGTCTCGACGCTCACCGGCACGGCGCCGGGACGGCTCGACTCGCCGCCGACGTCGAGGATGTCGGCGCCCTCCTTCAGCAGCCGCTCGCAGCGGGCGATGGCCTGCGCCGGCGTGAAATCGGCGACGCCATCAGAGAACGAATCGGGAGTGACGTTGACGATCCCCATGACGCGCGGCCGTGCCAGATCGATCGCGAAGCGGCTCGTCCGCCAGATCGCAGCGCTCATGAAAAACGGGGCCGAAGCCCCGTCTCGAATCGCCTTGCGAGCATCGCCCTCAGGCGGCGGCGGGCGCATTGCCCGGCGTCACCGGCGGAACGCCGCCGCTCGGCTTGACCGGCGAGGCGACCCAGTCCTTGGGGGTTCGCGGCGGCTTGCCGGACATGATGTCGTCGATCTGGTCGGAGTCGATCGTCTCCCATTCGAGCAGCGCCGCGGCCATCGCGTGCATCTTGTCCTGGTTGTCCTC
>Ga0070672_100002658_pt1 | contig 11418 bp, 10 predicted proteins | sample KBSM13metaG_FD_66151 | JGI IMG/M metagenome (GOLD analysis project Ga0070672, IMG submission 66151) | Miscanthus rhizosphere microbial communities from Kellogg Biological Station, Michigan, USA - KBS M1-3 metaG | ecosystem: Host-associated > Plants > Roots > Rhizosphere > Soil ... | reverse complement strand
CCAACGCAGTGAAGTATTCCCCAATCGGGGAGTCCATTAATGTGAAAGTAGGAACGCGCAATGGCCACGCGATCTGCAGCGTACAGGATGAGGGCCCGGGTATCGGTCCCGACGATCAAGTGCGAATCTTTCAGCGCGGCGTCCGGCTGGGCGTATCCCCGACTGGTGGAGAATCATCCTCAGGCTATGGGCTAGCTGTAGCCAAAGAATTAATCGAACAGCTGGGTGGCACAATCTGGGTCGACAGTGTGGAAGGCCAGGGCGCATGCTTCTCATTCCGTCTCCCGACATTCAAGGAAGCATCACTGGATTCAGAGGTTTAAAGTCGGATGCTAAGTTCGAGCTGATAGAATTGGTGAATGTTCACTGTTCAATGGTCGTTAATGACAACTGGACATTGAACAGTGAACATTCTCACTGTGCCTTCGCCTAGTTTGTCTTCGCAGCTTTGGGCGGAAGCGTAATCTCCACAGCCTTCTCGAGCGTGAAATCGATCTTTGTTTCAGGAGGAATCTGGAGTTTGTCTCCCTTCTTGAACGCTTGAGTTGCAAGTCCGGCGCCGCCTCCAACGGCAGCTCCTATTGCGGCTCCCTTACCTCCGCCGGCGATGGCGCCGATCGCTGTCCCGACGCCCGCGCCAATTCCGACTTTCTTGGCGGTTTGCTTGCCCTGGGACTTTCCGGCCTCTTCGTAGGTCGAACTCTGCAGCGGATAATGCTTGCCCTGGACTTCAACGGAGTCGAGACCGATTTGAATCTCGCTCTTTCCCTTCACCTTGCCGGCGCTGGCCGCATCTATAAGCTTGATGCTGATGTTGGCGTTTTTGGGAACGACGACTTCCTCGCCTACGGTAATTGGCGCGTAGAGCACGGCCTGGAATGTGCTGCCGATTTTGCTCTTGTCGGAATCGATTGCGTCAGTAGTGATGACACGAACCTCGGTGCCTTCCGGTACCACAATTTTTCGCGGTTGAGGCGGTGGCGGCGGAGCTTTCGCGGGCGCGGGCGCAGTTGTGTTGTTGGCGGTGGCTGCTGGAGCTGGTGCTGCCGGCGGCGTCGCCGTCGGCAGTGTTACGCCAGGAGCAGGTGCCGGGGCAGGAGCTGCAGTTGGCGCAAGTCCAGCCGCCGGCGGAGGAGCGACAGGTGCCGGGGCCGCCCCGGTGGGTGACGGGGCCAGTTCAGTTGTTGCCGGGACATTTTCGGCTGGCGCGCCAGCGACCTGCATCGAATCGTTCACCTTCACGACTCCCGGAGTCACTTGCGCCATGCTGAGAACTTTTTGCTTTACCTCATTGCTCGAAACTTCGCCTGTTAACGTCGCTTCACCATTGGTGACGGTAATTCCAATGGGTTCACTCTTAAGCGCTGCGTCACTAAAGAGCTGAGCCTTAAAGCTATCCGCAATCGCAGCGTCGTCCGGTTTTCGACCGCAGCCTACACAGCACAGCAGCGCCCACATCAAGAGAATCGCCAAACTCCGCTGTTTATTCATGGTCTTACCTCTCCTATTCCGTGCGTGGTTTGCGTGGCTCCCGGTTTTCCCCGCCAGAGACACAGGGATATCATGGCAGGTTCTTCCGGAGTTTGTGGCATCGATTCTAGTTGGGGCACGGAGCGCCAACTATCGGGTCTATTCGGTATTTTACCTTGAAGCATCAAGGCTTAGCACCTTTCATCCGCAGTTGTTTCCGGCAATGCCCCACAGGCTGTGCTGACGCACAGAGACACCGTGATGGGAGAGTCCGGCAAACTCGCGCTGGACGAGGTAGTATTCATTCCCCAGCCCCGCTAGCGAAAGATATACCCAACGTAGAGGCGAACGGCGGGCGAATTATAGGCGGACGCGCGGAGTTCCGCGAACCATCCACTCGACTGAGTTACGCCGAAAATGAAATTCAGCCCGACTTCGCTCTCCCAGTCAGGCTCGACAGTTTCAACGGGCTGGTCCGGGAACCCTTCAAAGTCTCTGCGAGTAATCGTGAACGCAGGACCACCGCCGACATAAGCGTTGTACCGGTTCCGCGAGTCTTTTCCCACACCCGCAAAGGGAAGGTAATACGCAAGGTCGGCGTTGAATGAAAAGATTTTCGATACTTCGCCAAAACCGAACTCCGCTGTGGGTCTGAACCAGATCTGTTTGAAGACGGGACCAAGCTGCGCTTGAGCTCCAACCATGACCAGTTCCGGATCCAATCCGATTCCGCCGCGAATTCCAAGGCGTGCCTTGCCGATTTCGATCTTCTGCCTCTCTATTGAAAACGCAATCGGCGCACATAGCTCGCGATTCTGTTCGGCGGCTGTGACCTGGAAAACATCGGTCGTGCCCTGGCGAACCACGTTTCCGGTAAGGGTGACTCGGCTGCCGCCAGTTTCAGTAAAGCGGCCGAGGTTGGTGCCCGTAACATTTAGCTGTTGACCAGTAATCTCGTCGACGAGGACAAAAGTGCCCGCAGCCTTTCCGTTCATCAGACATCCCACGCGAGTTTCCGGCTGCGGTTGATTTTGACCAAACGCCTCAGCAGCGCTCAGACACGAGACAAGAATGACAGAAAAGAACAATATCCACGGTCTTCTCATGTATTCCTCCGGAAATGGCAGCGTTGGCAGGATTGCTAAAAGTTTGGTGGCAACTGTTGCGATTCATGGAACCGAGTGGCGTCAGGCAGCGGGATGGGATCGCCGTTTCACGAAACTCATTTTCGTGTTTTATCACCATCCCGCGCCTTGGCACCTTTCCCATTACGAAAGGTGAAAGCATGAGTTGAATCAGGCCCGATCGCGGGGAAGCGATCGCGAAAGCAGGATAGAAGTGATCGGTCGTCCCATATATCCGGTCAATTGAGTATTTGGCGGGAGGTCTTTGGTGTACGGAACTTTAAAACGAAACGCCGAACGACGTGGTCATCGTGAAGTCATTGTGAGATGCACCTTGAGGCGGCCGGCTGTCGTAGTTTTCGAGGATGCTCATCTTCCAGTAAACATCTTTCCAGATTTCCCAACTGAAACTCGATTGCCAATCCACGCGGACTCGTCCCCAGTCGCTCAGGCTCGGAAACGCCAGGAGCTTTGTTTTGATTTGAGATGACGCAAAACGGACCAGGTAATATTCCATGCCCATCAAAGCTTCAGCAGAGGTTCCATTGTTATTGCTTGTCGTATCGAAGTACTTTTCATTGGTTGCCGCCAGTCCGGCAAATACCGCAAGGCCTTGCCGGGTAGAATGCGTCAAAAATTTGCCGCCGCTGCCGCTGAACGTGGAACGCAGATCGAGATTGAGCTGGTTGTCTTTCAACAGCCCGACCATTCCAAGGACGAAATATTTCTTGGACAGATACTGGTAATGGGAAAGACCGAAACTCTGACGGACCGAATTTTCAGCGTTCTCCTGACTATCGAAGTAAGAACTGACCTGAGAGTCCACGCGGAATTTTTCTGCCGGGAAGTCGAGCGATAGGTTTCCCGTCCACGTGGTTTGTCCCACTTCAGGTTGCAGCGTTAAACCCACATCTGCGCTTCCCCGGAAACGACTCCAGATCGACTTCTCGAGTGGCTCGAGGCTCACCACCTCGAGATGGTTTCTTTTCGTTATGCCAAAGATCTCGACGACTTCAAAATCTCCGCCGTCTGTTGAAGAATTCGATTTCGAAATCGAACCGGATGCGATCAATCCATCGGCGAACTCCACGCGGAAACGCCGCGTGCTTGCGAGCTGTGTGACTTTGGTCCAATCGAGCTCCACCGAAGCCGCCATGTACGAGGCCTTAAATTCCAGCTGCCCCACTTCAAGTGACTTGATTTCACCGACCAATCGGTCACCGTTGTTCATGACGACGAGGTCTGTCTTGTCTTCAGCGGCTGCTGTGGGTGCCAGGAGGGCAGGAAGGGACACGAGCACAACAATGTGCATGAACCTCAATCTGCTCCACAGCTGGTTGCGAGACCGTTCAGAGGAGACGTGCGTGGGCCGCAGAGGTGTAGACGAATCGGCCGTGGAGCAAGCCATGAACATGACGAACCCAAGTAAAGATCGAAAAAGTTGTCGCAAGGCGGGCGGTCTGGACAATGGGGATAGAAAATTAAGTGAAAGGCAATTCCCCTCGTTGCTCATGAGGGGAACCCCAACCTCAAATCCCCCGGTTCGATGCTGGTTACTTCTTCTTCTTTAGATCAGGCGGAAAATTCTTGAACATCTTCTCGGCGGCTTTGTTGATCGTTTTCTCGATCTTTTCAGGCTTATCGCTCATCGTATCCGTGGCTTTCCCCTGCCAGAGAAGTTTCTTATTCTTGACGTCGCCGATATCGACTCTCAAGGTTCCTACCGGAATCTTGTCGACATAAGTCGTTGAAGTTCCTCCGCCGCCTCCGTAGTAACCTCCGCCCCAGCCGTAGTATCCACCCATATTGACCGTGTTGATTTGCGTCTCGACGTCAACTGCCGCGTGATAAAGGACAAGAAGGTCGGGGTTTTGTTCCGGGTCCACCTTCATGAACCCTTTGGCTGCGAGCTCTTTATCAATGGCATTGAGGATCCGCGTATTGTTCAATGGATTCTTGGCAGGCGTACCCTCTTTCCACGCATAGGTTTTGAAGTTCGTGAACGACGCTGCCTTGTCGAAGTCCACGACAACCTTTTGCGCGACCGCGGGCAGTGAGGCCACGAACAAAAGAGCCATGGCCAGCCCGATAACTCTCGATTTCATAGAGTTGCTCCGATTTTCGTTGTTGAATCTCTTGCTGCAGCCTTCCGGCGCTCACAGCACAAACCCAATGTTTTCTTTTTCAGATGAGAGGCGGTATCCAGTGAATCCTGTATGTTGGCGCAACAATTCCATGTAGCGCCAGGTATCAGTCTCTATGCCGCTTTGCCTCCGATTGCCGGCGCCCCGGTGTCCGGTTCCGGTTCACCATATTTTTCGAGATCTTTTTCCAGGAAGTAATTCAGGAACGTCCGGATGACGGCAATCGCTCCAAGTTGACCGATATCGGCCCACTCTGGCGAGACCACGCTGCGGACGATGTCGGCGGCGAGTTCGAACTCCAATCCGAGCAGTAACCACATCCCCAGGCCCATCCAGATCGCCTTGCGTGTGCCGATGGCTCGTTTGGGAGACAGTCCGTATTTCACCAGCCTGAAAACCGCTTGAAACACTCCCAACGCGATAATCAGGACGGCTACGGCTTCCGTGGCGAGCGCGACCGACAACGCAATTTGTTTGAATGCGTCTTCCATGGCTGGCTCATCTCGTCATTGCATTACTTCACAAGAAACGCGATGCCGAATGTGAGGATCCACTTTCGTGATCCCGGCTCGTTCACCGCGTTGTACTGGGAATTAGCAAGCAGGCGCAGCGGCTGACTCTTGAGCCGCGTGATGTAGTTGACCTGGCCACTCAACGGCACGTTGACGACCCGGCCCTTGTTCCAATCCATGGTGTATTGCGCGTCACCGATGGCAAAGCTGACCTTGTCATTCAGGGTGTATGCGAGAATCGGCTGAATCTGAGTCGTAGAGATGTCACCAAAGCTGAAGAAGTTTTGGTTGAAAATACCATACGTCCACTTATTTTTTTTCAATACAACGCCGATGGCGGGCCCCAGGGCGAACGTGTTAACCCCGGGACCCTTGTTTGGACCGACACTGGCGACACCGCCGAGAGCCAGGTTTCCCCAACTGCGGGGATAAATCACGACATCGAAGATCTGGACATCGGAGAGGCCGCGTTCGCCTGTAGGAACGCTCGTCATATAAGGCACAGTTACACGAAAGATGTTCGGCATGTCGAACAACTGGTGGGGAATTGCGGCCTGCATCATGACTTCGTTCTGCCTGTCGTCAATCCCCCAAATGGATGGCGAATAGCGGTTCTGAAACAGGTAACTCTTCAGTGGCGCCGTCGGGTCGACAACCTGAGCGGCTAAGCTTGGTCCGCTCGAATGATCCTGACACATTGCGGCTGTCGCGTTCAAAAGCAGATAAAGCGCCAATGCACGGGCGAAGAGCTGATACCTGGTCATGAATTCACTTTCTCCTTATTGCTCCGGGAGCTTATCCATCGAGGGCTGCACGAATTCCGGTCCTGGAGTCTCTCTCTGTATAGACCTCCAGCGTCAGAGCAGCAACGATTTTACGGTCTGAACGATCTCTGAGAGGGGCACAGTCATCAAGACGACGGGGACGAAGGGAATGAGCGAGGCGACGACGACAGGAGTCAGATCCTTTAGGCCGAAGGGGATATCCATAACCTCATACACGTTTCCGACAACCTGATAGAGGTCTGTCATTGCGGAGAAATCCGGAACTTCGAGGGTGCCGGTGTCAACGTTCTCTTTTTGGCTGATCCATTTCTGTTCAAACTCGGCGCCTACAGCGCTTCCCAGCTTTCCGTAGTGGAGCATTCCCCGAAGTCTGGTGTTACGAAGCTTTGTGACGAACATAAGAAGCGGACCCGCTGACAGGATCAGCACCAGTACCACGACGGCTATCGCAGAATTTCTGTACGCCATGGGCGATGACTCCGCGGATAGAAGCGAGTGGTTCATCGCCGTGCCGGCGACGATAACGCCGATCGCAGCCGCCAGCAGGCGGTAGGCCCGAATGGATGTGCTGACAAACTTCAGACCTCCAGCGTGATCCGGATGCGTTGGAATTAAATGCAGGTCAAGACGGGACATCAGTGCGAGAAACCGCCACCAGAGAAGCAACCGCCATACCCACCCAAAACATGGCCAAAGCAATAAGGGAAGGCTGACGTACGCATGCCAAACGCCAGGTAGCGAAAGACCGAGGGGGCCTGGTCCTCCCCAATACCATGCGGGAGTGTTATTGCGGTTGATACTGGTCATCAAAGCGATGACGACGGCGTAGGCGAGCGCAAATGTGACGTAGACAGCCCACTTTGAATCGAGGAGTCGCCGTGTTGAGTTGACTGCTTCGAAGTACCGTTCCCGATCTCTGTTAACCATTCCCGAAGATAGAAAATGCGTAACGATTCGACCGAACGCAGGGATTATGTCCGCCTCGGCAAGAACAATTAAAGGCAACGCCACCAGGAATCGCGCATGGACGGCGATATCCTTAAAGAATGAGGACGCTGTGGGGTGTCCCATGATCGCAAGCGCACCTGCGAGTACCGCTATAGGCAACCATCCCACAACCACCGCGGCCAGTACCGGGCGTGCAATTTGCCTTTCTTCCGGCGGCCTGACTAACCGAAGAGCTTTCTGCCATGACAGCGGTGGGCCGGAGTCAAAGAGTTCGTAGTCCATCTTCACAGTAGTGCTCTTGCCTCCAACAATCGAGCGACTGCGTACTCCTGAATGCCGGAGTGTCAGCTGTTCTCCGTGCAGTCTGATGTTTGGTTAACCCGGCGGGTACTGTAAGACGAAGCAGGTTGCCTGTGCTATTTGGCTCCTCTGGGATTTGAAGGCGGCATGGCGTTGCGATTCCATGCCTGTGCTATGCGATTCACAGGGCCCCGCAAAAACAGATAGGGGACAATGGCCAGCAACACTGCGGTGATCAGAATATCCAGCACATAGACCCACCGCACCTCGATTAGCTGATAGATCACATCCATGATGGCGGCAATCGTGAAGACCTTGGCAACAGCGTGCCAGCCCTCGCTTACAAGCTCTTTCCGCTTGCCGGAGTCTGTGAAGATTGCCCAGAAATAGGGGGGCTTGCCTTCGCGCGCATCCTGCATTCCGGCACGAATTGCGAGAATTGTGGCCATCAGCGGTTGAAGCAGAAAGCGGAAGTGCAGCGGACCGGTGAGCCGGCCGCTGAAATCCTGCACGAAGCGAGTCAACCACTCTTCCATAGATCCGCTCCAGACTGTAAAGAACCGAGCAGAAGCGGCAAGGTGTCCAAGCGACTATCGACGCCGGCCTCCACCGCCACCCATACGGGGTGCGCTCGGACGATAGCTGCCGCTGTTACTGCGCGTGGTCGTTGACGGGCTGCTGCTCCGCATCGAACCGTAGTCGCTGCTTCTTTGCACGCCTTCCGATCGAACCGCGCGATCTCGATTCAATTGACTGGCTGTGTTCGAATCGAAGGTCGATGACGGGCGGTTGGCCGGCTGTTGTGTTGCTCGATTTTGTTGTGCCTGATTGGCTCGATCTTGAACCTGCTGCCGCTGCTCCGGTGTTCCAACGCTGTTCCATGAGCCGTTGTCGTACTTCTGCCAGCCTCCGCCTTCGTTGCGATAAACGCTCCCATCACGCCCTGCGTAAACGTCGCCGCTTCCACCCTGCGCAATGAAACCGCCACCTCCGGGACCGGTTCGGCTGACTGCGGTGCCGCCTCCGCTTCCCTGGGTCACACGGGTTGTGTTACCGGTGACATTGTTCGTGACGCGCGATGTCGTAGCCCATGAGTCTCCGCGCGTGACGCCCGTTGTTCCCCAGCTGCCGTAGGCGTTGGCACCCTGTCGTGTTTGCGCGTAAGTTCCAGTGCGGGGGTTATAGGCTTCGGCCACACCGCGTGAACCATAAGGGCCATACGCTGCTGCGGCCCGAGAATATGTTCCGGTTTGCGCGTTATAGCGTGCGCCGATTCCGGCTCCTCCGTAGGGTCCGTAGGCGACGGCGCCGCGCCCATAGCTGCCAGTCCAGGGGTTGTACCATGCGCTGTATCCATAAGTGGGATAGCGCGGATAATAGACGGGATAGTATCCCCCGTACCCAATATACGGGGGATAGTAGTAACCTGTACCCCAGACCGCGCATCCCCACGCAATCATCACCCCGGTATAAGCGGCCGCAGCAGCGAAGACCACCGCGTCATCATCATCGTCGTCTTCAACAACAGTCACGTATGTCACGTTATGAACCGAGGATTCTGGTGGAATGCTGTAGACCTCCTTCGGAACTTCACCGGTAACTTCCCACGGGCCGTTCGGGCTTTTCGACATGAACCAGACGGCCTGAAAGCACATGTAATAGATGTCGCCAACCTTAATGATCTGCTTGTCTGTATTGGTGGCGTATTGCATCGTGGTCTTCTCGATGGGTTCGAACATCGGGTCGCCCTGATACTTCACTTCGGGAGCTTTCACGGTCTTCTTACTAACGCGGGCTGTTTCCGGCACTTGCGCCACCAGAACGGCTTCAGCCGCCTGAGTCGTTCCCGGAACGGATGCAAGAACACGCGAACGCTCGTGTTCGAGAGAAATCTTTTTGAAATCTTCAGGCAGATCCAGCGATGCAAATGTCCAGGGGCCGGTAAAGTCGGGGGCCCTGAACCAGCGCCCCGTAACGAGGTAATACACTGACCCGGTCTTACCTTCTCGAAACACGTCGCTTTCCGTGTTGCTGACCCAATACAGGTTCGTGCCTTTCACCTGATCGTAATCGGGTTCGCCCTTCAAGAGGATTATCTCCGCCGGTGTCTGAGTCAGGAAAACCTTCGGGGCTTTGTCCGGCGACAATTTCTTGCCGGGAACGTTGGCGATCACCTCTTTCCAATTGTCATCTTTTGGAAGTTTCTTAAAACTGTCGGGCAACGTCGCAGGAACCCAGCCTCCTTCGAGGGTGGATGTTCGAAGCCAGGTATCGTTGTTTCTCAAGTAGTAAATCTTGCTCGGACCATGGAGGAAGAGATCCCAGTTGGTGTTGATCGCATATTGAAGATCAGTGCCCATGATGGGACTCCAGATTGGAGCCCCATCGAGATTGACCAGGATTGCTGGCTTCGTGCTGAAGAAGACTTCCGGAGGATCGGCTTTCACGCCCTCGACGTTTTTCGGAATGATCTGACTCTTGTCCAGTCCGGCCAGCACACGGTCGAGCCCAATCACTCCGTCGGTGAGCGTTGCGCCGACCTCTGTGGTGACTTCCTGAATTTTGCTTTTGTCGAGGGTTGGGAAATTTGCATCGCTAATCTTCAAGTTCGAATATTCAACCAGTCGCTCCGCCGTTGACACTTTTGTGTCGGTTGTAGCCTTGATTGTTCCAAGCTCGCGCTTTCCACTTTTGGGTGTGTACGCTACCGCGGCATAGAGTTCCATCACCCTTTGATTCTCCCAACTCGAGATTTGGGGCTGATAGACGATGATGTTCGCGCCTGACTTGGTCGTCGGGTAAAGACGAGGCCATCCGCCATCGACGGGTGGTGCAGGCGGTGGTGTTGCGACCGCCGGAGCGGGGGCCGACGATGGTGTCGTTTGGCTTGTGGCCGTCGGTGTTTTAGTAGTGGTTGTCGTTGCCGTTGTTTGGAAAAGCCCGGCCGCTGCGAAAGCGGGGCCACCCGGCGCCAGTAGGAGACAGCATGCCGTCACGAGCGCAAGCGGTTTATCTAGCCAGGGGCGGTAGTTCATGCTGGTCTCCTTTTAATGCATCCGATTGATACGCTTGGGCGTTCAATGATGCTGTCGAATGTTGTGTCTGATCGCACCTGTAAAGACGCGCAGGTACGCGGAAGGAATGATAACGCACTTGGGGCCGTCGTTGTCTGAACAGACTTTATTTGGAAAATCTTACAACGTCGTGTCGTTTACTCGCACAACGCATCGGAAGCCGAGGTGGCAGGTCGATGTGTCGATCGGTTGGGCCATCCTCGCTGCGGGCCGGTAGCGCCGGCAATAGTTTGGGGAGCAAAGATACGAACCGCCCTTCATCACTCTTCTTGGGATCTTGATGTTCGGCTGCCGAGAATCGTAGCTGGCTTCTTCCAGTCCGCCCCGCGGATTCAAGCTCGCGCAGCAGGCTCGCTGGATTTTGCTGTATTCCTGGAACCAGTCTTTGGTCCACTGCCAGACGTTGCCCGCCATGTCATAGAGACCGTAACGATTGGCGGGGAAGCTTCCGACGGGCGCCGTTCCTTCGAAGCCATCGGACTTGAGGTTCTGCCAGGGGAATTCCCCCTGCCATGTATTCGCCATGTGAACGCCACGAGGCGTGAAGTCGTTGCCCCATACGAAATCGGCGCCATCGAGACCGCCCCGAGCCGCGAATTCCCACTCTCCTTCGGTCGGCAGATCTTTTCCAATCCATTTGGCATAGGCTTCAACGTCTTCGTACGCGACATGCACGACGGGGTGTTTTGCCTTGTCCTGAATCGAACTTTCGGGGCCACTCGGATGCTGCCAGTCAGCGCCTTTGACATACGTCCACCAGTCATAGCAGTTCGTGAGGTCAACGGCGGACTTCGGCATGCGGAAGACTACTGACGCCGGAGCGAGCATCTCGGGCGCAGCGCCGGGATAATCTTCCGCCTTTGCCGGCCGTTCAGCGAGGCTGACATATCCGGTCTCCTGGACGAAGCGGCTCCACTCTTCATTCGTCACCGTGTGCTGATCAATCCAGAAGCCATCGATTGTGACTTTGTGGATCGGCCGTTCTTCGGCGTAGAACTTATCGGAACCCATCTGGAACGTTCCGCCTGGAATCCAGACCATTCCCGGAAATGGGGGGACCT
>Ga0070672_100002657_pt1 | contig 11418 bp, 10 predicted proteins | sample KBSM13metaG_FD_66151 | JGI IMG/M metagenome (GOLD analysis project Ga0070672, IMG submission 66151) | Miscanthus rhizosphere microbial communities from Kellogg Biological Station, Michigan, USA - KBS M1-3 metaG | ecosystem: Host-associated > Plants > Roots > Rhizosphere > Soil ... | reverse complement strand
TTTTACAGCGTTTATTTTTGGAGTTTCAACTTCTCAAGTATTTCTCGTGTAAAGTCCTTGTCCATTATTTTTATCAGGGCATCATTAAAAAAAGGTTCCAGTGGCTGGTAACCAAACGAGGTCTCAAAGTATCTTCTAAGCGCAATTTTCGATTTTTTGGACATTCCAAGGTTTGCATAAACAACTGCTGCTTTCAAATAACTAGAGAAATAAAGTGATTCTTCATTGCTTTCATAGAGGTTAATAAAATCGTCAGCGTTTCCGCCGGCAAAAAGAAAGTATAATTCATAGTCTGCCTTTGCTGATTTATTTTTTTCTTTTAATAATTCTGGTCTGTACATTTTAGTCTGTTCCTGAACCTGTGAAAAAGTAATTGGATTTTCTTTAATGATAAATTGCTCGGAAATAAAATCCGGGATTGAAGAAATTCTATCTTTAGCTCCTTCTCTAAATTTTGCAACCAATGTATTTAGCCAGTCGAATTGTGGAGATGGGAATGACAAAGAGCTAAGGTCGGATGCTAATTTTTCGAAATTATTTAATTGCGATGCGGACAGTAAAAGGACTTTTAATAGTCCCACTTCGTCTCCGAAGTAAAAATAATTTGTTCGATTTTTCAAAAATTCAAATGCTTTGTTGTAGGCATTTTTCCAATCGGCATCGAATACATAATCTCGCAGACTATAATCAATTACAGGTTTGGGTCTCGGCGTTGTCAAACCCTCTGCCTCCTTGTCCAGAAAAGTAAGTGTACTGTTGAGGTAATCTTTAAAGTCCCTATATTCATGTTCGCCAGGAATCCAACTTGCGAAAACCCAATAACGCCATTTTTTATGTTTATCGCGAGGCGGTATTAATAAAAAATATTGCTCTTCGTTGATGCCGCCTATTACGATGCTTTGGGACAATGATTTTGCAGTTTCCTCTAATTCAATATGGCTCTTCCAAATTTTTACCAGGTCTTCATCTATGTTTACCAGGTAGTCAATTTTGCTAATCGGGATAATCGTAGGATTTGTGCTGATGGCTTGGTGAAAACCATTTGATATTTTCAGGAATTCTTTATAATCGTCGGGCAAAGTGGTTTTTAAATGCCGTTCAGCCGCTTCAATTTCCGTATTCGTTGCCGGGGCAGTTCCCAGCCATTGCGATTCCTTTTGTTGTTCAGTAAATTCATATTCATTCAACAGAAGCGATTTTTTTGAAATTCTTTTCAATAACTGTTGCATTCCTGCTGATTTTGATGATACTGAAGTGGACGTTGCGTGTTGACCATGTAACAATGAAAAGGGAATAAATAAAATTAACAAGAGACTGTTTTTCATTGATCGGAAAATTACATGTTTAACCTTCTTTATTAACCTTTTAGAGGTAATTGTTTTACTTTATCTGGTACTAGTACAATGCAAAGGTAATCGTGGTTGAAAACTTAATTATATGGACATCTTTCGCGAAAATATTTTTAATCAAACGAATCAATTTGAATTGAAAAGCCGGATCGACAAAAAACTAATGACAGTTAGCCTCCTTCCCAAAGGAATTTCAATCCTTTCCGTTAAGGCTTAAATAAAAGTCAAGGTAAATCCTTATTATCTGGCTATATTTTAGGAATTTTGCAGTCCATTTTAATATTTACAAAATGAGCAATACTCCCTCTACGCTGTTTGACAAGGTTTGGGATAGCCATGTGGTCAGGAAAATTGAAGACGGTCCCGATGTGCTTTTTATTGACCGTCATTTTATTCATGAGGTCACAAGCCCGGTCGCCTTTCTCAGCCTGGAAAGCCGCGGCCTGAAAGTGATGTATCCTGAAAAAACATTTGCAACTGCGGACCATAATACGCCTACCATCAACCAGGATCAACCGGTTAAAGATCCTTTGTCAGCCAATCAATTGAGAGCGCTGGAAAGGAATTCTGCAAAGTATGGCATATCACACTGGGGGTTGAATAATCCAAAAAATGGGATTGTGCATGTGGTTGGTCCGGAAAACGGAATTACGCAACCGGGTATGACGATCGTGTGCGGCGATTCACATACATCTACCCATGGCGCTTTTGGTGCTATTGCATTCGGTATTGGAACATCGGAGGTGGAAATGGTTCTTTCATCTCAATGTATCATGCAGCAGAAGGCGAAAAAAATGCGTATCAATGTTAACGGTAAACTCAGTAAAGGATTAACACCAAAAGATGTTGTGCTCTATATTATCAGCCGGTTAACTGCAGCAGGCGCTACCGGTTATTTTGTAGAGTACGCAGGCGATGTGTTCAGGAATATGAGTATGGAAGGCCGCATGACGGTGTGTAATATGAGTATTGAAATGGGTGCCCGCGGTGGTATGGTCGCTCCCGATGAGACGACGTTTGCGTACATGAAAGGCCGCGATAAAGCACCAAAAGGCGACGCCTGGGAAAAGGCGTTGGCCTACTGGAAAACATTGAAGACGGATGAAGGCGCTGTATTTGACAAAGAATACAATTTCGACGCCGCAGAGATAGAACCCATGATTACATATGGTACCAACCCCGGAATGGGAATGGGTATTACCAAACATATTCCTTCAGCAAAGACCATTGGCAGCAGCCAGGCAAGCTTTGATAAGTCGCTTAACTATATGGGCTTTCATGAAGATGATGAAATGCTCGGCAAAAAAGTGGATTATGTTTTTATAGGAAGTTGCACGAATGGCCGTATTGAGGATTTCCGTGCATTTGCTTCTATAATTAAAGGAAGAAAGAAAGCCGAACATGTAACTGCGTGGATCGTTCCCGGTTCGCATATCGTGGAGCAACAGATAAAGGATGAAGGCATACTGGATATATTATTAGATGCAGGATTCCAGCTGCGTCAGCCCGGTTGTTCGGCATGTTTGGCCATGAATGATGATAAGATACCTGCCGGCAAATATGCCGTAAGTACAAGCAACAGGAACTTTGAAGGAAGACAGGGTCCGGGTGCCAGGACGATGCTCGCGAGCCCGTTGGTGGCAGCAGCTGCAGCGATAACGGGTGTGGTAACGGATCCGAGAGAGTTGATTGAGGAGGGGTAGGCTGTAAGCAATAAGCAATAGGCTATCGGTGATAAGCTAATTGAATAAGGCATAGGGCCCATCAAGAAATTACTGATCTTAAGCATAAAGCATTTAATCATTTAAAATTTTTTGCTTTATGAGAGATTTTAGAAAGTATGAAGTATGGCATTTGAGCCATGCATTGGTTTTGGAAGTTTATAAGGTAACTCAGAATTTTCCCGCTGGTGAATTTTACGGTATTACAAATCAAATGCGACGGGCCGGAGTGTCAATACCGACAAATATTAGTGAAGGATGTGGCAGGAATACTGATGTGGAGTTTGCAAGATTTATACATATGGCGACCGGTTCAGCAAGCGAAACAGAGTATCTTATTCAACTTTCGTTCGATTTAAAATATCTGAATCAGGATTTTTATAAAGGTTTGACAGAGAAGGTAAACCTGATAAAAAAGAAATTATATCATCTAAATAAAATTTTACAAACAAAAAGCTAGGGTGTGAAGCCTATTGCTTACAGCCTATAGCCTAAAGCTTTCAACATGGCTTACGATAAGTTTACAGTTTTGAGAAGTACAGCAGTGCCACTGCCGATTGAGAATGTAGATACAGACCAGATCATACCTGCCCGTTTTTTAAAAGCAACAGAAAGAAAAGGATTTGGTGATAACCTGTTCCGCGACTGGCGCTATAACAGTGACGATACGCCGAAAAAAGATTTTGTATTGAACAACCCGATTTATTCCGGTAAAATTCTTGTTGGCGGTAAAAACTTCGGAAGCGGAAGCAGCCGTGAGCACGCTGCGTGGGCCATATATGATTATGGCTTCCGTTGCGTGGTGTCTAGTTTTTTTGCAGACATTTTTAGAAATAACTCAATAAATGTCGGGATTCTTCCGGTGCAGGTAACTGAAGCGTTTCTCGATAAAATATTCAGGGCGATTGAAGCCAATCCGAAAGCGGAATTTGAGGTGAATCTTTCCGAACAAAAGATTACTATTCTCACCACCGGTGAGAGCGAAAAATTTGATATCAACGGATATAAAAAACATAACCTGATAAACGGTTACGACGATATAGATTACCTGCAGGCAATGAAAGAAAACATTCAGTCATTTGCTGTACAGAGTTTGTATTAATCACAACACAGCAAAGAACAGTTATGCCTGCGTCTCCTCGTTATATAGAAATAATGGATACCACTCTCCGCGATGGTGAGCAAACCAGCGGGGTATCTTTTTCAGCTTCAGAAAAATTAACTATTGCCCAGCTGTTACTTACCGAAGTAAAAGTGGACCGTATTGAAATTGCTTCAGCCCGTGTATCGGAAGGAGAATTTGATGCCGTGAAGAAAATAACAAAATGGGCAAAGGCGAATGCGTTTATCAATAAAGTTGAAGTGCTCACCTTTGTAGATGGTGACGTATCGGTGGACTGGATGATAAAGGCCGGCGCCAAAGTAATGAACCTGCTCACAAAAGGTTCATTGAATCATCTTACACATCAATTAAAGAAAAAACCGGAACAGCACTTTGCCGATATAGCCGCCGTTGTAGCATTGGCAAAGAAAAAGGGAATTGACTGCAATGTATATCTTGAGGACTGGAGCAATGGTATGCGTCATTCAAAAGAATATGTATTTCAATATCTGGATTTCTTAGTGACGCAACCTGTCAAAAGAATTATGCTGCCGGATACACTCGGCATTTTGATTCCTTCAGAAGTGTATGAATTTGTTTCTTCTATCGTTCAGCGCTATCCGAAATTTCATTTTGATTTTCATGGTCACAATGACTACGATTTGGGAACGGCAAATGTGCTGGAAGCGGTAAGGGCCGGTGCGCATGGCTTGCATTTGACGGTGAATGGTATGGGTGAAAGAGCCGGCAATGCACCGCTGGCAAGTTCTGTTGCCGTACTCAACGATTTTATGCCGGAAGTAAAAACATCAGTTAATGAAAAATCATTGTACAGTATCAGTAAAATGGTTGAATCATTTTCCGGAATACGTGTGCCGACAAACAAACCAGTAGTAGGAGAAAATGTATTTACACAAACGGCGGGCATACATGCTGACGGTGATAAAAAGAATAAACTATACTTCAGTGATTTGATGCCGGAGCGTTTTGGCAGACAACGCCACTATGCCCTTGGCAAAACAAGTGGCAAGGCAAACATTGAAAATAACCTGCAGCAGCTCGGCATAAAATTATCCGATGCGGATCTGAAAAAAGTAACCCAGAAGATCATTGAATTGGGCGATCGGAAAGAGGTAGTGACGCAGGCTGATCTGCCCTATATTATTTCGGACATACTCGACAGCAACGCTATTGAGGATAAAGTGAGGATAGAAAATTATGTGCTGACGCACTCAAAGAACCTGTATCCTTCTGTTACGTTAAAAGTTACCGTGAATGGCGAATCGTTCGAGGAACATGCACAGGGCGACGGGCAGTATGATGCGTTTATGAATGCATTGAAGAAAGTGTATAAGCAGAAGAAGATAGAGTTGCCGATGCTTACGGATTATACAGTGCATATTCCACCCGGAGGTAAAACAGATGCGTTATGTGAGACAGTTATCACCTGGAGATCTGATAATAAAGAATTCAAGACAAGAGGTCTCGACAGTGACCAGACTGTGGCAGCGATAAAGGCGACGCAGAAGATGCTGAATATAATTTAGTGAATCGTGAATAGTGAATAGTGATTAGTGAATAGGCTATCACTCACTACTGACGGTTCACGCTTTCGAAAGCAATAAATTTCATACACTATACAGATTTTTTTTCAACTAACAATAGCATGGCAACCAAACACATCTTAATTGTTCCCGGCGATGGAATAGGACAGGAAGTAACAGCAGTAGGTAAAAAGGTATTAGATAAGATAGCTTCAAATTTCGGTCACACGTTTACGTATGATGACGCGTTGATCGGGCATGTGGCAATTGAAGCTACAGGCGTTCCCTTACCCGATGAATCGCTGGCAAAGATGAAAAAATCGGATGCCGTGTTGTTTGGTGCAGTGGGCCATCCTAAATATGATAATGATCCATCTGCTAAAGTAAGACCGGAACAGGGCTTACTGAAAATGCGGAAAGAACTTGGCTTATATGCAAATCTCCGCCCGATAAAATTATTTGATGAACTTCTCGGTGCATCCAGTATTAAACCGGAGATACTAAAAGGTGCGGATATTTTATTCTTCCGGGAATTAACGGGTGATATTTATTTCGGCGAAAAAGGAAGAAAGAATAATGGCGATACCGCTTATGATGTAGCAGAGTACAGCCGCTATGAAGTGGAGCGTATTGCCCGCAAAGCATTTGATGCAGCAAGAACAAGAAAAAAGAAACTATGCTCTGTAGATAAAGCCAATGTTCTCGAGACGTCACGCCTCTGGCGGGAAGTAATACAAAAAGTAGCAAAAGAATATCCAGATGTTGAGGTAGAACATCAGTTTGTAGATGCGACGGCTATGTTGCTGATAAAAGATCCGCGTCGCTTTGACGTGGTGGTTACTGCGAACCTGTTTGGAGATATATTGACTGACGAAGCATCACAGATTGCCGGTTCGATGGGCATGTTGGCTTCTGCTTCTATCGGTGATGGTACCGGCGTATACGAACCGATACATGGATCGGCTCATGATATAACGGGAAAGGGCGTCGCTAACCCGTTAGCGTCTATTTTATCGGCTGCTTTGTTGTTAGATATTTCATTTGGGATGAAAGCTGAATCAGAAGCCGTTATAAATGCGGTTGATAAAGTATTGAAATCAGGGTATCGGACAAAAGATATTGCGGATGGACAAACAGCTGGTGATAAATTATTAGGAACAGAGAGAATGGGAGAGGAAGTGCTAAAGTATATTTAATGCACAAAGTTTGCGATTAAAGAGTGCCCGCTATTTTAAAATATAATTGAATTCCCAGTTTTCCTGCAGGAGCTTTTCAATTTCTTTTCCGCCACCACCACTAAGACCAGAAGTTATGTGAGCAACATATGATTCACGGTCTTTCATAATCGCGATTTGCGATGCCCCAAGTTTATATCCAATAGTGAGCGCAACTTTTTCTTTTAATTGATCCGGTGTTTCTTTTGAGAAAGATTCAACACCGATTGTATAGATCTTATTTTTAGAATTTCCTATCATCGCCGAATCCAGTATTACAAAATTGATTTGTGCGACGATATTATTATCTGTGATCTTCAATGTGGTATCAGAAACCAGGTAATCAATATTCTTTAAATCGGCCAAATGCAACGTTTTATAATCACTACTTTCCCCGGGTTTGGTTTGACAACCCAGTTGAAATATAAATAACAATAGAAATGAAATATAGCTTTTAAAAAGTCTCATCGTCCGTTGTCAGGTGAATTTTAAAAATAACAGATCTATTTTTCCTTCGTCATAAAAATCATAAACAGCCCAAACACAAGAAAAGCAATCCCCGAATACACATTCTTAGCGGATGACAGCAAGGGACTGGTAAAGTAACCGATCAATAATATCAGGGATACGATTGTAAAAAACAAACCGATAATAAAACTGAGTTCCGTTAACCGTTTCAGCATATAAATATTTTTAGAAGAAAATAATATTTAAAAGAATAGTCAGGATCAGCAATATTATACCCAGCGGTACCACCCGCATATACCATTTTTGCTGGATGTACTTTGGTTTTTCTGTCAATGAATAGACCAATCCTTTCAACTCTTCATCCGGTTTTGGTTTTGTAACAAGACTTACCAAAATTGTTGTCACAAAATTTGCGATCCAGGATACACCGGCTACGATAAAGGCCTGGCCCATGCCGCTTCGTATTGTATATAATTCAGCGATCCATCCGCCTTTGCCTTCTGCTACTGTTACCCCATGTGTTATTGCCGCTGCCACCGTACCGGCCAGCAATCCCCAGAACGCACCATGTCCTGTCGTTCTTTTCCAGAACATGCCTAATAAAAACGTTGCGAATAAAGGGCCATTGACGAAACTGAAAACCAGTTGGAGAAAGTCGTTGATATTATTGAAACCTCTCGCGATATAGGCTGTAACTATTGAAATCAGGATACCCACTACCGTTATAAATTTACCAAACCAGAGGTAATGTCTGTCTGATTTATTTTTTACAAAATACGATTGATAGATATCGTAGGTGAATACAGAATTGAAGGCAGTAACATTTCCTGCCATACCACTCATAAAAGAAGCAATCAATGCAGTGATACCCACGCCCAATAAACCGCTTGGATAATAATGGGCAATCATTGAAGGTAAGGTCATGGTATAATCCAATTGACCGTCCGCAGTAGTAGGTATACTATATCCTTTTGAAGCCAGGGCAGGTTGCATCAGCGCAATGGCGATAACACCAGGTAGTACAACAATAAGTGGCATCAGCATTTTTGGTAACGCTGCAACAATCGGTGTTCGTTGTGCCTCTCCCATGTTTCTTGCAATCATCGCCCTTTGTACTACTAAAAAGTCTGTGCACCAATAACCAAACGACATGACAAAGCCCAATCCAAAAATCAATGACATAAAATTTATACCCATGGGATTGGAATCTGCGTGTCCCATATATTTCCACGCATGTGTCAATTCAGGTTGCAGGTTTGCTTTTATAGTTGCCCAGCCACCGGCATCCTGCAAGGCAACGATCACCAAAGGCGATAAACCCAAAACGATTAAGAAGAATTGAAGCACTTCATTGTAAACTGCACTGGTTAACCCACCAAGAAATGTATAGATCATCACGATGCCGGCCGCAAGCCAGATAGAAACATCAAAATCCCATTTCAGAATTATCTCCAGCAATTTTGCCAATGCGTATAAAGAAATGCCGGATGAAAAAACGGTCATCACCGCAAATGAGATCGCATTCAAGCCCCTGGTTTTTTCATCAAACCGCATCGATAAATATTCTGGTACACTGCGTGCACGGCTGCCATAATAAAACGGCATCATAAATACACCAAGAAAAACCATGGCGAAGATGGCACCTACCCAATAGAAATGAACCGTCATAATACCATACTTGGCACCGGAGGCAACCATGCCGATCACTTCCTGGGCCCCGAGATTGGCAGATATAAAAGCCAGACTTGTAATCCACAAGGGAATATTTCTTCCGCTGGAAAGAAAATCATTACTTGACTTTATTTTTTTCTTGATAATAAAACCAACCGTAATGACAAAGGCAAAATATACAAGTATAACCAGGTAATCGGCAACGTGTAGCTTCATAGCAATCGTTCAGGTGATAATTAGAGTTTCTTTTGTTCCCGTGAGACGTAAAACGTGAGTCATGAGAGATAGTCTTCAACATTTCACCTTTCACGAATAATAACACAATATATTTCTTTCAATTGATTGTACAACTTTATAAAGAGCAAAAATGTTCATTTATTGTTGTCATCAGTTGCCTGTCGACACTCTTTCTATAAGCACAGAAGGTATAATTACTTTTTCGTTTTGAAGATCAAATTGCTTTTTTTCAATGCCCTTAAAAAGAATCGTGGCAGCGGTTTTGCCCATTTCCACCGCCGGCTGAGTAATGGTAGACAGGGAGGGATTTAATATTGCAGCAGTTTCGATAGTGGAAAAGGCGAGCACCTTTAATTCTTTTGGAATAGCAATCATTATTTCCTGGGATACTACATATACCTGCAGCGCAATTTTTTCAACGGACGCAAGTATGCCATCCGGTTTATTTTTTCCGGAAAGTGTTTTGCGAATCAATGCATAGTTTTCTTTTTCATTATCGGTACAATAACTAACATGTATATCTTTTTTACTAAACCCTGCTTCGTTCATGGCATGTCTGAAGCCTTCTTCTCTCTGCCTGCATATAGGCAAACTTGCTGAGTGAGAAAAGAAAGCCGGGTTGATGCATCCTTTATCCAGCAAGTGTTTGGTGGCGACGTAGCCGCATTCAAAATCATTGGTGATGACTTTTGCTGTATGTACACTTTCCAGTTCACGATCGAAGAATACGATAGGCACACCCGTCGATTGCAACCGCGTAATATGATCTCCGTTTTTTGTTTCGCGGGAAATAGAGATCAATACACCGTCCACACGACCATTCTGTATTTCATTCAGAATATTTTTTTCATTGTTATACTTTTCGTGGGAGAGATATATTAAAACATGGTATCCTTTTTTCTCGGCCACTGATTGAATACCATTAATAATGCGGGAAAAAAAACTATCAGCTACTTCCGGCAGAACAACTGCAATCGTTTTACTTTTCTTTTTACGAAGGCTGCTGGCGTATGGATTGGGTGAGTAATTCAGTTTGGCTGCAAGCTCCAGTACTTTTTTCTTTGTTTCATCACCGATCTCATGACTATCACGTAAAGCCTTTGATACTGTAGATTTGGAAATCTTCAGCGTGTCCGCAAGCACTTGTATGTTGATATTATTCATTGTATCTGGATCAGGGAGCTCGCCAATCAATTGCTCAATAGTAGTGCAAAGATGAACGGAGCGTCGCAACCAAAGCCTAATCAGGGTGATGCAGCTTGTTTACAAACAAAAATCACCAATTTATTTCACGAAACCGGTTTCGTAAATAAAGATCATTCTTTGTACCGGGATTTTATTAAAAATGCAGAATTTACATTGTCAATTATTGTTAAAATCAAAAATGCCTGCCATGAATACGGCTCAAAACCAGTTTTCCGAAAAAGAAATTAATCCATTGGGTAGTCTCGACGAATGGGAAGATGATGTGTTGAAACGCTATCCTGAGCCGGACGTGATCGCTACATCAAAAAACAAAGAAGAATACAGGAATTATGAAGAACCGGGCAGGGATACCGTTCGCGAATTCTATCGCCTGAATCATACTTACCAGACCTACGATTTTGTTGTCGGTAAAAAAGATCAATACCTCAGGTTTGATAAGAAAAGTATGCCTGTATGGGATGCGTTTCAGTTTTTGAATCAACTGGTAGATGATTCTGATCCCGATACTGATCTCGACCAGTTTCAACATCTATTGCAAACGTCAGAAGCCATACGGAATGATGGTCATCCCGACTGGATGGTACTGACAGGTTTGTTGCACGATATGGGCAAAGTGCTTTGTTTGTTTGGTGAACCGCAATGGGCTGTTGTTGGCGATACCTTTCCTGTTGGTTGTGGTTATTCAAACAAAGTAGTATACCCTGAATTTTTTGCGAATAATCCTGATTACAGCGACGGGCGTTACAATACAAAGAATGGCGTGTATGCTGATGGTTGTGGCTTACGCAATGTACATATGAGCTGGGGACATGACGAGTATGTATATCATATGGTGAAGGATAGCTTGCCCGAAGAAGGATTGTACATGCTTCGCTATCATTCGTTTTATGCCTGGCACCGTGAAGG
>Ga0070672_100002655_pt1 | contig 11418 bp, 10 predicted proteins | sample KBSM13metaG_FD_66151 | JGI IMG/M metagenome (GOLD analysis project Ga0070672, IMG submission 66151) | Miscanthus rhizosphere microbial communities from Kellogg Biological Station, Michigan, USA - KBS M1-3 metaG | ecosystem: Host-associated > Plants > Roots > Rhizosphere > Soil ... | reverse complement strand
GGCCGCTCCCAAGGCGAATTCCGGAGTGCGCAGCACGGAGGTTTCCCAATGAGCCGCCGGGCCGCTCCCAAGGCGAATTCCGGAGTGCGCAGCACGGAGGTTTCCCAATGAGCCGCCGGGCCGCTCCCAAGGCGAATTCCGGAGTGCGCAGCACGGAGGATGCGCAATGAGCAGCCGCGACTTCATCCTCGATCGCGTGCGGCGCAACCAACCCGCACCCTTGGCATTGCCCGAGATGCCGCGCTTCGAACGGCCGCAGGCGCCACTGTGGGAGGCCTTCGCCGCGGCGCTTGCGCGCATGGGCGGTGTGGTCGCAGACGCGCCGGCGCCCGGCCAACTGGACCGTCTGGTGAGCGAGCGATTTCCCGCCGCGAAGGTGATCTGCTCGGCGACGCCCGAGCTGCGCGGGACACGCGAGCTCGCTGACATCCACACCCCGGGTGAACTCGAAGACGTCGACCTCGGCATCGTGCGCGGCGCCTTCGGCATCGCCGAAACCGGCTCGGTCTACCTCAGCGAATCCGAGCTCGGCATCAACGCGCTCGGCTTTCTGCCGCAGCACCTGCTGGTGCTGCTCGATCCCGCAGCGATCGTTCCCGACCTGCACCACGCGTACCGCCAGCGCGGCTTCCTCGACGCGCGTTACGCGGTGCTGATGACCGGCCCGTCGGCCACCGCCGACATCGAAGGCGTGCTGATCCGCGGCGCTCAGGGCATTCGCTCGTTCACGCTCGTGCCGCTGGCCAATCCCGCGGCCTCACCAACACCAACATAGAGGGGCCGCCATGGCTTGGCAACAGATCTACGACCCGTTCTCGAGCATGGTCGTCTCCACCACGCTGGCCGCGGTGCCGGTGGTGGTGATGCTGGTGGGCCTCGGCTTTCTGCACCTGAAGGCCCACATCGCCGCGGGGTGCGGGCTGCTGGCCGCGCTGGCGATTGCCGTCTTCGCCTACGGCATGCCGGCAGAGATGGCGGGCAAGGCGGCCTTCCTCGGTGGCCTGACCGGGCTGCTGCCGATCGGCTGGATCGTGCTCAACATCATCTTCCTGCACCAGCTGGCCGATGCCAACGGCTCGTGCAAGATCCAGGAAGATTCGATCGCCAACATCACGCAGGACCGGCGGCTGCAGTTGCTGCTGATCGCGTTCTCGTACGGCGCCTTCTTCGAGGGCGCGGCCGGCTTCGGCACCCCGGTGGCCGTGACGGCGGCGATTCTGATCGGGCTCGGCTTCTCGCCCATGGCCGCGTCCGGCCTCTCGCTGATCGCCAACACCGCGCCGGTGGCCTATGGCGCACTGGGCACGCCGATCATCACGATGGCCAAGGTGCACGGCTACGACCTGATGGCGCTGTCTGCGATGGTCGGGCGGCAGCTGCCCTTCTTCTCGCTGCTGGTGCCGTTCTGGCTGATCTGGGCCTTCGCCGGACGCAAAGGCATGCTCGAGATCTGGCCCGCCATCCTGGTGTCGGGCGTGAGCTTCGCGATCCCGCAGTTCCTGGTGTCCAACTACATCGGGCCCGAGCTGGTCGACGTGATCGCCGCGATCAGCTCGATGGTGTGCCTGGTCTTGTTCCTGCGCGTGTGGAAGCCCAAGACGATCTGGACCTCGACGTCGCTGAAGGGCCACGCCGAGGAGCAGGCGGCCGCCAAGCTCGCCGGCAGCGCACCGGCGAAGACCTTCACCCGGCACCCCACCGCGACGGTGGTGCGCGCGTGGGTGCCCTGGCTGGTGCTCACGGTGTTCGTCTTCGCGTGGGGGCTGCCGTCGGTGAAGAACGCGCTGAACGCCCTCTTCGCGCCCGCGTTCCCGATCGGCGGGCTGCATCAGATGGTGGAGAAGATGCCGCCGGTGGTGCCCGCGGCCACCAAGGAAGGCGCGGTCTACACCTTCAACCTGCTGTCGGCCACCGGCACCGGCATCCTGCTGGCGGCGATCATCGGCGGCCTGCTGATGAAGTACAACCCGCTGCAGCTCGTGCAGGCCTATGGCCGCACGCTGCTGCGGGTGAAGTTCTCGCTGCTGACGATCGTGCTGATGCTGGGCCTGGGTACGCTCACGCGCTACTCGGGGCTCGACACCACGCTCGGCCTCGCGTTCGCCAACACCGGCATGTTCTACCCCTTCTTCGGCACGTTGATGGGCTGGCTCGGCGTCGCGCTGACGGGCTCCGACACGGCATCGAACGTGCTCTTCGGCGGCATGCAGAAGGTGGCCGCCGAGCAGCTCGGCCTGAGCCCCAACCTGATGGGTGCGGCCAACAGCTCGGGCGGCGTGATGGGCAAGATGATCGACGCGCAGTCGATCGTCGTCGCCTCCACCGCCACCGGCTGGTTCAATCACGAAGGCGACATCCTGCGCTACGTGTTCTTCCACTCGCTGGCACTGGCCTCGCTGGTGGGCCTGTTAATCACATTGCAGGCCTATGTCTATCCGTTCACGTTGCTCGTGATTCGCTGAAGGCGCAGGCCGCGCGATGCCGACCACCGACGCGCACGACGAGCTTGACCGCCAGCTCAGCGCCTTCATCCCCGCGCCACGCCGGGTGAGCGACCCGCTGCGCCTGCTCGCCTGGGGCACCGACGCCAGCTTCTACCGCCTGGTGCCCCGGTTGGTGGTGGTGGTGGAAAGCGAAGACGAGGTGCGGCGCATCCTGCGGTGCTGCACGTCGCTGCGCATCGCGGTGACCTTTCGCGCCGCCGGCACCAGCCTGTCGGGCCAGGCGCTCAGCGACTCGCTGCTGGTCGTGCTTGGTGACGGCTGGCGCGGCAGCCAAGTCGCGGCCGATGCCCGAACGATCACGCTGCAACCGGGCGTGATCGGCGCGCGGGCCAACCGCGCGCTGGCGTCGCACGGGCGCAAGATCGGGCCCGACCCGGCGTCGATCGACACCGCGATGATCGGCGGCATCGCAGCCAACAACGCCAGCGGCATGTGCTGCGGCACCGCGCAGAACAGCTACCACACGCTGGCGGGGATGCGCGTCGTGCTGGCCGACGGCAGCGTGCTCGACACGCGCGATGCGGCCAGCCGCGCGGCGTTTGCGCAAACGCATGCCGAACTGGCCGCCGGTCTGGCCGAGCTGGCCCAGCGCACCCGCGACGACCCCACGCTGGCCGCGCGCATCCGCCACAAGTTCCGGCTCAAGTGCACCACCGGCTACAGCCTCAACGCGCTGGTCGACTTCAGCGACCCGGTGGACATCCTCGCGCACCTGATGATCGGATCGGAAGGCACGCTGGGCTTCATCAGCGAGATCACATTCCAGACCGTCGAGGAGCATCCGCACAAGGCGAGCGCGCTGATCCTGTTCGATCACCTGGAAACCGCGTGCCGTGCAGTGACGCGCCTGAAGCACGCGCCGGTGGCCGCGGTGGAGCTGCTCGACCGTGCGTCCCTGCGCTCGGTGCAGGACAAGGCCGGCATGCCCGAAGCCTTGCGCGCGTTGCCGGCAGACGGCGCGGCGCTGCTGGTGGAAACGCGCGCCGAGACGGCCGCCGCACTGGCGGTGAAGATCGACGGCATTGCCGCGCAACTGCAGGCGACGCCGCCCGCGCAGCCGCTGCGCTTTCACAGCGATGCCGCCGAGGCCGCGGCGCTGTGGAACGTGCGCAAGGGCATCTTTCCGGCGGTCGGCGCGGTGCGCGCGACTGGCACCACGGTGATCATCGAAGACGTCGCGTTCCCGATCGAGCGGCTGGCCGAGGCGACGATGGACCTGCAGCGGTTGTTCGCCGAGCACGGCTACCCGGAAGCCGTGGTGTTCGGGCATGCGCTCGAAGGCAACCTGCACTTCGTCTTCACGCAGGACTTCGGCAGCGCCACCGAGGTGCAGCGCTACAGCCGCTTCATGGACGCGGTGTGCCAGATGGTGGTGCACAAGTACGACGGCTCGCTGAAGGCCGAGCACGGCACCGGCCGCAACATGGCGCCGTTCGTCGAGCTCGAATGGGGTGCGCAGGCAATGACGGCGATGCGCCGCATCAAGGCGCTGTTCGATCCGCTGGCGATCCTGAACCCTGGCGTGATCCTCAACGACGATCCGCAATCGCACCTGAAGAACCTGAAGCCGCTGCCGGCCGCGGACGTGTTGGTCGACAAGTGCATCGAGTGCGGCTTCTGCGAGCCACAGTGTCCGTCGCGCGGGCTCACGCTGTCGCCGCGCCAGCGCATCGTCGGCTGGCGCGAGATCTCGCGGCTCGAGAGCACAGGTGCCGAACCGCAGCACACGCAGGCGCTGAAGACGTTTTACGACTATCAGGGCCTCGACACCTGTGCGGCCTGCGGCCTGTGCGCCACCGCCTGTCCGGTGGGCATCGAGACCGGCCTGCTGATCAAGGCGCTGCGCGCGCGCAAGGCGAGCCCGCTGGCCAAGTCGGTGGCCGGCGTGGCGGCGCGCCACTACGGCGCGGTGACCACCGGCGTGCGCCTGGGCCTGGGCGCGGCCGACCTGATGCACGGCATGCTCGGCACCACGACGATGAAGGGAACCCTCGACGGCCTGCGCCGGGCCTCGGGCGGACGATTGCCAAAATGGTCACCCGCACTGGCACGGCCGATGCACTTCGTGCCGGGCGCGCAGACCCTGCAGCGCGCGGGGCGCGTCGTCTACTTTCCCAGCTGTGCCGCACGCAACATGGGCGCCCAGCGCGGGCACGACGGTGTGCAGGCGTTGCCGCAAGTGGCCGAGCGGCTGTTTCAGCGCGCCGGTTTCGGCGTCGTCTATCCGCAGGGTCTGGACACGCTGTGCTGCGGACAGCCCTTCGAGAGCAAAGGGCTCAACGACGCGGCCGACGTGATGTCGAGCGCGCTCGAAGGCGCATTGCGCGAGGCCAGCGATGGCGGCCGCTGGCCCATCGTGTTCGACACCAGCCCCTGCGCCTATCGCATGAAGCGCTTCCTCGCCGGCCGGTTGCCGGTGCACGACAGCATCGAGTTCGTCCACGACGTGGTGCTCGCGCGCGTGCCGGTGACGCCGCAGGCAGAGCCGGTGGCGGTGCATCCGGTGTGCAGCGTGCGCAAGATGGGTACCGTCGACAAGCTGTTGGCGGTGGCCCGGCGTTGCAGCAGCCACGTCGTCACCTGCGACGAGGTGCTGTGCTGCGGCTTTGCCGGCGACCGCGGGTTCACGCGGCCCGAGCTCAACGAGCATGCGTTGCGCCATCTGAAGGCCGCCCTGCCCGCCGACTGCACGAATGGCTACTCGAGCAGCCGTACCTGTGAGATCGGGCTGTCGGAGCACGCCGGGCGACCTTACCAGTCGATCCTGTACCTGGTCGAAGGCTGCAGTGCGGCTGCAGAGCGCGGAACCCCGTGACGTGTGAGACGAGCGACAGAACAACCGGCTTGGTCGCAAAAGCGCACTTCTGGCAGCCGGCCGCGAGGGCCTGCCGTCCGGATCCAGTGGACCCAATCAACCGCTCTTGATCGCCCGCTCTTGCGCCGCCCGAACCCGAAGTTGTCGCTCATCGAAGATCGAACCGGTCACTCCAGAACACAACGCTCCGGCGCAAGTTGCGTTTGCAGCGCCGTCCAATCCGGCCCGAGGCCGCAGTCCGTTGCGCCGGCCATCGAAGCGCAGCTGAAGACAGCGTCCAGTTCGTCGGCATGCAGCGGCTCGGCCGTGCGCAGCTGCGCATCCAGCACCGCCTCGTCGGCATCGGACGGGTCCGCGCCGCTGGCGTTGCGCCGATGCAGGCGCTGTCGCAGCAAATCGATGCCGACGTCGAAATCCAGAATCACGAAGCGCGCGCCGTGCTCGGTTGCAAAGCGTCGTGCCCCGAGGCGTTGGTCGCGCCGCAGAAAGGTGGCATCGAGCACCGCGGGGAAACCGCCATCGAGCACCAGTGCAGCCAAGCGACGCAGCCGGGTGTACGTTGCCTTTGTCATGGCCGAGCCATACAGGCGCGGTCCTGCGCCGCTGCGATCGAGCGGCATCAAGCCGGCCATTCGCTTGCGCTCGACGTCGGCGCGGATGCGGATCGCACCGACAGCCTCGACCAGGGATTGCGTCAAGGTCGACTTGCCGCTGCCTGAATAGCCGTGCGTGATGATCAACGCCACGCCCGGGCCGCCGCGACTGCAGCGCAGCGCCAGCTGGAGGTAGCTCTGCGCCGCAGCGCGGTGACGCGTGGCCTCGGGCGATTCGCGCGCCCCGCTCTGGCCGCCGCACTGGACGGCGCGCAGCAAGGCGATCTTCGCCCTGACGAGCGCGCGGTACACCACGTAGTAGCGCAACAGTCGTACGGCGCCGTAGTCGCCGCTGGCCTCGAGGTAGCGGTTGACGAACCGGTGCGCCAGCCCCTGCAATCCGTGAGCTTGCAGGTCCATGGCCATGAACGCCACTTCGCTGATGACGTCGATCCAGCGCAGGTCGTCGTTGAACTCGATGCCGTCGAACACCACGGTGCGGCCTTCGATCATGGTGACGTTGCCCAGATGCAGATCACCATGGCATTCGCGAACGCGGCCCCGGGTCAGGCGTCGCGCCATGACATCGCGCAGTCGCTCGAACGCGGCCGACTCGAACGCACGCAGCTCGGTCAGCACCGAACGCTGCTCGGCCGGCACCATGCGATCGAGTTCTGCCAAGCTGTCCAGCACCGGCGCCCTCACCTGGCTGGGTGAACCGAAGCGACCGGACGGGACCGCCACGGCGGCGCTCCGGTGAAACGGCACGAGGATGTCCACGAGGTCGTCCAGGTGCGCAGCGCGCAGTGCCCGATCCGCCGCCGGGCGGTCCCACAGCCCCTGCTGCTCGAAGGCGCGCATCTTCACGGCGCAATCGATCTGCGGGTCGGCGGCGCCATCGATCACGGGCGCCTCGATGTCCCCGGCGATGCTCACCACGCCCAGGTAAAGGTCGGCTGCCAGCCGGCGATTGAGGCGCAACTCCTCTTCACAGGCCCTTTGGCGCAACGCCAGCGTGGATTGGTCGAGAAACTCCGTCTTCAGCGCCTTCTTGATCTTGTAGGCCAGTGGGTGGCAGACGAGCACGAACGAGATGTGCGTTTCGATCAGGGCGCAAGCCGTGCGCTGGCCCTCGGCCAGCCGATTCTGCAAAGCGCGAACCATGCGGCGCTGGGACTCCAGGCTCAGCTCCTGGTTCGTGCGCAACGTGGCGTTCATGGGACCAGCACGAGAATCCAGTTGACCAGTACGCGGGCGTCGGCCCGGTCGATGATCGTTGCGTTGGGCGGCATGCTGACCGCGCCGATCTTGCCTACCCAATGACTCTCGCGCGGATTGGAGCCGCTCAGGACAACGCGCGTGAGCCGATCGGAGGCCGCGGGATCGTCTCGGTACTTGATCGCGATGTCGCGCCATGCCGGCGCGATCGGAGGCAGTCCATCGGCGCGCTTGACAACGGGCAGGACGGTGTGACACGTCATGCAACCGCTTTGCGCAGCCAGCTTGAGCATCGCCGCATCGTTCTCGGCGGGATTCGCCATCGCCAACGTGGTCACGGCAAGCGGCGCCAGCAGCGCGCAATGGAAGATGCCCATCGTTGCCTTTCTCTCGCATGCCGGACGCGCGAGTGAACGCGTCGTGCGTGGAGAAGCCGTCGAAGTACAAGGTCTGGATGAGGATGTCATTCGCGGCCACCGACAGGCAGTGCAAGGCAACCGATCACTTCGTCGCTGCCCGTCTTGGCCTTGCCTCTGTCCTTCAACGCGATGGCGCCCGTGAGGGAGTCCCGTCGCGGCGCTTCCACCGGATCGCCAGCCACACACTCACTGTCGCGAGAGCGACGTAGTTGAGTGCCATGAACCATGGCGCGTTCCACGCCACGCCATCGAAGCCGCGGTAGGTGAACGGATACAAGACCGGAACTGCATAGTAGTCGGCCGAATGAGTAAAGGCGTCGACGACGATGTGCAACCACCACGCGAACAGCGGGGCCCACAACTTGGGCAGCACGGGCCACAGGGCCAGTGACACGGCGGCAGCGATCGGAGCACTGTGCAGTGCACAGTGCAGATGATGCGCCGCATCCCGGACCAGGGGAGGCAACGATGGCTCCACGCCAGGCGATGCCATGGCATAGGCCTGTAGAGCGTCGAGCGTGCCGTTTCCGAACAGCCACCACAGCGCGATCGGCAGCAACTGAACGGCATCGGGCAAGGCCGCCATCGACAGCGCGGCCGCTGCCATTGGGCCGGTGATGGGCTTGCGCCGACGCCATGACGCAATGGCAAGAGCGGTCCACAACGTGTGGGCGACGATGTCCATGGTCGAGCGTTCGCTGTTTCTCGGCAGGCGTTTCAGAATCTCGCGGGCGCCCATCGCGCGTTCGCACCCCAATCTTCGGGGAGCGGGTTGGCAGCACGCTTGACGGAGATCAGTGAATCGTCTTGGACCCGCCTCGGATCGGGGGTCTTGCCTTCATGGTGCTCGTCGCGTCGCTGCAGCGCAGCCGACTCGCCACAGGGACCCGGTGGATTGCCCCGCGCCGCGAGCCGCGGCGACTCGCGATCGCACCCTCAACCGATTGAGCGTGTCACGCGAGCTGTTCGGTTCCGTTGTGCCAGATCGCCCATGCCGGCACGACCTGCGAGCCGGACACCCACTGCCTCAGGACCTCGACCTGAATCGTCATGCACGAAGTGACCCAGGTTGCTTGCAGCGCGAGCATGTCAGCGAGCCACCCTGATTGGTACTGAAGGACGTCGGCCAATGGCGCGCCACCGGCAGCCGGAGGCACTTGCGAAGATACTGCCGCGTGATGACGGGTCATCTGAGTCTCCTCATTCAACGATGGTCGGAGCCGCGCCGATCGAAGCCCTCGAGAGCGCCGAACGAAGCCGCATGCGAGCGCTCAGGCGGCCTTGGCTCCACTACTTCGGGCAGGTGTTGACGCCCAACAGACGATAGAGCGGACAAAATCGCACGGCGCCCGTGAGCACCAGGACCACGCCGACGTAGCCCCAACTGCCGACCGTGCCGCTGACGGCCATTCCGATCAGCACGATGCCCAGCGCGACGCGCACGATGCGGTCGACCGCGCCAATGTTGGTGATCATCGCCATTCTCCTTCGTAGTCGTCGTGACGATAGGCGACGGTTGACGCCGGCGCATTGACGATGCTCAAAGTGAAGGCTCGACAAGCCAGCGGCGTCCATGCTCGCAACCATGCGCGCCGCGGCGAGTTCTCGATCCCCTCGGCCCGTGGTCCAGCGCAATGGCAGGGCCAGTGCGCTGCTGCTACTTGTTTGTCAGCAGCAGCTGTCCGACCTTCTTCAGCCGACTTTTGAGTCCGCCGGCGATCAGGCCGAGCACGCCGGGAAGCTCGATTTGCATCGCAACCTCGGTGTCGAGCACGTCGATGACACCGGTCACGGTCTGGCCCATCGTCGCGACGCCGAAGGTCAGTCGGTCGCCGTCCCAGCGTTCGCTGCAGGTGCCGCCACTGCCGGGCAGCAGGTGGGTGATCTTGGAGAAACCAGCCTCGATGCGGCGGCGCGCCTCAGCGCGGCCGAGCTGATGAGGGATGCTGAGGGTGATCGGTGTCGCCATGCGCCCACGTGGCGCGCAGCGAAGCGCCGCCGCTCAGGCAGGGCATCGGGCGTTCCTGGCAGGGAACGCATCTTGCTCGGCCGGGTCTCCGGGCGAAGCGTTCGACGAAGGAGTACGCGATGAATGCTTGGCAATGGATGGCGGCTGGTATCGGTGCCTGCGCCCTGGTGTCTTGCGGCGGCGGGAGCGGCAGCGGCGACGTGTCGCGCGATAGCGAATTCGGGGTGCAGGGCGGCGCTGGCGCCAGCTTTACGGTGACCAACCTGGTGGCGGACTCCGCCTGCGCGGCCAACGTGGATCCGAACCTCGTCAACGGCTGGGGCGTTGCGTTCAACCCCCAAGGCTTCGTGTGGGTCGCGGACAACGAGACTTCCAAGTCGACGCTGTATGACGGCAACGGCGTGCCGCAATCGCTCGTCGTTTCGATTCCTGCCGGCAAAGCCGGCGAGGCAAAGCCCACCGGCATCGTCTTCAACGGCTCGAACGACTTCGCCGTCAGCCAGGGCGGCACCAGCGCGCCCAGCCGCTTCATCTGGGCCGGGCAGGCCGGCACGCTGGCCGCGTGGTCACCGACCGTGAATCCGACCGGCGCCATCACGGTGTACGACGGCGCCGCCGAGGAAAAGATCTACACCGGCCTCGCGCTCGCGCAGCAAGGCAGCGCCAACCGTCTGTATGCAGCGGACTTCCACAACCGTCGCATCGACGTGTTCGACTCCAACTTCAAGCTGATGACCGTGCCCGGCGGCTTTGTCGACCCGCACCTGCCGGCGGGCTACGCGCCGTTCGGCATCCAGGCCATCGAGAACCGCATCTACGTCGGCTACGCCAAGCAAGGCGCCAATGGTGAGGACGAAGAGGCCGGCGCGGGCCTGGGCCTGCTCGACGTCTTCGACACAGCGGGTACGTTGATCAACCGGCTCGTCGATCCGGGCGGGCCACTGAACGCACCCTGGGGCATTGCGCTCGCGCCGGCCGGCTTCGGCCCTTTCAGCATGGCGCTGCTGGTGGGAAACTTCGGAGACGGCCTCATTCATGCATTCGAGCCCCATTCGGGCGCACTGCGGGGCACGCTGCGCACGGCCGGAGGCGATCCCGTCCAGATCGACGGTCTTTGGGGCATTGCGTTCGGCAACGGCCTGAACAGTCAACCCACGGACACGCTGTTCTTCGCCGCCGGCCCGGGGGACGAGCAACACGGCGTGTACGGCCGCATCGACCCGCACCGATAGGGGCGCTGGCAAAAGAGGCTCAAGCGGACGCCCACTCGGAAACCGCTCGCGCGAGCGAGCGCAGCGCTGGTCGCGCCAGGAGGTAGAACGCCAGACGCCCGGGCGATGCCCAGCGCCGCGCATCCTGCCGCGACAGCAGCACGAGATCGGGGGGAATCGTCGAGACATTGAGGCAGCCGACCCCCCAGCCGGCGCGAATCGCCGCGACCGCCGCAAGGCTTCCGCTGCAGCTCAATCGGAGCTGATAGCTGTGACCACCGCGCGCGAGGGCCGCCAGAGCGATGGCCCGCACGGGGCACTCCGGACCCAGCAACACGAGTGGCGTGGGCGCCTCCACCGAGGGTGCATGCCCAGCCGCGGCCACCCAGCCGAGTCGTTCCCGGCGCAACAGCTGTGCCTCGTCCGGCGGCTCGGCAGCCGCGACGACTGCAAGGTCGACCTGATCGGCCTTCCACAGTGCTTGCAGCGATGCCGAGCTCGCCCAAAGCAGTTCGAGCCGAGCACCGTTGGCATGCTCCTGCAGAAGGGCAAGCAGCCCATCGAGCTGCAGAGGCAGGAAGTATTCGCTGACGCCGACGCGCCAAACAGGCTGGTGCGCATCTTCGCGCAACGCGGCTCGCGCGGCTGCTTGCAGCTCCAACAGCCGCTGGGCGTACGGCAAAAACCGC
>Ga0070672_100002654_pt1 | contig 11422 bp, 8 predicted proteins | sample KBSM13metaG_FD_66151 | JGI IMG/M metagenome (GOLD analysis project Ga0070672, IMG submission 66151) | Miscanthus rhizosphere microbial communities from Kellogg Biological Station, Michigan, USA - KBS M1-3 metaG | ecosystem: Host-associated > Plants > Roots > Rhizosphere > Soil ... | reverse complement strand
ATGAAGCGCAGCATGGCGTCGGGATACGCCGGCATCGACAATCCGCTCTTCTACAAGGACAACAACCACATGCTCTTCGGCGACGCGAAGAAGATGCTCGACGAAGTTCTGGCGGCGCTCAAGGCCTGAACCGCGAAGCACGCGAGCGATGCCGGCGCTGTGCCGTCCCGCCGTACGATGCCCGGCCCTCTCTCGCAGCTGACTGTTCTCGACCTGTCCCGCGTCCTGGCGGGACCGTGGTGCACGCAGCTGCTCGCCGATTTGGGCGCGACCGTCATCAAGATCGAGCGGCCCGGCGGCGGCGACGATACGCGCGCCTGGGGGCCGCCGTACCTCAAGGACGCGAGCGGCCACGACACGTCCGAAGCCGCGTATTACCTGTGCTGCAATCGCGGCAAGCTTTCGGTCGCCGTCGATTTGACGACGCCCGAAGGCCAGGGGATCGTGAGCGATCTGGCGCATGGGGCCGATGTGCTAGTCGAGAACTTCAAGGTGGGCGGCCTCGCGAAATACGGGCTCGATTACGCAAGCGTGTCGCGCCGGAACCCGCGCATCGTCTACGCGTCGATCACGGGCTTCGGACAAAGCGGTCCATATGCCGATCGCGCCGGCTACGATTTCATCATCCAGGGAATGTCGGGATTCATGAGCGTCACCGGCGAGCGCGACGACCTGCCCGGTGGCGGCCCGCAGAAAGCCGGCATCGCGATCACCGATCTCATGACCGGGATGTACGCGACGGTCGCGATCCAGGCGGCGCTCGCGCATCGCGAGCGCACGGGGCAGGGCCAATGGATCGACACGTGCCTATTCGATTCCGCGGTCGCGATGATGGCCGTGATGAACCTCAACTACCTCGTCACCGGCAAGGCGCCGGGGCGCGCGGGCAATGCGCATCAGAACATCGTGCCGTACCAGGTCTTTTCGTGCGCCGACGGCCACGTGATCGTCGCCGTCGGCAACGATGCGCAGTTCGCGAAGTTCTGTGACGCGGCCGGGCGGCCAGAGTGGGCAGCCGACAGCCGCTTCAGGAAGAATGCGGATCGCGTACGCAACCGGCAGGTGCTGGTGCCGCTCGTCGCCGATGTAATGACAACGCGCACCCAGCAAGCGTGGCTCGCCGCGCTCGAGCCGCTCGGGGTGCCCTGCGGACCGATCAACAAGCTCGACCAGGTTTTCGCCGATCCGCAGCTCGCGGCGCGCGGGCTGCGCCTGGACCTCGCGCATCCGCTCGGCGGGACGGTGCCCCAGGTCGGCACGCCGATCGGATTCTCGGCGACGCCGCTCCGGTACCAGCACCCGCCACCCCTCCTGGGCGAGCACACGGCTTCCGTGCTGCGCGATCGCCTCGGCATGGACCGCGACGCGCTGGCGAGCCTTACCGCTCGCGGCGTCATCGGCGTGCGGGCGTGACGGAAGCGGGTTGCCGGTGAGCGCTGCGCCGCGAGGCTGGACCCGGACGCCCGCATTCTGGATCGCGTATGCGGCGCTATCGACGGTCGCGCTCGCGATCGCGTGGAACATCTTTCCGCTGGCGATCCCGCTCGTCAATCTCGACATCACGCTTTCGCGTGCGGAGGCGAGAACCCGGGCGGAGGTGGAGGCCGCGAAGCAGAAGATCGCGCCGCAGGAGGCAAAGAGCGCCGTGCGCTTCGCGCACGACAGCGACACCCAGAACTATGTCGAGCTGGAAGGCGGCGGCAAGGCCGCGTTCGGTGCATTGGTGCAGGGCGAGCTTTATGCGCCGTACTGGTGGGAGGTGCGGATCTTCAAGCCCGGTGAAGTGAGCGAGGCGACGATTCGTTTTCGCCCAGACGGCAGCCCCAACGGCTTTACGCGGCGCGTGCCGGAAACGTACGTGGGCGACGAAGCCTCGAAGGCGCTGTCAGCGGATTCCGCACGCGCGCTGGCTGAGGAGCGCGGCAAGTCCGACTGGGGAATGGATCTCAAGCCGTACACGCTGCTCGAGCAGTCGCAGCAGGTGCGCGCGACCGGGCGCGTCGACCACGCGTTCGTCTATCAGCGCCCGGAGATGCTGGGCGAAGCGCGTTTCCGGATGCGTCTTTCGGTCGCCGGCGATGAGCTGATCGAGATCGCGCCGTACGTGCACGTACCCGAGTCCTTCGATCGCCGCTTCCGCGAGCTCCGCAGCACCAACGACACGATCGCGGGCATTGCGGGCATCGCGGCGGGTCTCCTCTATGGTCTAGGCGGATGCATTCTCGGCGTGCTGTGGCTCGCGAGGTCGCATTGGCTCGTCCCCCGTCCTGCGCTCGTCGCGGGGCTCGTGGTCGGCGGGCTCATGGCAGCGGCGAGCCTGTCGGCCGCCCCCGCCGCCTGGTTCGAGTTCGACACCGCGCAATCGACGACGACGTTCTGGTCGCGGCAGGTGGGATTGGCCGTGGCCATCGTCCTCGGCGGCGGCCTTGCGTACGGTCTCGTGTTCATGGCCGCGGAAAGCCTCACACGGCGGGCGTTCCCATGGCAGCCGCAGCTATGGCGCGTCTGGTCGCGCGATGCCGCTTCGACGCATGCGGTGCTGGGGCGCACGCTGGGCGGATATCTCTTCGTGCCGATCGAGCTCGCGCTGGTCGCGCTCTTCTACCTCGCCACGAACCGCTGGCTCGGCTGGTGGCAGCCCTCCGAAGTGCTGACCGATCCCAACATCCTGTCAGCGGCGGTACCCGCACTGATGCCGATTGCCATCTCGCTGCAGGCGGGCTTCATGGAGGAGTGCCTGTTTCGCGCGGTCCCGCTCGCCCTCGGTGCACTCATCGGCGCGCATTTCGGCCGCCGCGGTCTTGGGATCGCCGTCGCGCTCGTGCTGCAGGCGCTCGTGTTCGGCGCGGCGCACGCGAACTATCCCGGCTTTCCGGCGTATTCGCGGCTCGTCGAGCTCGTCGTGCCATCGATGATGTGGGCGGCGATCTTCCTTCGTTTCGGGCTGCTGTCGACGATTCTCCTGCACGCGCTGTACGACCTATCGCTGTTCGCGATCCCGCTGTTCCTGGTCGAAGCGCCGGGCGCCTCGGCGCAGCGCGCGCTGGTGTTCGCGGCGGGCCTCGTGCCGCTGGCCGTCATCGCCTGGCGGCGTGTCCGCGCAGGGGAGTGGGCCGAATTGCCGCAATCGGTGCGTAACGCCGCATGGCAGCCGGGAGCGCCGCCGCCCGCTCGCGTTCGCGCGCAGCGGTCCATCATGACTTCCCGCATCCAGACGCTCGTGCAGCGCGCGTTGCCATTGCTTGGCCTCGTTGGTTTTGCCGGATGGCTTTTTTTCACTCCGAGTCGCGCAGACGTCCCGCAGCTCGTGGTCGATCGTGCCGGAGCCGAACGCGCGGCCGACGCCGCACTGGAAGCGCGCGGAGTAAAGCTCGCGCCCGAATGGCGCCGGTTCGCGACGATCCGCAAGGCGACCGACGATGGTCAATGGACGCAGCATCGATTCGTGTGGCGCGAGGCGGGCCCTGAGGCGTATCGCGCGCTGATCGGCAGCACGTTGTCGCCGCCGCTGTGGGAGGTGCGCTACGCGATGTTCGAAGGCGACGTCGCCGGCCGCGCGGAAGAGTGGCGCGTGACGATCAATCCGGACGGCAGCCTGCGCCAGGTGAGGCATCAGCTCCCCGAGGGGCGGGACGGAGCCCGGCTCTCCAGGGAGCAAGCGCTGGCGCGCGCGGAAGACCATCTGCGCGCCCGGTTCGGACTGGATCCGGCCGCATTGACGCAGGTGGCGGCCGAAGACAGGGACCGCCCGGCGCGCACCGACTGGTCGTTCGTGTTTGCCGATCCGCGCGTCGACGTGGGCAAGGACGGCGAAGCCCGCATCGCGCTCGCGCTCGCCGGCGACGAAGTCGTCGGCTCGCGGCGCTACGTGCATGTCCCGGAGACGTCGCTGCGCAGCGAGCGCGAGCGCACGGGGCGCAACACCATCGGCAAGATTGCCGGCGGCCTGCTGTACGCGCTCGCCGGGATCGCCGCCCTGGTGGCCGCGGTGCGCAGCTGGCTCGGCGGCGAGTCCGACAATCGCGCGCTGGCGCTCGTCTTCGCGATCGGTCTCGCGACGTCGGTCGCGAGCATCGCGGTGATGTGGCCGTCGCTCGCGATGCAGTTGAAGACGACCGAGCCCGTCGTCTGGCAGGTGGTGCTAGCGACGCTCGGTTCGCTGCTCGCGGCGGCAGTGGGAGCGCTCCTGATCGCGCTCATAGGAGGCGTCGGCACGTGGGCCGCCCGGACGTCGCATGCCGTGCCGCTCGCGGGACACTTGCCGCCGTGGGCCGCGGGCGCGTGCGCGGCGCTGTTCGTGGCGGGGGCGGGGGCGCTCGCGGGCAGCGCCGTCGCCCCGGAGACACCGCAGTGGCCGTCGCTCGCATTCGAGTCGACGGCCGTTCCGTGGGCTGCCGCGGGCCTTGCGGGCCTCGCTACCGTCGGATCGATCGCCGTCGGCCTCTTCCTTTTGTACCTGCTCGATCGCGTGACGGCGTCGTGGACGAGACGAGGATGGCTCGCCGCCTTCGTCGTCTTCGCCGTGATCGCAGGCCTTGTCGCGGTGAAGGCGGGCGATGCCGGCGCGGCGCTGGCCGAGGGCATCGCGTCGGGGCTCGTCGCGGCAGCCGTGATCTACTTCGTGCTGCGGTTCGACCCGCGCACGGTGCCCGGGTACGTCGTCGCCGCCAGCTTGATCGACGCGGCCGAGAACGCGGCGCTCACCGGGACGCCATCGGCGTGGACGTCGTTCGCGGTGATGGCCGCCGTCAGCGTGGCCGTCGGGTATGCGGCGACACGCTACCTGGGCCGGCCGCTTCCTTCGACGAGCACGCGGTAGCGCGCCATGTGGCGCAGCGCTTCCTTCGGTCGCCGCAACCGCTCGTAGGCGAGCGCCAGGTTGTAGTGACAGTCGGCGAAACCAGGGTCGACCGCGAGCGCCTGCTCGTAGGCGACCACCGCCTCGACCGTGCGCTTCAAGTCGTCCAGCAACACGGCAAGGTTGTACAGCAGCACCGCGTTGCGGCCGCACGTCCGGATAGCTTCGCGATAGGCGCGCTCCGCGCTCGCATAGCGCCTCGCCTCGTGCAGCAGTCGACCGAGGTTGATGTGCGCGTCGAGGAACGTCGGCTCGGCGACGACGGCACGCTCGTAGGCGTCAATCGCGCCGTCGATGTCGTTGCGCTCAAGGCGGATGCCGCGGTCGAACCATTCGTGCGCGCCCGCAAGCGGCGGCGCGACGGGCGGATGCTCGATGACGGACAACGAGCCGGCGGCGGGATCGCCTTCGAAGTCGAGCACGTATTGGCCCGAGTCGGCGCGCCAGCGGCTCGATCCTTCGCGCACGACGACCCGGTTGCCGACGGCGCCGATGGAGAGGCCCGACAGCGGCATCGTTTCGGGAAGGCGGCGCCGCAGCTCGAGCATCGACCGCGTGATGCGCCGGCGCGGTACTTTCGCTGCGACGAGCGCCTGCGCCGTGCGCAGGACGATCAGGTCCCGGAACGAGAATCGCCACGCGCCGCGCGGACCGCGCGTCGGCGCGACGAACCCAGCGGCGATCAGCGCGCGGATCGTGCTGCGCGGAAGGCGGAGCAGCGTCTCGACGTCGCGGACGCCGTACGGTTGCACAGCCCGCCCTCCGGTCAGTTGCCTCTCACTAAGCTTTTTTCGCGCGCTTGCGTGCGGAAGGCGCGGGAGCCTCCTCCAGTTGGGCGCGCTTCGGCGGCTTGCGCTCTGCCGGCGCCGATGCCGGAGCCTTTCCGCGCGCCGGTGCCTTCTTCTCGAGGCTCGCGCGGAGCGCTTCCATGAGATCGATGACCTGGCCGCCGGTCTCCTGCGGCTCGGCAAGCGTGATCTCCTGGCCCTCGACTTTCTTCTGCACTGCTGCTTCGATGCGTCCGCGCACCTCGTCGGTGTATTGGGACGGATCGAACTTGTCCGACGCCTGCTGCTCGATCAGCATCTGCGCAAGCTTCAACTCGGCGGGCTTGACCTCGGTCTCCGGAATCTCGAGATCCTTCATCGTTCGCACCTCGCCCGCATAGAGCAGTTGCTGCATGACGAGGCCGCCGTCAGCCGGCCGGATCATCACGATGTACTGCTTGCCGCGGGCCGCCCAGCGGCCGAGCGCGCAGCGCTTCGACTCGCGCAGCGCACTCGCCAGCAGCGCGTACGGCTTGTTGCCGCCCTTGTCCGGCGCAAGGTAATACGCCTTGTCGAAGTAGACCGGGTCGACGGCTTCGAGCGGCACGAACTCCGTGATCTCCGCCGTGTGCGTGCCGACCTCCTCCATGGCCTTCAATTCTTCGGACGAGAACATGACGTACTGGTCTTTCGCGAACTCGTAGCCCTTGGCCATGTCTTCGCGGCCGACCGGAACCTCTTCCTTGACGCAGAAGTACTGCTGCTTCAACCGCGACCCGCAGGCCTTGTGCAGCAGATTGAACGAGATCGTCTTGCTCGTCTCGGTCGCCGAGAACAGCTTGACCGGGATCGAAACGAGCCCGAACGATACGGTCAGACTCGCGATGGATCGTGCCGCCATGCCCATGCCTCCTGCCAAGCTTCAGCTTTTTGCTGTAAGGGATTGATACTCTAGACCATTGTCGCCGGCCGCGCCAATTGCGTTGCTGCGTCAAAGCGCTTTGCGGACGCGGGTGCTGTGGCGGGAACGCAACGCTCGCGGTTTTCATCGAATGTCACGAAGGCCCCGAAAACAGAATCCACGGACCCCAACCATGCAAACGGCGCGCGCAGACGCTTCGACCGATGTTCCCGAGCTCAAGTTGCTCGCCCGGCTCAAGGCCGGCGATCGCGGGGCCTTCGTGGCGCTGATGCGGCGTTACAACCAGAAGCTCTACCGCTCCGCCGAGGTGATTCGCCTCGGTCACGGCGAGGACTGCGACGAGCAAGCGCTGGAGACGACGATGGACGAAACTCGGGTTGTGCAAACCGAGGCGCAACCGGAAGGCATGGCGCTCCGAGGCGAGATGCGCAAGCTGCTCGAAGCGAAGATCGATCTCCTGCCCGAAACCTTTCGCACCGTCTTCATGCTGCGCGCGCTCGACGAGATGACCGTCGAGGAGACCGCAGCCGCGCTCGGCATTCCGGAGGCGACGGTGCGGACGCGCTTCTTCCGCGCGAAGGGCGCGCTGCGCGAAGCGCTGGCCCGCGACCTAGATCTTGCAGTGGGCGACGCTTTCGCGTTCGCCGGAGCGCGCTGCGACCGCATCGTCGAGCGGGTGCTGGCGCGGCTCGATGCGCCGCCCGGCGTCTGACGACTCGTTGCATAACAGGCGTTCGCCGCCTGCGCGCACCACACCTTCACAAGGAGACCACGAAATGTCGTTCCTGCTGCTTGGCCTTGCTCCCGATCGCGTCGCCGCACGCCGCGCCTTCCTCGGCCGTGCCGGCGTCGTGCTTTCCGGCGCCGCTGTCGCGCTGCTCGCGGGGCGCGACGCGCTCGCGACCACGACCGCATCGTCCGCTGAATCGGACACGCGGATACTCAACACCGCGCTCGGCGCCGACCTCGAGGCGATCGCCGCATACCAGGTTGGCGCCGAGAGCGGCCTCTTGCAAAAGCCCGTGCTTGACCTTGCGGTCACCTTCCAGGGACATCACAAGGAGCACGCGGAGGGTTCTCTCGACGACGATCGCCAGGCTCGGCGGCAAGCCGGTGGCGGCGAAGAGCAAGTACACGAGTCGATGCTGTCGCGGCACTAATCGGTGGGCACTTGCTTGGGAGCGGGACCGCGCTGCACGCGTCCGGCGCGCTGCTGTTCGCATTTGGCGTCATGGCGCTCGCGGTGGGCTAGACCGGGTGCGTCGGCCGGCAACTAGGCCTTGCCCATCCCCAGTGCCATTTCGAGATTCTGTTTCTTCTCGAGCGCGTCCGACCACCGATCGCCAGTCTTCGCCAATCGCTCCGCCGCGTTGGTGATCCTGAAGTCGAGCGGGTGCGCCGTCGCGAGCTCTTCCCACGTGAGCGGCATCGAAACCGGCGCCCCGGGTTCGCCGCGCGGCGAGTAGGCGACGTTCAGCGTCTTGCCGCGGACGTTCATGTTGTAGTCCATGAAAATCTTGCCCGTGCGCTTCGGCACGCTCCAGTCGAGCGTGATGTCCTTGGGATGCATGCGCATCAGATGCCGCCCGACCAGCTCGGACACGTGGCGCGCCGTGTCGAAGTCAATCGTGCGGCGAATCGGGACAAAGACGTGCAGGCCCGTCTTGCCCGACGTCTTGACGATTGCGTCGAGCTTCATGCTCTGCAGAAGCTCGCGCAGCCAGAAAGCGACTTCCTTGCCCTTCTCGAATGCGGTCGTGTTGAGCTCCGGCTCGGCGCCTGCCGCTTCCTTGCCCGAATAGATGTAGGGGTCGATATCGAACAGCACGTAATCGGGATAATTGAGCACCGAGGCTTCGAGCGATTCGAGCGAGCTTGCATAGTCGACGCTCTTCGAGCCTTGCGCATCAGGTTCCCACTTCGCCCGCGAATGCCAGATGTGAAACTCGAGCGTGCCGGACTGCGCGAGCCACAGCAGCGTCGGCAGGTTGTTGCACAGCAGGTAATCGTGCCGTTCGTCCTTGTGCCCCGAGAATACGGTGATCGTCTCGACGAAGGAGGGGCGTTCCTGCTCCCAGTGCTTCTGGAAGAACCGCTGGCCGCGAATCCCGTCGGGCATCCGGATCATCGTGAGCGGCCGGTCGGCGAGATGCGGCAGCACGTAAGGCGACACTTGAGCGCAATAACGCAGCAGATCGCGCTTGGTGAGCGCGGGCTGCTGCACTAAGCTGTTTTCGGGCCAGTAAACGCGGTCGAGATTGGTGAGCTTGATGCGATGCGACCCGACCTCGAGCGTCATCGTCGTCCTCGGGCTTGCGAGCTGCGCGACGACGTCGTCGATCGGTCCGACGGCGGATGCCGCTACCGCCGGCGCGCCAGCCGGAGCGGCCTTCGACACGACGGTCGAGGCCTTCGCCTTCGGTCGCCGCACGCTCGCGGGGTCGACGTCGGCGCGCAGCCTCGTGAACACCGGAGCGCGCAAATGATCATCGTCGGTCCAGCTGTGGAAGCACACCTCGGCGACCGTCCTGGGCTCGACCCACGTCGTAGGCGCATTGAGCTCGGGGACCTCGGTGAACGGACAGGTCTTGCGCTCGAGCGGGCTCAACTGCGCCTTCACTTGCGCGAGCGAGCGGTCGTCGAAACCCGATCCGACGTGCGACGCATACCGCAGCTTGCCTTTCGACCGGGCGCCGTCCCAGTACCCGACGAGAATCGCGCCAAGCGGCGCGCGCGAGCCCTTGCCCTGCGTGTAGCCGCCGATGACGAAGTCCGCATCCTGCGTGGGCTTGACCTTGAGCCACGACGTCGAGCGCCGGCCGGCCTCGTAGCCGCTTTCCTTGCGTTTGGCGACGACGCCCTCGAATCCGCTCGCAAGCGCAGCGGCCTGCAGCGCCGCGCCGTCGTCGGATGCGTGAACGAGCTGCACGTGCGGCGTGGGCAACAAGCACTGCGACAGGTAGCGGCGGCGATCGCGATACGGCAAGCGCGTCAAGTCGATCCCGGCGAAATGCGGCATGTCGAAGCAGTAGAAGACGACCGGTGTGCTCTGGTCCGCAGCGGCGATCTCGCGCCCGGTCTTCAACTGCGCGCGATCCTGCAGCGCGCCGAACGACGGCTTGCCCGCGTCGTCGAACGCGACGAGCTCGCCGTCGAGGATCATTCCGCCCACCGCCTGCTTGCGCAGCTCCGCGACGAGCTGGGGAAACTGGGGAGCGAGCTCGAGGCCGCGCCGCGAGCGCAGCCTGACGTCGTCGTCATCGACGAATGCGAGAACGCGATAGCCGTCGAGCTTCGGCTCCCACATCCAGTCGGGGCGCCCGAACGGCGGATTGCCGATCTCGGCCAGCATCGGCGCGAGCTTCGAAGGCATGGGCTGGACTTTCCCGGCAGGAACGAGCTCCGAGGCGCGCATCCTGCGCACCGGCAGCACCTTCAGGTCCTCGACGGCCATCGCCGAGAGCACCGAGCGATTTTGCACCGTGACGTCGACAGCGGCCGCGTAACGGTCCTTGTGCTTCAGCAGCAGCCACTGCTTCGCTTCCTTCGTCTTCACGAGCGCGAACGATCCCTTGAGCTTCTCGCCGCGCAGCAGGACGCTGAGCTTTCCCTGCGCGAGCCCTTGGCGCACTTCGTTCTCGGCCCGCTCGCGGTCGTGGAACCAGGTCACGCCGTCTTCGTCGGGGGAGTAGACGCCGCAATCCCAGACGATCACCTCGCCCGCACCGTACTGGCCGGGTGGGATGACGCCTTCGAACGATGCATAGTCGAACGGGTGGTCCTCCGTCTGCACGGCGAGCCGCTTCTCGTTCGGGTCGAGCGCGGGCCCTCGCGGAACCGCCCATGATTTCAGGACTCCGCCACACTCCAGGCGAAAGTCGTAGTGCAGCCGGCGCGCGGAATGCTGCTGGACGACGAACAGCAGCGGTCCGCCGGCGGCGGTGCGGACGTCTGCCGGCGGCTCGGGGGTGGCCGTGAACGTCCGTTTGGCCGAATATTCGGTCAGGCTGCTTTTCGCCATCCGCGGATTCTAACGAGGGACAATGACCACATCGAGGATCAAGGCCGGCGCGAGCGGGTACTCGTTCAAGGAGTGGAAGGGAACGTTCTATCCCAAGGACCTGAAGCCCGAGGACATGCTGCGGTGGTACTCGGAGCGGCTGCCGACCGTCGAGATCAACAACACGTTCTACCGCACGCCGAAGACGTCGGTGCTCGAGTCGTGGGCCGCTACCACGCCCGCGGACTTCCGTTTCGCGATCAAGGCGTCGCGCCGCATCACGCACATCTCGCGAATCAAGGCCGAGTCGGCGGCCGAGCCTGTCGACTACCTCTATCGCGCGCTCGCCGCGCTCGACGGCAAGCGGGGGCCCGTGCTGTTCCAGCTGCCGCCGAATCTGAAGAAGGATCTGCCCCGGCTCGGCGAGTTTCTGGCGCTGCTTCCCGCGGGACACAACGCGGCGTTCGAGTTCCGCAACGAGAGTTGGTTCGACGATGACGTCTACGATGCGCTAAAAGGCGTAGGCGCGTCGCTTTGCCTCTCCGAGCGCGAAGACAATGCGCCGCCGCCGCTCGTCGAGACGGCGCCGTGGGGCTACGTGCGGCTGCGGCTCGAAACGTATTCGAGCGACGATCTCAAGCAGTGGGCGACGCGGCTCGAGGCGACGTCATGGCAGGAGATCCACGTCTACTTCATGCACGAGCCGACGGCGCCCGCCTATGCGCGGTCGCTGATGGATTTCGCAAAGGAGAAGGAATGAGCGAGGCGACGAGCGAAGCGAGTAAGGCCCGAAGGGCGCGTCGCGGAGCGATTGACGGCGGCCGACTCCGAAACGCGAGGAATCACATTAACAGTGCGGAGGCCGCAATGAGCGA
>Ga0070672_100002651_pt1 | contig 11428 bp, 10 predicted proteins | sample KBSM13metaG_FD_66151 | JGI IMG/M metagenome (GOLD analysis project Ga0070672, IMG submission 66151) | Miscanthus rhizosphere microbial communities from Kellogg Biological Station, Michigan, USA - KBS M1-3 metaG | ecosystem: Host-associated > Plants > Roots > Rhizosphere > Soil ... | reverse complement strand
GAGTTCGAGATTGAGTAGTAGTTCACCGATGAAGATCCATGAACCAAACTCCGGCGTGATTACGTTTGTGTGTTTGCCTAACCAACCTAACCCGGCGCGCACGGCCCACGCCTTGTCCATCACCGGTTGAATATCGACACACACTTTTCCTTCGGCCTCTGGCTGTTGTTCTTTTATCCAGGTCAGCAGTGAATGTAGTTTTCTGCCTACGACGTCGTGATAATCGTCGCCCCATGCATACCGAGATACTTTTCCGGTCGAAGGATGGTCCTGATGTTTTGCAGGGGTGAAGTAGTTTAAGGCAACGACGACAACTGAGCGGGCTTGCGGAAAAACGAGCCGAGGATCGATTCGCTTCTCCACGTCGCGTTGCATCCAGGCCATATCGCCGTGGTATCCGCGAGCCAACCAATCGCGTAAGAGTTGGCCTTCGTCAACCAACGATCCAGCGCTTACGATTCCGACTTTGTCGAAGCCTTCGTCGTGAGCTCGTTGTTTGAGGAGGTCCGAGAAATCTGCCCTTACGAAAGACGCAGCTCCAACACTTGAACTCGAGTCATTCGATAGCCGCATTGAAGCGAGGCACCTTCAGGTTGCGCAAACTTTAGCTGCCGAGTCTGCCCACTTGCTAATGACGACGTCACCGTAGAGTAGTAGTTCCTTCTGACGTCGAATCGCGCAGGCACGTCGAAAAGCGCTTCGTTCGCCGTACTTCGCTATTGATACCGAAGTCCGCCCACGTTTTTCGCGTCCAGCGTTCCAGGTAACTTCATAGACGTCGTTTAAATAGATGCGACCGTCTTTGCCTTTATATTTTTTGGCTGTGCGACGAACCCCGACGATGCCAGTCTGGTTGCGTGGGTTCTTGCCAACGATCACCCAGTCAGTCCGTGGTTTGCCTAACTCCTGTTCAAGTTGATTGCGGAATGCCACTGCGCGTTTGAGCGCTTCTTCCTTGCCACCATTTTTATGATCGCTAACAAACTTTGATTTAGTAACGTTGCCGAGCCGGACGCGAACATACCAGCCAACAGTCTTATTCTCGGGGCAGTCAATCCGACTGATGCCCTTAAAGCCACTCTTCGCCATAAAGCCTTTCAATTTTCTCCTGGGAAATATTTTGGATGGCAGAAAAACTAACGCCTGAAGCGAGAGATGTCAAAAGAGGAATTTAGAATCTCGAATCTCGGATGTTGAATCTCGAATTTGAGATCAGTAGTTAGGTGCGCGCTGCGGTCAGTTTAAGCGCCGCTTAGAGATTCGAGATTTCCGATTCCCGATTCTTACTGGGGCATCTTGGTCATGGTGACCGTTACAATTGGCGTATCACCGGCGGTCCTACTGTAAGAAATCCAGTAGCCGACTTTGGGATAACGGACCATCTTGTATTTCGAGCCGTCGGGTTTGGACTCAACATCCGCACCAAAAACTTGTTGGGGGGTGATAACACCAGTCGCCCCACTGGAGAAGTCGACCGATATGGTCGTTACTTTGTGCGTCGCATCGTATAGAACTTGCGCTGTTTCCTTATCATTGAAGACATAGAAATCTTGTTCGTCGCTCTTGGCCGCCGGTGTCCCCAGTTTCTTCCGCACCTCATCAGCGAGCGTTCCAATTTGAATGCCGCGATAGTCGTGGAACGTTGGATCCTCTTCTGCCGGAGCCTTGTTACGTGATTGACCCACCAGCAGTCCAGTAAGCAACAGGCTAAGCAGAATTGCAGAAGTTAGTTCGACCAGAAATCTTGAGGATCTTGAAAGGTGAGCCATGGTTACTCCTCTCCAAGAAAGTTTTTTAAGGTTCAAAACAAGGTAGGTAAACGATCCAGAAGCCTTAAATGGCTAACGTTGATAACTTTTCTGGACGCGCCGCGAACAATAATCCCGAAGCGTTTTGGATGTCAATAAGAACCTTGCCGATTTCCAATTGCCAATTGCCGACTTGCTACACGCATGGTGTGGCTCTTTGTTAAAGATTATGAGTGAGTGGGAATGAAGACAATCGGCAATTGGCAATCGGAAATCGGCAATGTACTTATTGACTCAAGTTTGCGATTAGCGTAGAAGCAGGGTGTTGGTTTGGTCCTGCCCGAGTCGGCCTGGGACCGCAGTTCGCAGCAGAAGGAGCTTGGTAAGATGAATCGGAGCGCACTCTCGCCTAACGCTGTACTAGTGTTACTCGTCGCACTGTTCGGACTGGCCTCATGCCAGCCGGCCGCCCCAGGTACAAATCGCGATGGTGCAAAAACTGCGAATGCTAACGCCGTCAAAGAGACGGTCAATCCGGTTGCGATCGAGGCCGAGATAATCAAACTCGAGAACGAATGGGCCGCAGCCGCACAACGAAAGGACGTCGACACGCTCAGGCGTATCCTGGCTGATGATCTTGTAGTGACGCTGATTGATGGAAGTGTCGGCACCAAAGCCGGAGAGTTGAGTAATGCCGAATCCGGGGCAGTCACAATGGAAGCATGGGAATTGGCTGACACGAAGGTGACGGTCTTGAGCGCTGATTCGGCATTCATCACCGGCCGGGGCACCATTAAGAAGGGAAAGTATAAAGATCCGGTTTCACACAAGGTCGTAGACATTAGCGGTCAGTACCGGTTCACAGACGTTTACTTGCGACGCAATGGACAATGGCAGGCCGTTGCATCACAAACAACAAAGATAGAAAACCCGCCGCCTCCGACTGCAGCAGCAAGCCCAACTGCAAAATAAGTTCGCGATGTCGATGAAGTCAGTACCACCGCGCGGTAGCGTGTGGCTCTAGACTGAGTATGGCGATTCTCGAAAATTCAGCGAGCCACGCGCTACCGCGCTGTGGTACTGACGTCTCCTCTCCTTGACTATCCCCCGCGTTTGAAATAGAAAGCCCCACGCAATATCACCCTTTTACCCTGGAGCAAAGATAAATGAAGAAAGTCTTTCTGATCATACTTGCAGCCTTGATCTCCGCAGCGTGCGGCGCCCCGCCGACAAATCGCGCAGACACAAGCTCCACCAGCAGCACCAACAAAGCAGCAGAAACGGCCGCTGCTTCAGCGTCGGTAACGGAAGCTGAGGCAACAGCCAAAGAGAAAGAGATTTGGGGAACGCTCGAGAAACAGAACATGGCAGCGTTCGGCGACATGCTTGCCGACGACTTCGCCTATGTTTCGGGCGACGGCGCCCACGATAAAGCCGCCACCATTAAAGCCGTAACCGGTTTCAAGCCGACTGACATTGTCTTTTCGGATTGGAAGTTTATACCGGTAGGAAAGTCCGCCGGCCTGCTCACCTTCACTGTTAAGAATAAAGGAACAATGAATGGCGAGCCGATACCGGAATCATCCTCGCGCGCAGGTTCAGTTTGGGTGAAGCGCGGCGGTAAATTGCTCGCGGTCTATCACCAGGACACTGAGGTCAAGACAGGACCCCCGCCACCACCGGCTAAGGCAGCAACAAAACCCGCTGCAAGTCCGGCAGCACCTTTCGCCGCGGCAACGTTAAGCGCTAATGCCGAAGCAAATGAGAAGGCTGTGTGGGCCGCACTAACCGCCAAAGAATGGAACGTGTTTGGTTCGTATTTGTCGAGTGACTTCATCGAAGTCGAAGCTGATGGCATTTACGATCATGCCGGCGCGATCAAAGGTGTAGAGGGCTTTGATTTTTCGAAGGCTACACTCAGCGCTTGGCGTCAGGTAAAAATAGATGACGAAGCGTCGCTTGTGACGTATACGGTGAAGATGCCTGGCGCAAAACCTGATACTTCATATCACTCGAGTGTTTGGTCGACTCGAAACGGGAAGTGGTTGGCAGTGTTCCACCAGGGAACGCCTTTAGCGCCACCGCCACCGCCGGTGAAATCGACAGCGAAGAAAACGCCGTAGAGGGCGTCTTTCGAACTAAGAACAAATCGGGAAGAGTGGCAAGCAGATGTCCGATAAACTTTAGTTGGTCGTTCTCTTTAGCTGTGAGACATGCTAGATGGTTCACAACGACAAACTAAAGTTTATCGGACATTTCTGCTTGCCACCTTCCTGACTTGTTCTCCTCACGACCAAATTCCGGGGATCACACTTCGACAACTAGGACACTTGCCTTCACTCGTTACGCGCATCTGCCGAATCAAATATCCGAAGCGCTCTACTAAAAGTTCATCACAGCTCGGACAGTAAGTGTTTTCCCAGCGACCAACTCTCCCCGGAAGGTTTCCGGCGTAAACAAACCTCAAACCGGCGTCCCGACCTATTTCACATGCAGCGATCAATTGCTCAGCCGTCGTGTTCGCGTTCTCAGTCATTCGATAGTCCTGGTGAAAGGCAGTTACATGCCAAGGAATGTCCTTTGAAACTGAGGCGATAAAGGCTGCGGCTCGTCGCAGTTCATCAATGCTGTCGTTGAATCCAGGAATCACCAGCGTGACAATCTCTTCCCAGAACTCACGCTCATGAACCATCTTCACAGTGTCGAGTATGTTGTCGATCACGCCACCTAGCTGCCGATAGTTCTTATCATTCATCGACTTCAAATCGATCTTGTAGCAGTCAGTCCAGGGTCGTAAATAATCCAGGACCTGCGGCGTCGCATTGCCATTGGAGATAAACGCTGTCCTGAATCCTTCCGGCCGTGCTTTCTTAAAAACATCAACCGCCCACTCAGCCGTGATGAGCGGTTCGTTGTAACTGCTCCCAACCATTGAGGCGCCATACGCCTTTGCCATTGTCACCAGGCGCTCTGGTGAAACTGCGCTTGGGTTGGTTCCGGCCGAGTCGTCGCGTAAGGCTTGCGACGTCAACCAGTTTTGGCAGTATGCGCAGTGGAGATCGCAACCAAGCATTCCAAACGTCAGGGTGTCGGAGCCAGGCATAACGTGGAAAAACGGTTTCTTCTCGGTGGGATCACAAGCAAGGGCCGCGACGTAGTTAGATGGCACGCGCAGATGTCCACCTTCGTTGAACCGGACTTTGCAAATCCCGCGCTTACCTTCTTTGATCAAACAACGATGCCCACAAGCAAAACACTTCAGAGTCTTGTTCTCTAGATGCTCGGTTAGCTCGGACGCGCCTTCAATCGTCAGCGAATCGAGCAGGTTGGCGAGTGGCAGTGACTTGGTGGATAACGGCATAGTGCGTAGAACTTGGTGTTTAGAACTTAGTGCTTAGAACTTAGAACTTAGTGCTTAGAACTTAGTGCTTTGTTCTTTGTTCGTCGTTGCCAGTATCATTTTGAAGCTACAAAGCACAAAGCACAAAGCACAAAGCACAAAGCACAAAGCGCAAACGCCAAAGCACAAAGCACAAAGCCATGATCATCAAACAGATCACCGTCACCGCTTTTCAACAGCACACCCGTATCGTTGGATGTGAAGAAACCAAACAGGCGATCTGTATTGATCCGGGTGATGATTCAGTTGCTATCGTTGAACAGATAGATCACAACGGATTGACCCTACAGGCGATCGCAATCACGCATGCTCATCTGGATCACGTCGGAGGCGTCGCGTCGCTGAAGAAGCTGAAGCCGGAAGCCAGGGTGACGATTCACCGCGATGACGAATTCATTTACCAGGCGCTACCCGAACAGCCGGCGTGGATTGGAATTCCGAGGGCGCAATGGCCAGCGCTCGGCTTTAACTACGAACAGCCACCTGCGATTGATGAATACTTCACCGATGGTCAGGAGTATCGGGTGGGTAACATCCAGTTTCAGATTATTCACTGTCCGGGTCACACCCCCGGGCACGTTGTCTTGTTTGCACCAGCGGAACGGAAGGTGTTTGTTGGCGATGTCTTGTTCGCCGGATCGATTGGGAGGACGGACTTGCCTGGTGGTTCAACCGAGCAGTTGCTCGACTCGATTCATAACAAACTGATGCCGTTGGGTGACGATGTCGAAGTCTATTCGGGTCATGGCCCTGTGACCACGATCGGCGAAGAGCGTCTGACAAACCCGTTCCTCACCGGCGATTACAAACTCGGCCGCGGAAGAATGTAAGGAATGTCCGATATGCTTTAGACGCTCCTGCCAAAATCCTCCAAACGGCAGTTTGGAGATTGTTCAAGACCAGCCTACTCGCCGGACTCACAACTGTTCTAATCCCACAAACGGCAGTTTGTCGGATACTTCAAGTCCTGCCTAGTGCAAAGCAAACCTAATCAAAAACGTACCGAGAGCCAATACTGTCCGGCTAAAGGTTGGACTTGAACAATCCACAAACTGCCGTTTATGGGATTCATCCTTTTGCGAGCGGCTGTCCCTTTTAGGTTGGACTTGAACAGTCTCCAAACTGCCGTTTGGAGGATTCTTGCAGGAGCCTCTAAAGTTATCGGACATTAACGAAGCCGTTTTTGCTTCATTGCGTCCCAAAGCTCTTTCTGATTTTCGTTGAGCTGGCTGGGCAGGGTATCAACCGGAATATTGTTTAATGCGCAAAATTGTCGCCACAGCACAAAGCGCAGATCGTATTGTCCGGTGGAATCGGAGACGGAATTATCTACGGGGGATGGTTCTTTCTTTGGCTTACTCCTAAGCATGGCTCTACTCGACTTACTTAAATAGTTGAGTGGAGTGTAACCCAGAATTACGAGATTGCGGAATTGCGAGATTGCGACATTTCTGAGTGCTAATTCCGCAATCCCGCAATGCCTCTTACGGTTGTGAAGGTTTGGGGTTTAAGAACGACTTACCAGGTAAATCTGGCCAGTTGGTGAAGTGACCCCGCCTTTCGGTTCGACGGTGATTGCGAAGACGGCTGAGTTCATTGCGGCAGCAGGAACTTGATCGATCAAAACGCCGCTGCCACTGCCATCTGTTCTAAATGTTTTGCCGGGCATTTTTTCCTTACCGACAATGAACCAGAGTTGGTACTCCATGTCGGCTGGTGCAGCAGGAAGTCCCTGCGCCATGAGCATCGCGTGCCCTGTCTTGTCGAAAGCTATTTTTGCGGTAGCGCCTGGCGCCATTGGAGTAGCACCTAATTCCGCCATCTTAGCGCCTGGTGAGGAGATCAATTTTACAGCGGCTGCATTCAGTTCGAGTTCCTTGTGTACCTTTGTGTTCTCGGCTGAAAGAGTAGCAATCTGAGACTGTAGCGCTCGATTCTCTTTCCAAAGGAGCACGACATAGACAAGCAGTCCGACAAACAAGATTGAGGCGGCAATCGCACCCAGAGATCCAAAGGAGCTCCAAATATTTTTCCTTGGCTGTACGAAAGGAATGACTTTCGAACTTGACGCTTCAACCGTGGCGCTTCGGACCTGACCGAGTATTCGCTCACGTACCTGCGCCGACGGTTCAAGTGGTGAAGCTTCGAAAGCGAGACCTGCGGTTGTCGCTTGCCAGTCGTCCAGCTCGCGACGGCATTCAGCGCACTCGTCGAGATGATTAGTCAACACACGATCTTCCGCAGCATCAAGTGCTGAAAGGGCGCGCGCCGGAAGCATCTCTCTATAGTCGTCGTGACTCATTCGAATCCAAACGTCGTACTCTTGTTTCCCAGCAACTCGCGCAACTTGATCAGACCTGCTCGCATGCGCGTCTTTACTGTCCCCAGGGGGGCTTCCAACTTTGTTGCAATCTCTGACTGTGTGAGCCCGTCGAAGTAGGCAAGCATCAACGCGCGTTTTTGTTCCTCGGGGAGTTGCGAGAGAGCTGAGGTCACGAGGCCTCTTTGTTCCGATCTAAACGCGTCGGCGACAGCGTCTGAAACTTCTTCCGACGGTTCTCGCGCTCCGGCTTGCGCTACTCGTTCGCGAGCAGCAAGGTTTCGAAGTCGATCAATGCCACGACTACGCGCGAGCGTTACCAACCAGGTAAAAGGTCGTCCACGATTCTCGTCGAAGTCAGCCGCGCGCCGCCAGACCTGGAGAAAAACTTCCTGCAAAACATCCTCCGCCTCCTCGCGGTTATTCAATATACGGACGAGTAGGCCAAAGAGGATTACCCGGTAACGATCATAGAGCTCCGCCAACGCCGTTTCGTCCTGACGGACTATGGCCTTCAGCAGTTCTACATCGGTGGTTTGTGCCGGTTCCGGTTGCAACGCGCTCGATTTGCTCTCTCGGTGAATCTACGAGTGAGGTATGGCAAAAAGATTGGTCGTCTCCTTGGAGTGCGGTGGCCTGGCACCGCTTTGGGCGTGGTTTTAGGGGTGCTTTAACAAAGCGGTGCCAGACCACCGCACTCCAAGGAGACGACCTTCTCTTACGCGACGGTAATCTCCTGTGCCAGGTAAATGTCCTGGATTGCGTTGAGCAGTTCCACGCCTTCACTCATCGGTCGTTGGAAAGCTTTGCGTCCTGAGATCAAACCCATACCGCCGCCGCGTTTGTTGATGACTGCAGTTCTCACTGCTTCGGCAAGATCACTCGCGCCTTTCGATTCGCCGCCTGAGTTAATCAAACCGCAGCGTCCCATGTAGCAATTCGCAACCTGGTAACGAACTAAGTCGATCGGGTTATCGGTGGTGAGTTTGTCGTAGACGAGCTTGCTGGTCTTTCCGTATGAGCCACCCAGTACCCCTTCGACTGCTTTGTAACCGCCGTTTCGCTCAGGGAGTTTCTGCTTGATGATGTCGGCTTGAATTGTGACCCCGAGATGATTTGCTTGACTCGTAAGATCCGCCGCGGTGTGCATGTCGCCTTCGGGTGTCTTGAACTTCGGGTTTCGGAGGTAGCACCAAAGAATCGTCGCCATGCCGAGTTCGTGTGCTTCAGCAAACGCGCGACTGATTTCAGTTATCTGTCTCGTTGATTCGTCGGACCCAAAATAGATTGTGGCACCCACTGCTACCGCACCGAGGTTGTAAGCTTCCTTCACTGTCCCAAAGAGAACCTGGTCAAACTTATTGGGCGCCGTGAGCAGTTCGTTGTGATTGATCTTTACGATGAACGGAATCTTGTGCGCGTACTTACGACCAACAGTTCCCAGCACGCCAAACGTTGATGCGACAGCATTGCAGCCACCTTCAACGGCGAGTTTGACGATGTTCTCCGGATCAAAATACTGCGGGTTTGGAGCGAACGAAGCGCCGGCCGAGTGCTCGATCCCCTGGTCGACGGGGAGGATTGACAGGTAACCGGTGCCCGCTAGCCGACCGTTATCAAACAGTGACTGCAATGACCGCAATACGGTATTCGGCCGGTCCGATATCGTCCAGACGCGATCGATGAAGTCTGGGCCTGGAAGTTGAAGATCATCTTTCGAGATTGTCTTGGCGGTGTGATCTAACAGATCGCGAGCGCTGGCTCCGAGAAGTTCTTCGATCCTCTCCATCGTACTCGAACGTTTTAGTTCAGTGGCCATTGCTGTCTCCTCCTCGGATGACTGGATAACGCTAAAATAGGGTTGATTGAAACTAGTTGGGATTATAAGGAGCGAAGTGAAAAGGGCAAAGCGGGGAGGGCGACCGGGAGAGACGCGGAGATGAGGTGAATGCCACCAACGGTTACGTCGGGTGGTGTTCAAGCAACAATCGTAAGAAGAGCGTCAAGAACTTCTTTTTAGACAGTTAACTTCTCTTCCGCTAGAATTCGCAACGACGACACGAAACCTCTTCGCTCCAGACGTCTTCACTGTATTACCTGTTAGAAGGAAATCCTTATGAAACCTCGAGGTCTCCTCCTCGCTCTCATGGCCGTCTTAACCGTGTGTCTATCAACTCGTGCTGCTAACGACGAGTGGAAGCCAATAGACCCCGGGGAGGTGTCATTAAAAGCTCCAATTGTCGAGAAAGGTGCTGATGCTGAGGGACTCTTTTGGGAAGTCAGGATCGACGACGGCACTCGCGACCTGATCCTAAATCACTATATTCGCATCAAGGTATTCACCGAACGCGGCAGGGAGACGCAGAGCAAGATCGACATCCCATTCGGAAACTTCTTCGGTCAAGTTGATATCAAAGAAATCGCGGGGCGAACTATCAAACCAGACGGTACTGTAGTCGAGCTCAAGAAGGAAGACGTTTTCGAACGAACGATTGTGAGTGTCAGTGGCGCGAAGATGAAGGTCAAATCGTTTGCGATGCCCGCCGTCGAACCCGGATGCATCATCGAGTATCGCTGGCGCGAAGTCCGCCTGTACGCCGACGCGCATTACGTACGTCTGCAGTTCCAGCGAAGCATTCCAGTTCAACGAGTCGACTACTACATCAGACCGATGAACCTGGGTTACCTGGGAATGACCTCAATCACCTTTAATGGTGAATCGACTTACTTCGTCAAAGACAAGGATGGTTTTTCGAAGGCGTCGATGACAAACGTGCCTGCACTCGTAGAAGAACCGCGAATGCCTCCGGAGAGTCAGATCAAAACCTGGATGCTTGTTTTCTACAGCGGCCGTGAGCGACCAGATCCTACGAAGTTTTGGAAAGACCTTGGAAAGGGTTATTACGCCGCTAGCAAGTCGCTCATAAAGCCAAACGACGAGATTAAAAGACAGGCTTCGTTGCTAACGGCCGACGCAAAAACTTCCGAGCAGAAACTCGAGAAGCTCTTTGAATTCTGTCGAACGAAGATCACAAATATTAATAGCGATGCCGCGGGGCTGACGCCAGACGCTGAAAAGAAGGTCAAAGAGAACAAAAACCCTGGCGACACTCTAAAGCGAGCAATTGGAACGGGGGCGGATGTGAATTATTTGTTTGCTTCTCTAGCGACTGCGGCTGGTTTCGAGGTTCGCCAGGTAGTTCTCCCCGATCGAGGGGACATTTTCTTTGATGAGGACATGAAGAAGTTTCCCAACCCCTATTTTCTGCGATCCTCAAACATTGCAATCAATGTGGACGGGAACTGGAAGTATTTCAGTCCAGGTTACAACTACCTTCCTTTCGAGATGTTGAGGTGGCAAGAGGAAGGTGTTCCTGGCCTGGTTACCGATCCCAATGAACCGTTCTGGGTACAGACTCCATCGTCGCCGCCTGACAAGTCGAAAGTTACTCGCCGCGGAAAATTTAGACTGGCCGACAATGGAACTCTCGAAGGCGATGTAACTGTCCAGTACACCGGCCATCCTGCAGTAGAGCGCAAACAAGAAAACGATGCTTCTTCAGAAACTCAGCGGGAAGACACTTTGAAAGAGGAAGTTAAACGCCAGATGAGTGCGGCTGAGATCAGCAACATCAAGATCGAGAATGTGACTGATCCGCTCAAACCTCTGATTTACTCCTATCACGTAAATTTTCCGTCGTACGCGCAAAAGACTGGTAGACGACTATTTCTTCAACCAGCGTTTTTCCAACTCGGGTTAGGGCCGATGTTCTCGAGGTCACAGCGAAAGTATCCGTTCTATTTTCACTATGCCTGGTCCGAGGATGACAGGGTAGAGATCGAACTTCCAGCGGGCTTTTTGCCAGAGAACGTTGAGTCGCCGGCCCCGGTCGGGAGTGGACCTATCAGTGATTACAAACCGTCGTTAGTCCTGACGACCGACAAGAAGACACTTGTTTA
>Ga0070672_100002644_pt1 | contig 11445 bp, 7 predicted proteins | sample KBSM13metaG_FD_66151 | JGI IMG/M metagenome (GOLD analysis project Ga0070672, IMG submission 66151) | Miscanthus rhizosphere microbial communities from Kellogg Biological Station, Michigan, USA - KBS M1-3 metaG | ecosystem: Host-associated > Plants > Roots > Rhizosphere > Soil ... | reverse complement strand
GGGAGGCGATGGGAGTCTCAGGCGGCATGGAACAGCTCCGCTGGTTGTTCATCGTCACGTCGCTGGTCTCGCTGGTGTTCGTGCTGCTCTTTGGCGGGGTCGTCGCCCGGCTGGATCGACGGCGCTTCATTCCCATCGGCTACGGATTCGTGATTCTCAGCCTGTTCGCATTCGCCGGTCTGCTGGTCATCAATTCGCAGATGGGCGGAGGCCTGATTGGTACCGCCACCGAAACGCCGTTGTCTCTCGGTGTTGGCTACACCTTCTACACCTGACTGAGCGTGATCAACCTGTTCATCAACAGTCTCTTCTGGGCCTTTATGGTCGACGTCTTCGACGTGGATCAGGGGAAGCGAATGTTTGCATTCATCGGGGTCGGTGGAACGCTCGGTGCCATCGTCGGTGGCTGGGCAACGAATGTCATTAGCGGCATGACGGGCTCGGACTATCTCCCGGTTGGTCTCATGTTCATCGGTGCAGCTTTCTTTGCGGCGTCTATTGCCCTGATGCTGCTTCTCGATCGCGTCGCGGTCAGATCCGGGAACTCGCGGTTGGGCGGGAACCCGGCAGCCGGCGCGTCGAGGTCGGAGATCATCGGTGGACGCGCGGTCGATGGTCTGATCGCGGTGGCCTCGTCTCCCTATCTGCTCGGGATTGCCGCTTTCATCGTTGCCATGGCGATCTCCAACACCATGATCTATTTCGCGCAGGCAAACATCATTCTTGAAGCGACCGATACGTTCGGCAACCGCGTGAGCAGCTTTGCGCAGTTCGACATGCTGGCCCAGATAGCGACACTGATCACACAACTCTTCGTCACCACTCACCTCATCCGCAGGCTCGGCGTCGGAATGACTCTTGCTGTCCTGCCGTTGGTGACTCTGATCGGCTTCGGCGTGCTTGCAATCTGGCCGCTGTACGGCGTCATGGCGATCTTCCAGGCACTGCACCGGGCAACTCGTTATGCGATATCGCGCCCCTCGCGGGAGACGCTGTTCAGCGTGGTTACGCCGGCACAGAAGTACAAGGCCAAGCCAGTGATCGACGTCTTCCTGTACCGGGGCGGTGATGTCGCAGGATCAGGCATCGACGCCGGCCTGAGGGCGCTCGGGCTTGGGGTCGGCGGTGTTGCTGCAGCCACTGTTCCTTTCGCTGGTCTCTGGTTTCTGCTGTGCATCGGGCTGGGTCGTGCACAACAACGCAAGGCAGCTGCTCAAGCTGGGGAGCCGACGTCGAGTTCCACAGGTCAGATGTCGACCGGCCCTAACGAAGTTCGGGCGTAAATACCGTTCTCGTTCCCCTGGGAACAAAATCACGCCTGCATCAACTGGCGCATTCCGGGCAACGGAAACGTCTATCTGTCAACTGTGTTCGAGCAAAGCCCGGCTGCTCGCGCGTTCGGAAACAACGCCGTGCCGACAGCGACCCGGCGCATAGGCGGCGCTATGCGCGGGATCACACCCATGGGCAGCTCCGATTGCGACGATGCGGCAGGGACATCATGCCGCGTGCGGGTTCATGTCACCATGTCTGCCGGGAACCACTTCGAATGAGTGGCCCGGAACTCCGGCAGCGCCTCGCAGCGGTTTACGAGCGCACGGAGGGCCGGGTAGGCGTCGCCGCTGCCCAGCGCGTCGACTGACTCCGAGAGCATGGTGCAGATGCATGCGACGGTGATATCCGCCTGCGTGAGGCGATCATCGACGAGCCACTGCCCCGTTGTCCGCTGCTCACAGCTTTTCTCGAGCTCACCGAGCGCACCGTGCATCTGAGCGCGGCAGCGCGCTACCCACGGTTCGTGGTACTTCTCGGGCGGACGCACCATGCGTTCGTGCACTACGTCGCGCGCCTTCTCGCCGGCGCCGATCGCGAGCGATATCAGGCGCAACGCCTCGCGACGGGAGGCACCCGCCGGCGGCAGCAACCCGCGTGCCGGACCGACGAGGTCGTCGACCGCGTCGAGGATCGCGGAAGATTCGACGAGGACTACGCCGTCGTCCATCACGAGCACGGGAACGCGCGCGAGCGGGCTGTACTGGCGGATGCGTTCGAAATCCGCGCCGACCGACCAGTTGGCGTGCTCGAAGGGCAGCCCGAGACGTTTCATTGAGATCGCTACGCGTCGCACGTACGGCGAATCGAACATACCGATGAGCAACATGATCCAAACCCTGGGAGGGTGCGGTAGTCTCTGCAGTGTAGCTACCGGCGGAAGCGAGGTGGCGAGCATGTTCGTTGCGGTGCGCAGGGGCCGCGCGCCGGGAGGAGCCAAATCATGAGACGTCTTGCCCTTCTCGTAATGTCGGCGGTCTGCCTCCACGCAGGCCTGGCCGCGCAGGCCAAGGCCGACCACATGCACGCGCATCACGTCGAGCAGCTTGGCTCGGTCCAGTTTGCGAACTCATGTCGCGCCGAGGCACAGGAGGACTTCCTGCGCGGCCTCGCATTTCTGCACTCATTCGGCTACGAGGAGTCGCGTCGTTCGTTCGTGGCGGCGGCAGCGGCCGACCCGCGCTGCGCGATCGCGCAGTGGGGCATCGCCATGACCTACTACCACCCGATCTGGGCGCCGCCGACGCCCGATGAGCTCGCCGCAGGCGCCGACGCGGCAGCCATGGCCACGGCCATTCCTGCCGGGACCGAGCGCGAGCGCGCTTACATCGACGCGATTGGTGTCTTCTACCGCGACGCGGGCAAGCGCGACCACAAATCCCGCGCGCTTGCCTATGAGCGGTCGATGGCCAGGGTCGCGGCGCGCTTTCCCGGGGATAACGAGGCGGCGATTTTCCACGCGCTCGCGATCCTCGGGAACTCGCCGATCACCGACAAGACCTTCGCTGGCCAGAAGCGAGCGGCGGCGATCCTCAATGGCCTGCTGCCGCTCGAACCGGAGCATCCCGGGATCACGCATTACCTGATTCACGCCTACGACTACCCGCAGCTCGCCGAGCTCGCGCTCGACGGCGCGCGCGCCTACGCGAAGATCGCCCCCGATTCGCCCCACGCTCTGCACATGCCATCTCACATCTTCACGCGGCTCGGCATGTGGGACGAGTCGATCGCCTCAAACCTCGAATCGGCGCGTGTAGCGCGCGAGCTGGTGGGGAGGCACCATCCGGGCGCCGAGAGCTTTGACGCCCTGCATGCGCTTGACTATCTGGAGTACGCATATCTTCAGACGGCGCAGGACGAAAAGGCGCGCGCGGTGGCCGCTGAGATCGCGCGGGTCGACAAACTCGACGAGCCCAACTTCGCCGCGGGCTACGCCCTCGCCGCGGTGCCCGCGCGTTGGGCGCTCGAGCGCCGCGACTGGGCGGCGGCCAAGGCGCTTACGGTCACGCCCCGGAGCTTCCCGTGGGCGAAGGTGCCCTACGCCGAGGCGATCACGCACTTCGCGCGCGCCGTGGGCGCGGCCCGCCTGAAGGATGCCGCGACCGCGCGGTCAGCCCTCGCGCGGCTGGCGAAGATCAAGGCCGATCTGGCGCAGGGCCCGGCAGGCCCCTACGACTGGGTGTCACAAATCGAAATAGAGCGGCTGGCCGCTGTCGGCTGGCTCGCGCACGCGGAGGGGGCAGACCAGGAGGCTCTGCGCAACCTGCGCGCTGCAGCGGACCTCGAGGATGCCAGGGACAAGCACCCGGTGACGCCGGGCTCGGTGCTACCGGCGCGTGAGCAGCTCGCCGATCTGCTGGCGGAGCTGGGACGGGCGAAGGAGGCCCTCGCGGAGTACGAGGCGACGCTCGAGGTGACGCCGCGCCGCTTTCGCAGCCTCGCTGGTGCCGCCGCCGCGGCGCGGACCGCAGGCGACGCCCCGAAGGCGGAGCAATACGCCGGAGAGCTACTTCAGCTTGCCTCGCACGGCGACGGCTTGCGCCCCGAGCTCGCGGCTGCAAAATCGCGGATGGCCGCGAAGTAGCGTGGCCGAGTTGGCCGCCGACAATCGTCGCTCAGCTCCGAGCTGCTCGGATTGTCTTGACGATCACGCTATCAGGATACTGCGCTTCGAGTGCGCGCATCTCCGTGCGTGCCTGCTCGATGCGCCGTTGCCGCTCGGCGAGAACCTCGGTGTAGCCACGGTGGCCATCGAGGCTGCGAAACCACGGCAACTGAGGATAGAACGGCACTATGAGGTGCGAGCGCTCCTGTACGCTTCGCAGTGCCCTCACAGCTTCGTCCTTGTAGCCTTCATTTGCAGCCAGCGCCGCCAAGTCCAGCGCGCGATAGGGATCGGGTTCTGTTGGAGGTTGCCGGAGGGATGCCAGGTACTGCGCTGCAAGCTTATCCGCTTCGTCCGTACGGCCCGTCGCACGGTAGGTCCGCAACAGTGCGGGCAGACCCTGCGTCCCGCCCAGCAGTGCCGCTCCCATGGCCGGGGCACTGGGCGACTCCGGGAGCGGACCGATCCTGGTATACATCGCGGCGGCCTCCGGGTAGCGCCCCTGCGTCGCAAGCCAGAATGCAACGGGCCCCAGGGTCGAGGCATCCACCGCACCCAAGGCATTGATGTCCCGGGCGATGGCATCCGCCGCGGGCCAGTCGCCCGACGCTGCGGCCAGGTGAAGCAACTGCCGCAGAGTGAGCTCCGGGGTCGAGCCGCGTCGACGCGCAAGCTCAGCCAGCGTTCGCGCACGGGCGAAGTCGTCGACCATCATCAGGGGAAAAATTGTGGCTTGCAGTGCAAGATTCAGGTTGCCGGCCTGCTCGATCGCAAACGCCGCGTGATAGGTCTCCGTCGGCAGCCCGCTTAACAGGGGGGCTAATGCGATGAGGTTGAGGCCGTCCGGATCGTCGGCGAAGGTGGCGAGCGCCCGCGCATATTCCGTTTGAAACTGCTGAGTCTTGCCAGCGTCGAGGAGGTCACCGATCACGTTCAGCCAGACGATCGCCAGCCGGGGATCAAGTTCGCGTACCTTCGCGAACAGCATCTTCTGCTCCGCAGACCGCGACTCATCACGGCTCAGCAACTGGGTGTAGTCGTACAGCGCCACGATGTTGTTGGGGTTGAGCTCCAGCGCGCGTTTGTACGAATCCTCGGCCCTTGCCGGATCGCGCTCCCGCAGGGCAGTGCCGAGCGCGGCATGTGCCTCGGGCAGTTCAGGGTCGGTGGCGAGCGCCCGGTAGGCGGCTGCCTCGGCGCGTTTCTGCGCGTCTCGCGGCGGCGACACGCCGCCGTAGCCCTGCCAGAGCATGAGTGAACGCGAGAGGCCCGCGTATGCCTTGGCGTAGTCCGGATCCAGACGCAGTGCGCGCTCGAAGTAGTCGACCGATTCGCGCAGGCGCTCGCCGGTTCGGGCCTCCTGCGCCGCGCGACCGAGCAGATACAGATCGTAGGCGGCCATGTCTCGAGTCGGGGGCGCTGATTGCGCCTGAGCATTACCTCGCGCCGCCGGCACGATCGCATCGATCACCGCGGCGGCGAGCTCCTCCTGCACGGCGAACACGTCGGTCGAGTTGCGCTCGAAACTCTCGGACCAGATCGTCCGGCCGCTGCTCCCGTCGAGCAGGGTGGCGGATACCTTGAGCTGCTGGCCGTCGCGACGCACCGCACCATCGAGAACGGTGGTCGCGCCAAGACGCTCGGCAATCGTCCGCGCATCGAATGCCTTGCCTTTGAATGCGAACGACGAACTGCGGCCGATGACCGCGAGGCCCGGCACCCGCCCGAGCCGGTCGATGAGCTCCTGCGCGAGTCCGTCCGAGAAGAACTCCTGCTTGGGATCGCCGCTCAGGTTCGCGAACGGCAACACTGCGATCGTCGGTCGATCGGGTGGCGGCGGCTTGCCGAGGTCGGATTGCCGGACCAGCAGCGCCGCGACGGTCGCCAGCAGCACGCCGATGATCGCGACGTCGGCGTAGCGGCGCAACCCGTGGACGACCGGCCGCGCGGCGGCATCGGCCGCCGTGTCGCGCGCGAGGCCGCCATCCCCCAGCTCATACTGCCAGGCGAGCGTAATCGCGACCGGCAAGCCCAGCACGGCGGCTGTGATCAGCGTAATCATTACCCAGCGAGGCACGCCGAGCGGCTCGAAGGTGACGTCCGCGATCTGCAGCAGCAGCCACGCGATCACCGCGTAGCTCGCGACGACGCGGAGCACGCCGCGCTCGCGCAGTCGTTGCAGCAGGACCGTCGAACTCACGATCAGTGTCCCCCAGTGTGCGGTCGCGCCGCAGTCAGTGCCGAGCTCAGGTCCGGCCCAGGTTACTAACGCTATTCCGCAGCTGGGGCGCCCCTGCCGTCAGCTAGCCAGCCGCGGGCGGCCCACGAAGTCATGCGCCAGTTTTGTGTCAATCAGTCTGCGCGGTCCTGCATCGTTGGGCAACGCACGCGCCGGGTGGATATATCGGGTCAACGAGCCCTTGGCAGCTCTGACGGCAAAAACTCCCTGAGATACGCAACGGAGCCGATCTTGGCGTGTCGCACCATCGCCGGGGTGATGCGGCCGAAGCGAATGACGGATACCTGCAGCAGCACGTCGACGATCTCAACCGCGTGATAGAAGACGTCGGACCGCTCCGGGAACTCCAGCAGCACGAAGTGACGCGCGATCGCCGCCTCGAGCAGCGCTCCGATCGCGCGGTCGTGCATGCGGTCGGCGAGTTTGATGTCCGACGGCGTCTTGCCATCGATCAAGAGCTTTCGCGCGGCCGGATTGTCCTTGTAGTAGCGAACGGCACGGTCGATCAGCCGTTCGATCACGTCCTCCCAGCGCCGGATCTGCGCCGCCGGCAGCGGCTTTATCACGATCCGCTCGAACGCCTCGCCATAACGCGCCGCGAGTGCCGTAAGCAGACGGTGCTTGTCCGGATAGAAGTGATAGGCCGACGTGACCGGGATGTCCGCGTCGCGCGCGATGTCCTCGAGTGAAATCTCGGCGATCTCGCGCTTCTCCAGCAGAGACGCTGCGCTGTCGAGTAGTCGTTGCCGGCGTTCCTCCCCTCGTTTTTGCGTGCGCCGCGTGACAACCGGCGTGCCCGGAAGAGCAGAGGCATTGGGACCAGGCAGGATCCTGGCTCCAACCCTCGCTTGACTCGCAGATGACATGCTCTCAGAATGCCATGAAACTCGAATCAATTCGAGTTTTGAGCCGTGGGGGCGATTTACGGCTGAATACTGGGGAGCAGAGCGGGTTGCAGCGATCGAGTGGATGGGCCCTGCGATGCCTGGCCGTGGCAACACGTGCGGGCACGGCGCTTGCGCTCGCCGCGCTCGCAACGTCGGTTCACGCCGCGGGAGACGCCGCGGTTGGCCGGGGGCGTTTCGGTCTCTGCGAGGCCTGTCATGGCGTCCGCGCGGAAGGCAACGTCAATCTCGAGGCACCGTCACTCGCCGGCCGCGAAGGCTGGTACCTGACGCGGCAACTCGAGAATTTCCGCACGGGACGTCGCGGCACCGCGCCGGAAGATCTGCGCGGCCAGCAGATGCGGCCGATGGCGCTGACGCTCGAATCCGATCAGGCCGTCCAGGACGTCGTCGCCTACGTGATTTCGTTGTCGCCCGCGCCACCTGTCACGACGGTCAAGGGCGACGTCGCACACGGCAAGAGCTTGTATGCGGGCACCTGCGCGTCCTGTCACGGCGAGACAGCTCAGGGTAATGAAGGCACGCAGGCACCTGCACTCAAGGGCGTGAGCGACTGGTATCTATTGAAGCAGATCAAGGCGTTTCGCAACGGCTGGCGGGGCACAGCTGCGGACGACACGAGCGGCGCGCAGATGCGCGCCATGGCGATGACGCTGCCCGATGACGCCGCCCTCAACGACGTGGTCGCGTACATCGCGAGTCTCGAGGCTGCGCCGTCGCAGTGGCGGCTCGCGAGAGACTGTCCGCCGAGCTTCGAGAAGCTCGCGGACGGGACGTGCGAATTCCGGAGTCTCTACGATCTCTACAGCTCGGTCGATGGCCACGGCGGTTTGCGCGCACGCCTGCCCGCCATGCGCACGCGATCCATGCCAAAGCAGATCGATCTCGGGCGCTACCTGTTCTTCGATCGCGCGCTGTCGCACGATCAGACGCTCGCCTGCGCGGATTGCCACAACCCGCGTCTAGGTTTCAGCGACGGTCGTGGTCGCAGCCTCGGCATCGCGCAGCCACGCGGTCCCCCCGGCCAGCCGACGCGCCGCGAGCTCGACCGCGGCGCGCCGACGTTGTGGAACGTCGGCTTCCTGCAGCGCCTGTTCTGGGACGGGCGCGCCGCCTCGCTGGCGGAACAGGCGTCGGGACCGCTGTTCGCACCGGACGAGATGGCCAACACGCCCGCCGGGCTCACCCAGAGTCTGAACGCCATTCCCAGTTACCGTGCGCTCTTCGCCGAGGCCTACGCCCGCGAACCTACGCGCGACATCACGATCGACGAGATCGAGGGCGCGCTCGCCGCGTTTGAAAGCTCGCTTGTCTCTTTCAGCAGCCGCTACGACCGCTACGCCTTTGGCGACGCGACGGCGCTGTCTCCGCTCGAGCTCGACGGTCACAACGTCTTCCGCGGCTTCGTCGCGCGCTGCTCGCAGTGCCACGTTCCACCGCTCTTCACCGACGGCGAGCTCGCGGTCGTCGGTGCACCGGCAGTCGCCGGACAACCGTATGACACAGGCGCGGGGCGGCAAAGCGACGACCCCGCCCTGGTAGGCGCCTTCCGCACGCCGACGCTCCGCAACATCACGCTCACCGCGCCGTACTTCAACGCTGGACAGTTCGCGACGCTGAGCGACGTCGTCACGTTCTACAACGACACGCGCGGGCATGCGATGCCGAAGTCCGTGCCGCAGCAGCTGCACTGGCACATCGCCATGAAGGCGCCGATGTTGAGCGGGGCGGACGTGACGGCGCTCGTCGCGTTCCTGGGCACACTGACCGACGAGTCGCTCAAGCCGCGCGTGCCCGTGGCCGTGCCGTCGGGCCTGCCTGTCGCGCCGGACGCGGCCGCGTCGTCCTCAGTTGCGTCGGGAACCGATCCGTCGCGTATCGCGGCGCAGCCCGCATCCATGAGTTCCGCCGAGGAGGCCTGTCACACATGTCCGCATTGACCGATCAGTGCCATTCACCGGCCCGACGCTCGCCGCCGGCGGTTGTCGTGGCTTTCGCAGCGGCCCTGGCCACGTGGTTGCCCACCGGACCCGCCGCGGCGCAATCGCGCGTTGAGGATTCCGCCAAGGACGCCACGTACGACTGCCCGATCCCGAACGACGCCGTGGCGCTGCAGGCAAAGGTGGAGCAGCTGTACCCACAGAAGTCCGATCGCAACGCGCTCGGTTGCGCGGCCGATCTGCTCTACACGGCAGCGCAAATGAGCCCGGACGACGCGCAGCTCAACGTGCAGGCGCTGCTGGTGACGTCCGAGTACATCGACCACGTCAATACGCTCTGGGATTACGACATCTACGGTGTGCGACAGCCGGAGTGGGCGGCGCGACTCGCGCACGCGACACCGCAGGGCAAGTCCCTCGCCGAGCGCGTCGCGAAGCTCGCGCCGGAGGATCCGACGGCGGAGTGCGCCCGCGCGTACTTCCAGATTGTGTGGCCGTTCAAGTCCGCCGACGCGAAGACGGCGCTGACGTCGTCACGTGACGCGATCCCGCTGCTCGAGAAGGCGACCGGGAAGGAGCCGGGCGCGCTCGACGGCAACTGCCTGCTGATGCTCGGCCGCCTTTACTACGAGGTGCCAGAGTTTGCCGGCGGCGACATGGACAAGGCTGCCGCGACGCTGAAGCACGCTCAGCAGGTCGCGCCGAACAACTTCACGGTGCTGCGCTACCTTGCGTACGTGCGGCTGCAATCCAACGACGCCGAAGGTGCGACGCAGGCGCTCGCGCAGATGCTCAAGATCGAGCCGACGCCGCTCGACCTGCAGCTCATGGCCGACGAGCTCAAGAACGCGCGCGACCTTGCGCACCGAATACCTGCTGGCGAGCTCGAGAAGCAGCTCACCGCCAAGCGCGATGCACTGCTGCAGGCGCATCCCGAGCTGCTGACACGCGCGTCGTCGGCCGTGAACATGCACGGCGGCGTCGACCCGATCACCGGCAAATCGTACTAAGCGGCCCCGAATTTCAGACTTATCGATTGGAGACGTCATGAAGCCCTATTCGCTCCAGGAATTCATCGCGCGGCATACTGCGAGCGGCGCACTCGGAACCGCCGCGACCGCTCTCGTGGTCGTGCTTGCCACCGGCGCGGTCGTCCACGCAGAGAAGCTGACCGTCAACCCTGGCGAATCGATCCAGGCGACTGTCGCCAAGGCGAAGCCCGGCGACACGATCCGCGTCCTGCCCGGCACGTACAAGGAAACCGTATTCATCGACAAAGACGACATCCACCTGCAGGGTGTCGTGGCGGAAGGGAAGTGGCCGGTGCTCGACGGCGAAAGCAAGCTCAATGATGGCATCCTGGCGTCGGGTCACGGGACGGTGATCGAGCGCATGTGGGTCAAGCACTTCAAGGGCAACGGCATCATGACCCAGGGTGCGAACAACTATCGCATCGTCCACAACGTCGTCGAGGGGCCGACGTTCTACGCGATTTTCCCGCAGTTCGGCCGCAACGGGCTCGTCGCGTACAACATCATCACGAAGTCCGACGACGCGGCGATCTACGTCGGCATGTCGGACGGCGTCGACGTGCTCTACAACGAGACCTCGGACAGCATCATCGGCATCGAGACCGAGAACTCGCTCAACACGCTGATCGAGGGCAACTACGTCCACGACAACGTCATGGGCATCGCGGCGACCAACCTGCCGGGGTTGCCTATCAAGCGCGCCGAGAACCTGATCATCCGCAACAACTTCGTCGTGCGAAACAACACCAAGAACTTCGCGCCGCCGGGGGCCATCACGGCGGGCGCGCCGGCGGGGGTGGGCATTCTCGTGCTTGGCACCGATGCGACGATCGTCGAGAACAACCTGATCCGCGACAACAAGAGCACGGGCGTGCTGATCGCCGAGACGACACTGTTTGTCACGACGCCGGACGCCAAGCTGGACCCGTTCCCGGACCGCACGCAGATCCTGCGCAACACCTATGTCAACAACGGCTACGACCCGCAGGACGCGGTCAAAGGCGTGCTCGAGGTCGCGGGGCTCGAGAAGGGCGTCGACGTGCTCTCGAGCGGGAAGGGCCGCGACAACTGCGTCGCCGAACGCGAGTCGTTCACGAGTCTCGGCATCAAGAAGTTTGCAGACTGCGCGCCGGGCGCGACCAGCGCGGCGACGCTGACGGCACGGCCGCCGCAACCGGTGGAAGCGCCGAAGTACACGCGCGAGCAGATGGGGCGCATGACGTACCTGGCTGTCTGCACCGGCTGTCATACGTACGACTCGAAGCTCGTCGGCCCGCCGATGGTGGCGATCAAGGCGCTCTACGCCAACAACGCGAAGGGCATGGCTGACTGGATCGCGCACCCGACGCGCAAGCGACCCGAATATCCGGAGATGCCGCCGCAGAACTACCTG
>Ga0070672_100002629_pt1 | contig 11484 bp, 7 predicted proteins | sample KBSM13metaG_FD_66151 | JGI IMG/M metagenome (GOLD analysis project Ga0070672, IMG submission 66151) | Miscanthus rhizosphere microbial communities from Kellogg Biological Station, Michigan, USA - KBS M1-3 metaG | ecosystem: Host-associated > Plants > Roots > Rhizosphere > Soil ... | reverse complement strand
TGTAGGAACCTTCATATATGGCGAGGACTTCCGCGCGGGTGTGGGCCGACGTCCAGGAGTCGCGCGGCGGCTTGAGCACCGCGGGCTTGTCGCGGCCGGCCAGCGCTTGCCGCACCATGGCGGCCAGCAGGCGCACGCAGTCGAGCACGATGGGGGCCTGGGCGGTGACGCGCGCGGCCTCCGCCGCCCGCGCCACGGCGACGGGCCCGTCCGCAAAGAAATACATCACCACCGGGGCCACGCGGGAAAGGGAATCCTTGTCGAGCTGCGCCGGATCGTGCGATCCCGAAAATGGCTGGTGTTTATAGAGCGCCGTGGCCAGCGACCGCGCCACGTTCGCGGCGATGCCCAGACACTGCCCGGTGGCGCTGCCATAGCCTTCGCGTTGCCAGCGCACGTAGCGATTCACCTGGTCCTGGGCATCGAAGCCCTCGCGTTCCAGCAGGCTTTCGGCGAGCAACAGGGCCATCGCCGTATCGTCGGTCCAGGCGCCACGCGGCACATCGAACGGGCCACCCCCCAGGATGTCGCCCACGGGCGAGAAACCGCCCGGCTTGCGGAACTGCGTGTGCGCGGCCAACGCGTCGCCCACCGCCAGGCCCAGCAGGGCTCCCTGGAAGCGCTCCCGCAGGGTGCGCGCCGCATCCATGACGTCCGGCGCGCGCGTCGGGTCGGCCGCAGGCGCATAGGCCTGGATGAAGGCGCGCTGCTCCTCGGTTTCGGGCACCTCGGGCCAGGTGTCGGATCGGTCACTGCCCTGCCACAGCTCGTTCAGGCGCTTGAGCGCTGCGGGCGGCGGCAGCCCCTGTTCGATCAGGTGACAGGCGACCACGGTGCCGGTTCGCCCGATGCCGGCGCGGCAATGCAAGTACACGCAGCGCCCCGCGGCGAGCAAGGCATCCAGCTCGGTCAGGATTTCCGCCATGTACGCGGCATCCCGCGGCACCCCATGGTCGGTGATGGGCTTGCGCAGGTGCACCACGTTGCTGGGTAGATAGCCGTCGTAGGCCGGGATTTCGCCGGGCTCGGTCAGATCGACGAAGGCATTGAATCCCGCGTCCAGCAGCGGCCCGAGACGCCGCTCCAGATCCTGAAGACTTTTCCCGCCGGGATACTTGCCAGCCAGGAGCTTGCCCGGGATGACCCAGTACGAATCAGCCAGCGGCTTGGGGAGGCTCGCCATCCAGTTCTTTTTTGTCCAGATTCTTGAAATCGAAGATGGCGGGATCCGCCAGGTGTGCCGGCTCGACATTGCGCAGTGACGAAAATATCGTCTCGGTGCGTCCGGGGTATTCGCGCTCCCACGCGGCCAGCATTTCCTTCACCTGGCGGCGCTGCGCGTTTTCGTTCGAGCCACACAGCTTGCAGGGAATGATGGGGAACGCCCGTGCCCTGGCGTAACGCTCAATTTGCGCTTCCGATACGTAGGCCAGCGGCCGGATCACGATGTGACGGCCATCCTCCGACCGCAACTTCGGCGCCATGGCCTTGAGACGTCCGCCGAAGAACAGGTTCAGGAAAAGTGTCTCGACGATATCGTCGCGGTGATGCCCCAGCGCGATTTTCGTGATGCCGTTTTCGGCCGCGTAGCGATACAGCGCGCCGCGCCGCAGGCGCGAACACAGCCCGCACATGGTCTTGCCTTCCGGGATCACCCGCTTGACCACGCTGTAAGTGTCCTGCTCGATGACATGGAATGGCACGCCAATGGAGCGCAGGTATTCGGGCAGCACCTCGGCCGGAAAATCCGGCTGCTTCTGGTCCAGGTTGACCGCGATCAATTCGAAGTCCACCGGTGCGGAACGCTGCAGCGACAGGAGGACGTCGAGCAGCGTGTACGAGTCCTTGCCGCCGGACAGGCAGACCATGACCCGGTCACCGGGCGCGATCATGCGGTAGTCCTCGATGGCCTTGCCGACCAGGCCGCGCAACTGCGCGCCCAGTTTCTTCGCGGTCTGCGAGGGCCACTCGGGCATGGCGGGCGCTTCCACAGAAAAAATGGGGGATTGGGGGGTGGCGTTCATACGGGCGGTGCAAGTGTAGTGAGTGCCAGCGGACGGCGCAGCCGCAGCTGACGTACAACGGCGAAGACCGCGCCCGCCGCCAACAGATGTTTAATGGTGTGGCCACTTAATGTGCCACCCAGCAGCCGATAGATGCCGAGATCGCAGGTTTCGAAGATCTTGGCGAGCCCGTACCAGCCCGCGGCCCACAGCAGCAGTTTGCCGTGGCTGTAGCGCCACGCCGGGAACGCGGCAATCAGCAACACGATGACCAGGATCGACCAGCCCTGATAGGCGGCGTAAGGAATGATGTTCCCGGCGCCCGCGCGCTCGCTGGCGTACCAGTACACCACCGTCCCGACCCCCAGCCCGGCCAACGGCCAAAGCGAGCGCAGTCCCAGGCGCAGATCCGCGCGTTCGGCGGCCGCTGCCGACACCAGCCCCGCAAAGCCGAGCGTCATGGGCAGGCGATCCCAGACCAGCCGAACGTTGTCAGGTGCCAGGTGGTAATAGGCCGAACCCGCGCTCGTCAGCAGCGCTCCGAGGAAGAACACCAGGTACGGCAACCGTTCTCGCGGATCGATGAACGACCCGCCGCCTTTCCAGATGATCGTCAGCCCCATGGCGCCACCCACGAGGAAAGGCAGGTTCGAAAGCACGTTGAAGAAATTCGGGATGGACCAGATCGTGCGGCAGTCCGCGAACGCGTGATAGGACAGCGGCTGCGGCATCGGCGGCACCAGGATGGCGGCGGCCAGGAAGACGATGAAGGAACCCGCCAGCAACCACAGCCGCGCGGCGCCCGCGCGGCCGCCACTGCCGTGGGTCATGCCGCGGCGCTGCCGACGATGGTCTCGGGCTCGAGATATTTCGATTCGAGGTAACGAAGCGCCGAAGCGGCCGTGAGCGGCTTGCCAGTGGCCAGCTTGAGCAATTCCTGCGCACTGACGCGCGCCCCGACGCCATGGACGTTCTGCCGCAACCAGCCCATGAGGCCTGAGAAGTCACCGCGCGCGATCTGTTGATCCACGTCTGGCACCGACTCGCGCAACGCCTCGTAGAACTGCGCCGCCATCACAGCGCCGAGCGCGTACGAGGGAAAGTAGCCAAAGGATCCGACAGCCCAGTGCACGTCCTGGAGCACGCCTTCCACGTCGCTCTGCGGCTTGAGCCCGAGGCGCTGTTCCATGATCGAGTTCCACGCATCGCGCAGGTTGCGCACCGCGAGTTCGCCGGACAGCAGCTGGTTCTCGAGTTCGTATCGCAATTGGATATGAAGGGAGTAGGTGAGCTCGTCGGCGTCGACGCGAATCGGCCCGCGTTTTACCAGCGTGAGGTGACGGTAGAGATTTTCTTCCGACCACTCCGGTCCCGAAACGCCGAAGTGTTTCTCGAGCAATGGCTTGAGATAGGTGACGAACGGCCGGCTGCGGCACACGATCATTTCCATGAGCAGTGACTGGCTTTCTTCCAGTGCCATGCCACGGTCGCGCCCCACGGGCTGGTCGGCGAATTCCGGCGGCAGGCCCACGTCATACATGGCGTGGCCGGTCTCGTGCAGCGCGCCCAGCAGGCCCTGGAACGGCTCGTTGGTGTCGAAACGCGTGGTCACACGTACATCGCCCGGCACGCCTTCGGTGAAAGGATGTTCGCTTTCGTCGAGTCGGCCGCGGTCGAACGGGAATCCCACGGCTTTCATGATTTCCAACGCGAGCGCCCGCTGCCGGCCGGCGCTGAACTTGCCGATGATCGGAAGCACGGGCTGCGATTCCTGCCGGGCCAGTACCTCGCGGATCATGCCCGGGAGGCGGCGCGCCAGCGCCTTGAACATGACATCGATTTCCGCCGCGGTGAGACCCGGGCTGAATTCATCGACCAGTGCATCGTAGGGCGAAAGATTGCGCGACTGGCCGAGCAGCTGCGCCTTGTCGCGCACCAGGTGCACGACCTCTTCGAGATAGGGCGCGAAATCTTCGAACTTGCCCGACTCGCGTGCCTGCAACCATTTCATTTCGGCCTTCGAGGCCGCCTTGGCGAGCCGCGAGACCAGCGCGACGGGCGTAGCGATGGCGAAGTCGCGCTGTCGACGCATCTCGCGAAGGTTGGCGATCTGCCAATCCTCGAGACTCGCCGTGTTGGCCTGCGCGCGATCCAGGAGGCGCGTGATCTTCGGCGCAGTGACCAGCGCGTGATACTCGGTTTCCAGCGCGGCGAGTTGCTCGCCCCTGACATCGGCGCTACCTCGCGGCATCATGACCGCGGCGTCCCACCTCAGGATGGCCATCGCTCCTCGAAATGCATGCAGGCGTTTCCATTCCTGCTCGAGCTGCTTATAGGGAGTCTGGGCCATGGGGAATTCACGAGAAAACGAACGGCCACGAGTTTACCAGCGACCCGCCTGAGGCCCCTTCGAGGGCGGCAACAATGCCATTTGAATCAACGCTCTAAATCTGCGTGGCGCGGTTGACAGCGTGGCGCGTCCCGGGCGTAAAACAGCGCTGTTATGTCAAATGAGCTGTCTTATTTCACCCACATGACAGCGTGAGCATGGCGCGGCCTCGCTCAGTGAGCCTCTGGCGCTGAACTATTGGCCGTTGTGGGCGTGCCACGCGGCTCTGCGCGGCCGGTGAGCCCATCGATGAGGCGCGACATGTACTCCGGCGAGCGGGTGTTACGCGCAATCAGAAGGTACAGGGCGGGCACCACGTAGAGGGTGAGGCCCAGCGACACCACCGTGCCAAAGAAGACCGTGGCGCCGATGGATTCGCGGCTCTCGGAGCCGGCGCCGTGCGCCAGCATCAAGGGCACGGCGCCAAAAGCCGTGCACAGGCTGGTCATCAGCACCGGACGCAGGCGCGTCGCCGCGGCCTGGATAACGGCGTCCACGAACTCCACTCCCCGATCGCGGAGCTGGTTGGCGAATTCCACGATGAGGATGCCGTTCTTGCAGGCGATGCCGATGAGCATCACGCAGCCGATCTGGCTGAAGATGTTGATGGTGGAGTTGAACAGCCACAGCCCGAGCAGCGCTCCCGTGATGGCCAGCGGGACGGTCACGAGAATGACCACCGGGTGAATGAAACTCTCGAACTGCGCCGCCAGCACCAGGTACACCACCAGCAGCGCGAAGGCGAACGTGATCCAGAGCGTGTCGCCGGACTTCTTCAGCTGGTAGGTCTCGCCGTTGTAAATGATCTGCGCCGCCGGGGCCTCCTCGCGGATCACTTTTTCCATGTACTCGACCGCATCGCCCAGTGCGTAGCCGGGTGCCAGCGATCCGGCCAGCTCGATCGCGCGCATGCGATCCGTGCGGCGCAGTTCGGCCGGGCCCGCGCGTTCCTCGACGCGCACCATGGCCGACAGCGGCAGCAGGTCGCCATTCTTGTCCGAGCGCACGTACAGATTGTCGAGGTCACCGACCGAGGCGCGCTGCTCGGTTCGCGCCTGCAGGACGACGTCGTACTCCTCACCGCCCCGTTCGAAGGTGGTGACGATGCGCGAACCCAGCATGGTCTCGAGTGTGCGACCCACGGTGGACAGCGATACGCCCAGGTCCGCGGCCTTGTTGCGATCGATCTGCACGATGACGCGCGGCTGGCGCTCGAGATAGTCCGACTCGAGATTGAGAATGCGCGGATTCTCGGCCGCGACGCGCTGCATGATCTTGTCACGCCACTTCACGATCTCCGCGTAGTCGCCGCCGCCCAGCGCGATGGCCAGTGGACGCGTGCTGTTGCGCGAAAGCGGGCTGCCCGCCTGGTTCACGTTGATGCGCCCACCGGGGATGTTTTGCGTACGCTCGCGCAGGCGCGTGGCGATTTCACCCGCGTTGTCGTCGCGCTCCTCCCAGAGATTGAGCGGCAGATTGACCATGCCGGTATTCACTTCGGCGGCGCGGCCGAAACCGCCGGTGCGGGTGATCACGCGCTTGGCATTGCCGCGCTCCACTTCGTCCTGCGCCACTTCCTCGACCTGGCGCAGCTGGCGGTCCATGTACGCGATGCTCGAGCCTTCAGGGGCGGTCACGAAAATGCGAACGAAACCGCGGTCCTCCTGCGGCGTGAGCTCGTTTGAAAGCTTGAGCGCCGAGAAGGGCCATCCCAGCACCAGCAATACCAGCACCACCGTAAACATGCCCAGCGCGCCGCCGACGATCCACAGGGGGCGCTTGCCAGTGAGCGTCCGGCGCAGCCCTGCCGCGTAACGATCATCGAGATCGTGGAACATCCGGTCCACGCCGCCGGCCATGCGCGACCTCGGCATGCCGCTGGCGAACAGCCTGGAAGTCATCATGGGCGTGAGCGACAACGCCACGAAGGCCGAGAATCCCACCGCGGCCGCCACCGTCACACCGAACTCCCCGAACAGCCGACCGGTATCGCCACTCATGAACGAGATGGGCACAAATACCGCCATGAGCACCAGCGTGGTCGCAATGACGGCAAAGCCGATCTCACGCGAACCGTTGATCGCCGCGAGCGCCGCCGGCTCGCCGGTCTCGATACGCCGCACGATGTTCTCGAGCACGACAATCGCGTCATCGACCACCAGGCCGATGGCCAGCACCGCGGCGAGCAGCGTCAGCGTGTTGATGGAGTAGCCCAGCATCAGCATCACGGTGGCCGCGGCAATGATCGAAACCGGGATGGTGACTGCCGGGATCAGCGTGGCGCGCAGGGTGCCGAGGAACAGGAAGATGACGATCAGCACCAGGATCAGCGTCTCTGACAACGCGAACAGCACGTTCTTGAGGGACGCGGCGATGAAAATGCCGTTGTCGATGTTGATCTCGGCGGTGATGTCCTTCGGCAGGTTTTTCTGCACTTCCGCGAGGCGCTCCTTCACTGCACGCGAAGTGGCGAGCACATTGGCCTTGGATTGAGGAATGATGGCCATCGACAAGCCGATGATGCCGTTCGAACGCGAGATGCTGCGATCATCGTCAGCCGCGAGGCGCACCTCGGCGACCTCTCCCAGGCGCACCAGGTAGCCATCCGCACCACGACCCACGACGAGATTGTTGAAGTCCTCCTCGGTGCGCAGGTTGGTATCCGTGCGCAGCGTGAATTCACGCTCCGTGGATTCGAGACGGCCGGCGGGCAACTCCACGTTCTCGCGCAGCAGCGAGTTCTCCACGTCAGCCACCGTCAGTTGGCGCGCAGCCAGGTTCTCGCGCGACAGCCAGACGCGCATGGCGTAGCGCCTGCCACCGTTGATGCGTACGTTCGCAACGCCTTCGAGCGTCGAGAACTGGTCCACCAGGTAGCGCGACATGTAGTCGGTGAGTTCCAGGATGCTGCGCTGGCTGCTCGTCACGTTGATCCAGACGATGGGGTCGGTGCCGCTGTCCACCTTGGTGATCTGCGAAGGGTCGGCCTCCTGCGGCAGGCGCTGCGCCACCCGTGAAAGGCGTTCGCGTACGTCGTTGGCCGCCGCGTCGAGATCGCGCTCCAGCGAGAACTCGACGTTGATCTGCGAACGTTCGTCGCGGCTCGCGGAGTTGAGGCGCTCGACGCCTTCGATGCCCGAGATTTCATTCTCGATGATCTGCGTGATGCGTGTCTCGACCACGTCCGAGGAGGCGCCGCGGTAACGCGTCTCGATGTTCACGACCGGCCGGTCGATGTCTGGGAATTCGCGCAGGCTCAACCCGAACGCGGCCGCGAGGCCGAGGATGAACAGCAGCAGTGACATCACCGTTGCGAGGACGGGGCGCCTGACCGACAGGTCGGAAATGATCATGCGCGGATGTCCGGCTATTGCCGCATGCTTACCGGCGCGGCGCTGCTTGCTTCGTGCGAGCCCGGCTCTCCGGAACCGGCGAGCGACTCCGCCGCCACCTCCGTGGTGCGCACCGCTACGCCGTCACGCACCTTCTGCGTACCTTCGACGATCACCTGTTCACCGGAAACCAGCCCGGCGAGCACTTCGACACTGCCCGGACGCCGGCCGCCAATGCGCACTTCGCGGCGTTCGGCCTTGCCCTCGCTCACCACGAATACATACTGGCGTTCCGCCTCCGGCGTGAGCGCCTGTTCCGGAATCACCAGTGACTCCCGCTCATCGTTGGCGAGCGTTACGTTCAGGAACATCCCGGGACGCAAGGCACCATCTTCATTGGATAACAGCGCGCGCACCATGACCGAGCGCGTGTTCATGTCGACGCGCGAGTCGATGCTCGCCAGCGTGCCGGAGAACGCGCGGCCCGGGAACGCCGGTGCCGTGGCGCGCACCGCCAGTCCTTCGCGCAGCGTCGCGAGAAAGTTTTCCGGCACCGAGAAATCGAGCTTGATGACGCTGGTGTCGTCGAGCGTGGTGATGACGTCGCCGGGGCTGATCAGCGTGCCGACGCTCACGCGGCGCAGGCCGACTCGGCCATTGAAGGGCGCACGGATCACGGTGTCTTCGAAGCGGGCGCGGGCCGCTTCGAGTCGCGCGCGATTGGCCTTGAGCGTGGCCTCGAGCTGGTCGAACTGCGACTTGGACAATGCCTCGGTGGCCATCAATTCGCGGCTGCGGTTGTACAGGCGCTCGCTCTCGGCGACGGCGGCTTCGGCCGCGGCCACGTCGGCGCGCGACTGCGCATCGTCGAGTTGCACCAGGACCTGCCCGCGGCGCACGCGTTCGCCGTCACGGAACATGATCGCGGTGACGACATTGGAGATCTTGGAGCTGATGTCCACCGACTCGTTGGCGCGCGCGTTTCCCAGGGCTTCGAGCTTCTGGCTGACGCGCTCGCTGCGCACCGGCGCAATCGAGACGAACGCCGGGCCACCGGGGCGCGTGGTTGCGCCCGGCGCGGGCCCGCCGGCTGAGGACGGCTTGTGCTGGGTGGCGTAGATGGCCCAGGCCAGCGAAACGACCGCCACGGCGATGCTGATTCGCGTTACCAGATTGCGCTGTTCGGGCATCGTGCTCGGTTCTCTCTCGAAGGCGGCAAGTATGGCACCGCCGTCGACCGACACACGAGGGTAATCAAAAAGTTATGACACCCCAGAGCGCCTGGTTTCCCAGCGGTGGATCATCTGTTTGCGGGCCGTTCCCCAGCGGTATCCGCCAAGTTTGCCGCCCGCGCGCAGGACACGATGGCAGGGGATTACCCAGGCCACCGGATTGGCGCCCACCGCATTACCCACGGCGCGCGCACCTGTCGACTTCCCGAGGCGCCTTGCCAGCGCGCTGTATGAGACCGTGACGCCGGGCTCGAGTTCGAGCAGGGCTCGCCAGACCTGGACCTGGAAATTGGTGCCGCAGACAGCGAGCGGCAAGGTGGTCTCGGCCCCGCCCCAGATCATTCCCACCAGCTCGGCCGCGCGCGCGTCATCACGCACGAATTTTGCCCGCGCGAATTGGTGCCGCAGCCCGGCGAGTTCCTCGCGTTCTTCGCCGCTCTCGACGAATGCCAGGCGGCACAACCCACGCGGGGTCTCCGCCAGGAAGGCCGAGCCGAACGGCGTGGCGGCGATCCCGTGCCGTAGTACGACGCCCTCACCCTGCGCGCGGATTTCTCCGGGCGTCATGGCTTCGAGCGTCACCGTCAGATCATGTAGACGCCCACCGCCGGAAAGTCCTACCGCGTGCGCCGCATCCATGACCGAGGGCTCGTCTCGCAGTGCCGCGCTCGCCGCGCGCGCGGTCACCTCCGCCAGGTATTGCTTGGGAGTGAGGCCGGTCCAGCGCCGGAACAGGCGGTTGAAGTGAAACTCCGACAGGCCCACGTGCCTGGCGATTTCCGCCAGCCTCGGCTGGCGTTCGAACTCACGCTCGATGAATTCGATGGCGCGCGTCATGCGCGCGAAATCGCGGCTGTCAACGAAGCTGTCCGTGGGTTTCCCGGTCATGTTTCCGGCCAGGCTGTCATTGGTCGAGGTGACTTGCATGTCCATGCGCGCATTCTGCTGCCGGCGCCTCCGCGGCTCGACCCGTTTTTTGCTGACTCGCCGGACTCAGCCCGGCGGCAGGGCTCGCAGCAACAACGCCGGCAGTTCGGGCGGGCTCAGGCCCTGCGGGTTCACAATATTGATGATCGCAATCTGGTATTCGGGAAAGACCCAGAACTGGCTGCCATTGTCATCCCCGGCGCCCAGCGCCGGAAGATCTTCGATGAGGAGGCGCGCGAGCTGCATGCCAGTGCCCGCGCTCACTCGCGAGGGTCGCGCCATTTCCTGCACCCAGCCCGCGGGGAGCACCCGGCGCCCACGATAAAGGCCGTCCGTGGCGAGCAGGCTGACGAGGCGTGCCAAGCCCGGTGCCGTCGCGCGCCAGCAGCAGTGCGCCGCAGGCATCCCCGCGCGCCGATCGAGCGCGAGCTCGACGCGCCCGGCGCCCGCCGCATCAAAAATGCGCTGGCCGAGGTATTGCTCGTAGGGGACACCGGTGACGCGCTCGAGTATGAGCGCCGCGAGCTGCGCATTGGCCGGCGAGCGGTTGAAGAAGCCACCCGGCTCGTGTTCGAGCTCGAAACGCAGCGCTGTGCTGGCGAAGTCGTTGCCTAACAGCATGCGCACGCCCTTGTCGGTGGCGAATGCCGGGAGTCGCGCGAAGTCGTCCCAGGGCGAGCGGCGCAGCAGGCCGCGAACGTCGCCGCCCGTTTCCAGCCCGCTGGTTTCCTCGAGCAGCTGCCGCAGGGTGATGCGGCCGCGCGGCTCTTCGTCCCACTCGGGCAGGTAACGGGCCACGGGCGAGTCGAGCGGACCGAGCCGCCCGTCGCCGATCGCCAGGCCCATGGCCATCGCGAGTACCGGCCGCGCCACCAGCCCGGCGGGCAGCAGGCTATGCTCGTCGTCGGCGCCGAAGTAACGCGTCAGCACCGGTTCCCCATGGCGCATGACTAACAAGGCGCGCGATCCGGCGTTGCGCGCCTGGCGGATGGCGTATTCCAGTGCCGGCGCGTCGGTCGCCGGCGCCGGGGCCGCCGGCAGCGCCGCATTTGCCGGCGCGTCGCTGCCGATCATGGTCACAGGTAGGTAGACATCGTCGATCGCCAGCGGCAACTGCATCGCACGCCGCCAGAATGGCAGGTCGGCGGCCAGCACACCGATCGCGAGCGAACCCAGCAACAGCACGAAGGCCGTCAGGAATGTAAGTAAACGACGCATGGGAACTTGAGACCTGCCGCCATGCTACCAGCGCCCACTAATCGCTAGAATGCCCGCCGCCGTGAAACTCTCGATCTGCGCCATTGCCTCCGAAGTCGTGCCATTCGCCAAGACCGGCGGCCTCGCCGACGTGGCCAGCGCCCTGTCGCGCCAGCTGACCGCACGCGGGCACGATGTACGGCTGTTCATGCCGTTCTACGCGCAGATCAAACGCGACAATCTCGAGGCCACGCGCGTCGAATCTCTGCAGGGCCTGCGCATCCTGGTCGGGCGGCACGAGTACCGCGTGGACATCTGGCGTACGCGCCTGCCCGGTTCCGCGACGCCGGCCAGTCCTTCTACGAACGTTTACCTGGTCGAGTCAGACGCGCTGTATGCCCGGC
>Ga0070672_100002627_pt1 | contig 11487 bp, 13 predicted proteins | sample KBSM13metaG_FD_66151 | JGI IMG/M metagenome (GOLD analysis project Ga0070672, IMG submission 66151) | Miscanthus rhizosphere microbial communities from Kellogg Biological Station, Michigan, USA - KBS M1-3 metaG | ecosystem: Host-associated > Plants > Roots > Rhizosphere > Soil ... | reverse complement strand
GCTGGTCCTGAGCCTCGTCATCGCCGCCGCAAGCGCCGAGAAGGCCGACCGCCGAGATGACTGCGCCGATGGCGACGGCGGTGGCGAGCGACACACGCCTTGCGAGCAGCCGGGGCCGTTCCGGCTCAGGCGCGCCGCGCGTCGCTGCAGGAGTGCGGGTTTGAATCGTCTTCATCAACGGTTCTCCTCGGGCTGTGCGGGCGCACAATGCGCAGGCAGCCGGTGCCGCGACGCTAGCTGCCGAAGGGAGAACCGGGACGATGGATCGCCGAAATGGCGGGGAAGCTTCGCCGATCGCCGGCCCGCTTGGGCGCGAGGCAGCCAGCGAGGTCGATCCGGCGATCGCTGCCTGGCGCTTCGATCGCTTCACGTTCGATCGGCATCGAAGCGAACTGCGCCGCGATGCCGACGGCACGGTCAGCGTGTTGCGCCCGAAGGCAGAAGCGCTTCTGTGTACCTTTCTGAGGCATCCCCGTCGGCTGCTCAGCCGCGACGACTTGATCGGCAGCGTGTGGCGGTGCGCGGTGGTCACCGACGACTCTCTCGTTCACTGCATCGGCGAACTGCGCGTAGCCCTTGACGATCACGACCAGCGGCTGGTTCGAACGGTGCCGCGTCGCGGCTACGTGTTCGAGGCGCCGGTCGAGGCACTGACGAGCGTGCCGCTGACCAGGGCTTCGCTCGCCCCGCTGCCGGCATCGAGTCCGCCCGCGGCGGCCCGATCGGTCCATGCACCGTCGCCGGTGCGAGCGGCAGAGCGGCGCTGGCAGACGCGCCGGCTCGCGGCGTTCATCTTCGTCTGCGGCGCCGCAACCGGCATCGCGCTGAACTGGCAAGCGACGCGACGAAGGTTCACTTCGACGCGTTGACTGCCGAGGGCTCCGCAGCAGAGATTCGCCGCTTGTGCTCTGCCCGGCTGACGTTCTGCCGCGCTGACGAGGGGAAATTGTCGCCATCGCATCACGGCCGCGGCGCATGGCGCGCGACCCGAGCGCTAAGGCACTACCCGAGGCAGGCGACTGCCCGAGGCGGCAATCCGGATCGTGTCGTCGCTGCCGACCTCGACCGTGTCGAGCTGCGCCGGAAGCGGAGCGCCCGAGACGTCGAAGATCGGGTTGATCGCGCGCTCGACGACGACGCGCGCCAGGGGTGGCGCTTCGCCTGCGCCAAGGCGGATGCGGTCGATGGTCAGGAAAAGCTGCGCGCCGTCACCGACCAGTCGGCCTTGCAGTTCCACGCTTGCGGCGCTACCGAGCGTGACCGCGCCGATGCGCGGCGACCCGACGATGACAACGCGGTCGGGGGCGGTCAAGGTGACGGCAGGCTCGCCCAGCCATCGGCCGAGGAACGCGGCCAGGTCAGCGCCCTTCAGCTGCAGCGCGACATGAGTGGCGGCGATTGCGACCAACGACTTCGCGGCACGATCGACGACGACGCCCTGCAGTTCCAGCTCGAGCCTATCGAGCACCGGCGCATTGGCGCGAGCGATTCGCCGGCCGACGAAACGGACGCGCTCGAAACGGTTGCCATCGACGCTCGCACCGGAAACGCGTACGTCGTACGACTCGGCCGGGCCGACGACGCGCACCAGGGCGTCGCGCAACGCCGCCTCGGCGCGTGCGTCGAGGTAGGTCGAGCACGCCGTGGTCGCGACCAGGGCAAGCACGGCAAGACACCGACCGTGAAAAGTCAATCCAGGCACGAAGACTCGGGCGCCGAGAAAAGGGAACGATGCCAGCGAGGCAGGCGGCATGCCGCGGCCCCGCCGCCCTATGATGGATCGACAATCCGCCACATGAACGCCGACCTGCACTGCCATTCGTCCGTCTCCGACGGCACGCTCGAGCCCGAGGCGCTCGCCGCGCGCGCCAAGGCGAACGGCGTCGAGCTCTGGGCGCTCACCGACCACGACGAGCTCGGCGGCCAACAGCGCGCGATCGCCGCGGCGCGCGCCGCCGGCTTGCCGTATCTCGCCGGCGTCGAGATCTCGGTCACCTTCGCCGACACCACCGTGCACATCGTCGGCCTCGGCATCGACAGCGACGACGCGGCGCTGAAGCAGGGCCTGGCCGCGACGCGCGGCGGCCGCGAGGCACGCGCGCGGGAGATGGCCGACGAGCTAGCCAAGGTCGGCATCGCGGGCGCCTTCGAAGGCGCGCTGCGCTTCGTCGGCAACCCCGACCTGATCTCACGCACCCACTTCGCTCGCCACCTGGTCGAAAGTGGCGTCTGCGCCGATACCCAGGAGGTGTTCAGGCGCTTCCTGATCGAGGGCAAGCCCGGCTACGTGCCGCACCGCTGGGCGACGCTGAAGAACGCGGTGACGTGGATCGTCGCGGCCGGCGGCATCGCCGTGATCGCACACCCGGCGCGCTACAAGTTCAGCGCCAACGAGGAATACGCGCTCTTCACCGAGTTCAAGGCCCATGGCGGTCGCGGGGTCGAGGTCGTGACCGGCAGCCACACCGCGGCAGAGGCCGAGCGCTATGCCGAATCGGCGCGCGAATACGAGCTGCTCGCCTCGCGCGGCAGCGACTTCCACAGCCCTCACGAAAGCCGGATCGACCTCGGCGGCCTACCGCCGCTGCCGGCCGGCCTGACTCCCGTCTGGCAGGCGCTCGAGTCGCGTATCCACGCCCCGGGCTGAGGCAAGCGGCGGCGCCGACAATGGCGCATGTCCCAATACTTCGAAGTCCATCCGGCCAACCCGCAGCCGCGCCTGCTCAAGCAGGCGGCGCAGATCCTCGAAGGCGGCGGCGTCGCTGCGATCCCGACTGATTCCAGCTACGCCTTCGCCTGCCATCTCGACGACAAGGCGGCGGCCGAGAAGCTGCGCCGGATCCGTGCCGTCGACGAGCGCCATCATCTGACCCTCCTCTGCCGCGACCTGTCCGAGCTCGCCAGCTATGCGCGGGTCGACAACAAGCAATACCGGCTGCTCAAGCTGGCGACGCCGGGCCCGTTCACCTTCATCCTCGAGGCGACCAAGGAAGTGCCGCGACGGGTCTCGCATCCGTCGCGGCGGACCGTCGGCCTGCGCGTTCCCGACCACCCGGTGACGAGCGCCCTGCTCGCGATCATGGGCCAGCCGCTGCTGGCGACGACGCTGATCGCGCCCGGCGAGAGCGAGCCGATGAACGACCCGGCGCTGATCCGCGAGCGATTCGAGAAGGTGGTCCAGGCGATCGTCGACGGCGGCGCGTGCCCGATGCAGCCCACGACCGTGATCGACCTCAGCGGCGACACGCCGGTGGTCGTCCGGGTCGGCCGGGGCGACCCGGCGCTGCTCGGGCTGGCGATCGAGGAAAGCGCCTGACGGGCGCCGACGAACGGCCTTGACGAAGGCTTTCGACTGCTACTAAAGTGATATCACTTTGACATCGCCCGGCGCAGCCGGAGCGGAGTCGAAGTGCCATCAAGGGGAGCATGTCATGGCCATCCAGTCCGCAGAAGAGCGGCCCGCGGCGTCGAGCAGCGGCTTCATCTACATCACCGTCGGCCTGATCGTCCTGCTCGGTGCGGGAGCGATCCTGATGACCCGGCCCGCGGGGACGACGCTGATCGCCTTCATCGGTGCCGTCCTGGTCGCCATCTGGTGCCTCGGCGGCCTGTACATGCTGCAGCCGAACCAGGCGGCGCTGCTGCTGTTCTTCGGCAGCTACCGTGGCAGCGACCGCGAGAGCGGCTTGCGCTGGGCCAATCCGTTCTACGCCAAGGACAAGATCTCGGTCCGGGCGCGCAACTTCAACAGCGAGAAGCTCAAGGTCAACGACCTGCGCGGAAACCCGATCGAGATCGCGGCGACGGTCGTCTGGCGCGTCGACGACACCGCGCGCGCCAGCTTCGATGTCGAGAACTACGAAGCGTATGTCCTGACGCAGGCCGAGTCGGCCCTGCGCCACCTGGCGCTGAGCTACGCCTACGACAACCTCGACGATCCGGGGGCAACCGAGAAGAGCGAGGTGACGCTGCGCTCGGGCACCGAGGAGGTGTCGCAGGCGCTGCGCAGCGAGCTGCAGCAGCGCTTCGACCAGGCCGGGCTGGTCGTCGTTGACGCCAAGCTGACCCACCTCGCGTATGCGCCCGAGATCGCCGGAACGATGCTGCGCCGGCAGCAGGCCGAAGCCGTGATCGCGGCCCGGACCAAGATCGTCCAGGGCGCCGTCGGCATGGTGGAGCTGGCGCTGAACGGCCTGGCCGAGCGCGGCCTGATGCAGCTCGACGACGAGCGGCGCGCGGCGATGGTCAGCAACCTGCTGGTCGTCCTGTGCTCGGATCACGACGCGACGCCGGTGATCAACGCGGGCACCCTGTACGCCTGAGGAGCGCCCCGTCACCTCGAGCGGCGATGGCCAGCCCCGACAAGAAGTCGTTCCTCCTGCGCATCGATCCCGCGCTCTGGGCCGAGATCGAGCGCTTGGCCGCGGCCGAGCTGCGCAGCGTCAATGCGCAGGTCGAGTACCTGCTGCGCGATGCCCTTGGCGCGCGCTTGGGTGGCGCGGCGCGGCGCGCGCACGACTCCAGCGTCGCTGCGGTCCGGCGCAAGCGCTGATGAAGAACGCCTGAGCGACGAGCCGCTCGCGGCCAACCTGCTCGGATAGTGCCTAGCGCTCGATGCGGGCGATCGCGCTGTGGGCGTGGATCGATTCGAAGTTCTCGACATCGACCGAGTAGCGGCCGATGCGCTCGTCGCCGTTGAGCTTCAACGCCACGTCGCGCACCATGTCCTCGACGAACTTGGGGTTCTCGTAGGCGCGCTCGGTGATCCACTTCTCGTCGGCACGCTTGAGCGACGACCAGATCTCGGCCGACGCCGAGTCCTCGGCGAAGCGAACCAGCTCGCGCCACGACAGCTCGGCCAGTGCCTCGACCCGGATCGTCACGTGCGAGCGCTGGTTGTGCGCGCCGTAGTCGGAAATCTCCTTCGAGCACGGGCAGAGCGACTTGACCGGAACGACGACCTCGACCCAGACGGTGCTCGCGCCGGCGCGGGTCTCGGCGATCAACCGGCCCTGGTACTCGAGCAGGCTCTCGACGCCCGAGACCGGCGCGCGCTTCCTCAGGAAGAACGGGAACGAAGCCTCGATCCGGCCGGCGTCGGCGCCGAGCAGCGCCAGCATCCGTGCCATCTCGACGCGCAAGGTTGCGATGTCGAGCGGCGCGTCGATGGCGTCGAGCCAGGCGACGAAGCGCGACATATGAGTGCCCTTCTGCTCGGCCGGCAGGGCGACGTCGAGCGCCCACTCGGCGACCGTCGGCACGACGGCCCCCTCGATCCGCAGTTGCAGCGGATAGCGAACGGCGCGAATGCCGACGCGCTGGATCGCGAGCTGGCGGTGGTCGCGCGCGCCTTGCGTGTCCGGGATGTGCAGGACGTCGATCAGGTTGGTCATAGGCGGCTCGGCTGCGCCCGACCTACTGGCCGACCGCGGTGCGCAGCAGCGCCCGCGTCGTGCCGAAGCGACGCTGGATCGACTGTTCGATGCCCGTAGCGTCGAGCCCGCACTGCGCCAGCAGCTTGGCCGGGTCGCCGTGCTCGACGAAAGCGTCGGGCAGGCCGAGCGTGAGCACCGGGATCTCGATGCGGGCTTCGGCCAGCGCCTCGAGCACCGCACTGCCCGCGCCGCCCATGATCGTTCCTTCTTCCACGGTGACGATTGCATCATGGCGGCGCGCCAGATCAGTCACCAGCGCGACATCGAGCGGCTTGGCGAAGCGCATGTTGGCGACCGTCGCGTCGAGTCGTTCGGCTGCGGCGAGCGCAGGATAAAGCAGCGTGCCGAAGGCGAGGATCGCGATCCGCTTGCCCGGCTGCGCCGAAGTGCGCGTGCTCTCGCGCCGGATCTCGCCGACGCCGAAGGGAATCGGTGTCATCTCGGACTGCTGGGCGACGCCGGCGCCGCTGCCCCGCGGATAGCGCACCGCCACCGGATGGTCCTGCAGGAACGCGGTGTAGAGCGCCTGGCGGCATTCGTTCTCGTCGGCAGGCGTCAGGACGCTGACGTTGGGAATGCAGCGCAGGTAGGCGATGTCGAACGAGCCGGCGTGAGTCGCGCCGTCGGCGCCGACCAGGCCGCCGCGATCGAGCGCGAACACGACCGGCAGGTTCTGGATCGCGACGTCGTGGATCAGCTGGTCGTAGGCGCGCTGCAGGAAGGTCGAGTAGATCGCGACCACCGGCTTCAAGCCCTCGCAGGCGAGGCCGGCGGCGAACGTGACCGCGTGCTGCTCGGCGATGCCGACGTCGTAGAAGCGCTTCGGGAAGCGCTTCTCGAACTCCACCATTCCCGAGCCTTCGCGCATCGCCGGCGTGATCGCGACCAGGCGCTCGTCCTTGGCCGCCATGTCGCACAGCCACTGGCCGAACACCTGGGTGAAGGTCGTCTTCGCCGGCTTGCTCGGCTTGACGAAGCCGACCGCGGGATCGAACTTGCCCGAGGCCGCGTGGTAGCCGACCGGATCGGCCTCGGCGAGCTTGTAGCCGTAGCCCTTCTTGGTGACGACGTGCAGGAACTGCGGCCCTTTCAGGTCGCGCAGGTTCTCGAGCGTCGGGATTAGCGACTCGAGATCGTGGCCGTCGATCGGGCCGACGTAGTTGAAGCCGAACTCTTCGAAGATCGTTCCCGGGACGACCATTCCCTTGGCGTGCTCCTCGAACCGCTTGGCCAGCTCGAACAGCGGCGGCGCGTTCTTCAGCACCGTCTTGGCGGTGTCGCGCGCGGTGGCGTAGAACTTGCCGCTCATCAGGCGCGCCAAGTAGCGGTTGAGCGCACCGACCGGCGGCGAGATCGACATGTCGTTGTCGTTGAGGACGACCAGCATGTCGGCCTGCCGGCCGTCCTTCGATTCACCGGCGTTGTTGAGCGCTTCGAACGCCATGCCGGCGCTCATCGCGCCATCGCCAATGATGGCGACGCATTTGCGGCTCTCGCCTTTCATGCGCGCCGCGACCGCCATGCCGAGCGCGGCCGAGATCGAGGTCGACGAATGCGCCGTGCCGAAGGTGTCGTACTCGCTCTCGTCGCGGCGCGGAAAGCCCGAGATGCCGCCGAGCTGGCGCAGCGTCGCCATCCGGTCCTTGCGGCCGGTGAGCGTCTTGTGCGGATACGTCTGATGGCCGACGTCCCAGACCAGACGGTCGTGCGGCGTGTCGAAGACGTAGTGCAGCGCGATCGTCAGCTCGACCGTGCCGAGGTTGGACGAGAAATGGCCGCCGGTCTGCGACACCATCTGGACCACGAACTCGCGCAGCTCGGCGGCGAGCTGAGGCAGCTCGTGGCGCGACAGGCGGCGCACGTCGGCGGGGACATTGATCTTGTCGAGGATCTTCATCAGGAGTCGCGCTCGACGACGCGGTCGGCGAGCTCGCGCAGCTGGTCGCTCTCGGCCATGCTGCTGCCGTCGAGCGCGGCGTGCGCGGCGCGACGGAGCGCTTCGGCGTGGGCGCGTGCGGCGGCGAGGCCGAGGACCGTGACGTAGGTCGGCTTGTTGTTGTCGAGGTCCTTGCCCGCGGTCTTGCCGAGCGTGGCAGATGCCTGGGTGACGTCGAGGATGTCGTCGACGACCTGGAATGCGAGACCGATCGCGGCACCGTATTCGGCCAGCGCACGCCACTCGCGCTCGCTGGTGCGGCCGCATGCGGCGCCCATCAGGACGCTGGCACGCAGCAGGGCACCGGTCTTTCTTCGATGCATGTCGGAAAGCGAACGCTCGTCGAGCTGCTGGCCGACGCTCGCCAGGTCGATCGCCTGGCCGCCGGCCATTCCTGCGCCGCCCGCGGCGCGCGCGAGCAGGCCGCAGAGGCGCGCCTGCAAGGCCGGTTCGACACTGCCGTCGTCGGGCGTCAAGACCTCGAACGCCAGCGCCTGCATCGCGTCGCCGGCGAGCATCGCCTGGGCGACGCCGAAGCGGACGTGGACCGTCGGCTTGCCGCGGCGCAGCACGTCGTCGTCCATGCACGGCAAATCGTCGTGAACGAGCGAATAGGCATGGATCAACTCGACCGCGCAGGCGGCACGCAGCGCAGCGCCGTGGTCGCCGTGAACCGCGTCGGCGGCGGCGAGCACGAGCAGCGGCCGCAGCCGCTTGCCGCCGTCGAGGACGGCGTAGCGCATCGCCTCGCCGAGGCCCGCCGGCGCATCGGCCGGAACGCAGGCGTCGAGCGCGGACTCGACGCGGTCGAGCTCGGCCAGCGACCAGGTATCGAACGCGTCCCGTTTCATGTCTGGGGCCAGGCCTTCAGCTGGCCGCCTTCGAGCACCTTGACCTGCTGCTCGACCGCCTCGAGACGCGAGCGGCAATACCGGAGCAACTCGGTGCCGCGGCGATAGCTCGCGAGCAGCCCTTCGAGCGGGAGCTGTCCCGCCTCCATCGAAGCGACCAACGCCTCCAGCTCGCTCAAGGCCACTTCGTAGCTCGCGGGCGCTGAGGGTGGCGTGCCGGAACTCGGATCGGTCGTCATTGAACGCTGAAAAGACGTGATTGTAGTCAGCCGGTCGATCCCCATCTCCTGCCTCCGACGGGCGTGACGGACGGTCCGGCGCGGCCTGCTGCCAATCCGCTTGGGCAAGCTGCTTGCCGAGGCCCGCTGGTTACAATCCGCGACCCTTCGATCGACGCGGCCGGCGAGCTTCGCCAGCCACTCCCATGCTGGCCGACGAGCCTTTTGGAGGATTTCCCGAGCCATGTCCGACCTGCGCGTTACCCGCGAGGCGCTCGCGCCTGCCCTGTCCCAGCTCCCGGTCCGCAGCTACTTCGATCCGGCCCTGTTCGCCCGCGAGCAGGAAACGCTGTTCAAGCGTGCCCCGCGCTACATCGGCCACGAGCTGGCCGTGCCTGAGGTCGGCGACTACTACGCGCTGCCCCAGGAGGGCGAGGGCCGGGTCCTGTTGCGCACTCCGTCCGGTCTGCAGGTGGTCTCGAACGTGTGCCGGCATCGCCAGGCGGTGATGCTGCGCGGCCGCGGCAACACCGGCCGCCACATCGTCTGCCCGCTGCACCGCTGGACCTACGACCTCGGCGGCCAGTTGGTCGGCGCGCCGCATTTCGCCGACGATCCCTGCCGCGCCCTGGCCAACTACCCGGTCAAGGCCTGGAACGGGATGCTGTTCGACAGCGCCGAGGCCGCCGACCGCAACGTCGCCGCCGAGCTGGCCCGGATCGGCCCGAGCGCCGACCTCGACTTCACCGGCTACGTCTTCGACAGCGTCAAGCTGCACGAGTGCGACTACAACTGGAAGACTTTCATCGAGGTCTACCTCGAGGACTACCACGTCGCGCCGTTTCATCCGGGTCTGGGCCAGTTCGTGACCTGCGAGGACCTGCGCTGGGAGTTCGGGCCGCATCACTCGGTGCAGACGGTCGGGCCGAAGAACGAGCTCGCCAAGCCCGGGTCGCCGGCCTACCGCAAGTGGCACGACGCCGTCCTCGCCTATCGCGAGGGCCGCTTCGCCGACCCGGTGCCGCGCCATGGCGCGATCTGGCTCACCTACTACCCGGCGACGATGGTCGAGTGGTATCCGCACGTGCTGGTGGTCTCGACGCTGGTGCCGAAGGGGCCGCAGAAGACGCTCAACGTGGTCGAGTTCTACTACCCCGAAGACATCCACGCCTTCGAGCGCGAGTTCGTCGAGGCCGAGCAGGCCGCGTACTGGGAAACGTGCACCGAGGACGACGAGATCGCGCTGCGCATGGATGCCGGCCGGCGCGCGCTGCTCGAGCGCGGCGACGACGACTTCGGGCCCTACCAGAGCCCGATGGAAGACGGCATGCAGCAGTTTCACGAGTGGTACCAGAAGGAGATGCGCCCGGGGTCGCCGGGCGCCGCGCACGAATGACGACGCCGTCGCACGCGACGCTGATCACGCCGGCCGAGCTCGCCGCGCGCCTTGCCGCAGGCGCAGCAACCGTCGTCATCGACGTCGGCTTCGACCTCGCCGACACCGATGCGGGCGAGCGCCGCTATCGCGAGGCGCACCTCCCGGGCTCGCATTACCTGCATCTCGACCGTGACCTGAGCGGCGCCAAGACCGGGCGCAACGGCCGCCATCCGCTGCCCGCGCGTGCCGATTTCGCGCGAACGGTCGGGACTGTCGGCATCACGCCCGAGACGCAGGTGGTCGCGGTCGACGCCCACGGCGGCGTCTATGCGGCGCGGCTTTGGTGGATGCTGCGCTGGCTCGGCCATGCCGCCGTCGCCGTGCTGGATGGCGGCGTGCCGGCGTGGCAGGCGGCCGGCGGCCCGCTGACGAGCACGCCGACGCCTTTGCCCGGCGATCCGCCCTACCCCGAGCGGCCGGCGCTGGTGTCGACGGTCGACGCCGCCGGAGTCGCCGGCCGAGCGCCGCGCCAGGCGCTGCTCGATGCCCGCGCCGGCGAGCGCTTTCGCGGCGAGGTCGAGCCGATCGATGCGGTCGCGGGCCACATCCCGGGCGCCCTCAACCGCTTCCACAAGGCCAACCTCGCCGCCTCGGGTGGCTTCAAGTCGCCTCAGGCGCTACGCGCCGAATTCGCGGCCGCCCTCGGCGATCGCGCCCCCGGTGAAGTGATCCATTCGTGCGGATCCGGCGTCACGGCATGCCACAACCTGCTCGCGATGGAGCACGCCGGCCTGCACGGCTCGCTGCTCTACCCCGGCTCGTGGAGCGAGTGGTCGGCCGATCCCGACCGGCCGATCGCGCGCGGCTGAGCGCTCGACATCCCGGTTGCCGCGGCGCCGCCGCGGATGCGAAGATCGGCCGACCCCTTGGAGGTGTCCCGATGTTCAAGCGAATCCTGGTTCCGACCGACGGCTCCGAGATCACCGAGCGCGCGGTCGCGAGCGCGCTCGGCCTGGCCAAGGCGCTCGGCGCCGAGATCTTCACGATCTGCGTCAAGGAGCCGTTTCCCTACGGCGCGGTCGCCGAGATGCAGCCGACGCCGCCGCAGGAATTCTTCGACGCGCAGGAGCGGACCGCGGCGAAGAACGTCCGCGCCGTGATCGACGCCTGCGATGCCGCCGGCATCGTCTGCCACGCCCAGACGGTCGAGGGACTGCAGCCGTGGGAGGCGATCGTCGCCCACGCCGCCGAGCAGCGCTGCGACCTGCTCGTGATGGGATCGCACGGTCGCAGCGGCCTGGCGTCGCTCTTCCTCGGCAGCGAGACCCAGGACGTGCTCAAGCACACGACGCTGCCGGTCCTGGTCGTGCGCTAGGCCGTTCCGCGGCCGCCGGCGCCCTGCCCGAATGGCGGGGAGGTCGCGCGCCCGACCTTGCGCCCGGGCTCCGCGGTCACTAGCTGGGGATCCAGGAGATCCCATGGGCGCCACCGACTCGTTCCTGCTCGACGCATATTCGCAGACCGTGAGCGCGATCGTCGAGCGCGTCGGCCCGAGCGTCGCCGCGGTGCGGATCGCCGGCAGCGCCGGCGCGAACGAGGGTGAAGGCGGCAGCGGCTCGGGTTTCGTCTTCACCTCCGACGGCTACCTGCTCACCAACTCGCACGTCGT
>Ga0070672_100002619_pt1 | contig 11500 bp, 8 predicted proteins | sample KBSM13metaG_FD_66151 | JGI IMG/M metagenome (GOLD analysis project Ga0070672, IMG submission 66151) | Miscanthus rhizosphere microbial communities from Kellogg Biological Station, Michigan, USA - KBS M1-3 metaG | ecosystem: Host-associated > Plants > Roots > Rhizosphere > Soil ... | reverse complement strand
CTGGTCCCGCGACGAGGCGGTCGGACGCCCCGTCGCGCTGATCATCCCGGGCGACCTCCACGACGAGGAACGCGCGATCCTTTCGAAGATCCGCGCCGGCGAGCGCATCGAACATTTCGAGACCGAACGCGTGGCCAGGGACGGCCGGCGCGTGCCCATCTCGCTGTCGGTGTCGCCCGTGCGCGATGCGCAGGGCCGGATCGTCGGCGCGGCCAAGATCGCGCGCGACATCTCCGACCGGCGCCGCGCGGGCGACGCGGTCCAGGCGGCCCGGGAGAACCTCGCGCTCGAAGCCCGCGCCCTGATGCTCCTCAACGAATGCAGCACGCGCCTGTGGCGCTGCCAGTCGCTCGACGACGGCCTCGACCGCATGCTCGACGCCGTCATCGAACTGGTCGGCGCCGACCGGGGCAACATCCAGCTGCTCGACGGCGCGACGCTGCGGATCGTCGCCCATCGCGGGTTCGACCGGCCTTTCCTGGAGTTCTTCCGCGAGGTCTCCTCCGACGACGCCTGCGGCTGCGGCCGCGTACTGCGCTCGAAGCAGCGCGAGATCATCGAGGACGTGGAGCGTGACCCCGCCTACGCGCCGTTCCTGCCGGTCGTCCGCGAGGCGGGATTCCGCGCCGTGGTGTGCACGCCGCTGTTCGCGGGCGACGGCGCGTTCCTCGGAGTGCTCAACGCCTACTTCGACCGCACGCACCATCCGGCCGCGCGCGAACTGCGGTGCCTGGACCTGTTCGCGCGCCAGGCCGGCGACTTCGTGCAGCGGTGCCGCATGGAACAGGCCCTGCGCAGCAGCGAGGCGGCGTTGCGCGCCAGCGACCGGCGCAAGAACGTCTTCCTGGCCACGCTCGCGCACGAGCTGCGCAATCCCCTCGCGCCGATCAGCTCGGGCCTGCAGATCATGGAAATGGCGCGCGGCGACCTGCACCTCATCGAACAGACGCGCGCGATGCTGCGCCGGCAGGTCGACCACATGACCCGGCTGGTCGAGGACCTGATGGACGTCAGCCGCATCGGCCAGGGCAAGGTCGACCTGAGGCTGCAGGAATTCGACGCGAACGCGTTCCTGCCGACCGTCGCCGAGTCGCACCGCCCGCGCATCGAGAGCTCCGGCCTCGTGCTCATCGTCCGGCCGTGGACGGACCCGCTGCTCCTGCGCGCGGATGCGACCCGCCTCACCCAGGTCGTCAGCAACCTGCTCACGAACGCGGCCAAGTACACGCCGAGCGGCGGCGTGATCACCCTGCTCGCGCAGCGCGACGGCGATCACGCGCTGCTGCGCGTGCGCGACACCGGCCTCGGCATTCCCGCGCACATGATCGATCGCGTCTTCGACCTCTTCACCCAGATCGACGATTCGCTCGACCGCGCGGACGGCGGCGTGGGCATCGGCCTGTCCCTGGTCAAGGGTCTGGTGGAAGCCCATGGCGGCACCGTGTCGGTACGCAGCGACGGGCCCGGCCAGGGCAGCGAGTTCAGCGTCCGCCTGCCGTTGGCCGATGCGGCGGGCGAAGAGCGCGAGACGTAGCCGAGCGGCACCCGGGAGATCGGTGCCGACGGGCTTCAGGCAGGCAGCCAGCGCTCGTCCAGCAGGAGGTAATCGTCGCGGAACCGCGCGGCCTCGCGCAGGGCGGCGGGGTCGAGCAGCGTGAATCGCCCGTTCTCGAACGTCGCGAGCTTCGCCGCGGCCAGCTTCTTCAGCATGCGGTACACGTGCATTTCCGACAGCCCGAGGATGTCCGCGAGCAAGGGAGCGGGAAACGGCGCGTGGAAGTCCGCGGCCCCGACGTCGGCGACGTGGTCCACGCGCTGCTTCATCTCGGAGATGAAGTGGGCGAGGCGCTCGTACGCGCTGCGCCGTCCGAGGTTCACGACGCGCTCGATCAACAGTGCCTCGCGACGCATGCCGGCCAGGAACAGGATGCCGGCCAGCCGCGGGTGTTCGGCGAACATCTCGGTCAGCAGGGACTTGGGGAACGGGCACAGCACCGAATCGACGAGGGTCTGCATGCCGTTGATCGAGCGGCGGAAGCACACCTCGCGCATGCCCACGATGTCGCCGCCGTGGCAGATGTCGAGCACCTGGCGGCTGCCGTCGGGCTGGTCGTACTTGACGATGCACCAGCCGGAGCTGAGGACGTACAGGTGCTCGCAGGAAACGCCCTGCCGGAACACCTCGGTCCCGGCGGGAACGTGCTGCGGCTTTTCCTCGAATCGCCTGAGGAAGGCGAGGTCGCGTTCGCCCAGCTCCGCGTAGCGGGAAAAGTTCTTGACCAGGCAGCTTTGCGCCATGCGGGAACTCCGGGGCGAGGTAACAGCCGTGACTATAGCGGCCGCGGCAGGACGGATGCACCCGGCAATGCGACACGCTCTTCAACCGGCCGCCGGGTTGCCTCGCGCGGGCGCGACCGGCAGCTCCAGCGTCGCGATCGCGCCGCCTTCGGGCGCATTGCGCAGGCCGGCCGTGCCCCGGTGCAGCTGCGCGACCTCGCGCACGAAGCACAAGCCCAGCCCGCTGCTGCGCGCGCCGCCGTGGGGGCGCGGCAGGGAATAGAAGCGCTCGAACACGCGGTCCTTCGCGAAGCCGGGCACGCCCGGCCCCTCGTCGGACACCTCGAGCCGCGCGAGGGCGGCCTCGGCACGCAGCCGCGCGACGACGGTCGCGCCGCGCGGCGAGAATTCGATCGCGTTGCGCAACAGGTTGCCGATCGCCTGGCCGAGTAGGAAGCGGTCGCCGCGCACGTCGACCGGCGCGCCCGGCGCGTCGATCCGCAGGGTCAGTCCCCCGGCGGCGAGTCGGGTTTCGAATTCCGCGGCCGCCTCGCGCACGAGCGCGCCGAGGTCGAGCGTTTCCGGGTCGTCGATCGCTTGGCGGTGCTCGACGGCCGCCAGCGCGAGCGCCATGTCGATCATGGTCGCCATCCGCTGCGCGTGCTCGAGGATGTTGGCCGCGAAGCGCGCGCGGTCGGCTTCCGGCAGCGGGTCCTGCAGCAGCTCGGCCGCGCCGCGGATCGCCGCGAGCGGGCTCTTCATCTCGTGCGTGAGGCTGTGCACGTAGTCCTCGACGTACTGCTTGCCTTCGAGGCGCTCGCGCATCGTTTCCAGCGCCCGGCCCAATTCGCCGAACTCGCCCGCCCCGCGCGGCGCGACCGCGCGCTCGCCCGCGGTGACGGCGCGTGCGTACCGCAGCATGCGTCCGAGCTCGCGCGAGAACCACAGGCTTGCGAGCAGGCCGATCGCGAACGCCGCGCCCATCAGCAGCGCGCCCCAGCGCACGATCGCGTTCTCGCTGTTGGCGATGAACGGTGCGATCGTGCGGTTCGGCTTGGCGACGGTCAGCACGCCGACGATGCGGCCGCGGTCCAGCGGTCCCTGCCCGAAGATGGGCGCGGCGACGTGCATCACCGACGACGTGTCGTCCTTCGGATCGGTGAGCGTGGAGCGCGCGCCGTATCTTCCGCGCAGCGTGAGGTAGACGTCGTTCCACTTCGAGAAGTCGCGCCCGACGTCGCGCCCCGCCGAGTCGAACACCACGATGCCCTTCGCGTCGGTGACGTAGACGCGGTAGTCGAGGGAATCCTTGCGGAAGCCCCAGATGCGCGCGTGCACGTCGCGCTGGCCGAGCTCGCGGACCCTGCGGGCGAACGTGCCGTCGGCGATGTGGCCGCTCGCCATGTCGTCGGTCGCCAGCAGGGCGAGCACGTTCGAGGTGTCGACGAGGTTGTCCTCCATCGCCTGCCGCACGCCGGGCTTGATCTCGCCGACGAACACGCGCAGCACCAGCCATGCCGCGATGCCGACGATCAGGAAGTAGCCGAGGAAGATGCGCAGGCCGAGCTTCATCGCGCGCGCCGGCTCACGGCCCCGGCTCCAGCGAATAACCGACGCCGCGATGGGTGCGCAGCGGATCGGCGTCCGCGCGGATCGCGTGCAGCTTCGCGCGGATCGTCTTGACGTGCGCATCGACCGTTCGGTCCGCGCTGTCGATGCCGTCGACCCACACCGCGTCCATCAGCTGGCCGCGGCTGAAGATCGCGCCGGGACGCGCGAGCAGCGTGCTCAGCAGTCCGTATTCGTAGCGCGTCAGCGCCAACGGCTGGCCGAAGTAGCGCAGCCGGCGACCGTCGGCGTCGTGCTCGAACGCGCCGCAGTGCTTCCACCCTTCCCCACCGGCCGGCTCGGCGGCCTGCGCCTCGCGCGGCGCGCTGCGGCGCAGGCGCGCGCGCACGCGCGCGATCAGCTCGCGCGGCGAGAAGGGCTTCACGACGTAGTCGTCCGCGCCGAGCTCGAAGCCGACCACGCGGTCGATCTCGCCGCCGCGCGCGGTCAGGAAGATCACCGGCACCTCGCTGCCGCGGCGCAGCTCGCGGCAGACGTCGAAGCCGTTGCGGTCGGGCAGGCCCACGTCGAGCACGACCAGGTCGATGCCGCCCTGCGCGAACCGCGCGAGGCCCTCGTTACCGAGCAGGCAGTGGGTCGCCTCGAAGCCCTCGCTGCGCAGCGCGTAGAGCACCGCGTCGGCGATGCCGGCTTCATCCTCGATCAAAAGTACGTGGGGCCTGGCCGGTGGCTGCATGCGTCAGGAAGGGCGTCGGGATGGGGCAAGCATAGCCGCTGGATCGCCCCCGCCGGACCCGATGGCGCCGGAATACCGGGTTGGCGTTATCCTCGTCACCCACCGCACAGCGCGCCCTCCCCCGGCCGCCACTCCGGCGGCCCGGCCTTGCGTGCGGGGCTGGAGCATTCCATGTCCATCGACGAAGCGAAATTGAACGCCTTCCTCGGCCACGCCGTCGGCGACCTCGGCGCGGCGATGAGCGCGACCCTGATGCTGGTGGGCGACCGTCTCGGTTTCTACAAGGCGCTGGCCGGCGGTCCGCTGACGCCCGAAGGGCTCGCGCAGCGCACCGGCACCCACGAGCGCTACGTGCGCGAATGGCTCAACAACCAGGCCGCCGGCGGCTACCTGCAGTACGACGCTGCGAGCGGAACCTACGCGATGGGGCCGGAGCAGGCGCTGTGCCTGGCCGATCCGGACGGTCCGGTCGACCTGCCAGGCGCCTACAACATCATCGAGGCGACCTTCCACGCGCTCGACCGCACGATCGAGAACTTCAAGAGCGGCCAGGGCATGGAATGGGGCGAACACCATCCCTGCCTTTTCCACGGCACGGAGCGGTTCTTCCGCGCCGGCTACAACGCCAACCTGATGACCTCCTGGCTGCCCGCGCTCGACGGCGTGACCGCGAAGCTCTCGCGCGGCGCGAAAGTCGCCGACGTCGGTTGCGGCCACGGCGCAAGCACGATCCTGATGGCGAAGGCCTACCCGGCGTCCGAATTCGTCGGGTACGACTACCACGGCCCCTCGATCGACGCGGCGCGCGCGAAGGCCGCCGCGGCGGGCGCCGGCAACGCGCGCTTCGAGGTCGCCGACGCGACCGGATACCAGGACCGCGACTTCGACCTGATCGCGTTCTTCGACTGCCTGCACGACATGGGCGATCCGGCCGGCGCCGCGCGCCACGCGCGCGCCGCCCTCAAGCCCGACGGCACCTGCATGCTGGTCGAACCGTTCGCGAACGACCGCCCGGAAGACAACCACAACCCGGTCGGGCGCGTGATGTACGGCGCGTCCTCGCAGATCTGCGTGCCGGTCTCGCTCGCGCGCAAGGGTCCCGCGCTGGGCGCCCAAGCGGGGGAGGCGCGGCTGCGCAAGGTGATGGTCGATGAAGCGGGATTCACGCGGTTCCGGCGCGCGACCGAGACGCCGTTCAACCTGGTGCTCGAGGCGCGCCCGTAGCCGCGTTGTCCCTGCGGTGCGCGGCGGCAACCCTTCCCTGCCTGCAGGGAAGGGGAAGATGCCGTCGAGGCCGATGATCCGGCGAAATGCGCAGGAACGCCTGACGCGCGTCGCGGTCGATGCGACACTGCCCGCATGAACTACCGCCACGCCTATCACGCCGGCAACCACGCCGACGTGCTCAAGCACGTCGTGCTGCTCGCCCTGCTCGACGCGCTCAAGCGCAAGGACACGCCGTTCTTCGTGCTTGACACGCACGCGGGCCGCGGACGCTACGCGCTGCACGACGACATGGCGCGCAAGACCGGCGAGGCGGACACGGGCGTGGCGCGGATCCTCGGCGCACGCACGGATTCGGCGGCAATCCGGCGCTACCAGGACGCCGTGCGCGCCTGCAACCCGGACGGCGGGCTGCGCATCTACCCGGGTTCGCCGTTGCTGGCGGCGATGGCGATGCGCGACGACGACCGCCTGCACTGCTGCGAGACGCAACACGAGGAGGCGCGCGCGCTCGCCGCGGTGTTCGCACGCGACCGCCGCGTGCACGTGCAGGAGGGCGACGGCTACGGCGCGATCAAGGCCCTGCTCCCGCCGAAACCGCGCCGCGGCCTGGTGCTCGTCGATCCGCCGTACGAAACCCAGGAAGCCGAGTTCGGCGCCGCGCTCGAAGCCTTCGGCGAAGGCCTGCAGCGCTGGCCGCAGGGGATCTACGCGCTGTGGTATCCGATCAAGGAGCGCCGCAGCCTGCAGCGGTTCCTGCGCGCCGTCGGACGCCTGCCCGCGAAACAGATCCTGCTCGCCGAACTGCTCGTCCGCCCGGACGACTCACCGCTGCGCCTCAACGGCAGCGGCATGCTGCTGCTCAACCCGCCATGGAAGCTCGACGCCGAAATCGCGGCGGCGTTGCCCGCGTTGGCGGCCGAACTCGGCGAACCCGGCGCGTCGCATCGGCTGGAGTGGCTCAAGCGCGAGTGAGGCAGGGAATGGGGAATCGGGAATAGGGAATCGGAAAGGCCAGAGCGTACCGATTCCCGATTCCCGATTCCCGATTCCCGATTCCCGATTCACGCTTTAGTCGGCGTCGTCCGGCTCGAAGAACGACCACTTCACGTCGGGAAACGCGGCGCGCAGGTCGCGTTCGATCGCGTTGATCCGTGCCACCAGCTCGGTCGATCCGATCGCCGGGTCCATGCGAGCCTTCACCGCGACCATGATGTCGCTGCCCAGCTGCAGGGTGATCACGTTGTAGAGCTGCAGGATGTCCGCCCGGCCCTCAAGGAACGCGCGGATGGCCTTGCGCCGGATCGGGGAAACGCTCTGCCCGATCAGGAGCGCCTTGACCTCGATCGCGACGAACACCGCGACCACCGCCAGCAGGATGCCGATGACGAGGGTACCGGCCGCGTCGTAGACCGGGTTGCCCGTGGCCATCGTCAGGCCGATGGCGGCCAGCGCGAACACCAGCCCGAACAACGCCGCCAGGTCCTCGCCGAAGATCACGATGAGCTCGCTGCGCCGGCTTTCGCGGAACCAGCGCCACAGCGTGCGGCCTTCGCGCACCTTGTTCACCTCGGCCATGCAGGCACGCATCGAGATGCCCTCGAGCACGATGCCGAACACGAGCACGCCCACCGCGATCCAGGGACGCGTCACCCCGGACGGGTGCAGCAGCTTGTGGACGCCTTCGTAGATCGAGTACGCACCGCCGACCGAGAACAGCATCAGCGCGACCAGGAACGACCAGAAGTAGATCTCCTTGCCATAGCCGAGCGGGTAGTCGAGCGTCGGCGGGCGTTTCGCGCGCTTCATGCCCAGCAGCAGCAAGCCCTGGTTGCCGCAGTCGGCGAGCGAGTGCACGGACTCGGCCAACATCGCGCTCGACCCGGTGAGCAGCGCCGCGGCCAGCTTGGCCAGGAAGATGCCGAAATTCGCGCCGAGCGCGAAGAAGATGGCCTTCATCGAATCGGTCTGGCCTGACATGCGTGGGGGATCCGGTAGGAAAGCGGGGAAGCGTCAGGGTCCCGACTCGATCCGGCCGGTTCGTTCCCTGCCGGCCGAAGGCTGTCAATCCGAATCGTCGGGCTCGAAGAACACCCATTTCACGTCGGGGAAGTTCTCCTTGATGCCGGCCTCGACCGCATTGATCTGCTTGACGAGCTCGTGGCCGTTCTGGTCGAAGTCCATCTCGACCTGCACCGCGACCATCACGTCGACGCCCATCTGCATCGTGATCAGGCTGAAGATGCCCTTCACTTCGGGCCGGCCATTGATGTAGCCGTAGATCGCGCGGTGCACCGCCGGTTCGACGCCCTGCCCGATCAGCAGCGCCTTCACCTCGACCGCGACGAACACCGCGACGACCACCAGCAGCGCGCCGATCACCAGCGTGCCGATGGCGTCCCAGATCGGGTTGCCCGTGATCATCGTCAGGATCACCGCGAGCAGGCCGACGCCGAGGCCTAGCAGGTCGGCGAGGTTCTCGCCGAAGATCACGATCAGCTCGCTCTGGCGGCTCTGGCGGAACCACTTCCAGAGGCTGCGGCCCTCGCGCGCCTTGTCGGCTTCCTGCAGGCAAGTGCGCATCGAGAAGCCCTCGGTGACGATCGAGAACAGCATCACGGTCATCGCCCACCACGGCTGCTGCAGGGGCTCGGGGTGGATGATCTTGTGCCAGCCCTCGTAGACCGCCACGCCGCCGCCGACCGAGAACAGCATCAGCGCGACGAGGAAGGACCAGAAGTAGATTTCCTTGCCGCGCCCGAGAGGGTAGTCGGGCGAGGGCGGGCGCTTGGCCTGGCGCACCCCGTACAGCAGCAGGACCTGGTTGCCGCAGTCGGCCAGCGAATGCACCGATTCGGCGAGCATCGCGCCCGAGCGCGTGAACAGCGCGGCCGCGAGCTTGGCCGCGAAGATCAGGAAGTTCGCGAACAGCGCCTGGAAGATCGTCTTGAGCGTGTCGGCCTTGCCTGACATGGGTTCGCGCGGTCGGGAGCGGAAAAGAAGGCGATCTTAACATCGCCTCCGACGCGGCCGGAGCGTCGCCGACGGTCTGGAGCAATGGCTCGGCCGTTTTCATGCGAGGGTGGATCTGCCATGAAACGGACTTCGTACCGGCGGTACCCGCTCGGCTCGCGCTGGCGCGAGCGCATCGTGCTCGACGACGGGCGCGAGCTGCTGCTGCGCCCGATCGATCCGCGCGACGCCGCGCCGATCCGCGAGGGCTTCGCCCTGCTCACCCCGGAAGAGGTGCGGCTGCGCTACCAGCACCCGATGAAATCGCTCAGCGAGGACTACCTCGAGCGCCTGACCCATCCGCAGCGCGGACGCGAGTTCGTGCTCGTGCTCGCCGAACCGCTGCCGCACGGCGAGGCGCTGGTCGGCGCGGTCGCGCGGCTGTCGCGCGAGGACGATGCGCGCGACGCGGAGTTCGCGATCCTGGTGTCGCGCCTGCTCGCGGGTCGCGGCCTCGGCAGGCTGCTGATGCGCAAGCTGATCACCTTCGCCCGGCGGCGCGGCCTGGCATCGCTGTACGGCGACGTGCTCGACGACAACGCGCCGATGCTGCGGCTGGCCGAATCGCTCGGTTTCCAGCGCGAAGCGCGCGGCACGCCGGGGATGACACGCGTGCGATTGCACCTGCGTCCGCAGCCGGAACTTCAGGGAGACGGGGCCGGCGTCGGCTAAACTGCGCGGCCTGATGTCGACGCGACAACCGATGCAAGCACCGCCATTGCCAAGGTCCGGCCAGCAGCGCGCCTACTGGCGCGCGCCCGCCAGTCCGAGCGCCCTCGCCCTCGCCCTTGCCCGCTGCGCGCAGGCCCACGACGGCCTCGTGCTCGCGGTCGCGCGCGACACGCACGCCGCGCACACGCTCGAGTCGGACCTCCAGCTGCTCGCCGGTTCGCTGCCGGTGCTGCATTTCCCCGATTGGGAAACGCTGCCCTACGACCTGTTCGGGCCGCATCCGGACATCGTTTCGCAGCGCATCGCGACGCTGTACGGGCTGCCGGCCACGCGGCGCGGCGTGCTCGTGGTCCCCGTCGCGACCCTGATGCAGCGGCTGTGCCCTACCGGCTACGTCGCCGCGCAGTCGCTGGTCGTCGCGCGCGGCCAGAAGCTCGACCTCCTGCACGAGCAGCGCCGGCTCGAAGCCGCCGGTTACCGCCACGTGCAGCAGGTGCTCGATCCGGGCGATTTCGCGGTGCGCGGCGGCCTGCTCGACCTCTACCCGATGGGTTCGGCCGAACCGTTCCGCATCGAGCTGTTCGACGACGCGGTCGACACCATCCGCGGCTTCGATCCGGAAACGCAGCGGTCCTCGCACGCGGTCGAGCAGGTGCGCCTGCTGCCCGCGCGCGAGTTCCCGCTCGACGAGGCCAGCCTCAAGCGCGTGCGCGAGACCCTGCGCGAGCGCTTCGACATCGACACCCGCCGTAGCGCGCTCTACCAGGACCTGCGCGAAGGCAGCGCGCCCGCGGGCATCGAGTACTACCTGCCGCTGTTCTTCGAATCCACAGCCACGCTGTTCGACTTCGTGCCCGACACGACCCTGGTGGTCCTCGGCGAGAACGCGCTCGACGCCGGCGAGGCGTTCTGGACGCAGGCGAAGGAACGCTGGGAGCAGCGCCGGCACGACCTCGAACGTCCGATCCTCGAACCGCGCGAGCTGTTCCTTCCGCCCGAGGCCCTGCGCGAGGCGATCAACCGCCACCGCCGCGTCGAAGTCTGCGGGCCCGAGCATCCCAGACGCGCCGAAGCCGAGCCCCTCGGCGACCAGCCCGCGCCCGACCTGCCGCTCAACCGCAAGAACGAGGCGCCGGCGGCGGCGCTCAAGTCGTTCCTCGCGAACTACCCGGGACGCGTGCTCGTCGCGGCCGATTCGGCGGGGCGGCGCGAGGCGCTGCTGGAGCAGTTCGCCGCGGCGGGGCTGAAGCCGGAGCACGTTTCGGGATGGCAGGCCTTCCTCGAGGCCCGTAGCCCGGATGCCATCCGGGACGCCAGCTCCGGGTCCCCGGATTCCCTCCCGGCCACGCAGCCCACGGACCGCTTCTGCATCACCATCGCCCCCTTCGAAAACGGCTTCGCCCTGACCGAGCCCGCGCTGTGCGTGCTCACCGAACGCCAGTTCCACCCCGAGCGCGCACCCGGGATGCGCAAGCGGCGGCGTTCGGGCAAGGACCCCGAAACGATCATCCGCGACCTCGGCGAGCTCGCGGTCGGCGCGCCGATCGTGCACGAGGACCACGGCGTCGGCCGCTACCGCGGCCTGGTCACGCTCGATGCCGGCGGCGAACGCGCCGAATACCTCGAGATCGAGTACGCCAAGGGCGACAAGCTCTACGTGCCGGTCGCTCAGCTCCACCTCGTCAACCGCTATTCGGGCGCGTCCCCGGAAACCGCGCCGCTGCATTCGCTCGGCGGCGAACAATGGGCGAAGGCGAAGAAGAAGGCCGCCGAGCGCGTCCGCGACGTCGCCGCCGAACTGCTCGAGATCCAGGCCAGGCGCCACGCGCGCCAAGGCCTGGCGATCGTCGTCGACCGCGCGCTGTACGAGCCGTTCGCCGCGAGCTTCCCGTTCGAGGAAACGCCCGACCAGCTGCAGGCGATCGAGGCGGTGATCGCCGACCTCGCGCAGCCGCAGCCGATGGACCGCGTGGTCTGCGGCGACGTCGGCTTCGGCAAGACCGAGGTCGC
>Ga0070672_100002615_pt1 | contig 11505 bp, 10 predicted proteins | sample KBSM13metaG_FD_66151 | JGI IMG/M metagenome (GOLD analysis project Ga0070672, IMG submission 66151) | Miscanthus rhizosphere microbial communities from Kellogg Biological Station, Michigan, USA - KBS M1-3 metaG | ecosystem: Host-associated > Plants > Roots > Rhizosphere > Soil ... | reverse complement strand
GGCCGCCGTCTGTCTGGCGGCGATCCCGCTCTCGGGCCAGCTCCACCTCGCGCTGGGGGCGATCCCGCTCGCGCTCGGCTACGCGTGGGCGCGCACGCCGCGGGCCGACTGGTGGAAGGCGGGCATCGGTGCCGCGGCTGCGCTCGGCGCGGGTCTGGTCGTCGACCGCTTGGCCGTGGCGGGCTCGATCGGAACCGGACGCTCGTTCGCCCAGGTCGACCGGTACTCGGCGGAGGTCTGGGACTTCGTCACGCGGGACGTCGGGAGCGGCATCGAGGAGCTCGTGTTCGTCGGGTGGCTGACGCCGCTCGTGGCGATCGCGGGCTTGATCGCGGTCCGCCGCCGCCGTGGCCTCGCGGTCCTGCTCGGGCTGGCGGCGCTCCTCCCCTGCCTGCTCGCCCTCGGCGCCAACCTCCCCGGGTACGAGACCCTCTGGCGACAGGTACCGGGGCTCGACGCGACACGGGTGCCCGAGCGGTTCATGCCGATCGCGTGCCTCGCGCTCGGCGGGCTCGTCGCCTTCGCGGTGGACGCGGGCCGCACTGCCCTCCTGCCCCGTCACCGCAAGGCCGTCCTGCCGGTCGCCGTCACGGGTGTCGCCGTGCTGCTCGCGATCGACCTCCGGGTGCCGGTGTTCGGCGCCGTTGCGGCAGAGACACCGAACGCCGCCTACGCGGCGATCCGCGGGGAGGGGCGGCTGCTCGAGCTGCCGGTGTTCCGGCCTGACGTCCACTACGGCAGCGTCTACCTCGCGTACGCGCGGCAGAGTCCGCGGGAACGGCCGCAGGGCTACTCGACGATCGCACCAAAACGCGCCGTCGGGCTGGCGCGCGAGCTGCGTCCGCTCTCCTGCGGCCGCGGAACCGTGCCCGCCGACCTCGGCATTCGCTTCGTCGCGGTGCACCGAGGCCTCTACGCGCAGAGCGGCTTCTTCGCGGACGGCTGCCCCGAGCGGGCAGAGGCGATGCTGCGTGCGAGCGGCTGGCGGCTCCTCGCCCGCGACGGGAAGATTGCGACCTACGCGCGCTAGCGGTGCGCGCGTCCGCCCGTCTCGGCGAGCGCCCCGACGGCGAGCGGCACGATCTCGAACCGGTCGACGTCGACGAGGCCGCGGTCGGTGAGCTTGAGCGACGGGATCACGGAGAGCGCGAGGAACGCGAGCGTCAGGAACGGCGTCGCGCCGACCCAGCCGAGCTCCTGCGCCGCGTCGTTGCACCTGCGGCTCTGCGAGACGACGACGTCGAGCGGCTGATCGGAGAGCAGCCCGGCGACCGGCAGCGGGCACTCGGCGACGACGCGGCCGCCGTCGACGACGACGATGCCGCCCCCGACCTCTGCCAGCCGGTTCGCAGCGACCGCCATGTCCTCGTCGTCCGCGCCGACGACGACGAGGTTGTGCGCGTCGTGCGCGACCGTCGACGCGAGCGCACCGCGGCGCAGCCCCGACCGGGAGACGAGCCCGGTGCCGATGCGCCCCGTGCCGAGATGGCGCTCGGCGACGGCGAGCTTGACGAGGTCGCGTTCCGGATCGGAGACCACGTGCGCCTCGGCGACGAGCGGGTCGACGTCGAGAGACTCGGTCACGACCTGATCCGTGATCAGCCCGATCGCGCGTGCAGAGCCGCCTTCCCAGGGGATCGCGAAGTCGGCGGCCGTGACCGGCTTGAGGCGGACGGTGTGACGCACCCACTCGGGCACCTCGGCCGGGGGCACGTCGTCGATGCGTCGGCCGCGCTTGAGAACGAGCTCCGGGAGGAACGTCTCGAGATCGGGCAGGAGCAGGAGGTCGCCGACGTACCCGGGCGCGACGGCTCCGTGCTCCGTGAGCCCGTGCCAGAGCGCGGGATGGAAGGACGCCATCAGGATCGCGTCCGCGGGGACGATTCCCGCGGCGACCGCGTCGCGCACCATGCCGTTCACGTGACCGTTGTCGGCGATGTCCTCGGGGTCGCGGTCGTCGGTGCAGAACGCGATCCGATTCGGCCCGTACTCGCGCACGAGCGGGAGCAGCGCCTGCAGGTTGCGCGCCATCGACGCCTCGCGGATGAGCAACCAGACGCCCGCGCGAAGGCGCTCGCGCCCCTCCTCGACGGTCAGCATCTCGTGATCCGAACGGATGCCCGAGGCGGCGTACGCCTGCAACGCGTTGCCGAGCACGCCGGGCGCGTGCCCGTCTACGTGCTCCGCTCCCTCGAGCGCGAGCTTCGCCAGCTCGGTGTCGTCACCGGCGATGACGCCGGGAAAGTTCATCATCTCCGCCAGGCCGAGCACGCGCTTGCGGCGCATGAGCGCCTCGAGATCGCCCAGCTCGAGGGGTCGCCGCGGCGACTCGAAGGCCGAGGCCGGGACGCACGACGAGGCCATGAAGAACACCTCGAGCTGGAGGCCCGCCGATGCGTCGTGGAGCCAGTGCACGCCGTCCGTCCCGAGCACGTTCGCGATCTCGTGCGGGTCGGCCACGATCGCGGTCGTCCCGAGCGGCAGGATGAGTCGCGCGAGCTCGTCGGGAAGGAGCTTCGTCGACTCGATGTGCATGTGCGAGTCGATGAAGCCCGGGACGACGTAGCGCCCGGCGGCGTCGACCTCCTCGCGGCCCCGGTACGAGCCGACGCCCGCGATGAAGCCGTCGACGATCGCGACGTCGGCCTCGAGCCATTCACGGGTGAAGACGGACAGCACGGTGCCGCCACGCACCACGAGGTCGGCGGGCTCGTCCCCGCGGGCGACAGCAAGACGGCGCGCGAGGTCCCGCATCGGCGCACCCTAACGAGCGCCGCTCGGACGGCGCAACGGCCCGCCGCGGCGGCTACGACCAGAACTCGTCCCAGGCCGGAAGGTCGTAGAAGTGCTCGCGGCCGTCCACGATCCGGCCGTTCTCGAGCTCGAAGACGGTGCAGCAGTAGACGTCCAGCCGCTTGCCGTCCCGCTCGGCAACGTTTCGGTGGATCCCGATCACACGGCCGTCTTCGTCGGTCAGCAGGCGCTTCAGATCCGACCTGAACGTGCCGCCCGTCTCGGCCACGTAGCGGCCGAGACGGGCGAAGACAGCGTCGCGTCCGACGACGTCGCCGGCGAGCGGGCTCCCGCCCGGAGTGTGCCACGACACGTTGTCGCCGAGAAGCGCCGCGACCGCCGTCAGATCGCCCCTGTTGAGGGCCGCGTAGCCCTGGCGGACGATCGCAGCGTTCCCCGACATGCCTTCCTCCCCTCGCGGGTCGCGGGCGGCTACGCGTCGAAGCGGCCGACGAGCTCCGTCACCTGCGGCCTGTTCTTGTGCCCGGCCTCCTGCATGATCGACGGCACCTCGGGGTCGGAGGCGAAGCTCTTCCAGCCCTCGAGGTCCCAGTCGAAGATCGCCCAGACCCGGTCCTCCTCGTTCGGGTCGCGGAAGACGGTCGAGCCCTTCGACCCGTGCAGCTTGCGCTTCTCGGCGCCGGTCGTCGAGTAGATCTCCACGAACCGGTCGATGTCCTCCACCGTCGTCGTTGCCAGGATCATCTCGTCCTCCTTGTCGGGTGCGCGTCACCGACGCGCTGTCGAGGACGAGTCTGCGCCCGCGCGGTCGGAGCGCGCATCGGGCGAACGCCCTATGGCCTACGAGCTGTGGACGAGATCGTGCTCGAACGCCCAGACCGTGACGGCGGCGCGGCTGCGAACGCCCGCCTTCTGGTAGACGTGCTGGACGTGGTGCCCGACGGTCTTGGCGGAGATGCCGAGATCGTCGGCGATCGCCTGGTTCGAGTGGCCGAGCACGAGCGCCAGCAGCACCTCGAGCTCGCGCCGCGTCAGGCCGGCCGGCAGCTCGCGTGGCCGTTTCGGGACGCGGTGACCGGCGGCGGCGAGCACGGCGTCGACCGCCTCCGCGTCGAGCCGCCCGTCCTCGACCTCCCGTCTCAGCTCGGCAGCGGCCGCCGCCGACTCGAGCGCCGGCCGGTACGGCCTCGCCGCCCGCATCGCGGTGTAGCAGTCGGCGGCGGCGAGAATCCGCGTCGTCGGGTCGAGCGTCGAGCCGCGCAGCCCCCGGTGGTAGCCCGACCCGTCGAGCCGCTCGTGGTGCGAGCCGGCGAGCAGGCCGATCGAGGCCAGAGCCTCCGACTGGGCGAACGCGCGCTCGGTGAAGTGCGGGTGCAGCCGGACGCGTTCCCATTCGCCGAACCCGAGCGGCCCGGGCTTCTCCCAGATCGCGTTCGACACCCCGACCCGGCCGAGGTCGGCCGCGAGCGCGGCGCGACGCAGCAACGTCACGGTCTCCGCCGGCAGACCCAGGCGCCAGGCGGCGGCCTCCGCGAGGTCGGCCACGGCAGCGGAGTGCTCGCGAAGCCACGGCGACTTGAGGCCGGTGAGCGCGGCGAAGGCGGCGAACCCGGCGTCGACTCCCGCACCGTCGAGACGGACCTGCGGGAACGGCTCGCCCTGGAGCGCGTGCTCCCACATCCGCGTCTCGTCCAGCTCTGCGCACACGTCGCCGAAGTGGCGGGCGCCGAGCGCGGCCAGGTGCGGGTCGTAGGCCGCGCCGGCCCGCCGCTCGAGCACGGCGCGCGCGTCGTCGTGGCCCGCAGCGGCGAGGAAGAGCGAGAAGTCCCGCGCCACGTGGAGGAGGCGCGACGGCAGCGGAAGCTCATCGCCGCCGACCTCTCTCGGCAGGCCCTTCCGATCCCAGCGGGCGAACACGAACTCGAGCGCCGCCTCGATGCCGGCCCCGAGCTCGAGCCAGCCCGCGAACCGCTGCGCGACCTCGCACATCGCCGCGAACGACTCGCGGGCCCGCGCCGGGTCGGACAGCGCGGCCTCGACCATCCGCTCGCGTATCTCCGGCGGGCGGCCCGGGCCCACGTGAGTGCGGTAGAAGGCGAGCACCTGGGCGGGGTCGGCCGGGTCGACGAGGAAGAAGGCAGCCCGGTGCTCGATGTCCTCGCCGAAGAGGAGCGTCGCCTCGTGCCCGTTCGACGTGCAGCCGGCGGCGTGGAGGAGCGCGACGTAGTACGTGTCGGCGAGCTCCTTCGGAGACGCGCCGGCGAGCTCGCCGAGGCGGACCGCGAGCACGGCCGTCCGCAGCGCATGCTCGAGCGGCTGTCCGGTGCCGAGGTCGGTGGCGAGCGAGAGCGCCCCGATCAGCTCGGCCGCGCGGATCGGCTGGTCCACGAGCGGGCCGGCTGACTCGGCCGAGCCGTCCGCCGCGTCCATGTCGGGATCCTAGGCAGATCGCCGCCCGATCGCGGCTACCTGCTCGGATGCCTCTACATGCCCATCGCGTGGTACCCGGCGTCGACGTAGAGCGTCGTGCCGGAGACGTTGCGGGCGTCGTCCGAGAGGAGGTACGCGGCGGCCGCTCCACAGTCCGCGGCATCGATGGCGCGATGGAGCGGCGCGCGCTGCTCGAACATCTCCTCCATCGTCGTGAACCCGGCGATCGAGCGGGCTGCGAGGGTCCGCACGGGGCCGGCCGAGATCGCGTTGATGCGAATCTCCTTCTGCCCGAGGTCCCAGGCGAGGTAGCGCATCGACGCGTCGAGCGTCGCCTTCGCGACGCCCATCACGTTGTAGTGCGGGACGGCGCGGACACCGCCGAGGTAGGTCATCGTCACGATCGAGCCGCCGTCGCGCGCCTCCATGAGCGGCTCGGCGCGGCGCGCGCAGGCGACGAGCGAGTACGCGCTGATGTCGACCGCCATCCAGAACCGGTCACGCGGCGTGTCGGTGAACCGGCCCTCGAGGTCCTCCGCCGCTGCGAACGCGACCGAGTGCACGAGGGCGTCGAGCCCGCCGCCGAAGGCCTCCGCCGTCTCGGCGAAGACGCGGTCGAGGTCGTCGTCGGAGCGGACGTCGCACGGGGTCACGAGCTTCGTGTCGACCGTCGCCGCGAGATCGCGGACGTTCTTCTCGATCCGCTCGCCCTGGTACGTGAACGCGAGCTGCGCGCCCTCCGCCGCGAGCCGCTCGGCGATCGCCCACGCGATCGAGCGCCTGTTGGCGACGCCGAGCACGAGCGCCTGCTTGCCTTCGAAGCGGTTCGGCATGCGGGCGATCCTATGCGAACCCGCGCCGCGCGTTCACTAGATTCCCCCCGTGCCCGGCGAGAAGATCGCGGTCGTCACGGGAGCCTCGTCCGGGATCGGCGAGGCGACCGCCAGGCTGCTCGCCCGGAAAGGCTGGCGGTGCGTTCTCGTCGCACGGCGTGAGGACCGGCTGCGCGCGGTCGCGGACGAGATCGGCGCCGAGGTCGAGCTGTGCGACGTGGGCGACCGCGACGCCGTCGAGGCGATGGCGGCCCGCATCCTCGAGCGACATCCGCAGATCCACCTGCTCGTGAACAACGCCGGCATGCCGGCGAGAGGCACCTTCCTCGTCGTCGATCCCGAGACGATCCGCCGCGTGACCGACGTCAACTACCTCGGCGGGGTCTGGTGCACCCGGGCGCTGCTGGCGGGCCTCGAGACCGCCGCCGCGGCTGGCGCCGCCGCGCACGTCGTCAACCTCGTCTCCGTGGCGGGGACGACCGCGTTCGCGCCCGCGGGGGCCTACGCCGCGGCGAAGCACGCGCAGCTTGCGTTCTCGCGTTCGCTCGCCGCCGCGCTGCGGGGGAGCGGGATCGCCGTCCACGCGGTGCTGCCCGGATTCGTCGAGACGGAGGGATTCCCGCAGAAGGGCGTCCTCCGGAGCCGCCTGCTCGGCCGGTTCGTGATCCAGCCGCCGCGGGTCGCCGAGGCGGTCGTGCGCGCGGTGGAGAGGGGCAAGCGCGAGGTGACCGTGCCGTGGTTCCCCTACCGGATCATCTCGATCGCGCAGGTGCTGGCGCCGGGCCTGATCGCGCGGTTCTCGGGCATGTCGGACTACCGGCCCGGCTCGGTCTGATCGGCGTCACCGGGGTCGCCGTCTCCCGGCCGGTCGTTGAGGCGATCCACCCAGGCCGCGAACAGCGGGTCGACGATCGCGTACCCGCCGGCGTCCCGCTCCTCGATCTCCGCCGTGGCCGAAAGCCGCGGTAGCGCCCGCCGGACGACGTCCTTCGTCAGCTCCAGCCTGCGCAGCGCGGCCGTGCGGTACGGCGAGCCGTCGCCGAGGACGATCGCGCGAAGCGTCTTCTGCCCGGAGGCGTCCAGGCCGCGCCACTGGGCGTCGAACTCTGGCTCGAGCTCGCGCATCGCGGCCGCGTGGGCGGCGTGCCAGTCGTCGAGGGTGGCCTCACCGCCCTGCGCCACCTCGGCCCACAGCCGGTGGGCGAGAAGCATCGCGCGCTGGGGGTGCCCGGCGGCGAGCGCGAGGAGCGGGTTGAGCGCTTCCCCCACGCTCCGGCCCGACGCGTCGAACCGCCGCGCGACGTAGTCCGCGAGGTCGGCATCCGCGAGGCGGCCGAGGCGCATCGGCACCGCGGAGCCGTAGAGCGGCCTGTCCTTCGTCTCGAACAGCAGGCGCATCAGACCCGGCTCCGAGCCGGCGAAGACGTACGAGGCGACCTCGCCCTGATGCTGGATGTGGCTCCGGAGCAGCCCGTCGAGGCCGTCGATGCGGCCGATGTCCTGGAACTCGTCGAAGACCACGAGCGCGCGGAACCCGCCCGATGCCTCGAGACGCAACGGCAGGTCGAGCAGGGCGTGGAGCGCGGGGAGTGGGTCGCGCGCAGGATCGACCTGGAGCCGCGCGCTGATTCCGAAGGCGCCGAGCGAGAGCCCGACCCCCGTGCGCTGGAGAAACGACTCGACCCGCCCGCGCAGCTCGCCGCGGAGGTGCTTCGCATACGCCCGCTCGAGCCGCACGGTCACGTCTGCGACCGACGCCACGCGGTAGAGGTCGACGAGCACTCCGATCAGGCCCTCGCTCCGCTCGCCGTCGTGGAGCGCGCGTGTGAGGAGGCTCGTCTTGCCGTACTTGCGCGGCGCGTAGAGCCGGACGTAGTGGCCGCCGACGGCGTGCTGCAGGAGGTCGGCGACCTCGGCGTCCCGGTCGACGACGTCCTCGGGCGGCACCGGGCGCGAGTAGACGAACGGGTTGACGTCCTGGATCATGCGTCACGAAGACTACCGTTCATGCGTCACGGTGACTACCGTTCGATCGTCCGAGCGGACGCAGAGCGTCAGAGCTTGCGGGCCACGTACCAGCCCATCTCGACCTCGTAGACGGCCGGGGCCATCCGCGCGACCCGCTCGCGGTCTTCGCCCTCGAGCCCCGCGACGTCGAGGTAGCGCTCCATGTCGCGCCGTTCCTTGACCATCTCGTTCGCGACGACCACGAGGTCGTTGGCGTCGAGGTAGCCGCGGATGTCGGCGTCCGGCAGGAGCCTCGTGTGGGACGGGTCGCGCGCACGCTCGAAGCGGTCGAGCTCGAGGCTGCGCATCGGGTCGATGTCGCCCAGCTGGTCGGCGAGCAGGATCCTGCCGCCGGGCCGCGTCACCCGCGCGATCTCCGCGACGACGAGCTCGGGGCGGCGCACGTGGTGGAGCACACGCAGGCAGCCCACGAGGTCGAAGTCCCCGTACGGGAACGAAAGCGCTTCGGCGTCACCCACGACGAACGTGCACCCGGGGGGAGCGTGCTCGCGCGCGACGTCGACGAGGTCCTCCGAGGCGTCGACGCCGACCACGTCGCCGACGAGCGGGGCGAGCGCGTACGCGAGGGCGCCGGCACCGCAGCCGACGTCGAGCGCGCGCTCGTCGCCGCGCAGAGGGGCCAGCAGTCGCTGTACCAGGCTGACGAGGGCGTCGTGCCGCTCGACCTGGAGCTGTCTGCGGTGCTCGACCCGGTTCATCACCCGACGACCTCTCGCGTCGACCGCTCGCCGGACGCGCGGATCGCGCACGCGAGCTCGTAGCCGATCGTCTCCGCGATACGCGCGTGAGCCTCCAGCGTGATGCCGTCGCCGACGAGGGTCACCGGCGTTCCCGGCTCGACAGGCCCCGGGAGTCTCACCGCGAGCGCATCCATCGAGACGGTTCCCACGACCTCGGCCCTCCCTCCGCCCACGAGGATCTCCGTCCCCGTGAGGTCGCGCCGGAAGCCGTCGGCGTAGCCGACCGGGACGATCCCGATCCATGTCTCCTCGACGGCCACGAACCGCCGACCGTAGCCGGTCGAGGCGCCGGGCGCGAGCCTCCGCAGCTGGGCGACCTCCGACTCCCAGCGAAGCGCAGGCTCGAGACCCCATCGCTGCGCGTCCTCGCCCGACGGGTCGATGCCGTACAGGGCGATCCCGCAGCGGGCTGCGTCGAGCCGCGACTCCGGCAGTGCGAGCGCCGCGGCGCTGTTCGCGGCGTGGCGCGCGTACCGGCCCGCGTACGGCTCGGTCGCTTGGAGAAAGCGCTCGATCTGCCGGCGGGCAAACACCGGATCCGTGTCGGACGTCGCGAGGTGCGTCATCAGCCCGACGACACCGCGTCCCGGCTCGGGCAGCTCGGCGAGGCCCCAGCGGCCCATCCCGGTGTCGAGCTTCAGGTGGACGTCCACGCCTTCGGGGACGTGCACGTCGGACACGACGAGCTCGAGCCTCGCCTCGCGCGACCTTGCGATCTCCTCGCCCGCCGCGGGGCCGAGCACGACGATCCGCACGTCCCGGTGCAGGCGCCGCAGCGCGAGCGCCTCGCCCACCGTCGCGACACAGAGCGCGGTCGCCCCGCCCTCGAGCGCGCCCCGCGCGGCGTCGGCCGCACCGTGGCCGTAGCCGTCGGCCTTCACGACCGCCCAGAGCTCGGCCGGAGCGACGACGCCTGCGAGCAGGCGAGCGTTGCGACGGATCGCTCCGACGTCGATCGTGACGAGCGAGCGGGGCACGGTCACATTCTCGCGGTCGCCCCTGCCCGCCGTCACCGATCCAGGATCGCGGGCAGCGCGGCGACGACGTCCGAGGCGACGAGGCCCGCCTGGTGCGGCACGGCTCGGGCAGCGAGGCCGTGCGCCACGGCCGCTGCGGCCGCCGCGTCGACGGCGTCGAGACCCTTCGCGAGGAACGCGCCGACGATGCCGGTCAGCACGTCGCCCGTCCCGGCGGTCGCGAGCGAGGAAGGGCCGGTGTCGCAGACGACCGTCCGTCCGTCGGGTGCGCACACGATCGTGTCGGCGCCCTTCAGCAGGACGACCGCGCCGAAGCGCTCCGCGGCGCGCGCAGCGGCTTCGAGCCTGTGCGCAGCGACCCACGCGGACTCCACCTCGAGCAGCCGCGCGAGCTCGCCGGCGTGCGGAGTGAGAATGGTCGGCGCGTCGCGCGGCGCCGGCTCGAGGCCGAAGAGTCCGTCCGCGTCGACGACCACAGGCAGCGACGACGTTCCGAGCAGCGTCCGCACCAGCGCGCGAGCCTCGTCCGACCGGCCGAGACCGGGACCGACCGCGAGCGCGGACGAGCGCGCGACGTCCGATTCGAGCGAGTCGGCGGCGTTGGCCCATTCGAACCCGCGCTTCACCGGCTCGAGCGCGAGGGCCTCCGCGACCGGCAGCGCCGCGGCGGGCACCGCAAGCGTCACGTAGCCCGCGTCGGCGCGCATCGCCGCCGTCGCGGTCAGCGCGGCGGCGCTCGTCGTCCCGGGCGCGCCGCCGACGACGAGGAGCGAGCCCGACGAGAACTTCGTGTCGCGCGCGCCGCGGCGTGGAACGCGGTCGAGCAGAGCGGGCGTCCCGCGCACGACCGCGGTAGGCGCCGCCTCGAGCCCGATGTCCGCGACGACGACGCGGCCCGCGTGAAAGCGACCGGGCGCGACGACGAGGCCGACCTTGCGGGCGTGGAAGGTCACGGTGAGGTCGGCGTCGACGGCGGCGCCCGCCGTCTCGCCGGTGGACGCGTCGACACCGGACGGAAGGTCGACCGCGACGACGGGCGCGCCGCATGCGTTGATCCGCTCGATCGCGGCGGCCGCCTCGGGCCGGGGGGCGCCGTGGAACCCGGTTCCGAACAGCGCGTCGAGCACGAGGTCGACGTTCGACGGGTCGTCCGTCTCGACGACGTCCCGGCCCGACTCGCGCAGGATCCGCGCTGCGATCCTCCCGTCGCCGCCGTTGGCGCCGCCGCCGCACACGGCGGCGATGCGTCGCGCCTCGGGGAACGCACGAAGCACCTCGGCCGCGACCGCGTCGCCGGCACGCTCCATCAGCTCGCCCGCCGAGCCCGGGTAGCCGGGGTATCGCTCCTCTGCCGCGCGCATCTCGGCGGCCGTGTAGAGCGGCTCGTGCATCACGGTCGAGGTGGCCGGGGACGCCGCGCGAGCGGCGTCGCGAGATCCGCGACGCACGTCGCGGCGGCCATCGTGTGCGAGTGGGTCAGCGAGACGTCGAGCTCGCGCATGCCCACCCGCTCCGCGAAGGCGAGCGTCTTGCCCGCGAGCGTCACGCCGGGCTTCGGAGGGCCGACGATCTCGATCTCCTTCCACGTGAAGAGGACGCCGCACCCGAGCGCCTTCCCCACCGCTTCCTTGCCGCAGAACCGCGCGGCATAGGACTCGGCCGGGTTGCGGCGCGACTCGCAGTACGCCTGCTCGTCCGGCGTGAAGCAGCGGTCGCGGAAGCCGGGCCGCTCGAGCGCGCGGC
>Ga0070672_100002614_pt1 | contig 11506 bp, 8 predicted proteins | sample KBSM13metaG_FD_66151 | JGI IMG/M metagenome (GOLD analysis project Ga0070672, IMG submission 66151) | Miscanthus rhizosphere microbial communities from Kellogg Biological Station, Michigan, USA - KBS M1-3 metaG | ecosystem: Host-associated > Plants > Roots > Rhizosphere > Soil ... | reverse complement strand
GCATCGACAAAGTCGATGACCATCGTGCCTTCGTGATACTGGGTCACGTCGGTATAGGTCATCGGCGCGCCGGGCCACATTCCGTAATATCCGTAACCGTAGGGCCAGCCACCGTGATAGCCATATCCCCAGTCAGTATATTGTTGCACCGAGATTTTTTGCTGAATGAAAACGTGTCGCACGATATCGAGATCGGCTTTCTTGCCCGATGCTTCGGTAAGTCCCTTCTTGGCGAGCTCTGTTCGCAGAGAATCGCGGAGCGCAGCTTCTGCGACGGGTGACATGGTTTGTCCCTTGGAGGCGGGAGCCAGGGCATAAGTGTGGTAGCTCGCCCACGAAGCGGCGGGATCATGATTCGTCGCCACGCTGACGGTCTCACAACTGGAAAGGATGCAGAGCACGCTGAGGCTGCTAAGGAACGTAAAGATAGTTTTCATGAAATGCCTTTGGCTGGTTTGTTTCAATGCGGTGCGAGAATGGCGCTCCGATTCCAGAGGTGCCAATAGGACCTTGGTCCTACGTTGATGGCCCGGTGGCAGGTCGCTATGACTTAATCCACGCGCGCGCCTGCTCGACCTCGCCGGGAGGAAATACCTTAACCGGGGCGCGACGCATGCCCGCTCCGGCAAACGCAAGGGCCTGCGCTTCCCATCGCGGCTCGGCGACGATCGCGATTTTCGCAACATCATTGCTATGCGCGAACAGGTAATCGAGGTCGTCCCAATCTTTGCCACGCTCCCAGCCTTGAAAGTCCTCGAGAATTGCAAGGATGCGCGGTTTGGCGCCCGTATCCATCTTGCCTCCCAGGATTTTTTGTTCGGCGGTAAATTCAGATTGCCGAAGCAATCCGGTTGCCCGCACGACGCAGATATCGTCAGGTTCGTAATTGATCTGTAACGGCATATTGTATCCTCTCAGGTGGTTGGCGTTGAACCCATTGGACCTTGGTCCTATCGATCGATGAGAGCAATATCGGTGCCGCTGCCCAAAGCCAGGAACCGGTTCTGCAGATGACCAAATTGCTCAAAATCGCGCATCGTTAGAATGCTGGACTGAACCTTTATTCGTTAGTCTGGAGGGACTTGCAAAGCGCGCCCGCCGCGGCGGGTCACGTCCTTGGTGATTCTCTCACCGAGTAGTGGCCCCGCCTTCTTTCTGTCGCGCTTGCCACATGGCCTGGCTCATCACGCCGCGAAAGCCAAGGTGGTTTGTCCCCGTGTCCGGTTCACCTTTGCCGCGACCTCCCGGCATGTAGCGTTTGCAGTATTGGTCGGTGCAAAGATAAGAGCCACCTTTGTGCACCCGCTTCTTGGTTCCCGGTTCGGCGGGATCGACGCTATCAGCGGGGCCTTGCGGATTTCGCGCAACCCCGCCGGCGTCGGCCAACGTTTGATAGTAATCGGGCCGATACCAATCGCTGCACCACTCCCATACATTGCCCGCCATGTCGTAAAGTCCGTAGGCGCTGACAGGGAATGAGCCGACCGGCGCCGTTCCGGCAAAACCATCTTCTGCCGTGTTCTTATTGGGAAAATGCCCCTGGAAGCTGTTTGCCATCCATTTCCCTCCCGGCCGAAATTCCTCGCCCAGGCGTACGGTTTGCGGTTCAGGCCAGCGCGCGCGGCAAACTCGAACTCCGCTTCGGTTGGAAGACGTTTGCCAGCCCATTTGCAGTAGGCGAGGGCATCATCGTAGGCGATCTGCACAACCGGATGTTTTTCTTTCCCTTCTAGATCGCTGGCCGGACCGGACGGATGACGCCAATCAGCGCCTTTCACGTAGTCCCACCAGCGAATGAAGTTATCCAGCGGCACAGGCTCGGTCGGCGGAGCGAAGACGACTGACCCGGCGACGAGATTCTCGGGTGGTGCGCCGGGAAAATCTTCCGCTCGCGGTGTGCGCTCCGCGATTGTCACGTAGCCGGTTGCTTTTACGAACTTTTCGAATTGCTCGTTGGTCAATTCTGTTTTGTCCATCCAGAATCCGTCCACGTAGACGCGATGCCAGGGCCGGGCATCGCTAAACTCCGGCTCGTCCGATCCCATCCAAAACTCGCCGCCTGGAATCCACACCATGCCGTCGGGCCAGGGCTTAGCCGGCGAGCCCGCGGTAGAACCAGTCGGCGGCTTCACGGCACTGGGAGTCTCGGCTATGGCGAGGGTCCCGATCAACGCGACTACCAGAAACGCCATGATGCTCAGCGCATTCTTCATCGACCAGAAGATAACAGAGAAGAACTGACCTTGAAACCTTGGGCAGCCGGCGACGGTTTCAATTCTCCTGATTAAACTCGAATTCCTCGTCCGGAAGAGCTGCCGGCGCCGCAATCCGTTTCATCATGGCCTGCATTTCCATCTCAAGGAGCGGCGACTTGGCCATCGTGGCGGCAAGCTCGTTCACTCGTTTTTGCAATGCAGCTACCTTGTCTGGATTAGCTGCGGCGACGTTATCCTTTTCGGACGGATCTTGAGCAATGTTATAAAGTTCCGTGACGGAGGGTAGAGGCGCGCGCCAGATAAGCTTCCAATCGTCCTGGCGAAGTCCCGCGCGCAACGCCTCGATGTTGTAGACGAGTTCGGTGCGCGGTGACGCAGCTCCCTGGCTAATCGTCGACCAGACATCCATGCCGTCGAGCGGTTTGCATTTGGCCGTCGATGCTCCCGCCAGTTTGGCGAGCGTCGGATAAGTATCGACCACGTGAATCATGCCGTCGACAATGGTTCCCCATTTGATGTGGTCGGGCCAATTGGCGAGTGCTACGACACGTGTGCCGCCTTCGTAGAGCGAACCTTTGCCTTCCCGATACGGGCTGTTGTCACAAGGGATCTTCGTTTTCGACAGGTCGAACCCTGTGCCCGCAAACTTTGCGTTGCGCGTGCCGCCATTGTCGCTCTGGAAAAATATGATTGTGTTGTCTCGCATGCCTTTCTTCTGCAGCGCCTCGACCACGCGCCCGATCTGGTCGTCCATTGCGGTGATGCTGGCGGCGTAGGCGCGCCGGCTCGGATCGGCGATCTGCTTGTATTCGTCCAGATACTCCTGTGTCGCCTGATAAGGCGTGTGAGGCGCGTTGAAGGCGAGATATAAATAAAGAGGCTTCGCAGTATCGTGTGCACTAATGAGTTTCACGGCATCGTTGCCCAGTAACGTTGTGCTGTAACCCTCCTCGATCAGCTTCTTGTTGTCGCGATACCAGTCTACCGTGTCGTGTTCCTTGTGGGTGAAGTAATCGATCTCACCAATCATCGGACCGTATTGGTAATCGAACCCGCGTTGGCGCGGCCAAAACTTCTGGTCGCCATGGCCGATATGCCATTTCCCAATAATCGCGGTCTTGTATCCGGCTTCCTTGAGCGCTTGGGGCAGCAGCCACTCGTCTGCCGGGAGGCCGTAACTGTAGCCAGCCGGAATGACTAGCGTTTGCAATCCGTAGCGGAACGGGTAACGACCGGTCATCAATGCGGCGCGGGTAGGCGTGCACATCGGCTGGGCATAGAATTGTTCGAGCCGTGCGCCGCTCGCGGCCAGAATGTCAAGGTTCGGCGTCTGTATGTCGGACCCATGATATCCGACGTCTTTCCAGCCCAGATCGTCCGCGACGATATAAACGATGTTCGGTTTGTCCGCGGCATTGACGTCGGAGCTGATGAACGACGCCGTGACGCCAAGGAGAGCGGTTGCGAGCAGAGTTTGTGTCCAATTAGTTTTCATTGATGTCTTGTTCGATTCGATAAGGAAGTTGCCGCTTTCGCTTACGAGAGGGGTGCGAGCAATATAATAGCCGTGTGATTCTTGCTATTGTCTTTTTGACCTGCAGTTGGGCTACACGCAGCAGCTGGGGCTATTCGCGAAGCACCAATGCATTCGGCGGCACATCCAGCCATGCCGCCGCCTCATTCGGGTCGGTAAAGAGGCGAACACCGAGCGGAGAATAGTCGGTCATTAGCTTATGCAGCTTCGCGTAATGAGCTGTGGATGGGCTCGTGACATAGAAGGCAGATTTAATCGATGGATTTGAACCGTAGGAAAGGCGGCGGTTGAGACCGACGTCAAAGACGTATTTGAAATTAAGATCTACCGCGTCGAGTGCCGACAAATCAGAAAATCGATTGAACGGTTTCGTGGACTTCTTTTCTGCCGTTTCAATAAAGAGGACAATCTCGTTCACGATTTTCTCATCCAGGATGCCACGTGGCTTCCACAGAATGAGGGAGTGATCTTTACGGAATAGAACATGAGCCGGAACTTTCATGTGTCAGTCAATGCCGCCGTTTCGAACCTACAGGCCCTTCGGAGTCGGATTGTATCGGACTTTGGTCGTAGGCTTTCCCATATCAGCAGTATCAGATTTGAGTGACAATAGCCTAAACGGGTGATTTTCGAACAGCGCCCAACGGGCTTCCTAGCGCGTCGGAAGGCTGGATCGTCGCAATCCTCGGAGAAACGATGCGCCGTGTGGCTCACAACAGCTACTGCGACTAACAATTGAGGGCTCGAGGTCGAATTGTTTCAATTTCTTCGCTGCTGTGCCGTAAGGACCCAGCTGATAGACGGCCGCGCCAGCGGGGGAGAAGGTGAAGGGGTCAAAGGGTTCATTCAGCATCTTGTCGAGGTAATCTTTCGTCGCGACGCCGGTGCTGACGTGCGGATTGAAGTGTTCGCCGCTCATCTTCGGCACGAACGTGGAGATATATTTGATGAACGCCGCGTCAGTGGCGGGATCTTCGTGCGGGGTGGTGAAGGCGCTCGCGGTGGCTGTTTCCTGCATAAAGGGCTTCGCTGCAGCAATGATATCCGCCTGTAGCTTGACGATCTCCGGCGAAGGCTTCGTGCAGATACCGGCGACGCCCTTCGTAGCGTCTGCCGGGGCATAGTAATATTTAAAAGCCTCCAGTTTCATCGCCTTTAAATCGGACGTGGCGAACACCTTTTCTTCGGCAGCATAAAGCTTGTCCAAATCGCCAGTGCGGACGAAGCACTGCAGCATCGTGATGTGCGGAGTATGCGTCGCATCCAAGGCGAAACCTTTCGGGTAGACCTTAAGCAGTCACGTTTACACCGTGTTCTGGAAGCATTTTTACCAGTTCCGGTTTTTACCAATGAAAGCCCGGCAAAAACGCGTTCTTATAGGTAGAATCTTCCTCGGAAGAACAGTAAACCACGCGATCCCATGTTTGCCTTAAATGAAATGAGCAGTATCAGATTTGAGTGACACGGCCTAACGACAGCCTAACGAGATTCGGCCCGGCGACTCGCACTCGCGGCACACAATATCGCCAATAATCACCCTGTTCTCGTGCAAGAAAGTCTTCGACTTTGCCTGGGCACTACTCCTTTCCCCAAGCTACAGGCTTACTTCGAACGGGTCATGTTCTTCACCAGCACCACCTGGCTAAGGTGAGTTCCCAACGCGATACTCGGCTGGAAGCCCGCGAAGGTGATGGCTGTGGCAGAGTCGTTTATGCCACCACCGAAGACTGTGGCCGTTCCCAGCGTCCCGTCACCGTTCCCAAGCAACACTGCCATGGTCTGGCCAAAGCCATCGGGAGCGGCAACGTCAAGCGCTCCGTCTCCGTTGAAGTCCGCCAGCACCAGCTTGGGAACGAAGGTAAACGTGGCGCCGTTCCCCTCGGAGAAGACCCCCGAAGACGTGAAGTGTCCGTTGCCATCATTCAGCACGATCTCGGTCAAGCCGTCTTCTTCAACCGCGAAGTCCGGAATCCCATCGTTGTTGAAGTCACCCACTTCGAAGTCAAAGAAGATCGTGGTGAAGGCACTGCGTATGAGCGCGGGGATGGCCGCCTGGAAAGTCCCATCACCATTGCCGAACTGCACCGATACACGGTTGTCGTTTAGCTCCGAAATATAAGCGATGTCTTGCTTGCCATCATTGTTGAAATCACCGCTCAAAATATTCGTGAAGACCGTAAATTGAGGGAAGCTCACTACGGTTTGCGCCGGAGCGAATCCATTGTTCCCGTTGCCGAGCAGTAACGTGACCCCCGCAACACCGGCGCTGGTTCCGAAATCTGCGACCACGACATCGGGATTGCCGTCACCGTTGAAATCACCGCTGGCGATCCCAACCGGGAAATCACCCGCCGCAAAATTCCCTGGCGCCTGGAACGATCCGTCTCCGTTGCCAAGGAGCAGAGAAACCCCGCCATGATCCGTCGCGAGGGTCCCGAAATTCGTAACCACAAGATCCAGATGTCCATCGTGATTAAAGTCGGTTGCAGTCAGGCCTTCCGGTTGAGTGCCTGTCGGGAACGCCTTTGCCGGCCCGAACCCGCCCTTGTTCGTACCAAGCAAAATCTCCACCGCTTGACCGATCTTGTTTGATCCGGTATCGACCAATGCCAAATCCGGCAACCCGTCTCCATTGAAGTCAGCAGAGATGATCTGGTTGGGAAAGTCTGTCGCGATCGGAAGGCCAGCCCCAATATCCAGAAACTTGCCATTTCTTTTTCCCAAGACAACGGAAACGGTGTTGGAGTCGAAATTGGCCGTGATGTAGTCGGTCTTGCCATCATGATTGAAGTCACCCGCGGCAAGCGCCGTGGGGGTGCGTCCGGAGGGCACACTGGTTGCCGCGCCGAAGTTGCCGGTGCCATCGCCAAAGAGAAGGGCGACATTGCTTAAGCTGCCGTTGGTCACCAGCAAGTCATCCTTGCCATCGGCATTGAAGTCGGCCAAACGCATGGCATCCGCGCTCGTGCCAGCATGGAAAATGCGCGCGGTTTGGAAGGTGCCGTCGCCGTTTCCAAACAGTTCGGAAACGTCGCCCTTCGCGAAAGTGCTTACGAGCACATCCAGCTTGTTGTCCTCATTTAGGTCCTTTACCAGAATCTGCTGCGGGGTCTTCTCGGTCGGAATGAATGTTGTAGAACTCACCCCGCCGTTACCATCCCCGAGCAGGATCGCCAGAGTATTCGCGTTGGGTCCCCTGTTTTGTCCCACGGCCATGCCGGAGTTAGCCACCGCCAAGTCGAGCTTGCCGTCACCGTTGAAATCGCCGGCAGCGATTCCATCTGGCCCCATGCCGACCGTGATATTTTTCGCGGCGCCAAACGTGCCGTCTCCACGTCCGAGGAAAATCGAGACCGTGTTGGAACCAAGGTTGGTTACGGCCAGATCGATTTTGCGGTCGCCGTTCAAGTCCGCGGCGACAATGCGTTGCGGGGCCACGCCTGCTTTCAACACCTGGGGAGTGCCCAAGTTCCCCGCGCCATCTCCCAGCAGGATGGAGACGCCGCTGGAACTGGTTTCTGCGACGTCATTCTTGCCATCGCCGTTAAAGTCTGCGACCGCCACGTCGACGGGAAATGCGCAGCCGCAATCGAACAGAGCGAACAGCTGGAAGGTGCCATCGCGATTGCCCAGCAGCACGCTCACGCCGCTGGTGTTGCCATCGTCAAGCACGAGGTCGAGAACGCCATCGCCGTTCAGGTCCGCCGTGACCATGCTGTGTGGGCCGTCTGCGGCGAGATAATCGCGATGATCGACGAATTTGGGCAGTGTCGACGAGCTGCTGGTGGTTAATGCGTCCGGGGTCGCGGCAACATCCTCGGCGAGCTTGTCGCTCGACTTTGCGACGCCGCCCGCACCTGCAAAAACCGAGGCAAGAAACAAGCCGCTGAACGCTGCACATAATACTGTGAATACACTTTTCATTTTCTTCATTTGATCCTCTTCCCGTCGTTAAGTTTCACTTGAGGGGCTTTTTTCCGGCGCGCGTTTTTCGAACCGGTCCTACCTGCTAAAGCGGAAATCGCGCTTAAAACCGGCCACCAAATCGCATTTTGGTCCTATCCGGTGCTGCACAAACCTTTCGAAAAGTGCTAGAATTTGCTCTACTGAGCAGGGCCTATGAGCATTCCGCCGCCTTCACAGCAGGAGGTCACCCGACTACTAGAGGATTGGAGCGGCGGAGACGAAGACGCGCTCGAAAAGCTGATCCCGCTAATTCAGCCCGAATTGCATCGGTTGGCGCATCATTACATGAGTCGAGAACGCCCTGGCCAAACATTGCAAACGACGGCGCTCTTAAACGAGGCCTACTTGCGGTTGGTTGATAATCCCAAGCGCGACTGGCAGAGTCGCACCCATTTTACCGCTGCGGCTGCACAACTGATGCGCCGTATCATGGTTGACCGCGCTCGTGAACGTCGTGCTCTGAAACGCGGTGGCGACGCGATCAAGGTAGGCCTCGAAGAAGCCGCGTTAGTCAGTGAACAGCGAGCCGAGGAATTGCTTGCCCTGGACGAAGCCTTGGAAAGGCTGGCCGCGCAGGATCCGCGTAAAAGTCAGATCGTTGAACTCCGTTACTTTGGCGGCTTGACGACAGAAGAGGCAGCTGCATTCCTGAAGATATCTCACCGAACGGTGAGGCGAGAATGGAGGATGGCCAAGGTCTGGCTTTACTGTGCGCTGAGCGGGGAAGAGCCAGATGAAACTTGAGCGCTGGCAACAGCTCAACGATCTCTTTCAGTCAACCATCGAACTGGCGCCTGAGGAACGGCCGGCCTTTCTCAAAGAAGCTTGTCAGGGCGACGAAGAATTGCGTCGCGCGGTCGAGCGTTTGGTCGTCGCTGATAGCCAGGCAGAGAATTTTATTGAATCGCCCGCCTACGAAGTTGCTCCGGAATTGCTGACTATCGACAGTGTAGGTTCATGCGTGGGAGAGTTAGTCGGGCATTACCGAGTCGAGTCGCTTATCGGCATCGGCGGAATGGGCGAGGTGTATTTGGCGCGCGACGAACAACTCGGGCGCAAAGTCGCGCTGAAGTTTCTACCAGAGCGTTTGACGATAGATAGAACGCAGCTGAGCCGTTTCCAAAACGAGGCGCGCGCTGCTTCGGCCCTGAATCATCCAAATATTCTAACGGTTCATGAGATCGGCGCTGATGGAAACCGGCAATTCATCGCGACGGAGTTCGTTGAAGGTGCGACACTGCGGGCGTCGCTCGCGGACGGGAGAATAGACTTACGTGCAGCGCTAGACATTGCCGTGCAAGTGGTCTCAGCGTTAGCGGCCGCACACGAGGCGGGTGTCGTGCATCGGGACATTAAGCCGGAGAACATCATGCTCCGGCCCGATGGATACGTGAAGGTGCTCGACTTTGGGCTTGCCAAACTAGCCGAAGAGGGGCTGGCATCCGAAGATCATGAGTTAGCGACGACGGCGCTGCTGCAAACGCGGCCTGGTTTAATAATAGGCACGGTGCGCTATATGTCTCCGGAGCAGGCCCGGGGCCAGAAAGTGGACGCGCGCTCCGATATCTGGAGCCTTGGTGTGGTTCTCTACGAAATGGTCGGAGGAAGCCCGCCTTTCCCAGGCGAGACGCCGAGCGACTGCATCGCATCCATCCTAACGAAGGAGCCACCGCCTTTACCTGACATTTTGCCCGATGTTCCGATGAAACTCGAAGCCATCCTGCAAAAGGCTTTGCGTAAAGATAGGTATGAGCGTTACCAGACGAGCAGGGAAATGCTCGCCAATCTTAGCACTCTCAAAAGCGAACTGGAACTGGCAGGCCCCGCGCGTCCCGGACTTATCGTCCGCCAAATCAAACGCCACAAGCGCGGCGTGTTACTCATCTTGGGGGCGTCAATCCTTGCGGGCGCGGCGTTCGCCTACTTTTCTTTCTTCGTCGTTCCGAGACCGCGAACAAATGAAAAATCCATCGCCGTGCTGCCGTTCGAGAACCTGAGCGAGGAAAAATCCAATGCCTATCTTGCGGATGGGATCCAAGACGAAATTCTGACCCGACTTTCAAAGATCGCGGATCTCAAAGTGATCTCGCGCACGTCAACTGAGCGTTACAAGCACACTTCTCAAAGTCCCTCCGAGATTGCGCACCAACTCGGTGTCGCCAACCTCTTGGAAGGTAGTATCCAGAAAACAAATGATCAGGTGCGCGTCAATGTGCAATTGATCAGAGCTGCGAATGATTCACACCTCTGGGCCGAGACTTTCGACCGCAGACTGACCGACACCTTTTCGGTCGAGAGTGAAGTGGCCAAAGCCATCGCCGATCAATTGCGGGCGAAACTTACCCGCCAGGAAGAACAAATCATCACCGCCAGACCAACAAGAAATACTGAGGCTTACGATGCCTACCTGCGTGGCCTGGCTTATCTCTCAAGAACGCAATTGACACCCGCTAACTGCCTCGGCGCACAGAAATATCTCAGAGAAGCGGTCCGGTTGGACCCGAAGTTCGCTCTTAGCTGGGCGCTCCTGTCATACGTGGACGCGACTGGCTACATCACCCAGAGTCTCCAACCAACACTCAACTTACGTGAAGAGGCACGGCAAGCAGCCGAGACCGCACTCACGTTTCAACCTGACCTTGGAGAGGCTGTATTGGCCAAGGGTCATTACCACTACGCCTGCCTAAAGGATTACGACACTGCGGCGCGTTACTTTGAGCAAGGACGTCAGCTCCTGCCCAATAGCAGTCAGATTCCTGAATTGCTAGCCTATGTTGCACGCCGACGGGGCCGGTGGCAGCAAAGCGAGTCCTACTTCAACGAAGCCGAGCGACTCGATCCGCGCAATGTTAACCTACTCACCGAGCACGCGATTTCCTATATCATGCTTCGCCGTTTTCCAGAAGCACTGCGAAAACTCGATCAGGTGCTCAATATTACACCGGACGACCTGGACACGCTTAGTCAGAAGGCAGCGATTGCTCAAGCGCAGGGTGACCTTCCGCGGGCGGCGGCACTCCTGGCTCCGTTGCATCCAAACGCCGACGACACGGGCGCCGTGGAGATACAAGTCTACCAGGCGATCCTGGAGCGGCGGTCAGCTCAAGTCATACCTCGGCTAAAGGAGTTGCTTACCCAGCCTGATCCGTCGTTGGGTTTTAACATTGGCGAGTTGCGCTTTTGGTTAGGCTGGGCGCAACAAGTTGCCAACGATCACGACGCCGCGAGAGAAAGCTGGCAGCAGGCCCGTAGCGAACTGGAACCGTTCCTCAAAGAACAGCCCGATAATTATCTTCTCATTGGAGATCTCGCGCTGACCAATATGGCCCTTGGTGACAAAGCCGCCGCGCTGGCTCTGTCGGAGCAGGCGATGACCGTCGTCCCGCTCGAGGAAGACGCGGTCAATGCCCCCCTCGCGATCGACGTTCTCGCGCGAGTGGCGGCCCAGCTGGGAGAGCCGGATCGCGCCATTGCTGCCTTGCAGACGTTGTTGTCGATACCGGCCGAGGCTGCACTGGCGCCACGTGTGCCGCTCACTCCTGCGCTACTCCGGCTCGATCCGATGTTCGATCCGCTTCGGAATGATCCGCGCTTCCAAAAACTTTGCGAAGACAAAGCGAAGTAGCGAGAAGCATTGCGCAGACAAAACAATTCGTTAGGCGATTTTCGTAATAAAGAAAACCTCGGAGCCTACAGGGCTCGAACCTCTCAATGCAGATCCGCGGCAAGCGGCTGCCAAAAGGCTGGACCGCGGAAATCGTTGCGGTTGCCGCTACTCGACAGGTCCGGT
>Ga0070672_100002612_pt1 | contig 11509 bp, 12 predicted proteins | sample KBSM13metaG_FD_66151 | JGI IMG/M metagenome (GOLD analysis project Ga0070672, IMG submission 66151) | Miscanthus rhizosphere microbial communities from Kellogg Biological Station, Michigan, USA - KBS M1-3 metaG | ecosystem: Host-associated > Plants > Roots > Rhizosphere > Soil ... | reverse complement strand
ATTAAGCCACATATTGATTCCGGCGCCCGAAGCGGCCGCCGGAGCGATAGACGGAGCGAACAGTTCAATTAGAACAGTAGTGGCCCCATCCAAGCTCACTGCCGGAGCGGCGACCACGAGGTCTGCCGAAGTTTCGGAGGTTTGTGCAACAGCCTTACTCACCGTGATCTGAGCGTAAGCTAGTTCACGGGTGGCACCGACCAATGGCACCCATGCGGAGCCATTCCAATAGTCAACACCGCCCGGAACCGTGTCCAGGCTGGTGACCTGATTCAGTACCGGTGATGTGATGGCGGCAGAGCGGGCGGCGGCACTGGCGAAGCGGGCCACCACCTGTTGCTGTAGATAGGGGTTGAAGTCTGAGGCTAGAACCTCTTCGCCTACGCTCCATGTCTTAAACGGCATGCCTCTCCTTTCAGGCCAGCACGTTGCCGTCAGTGAGGCGGTCAAACGCATGGGTTCCAATATGGAAGGTCTTCCGGCTCAGTGCCGGGAAGCCAACATCCCAGGTGACTTCCCAGGTTTGCCGGTCAATGGTGTGGCTGATGCCCATGGCCCGACCCTTAACGTCATAGGTGTCAGTCGTGCCCGGTGGCGTCCACTTCAGTTGAAAGACATCGGACACCCGTCGTACGCCGAGCACGGCGGGCCAACTGGTCTCATTGAGTGCCGGACGGAGTGTCACCGAACTGAGGTTGGGTCTGGGAAACGCCTTGAATGAGAGTGTGAAGGTGGCCCAGGTGGCGGCAATGGCGTCGGTCTGAACGCCCAGGTCTGTCCGGCCGTAGCCAAACATGCCGTACTTGAGCACCGAACTGTCGGAGGTGGCCCGCTGGGCTACACCACCGGTACGGGCGGCGGAAATGCTGTTGCGTACGTTGATGGCGTTGTTGCCGACATCGGCGTCAGTGACGATGTCGTATTGGGCTCCGGGGCACCCGACGCTGATTACGGGTGCGGTGTTGGCTGACCAGCCGTCACGGTTGATGAACCGGAACCGGCCATCACTGAGAAAGAAGACCAGGCCGATCTCATCGTCCGCCGCCCGGAGCAACAGTTCCCATGCGGATTGGGCCATGGTGGTGGCTTGCAGCGTGACGGCGGATGTATCGAGGCTGGTGGGCCCGGTGAAGTTGTAATAGCTGAGAATTCGGGTGATCCGCTGAGCGACGGTGTCACCAGCACCGACCGATGGCTGTTCGCCCCAGTCCCGATTGGCTAGGTCTTTGGTGGCGTCGCTGGCCACCAGCGTGGCCCGCCGTTCGCTGGGATGTGGGGTCCATGGCTCTGACCAGCTGTCGGCCGTGCCCGTGAACAGGTTGTAGGTGGTGACGTTGGGTGTCGTGGCCGTGTCGACCACTTCGGCCCAGACCTTCACCGGCACACCCGGGGTGAGGCGGCTTGAGCCGTTCAACGTCCACGAGCTGGACGGGTTGAGCGGGTCATAGGTCCGCTGTGGGTCACGCATCACCAGCGTGGCCGTAGAGGCTTCCATGCGGGCCACCGCTGCGTCGGTATGGCTGGCCTGGGCGCTGATGTCGATGGACAGCACATCGCACGTCAGGTCGACCCAGAGGCCCGCTGAGGGCGGCAGGGCGGGCGGGTTGGTGATGGGGCCCAGCACGTTGCCGGCATCGAGGCGGGCGGTTGGCCCGGGGCCCAGCTTGAACGCTGAGCCGGTGGCGATCGAGGCCATGGCGAAGAGCCGGACCCGTTGCCCCCACCACGGCGACATCGCTCCGCCCGGTGAGCCGGGCCACGGATCACCGGGGTTCCAGGTCACAGCGTTACCGGACCGTTGCGGGCGGAGTAGCGACGGATGGCGTTAACCACATCCCTCTGGACAGATGGGCTGTCTATCCCCAGACCCTTGTTGATAATTTGCACGTTGATCACGGGCGAGGATCCGCCGCCCAGGGCGGCACGGGTGGCGGCATTGGTGAGGATCACACCACCACGGGAAGGCATGAACAGTTCCGGGCCCCGCTCACCAACCAAATACGGATGCCCGGCAGCAACGGGCCCACCGTTGGCACGGCCGAACATGTCACCGAAGCTGTTGATGACGGTATTGCCCAGGTCACCGATCTTGCGAAGGATCCGTTCAAGCCCGCTCAGTTGCTCTTCCGCTTGCCGGGTATCCATGGTGACTTTCCCATTAGCGCCACCGGCAGCGGTGACCAATTTGTCGTTGACCGTATCCAACCCCTTGTTGGCCTGTTGGTCGTCCAAGTTCACCTGGGTATTGATGTTGTCGGGCGTCAGTCCCAGCCGGTCTAGATAGGCATTGGCCGCCTCTTCGGTGTAGCCGGTCTGGACCATGGTGTTGAACAGAGCCGTACGATTGGTATTCAAGCTGGCCGTAGCGCCATCAACCGATCCCGTCTCAGCGTACTTCGCATTGGCCAGATCAAGGGCGGCCTTCACGTTGTCCTGAATGGCCTTGTCATTGTCGATAATGGCCTTGCTTTGCGCCAGAGTGCTGGCCGTACTGGCATCGGTCTGGCCTTGTGCCAGCGCCCGGTTAGCGGTGAGCGTGGTCAGTAGGCTGATACTGTTACTGGCGAAGTTGGTTTCCGCTTGGGCTGCGGTGACATGGGTACCGACCAGAGCGTCAAGAGACAGTTTGTAGGCATCAGTCTTATCTTTGGCCGTGGCCGCTGCGTCATTGAACTTTGTCTGAGCCTCTGACATGTTCAACGTAGAGGTGGTGGCGAACTGGGTTTGCTCATACAGAGCCGTCACCCGGGCCACCGCTTCATCACTGGTCAGTTCGATCTTCTTAGACTCAGCAATCTTGAGCAACGTACCGGTCAAGGCTGTCGCTTGCGTGTCGATGTCCTGAAAGGCCTTGATGTTGTCAATCGAGGCGGTGGCGGTCAGGTTCATCTGACCGGCTACCAAGGCTTGAGTATGGGCATAGTCTTTCAGCCCATTAATGCTCTGATTGACTAGATCGATGCGGGCCCGCTCTTTCTCATTGAGCGTGTCGTACTCATCCTGTTGGTCATTCAGGCTGTCAGAGATGTCACCGAAGGGTATGAGCACATCGGCTACAGCACCGGCTACACCAGCCCAGGTGTTCCGCTGGCCATCAATGGACTTCTTCAGTGAGTCAATACGACCTTGCACCTGTTCATGCGACCGTGCGATGTCGTAATAGTTCGAGAGGTCCACCCGTTTGGTTACGGACTCAAAGAACTTATCCGCACTCTCGGATGAGGTGTCCATGATGGACATGAACGCATAGATAGCGCCACCGGCTACGGCCAGTGCGGCTATCAGTGGCAGCAGCGTCAGTTCAAGTGTCCCGGTGGCGGCGGCCAACACGCCTTCGGCGGCGGCGGTCTCTAGGAATATGCCGCCCAGTGCGGATACATAGCCGATAGCACTAGAGGCCCAGCCGATAAGGTTGCCGCCGACCAGCAACGCCTGAGCGGCGATTACGGGCCCGTAGGCGGCGGCCAGACCGGCCAGTGCGACAGAGCCCAGGTACTTCAGTAGCTCTGTATGGTCACTGATCCAACCGCCGGCAGCTTCCATGGCCGGTCCCATATTGTTACCAATGGCGTCGGCTGCAGCGTTCACGGCCGGAATCAAGAGGTTCCCCGCCGCCTCTTGAAGGTTGCCGAACTTCACCATCAGTTTATCCAACGGTGTGCCGGCGGCTTCCGCGGCACCCTTGAATTCCCGGCTCAGTTCGGCCAGCACAATCTTCTGGGCGCCCAACAGATCACCGGACTCCGTCATGAGCCGGATCTGTTCTTTCTGGTCAGCAGAGAAACTGACACCAGCCTTTGACAAGGCGGTGATGCCCTTGATCGGATCATTTAACGCCTTGCCCAACTGAACAGCGGCACCGGACATATCCGTTCCCAATGCCGTGGACATGTCCAGGGCCAGACCGGTGGCCTGGTCGAACACGTCATTGCCTTCGCCGACTTCGTTCTTCACATTGGCGAAGGTCAACAGTAGATTGGCACCCGATTGAATCGCTTCATCGTCGGCGCCAGTCTTGTCGCTGATGGCCTGGGCTAGATCCGCCACCTGATCAGCACTGGTCCATGAAGCGGCGCCGATGGTCTTGATCACCCGCTCAGTTTCACGGGCGATCTTATTTGACTCTTCGGCGGCTTTGAACGCACTCACACCCAGGGCCAGCAATCCGGCGGCGCCGGCAGCGGCACCCGCCACCAGAGCCTTGCCCATGATCGATGCTTTATCGCCCAGGTTCTTAACGTCAGAACTGGTGTCGTTCAGCGCCTTCTTCGCTTGAGAGGCTTCGGTGACAATCTCAATGATCAGCTTGGCTGTCACGCCGGTTTCCTCTCAGCCTTGCCAGAGTCCACTAGGAACTGTTCGGCTGTCTCTAGTGCTCTTGTGTCCCGTCGGAGCCAGGTGTGCCAGTCCGTACCGGTAAGGCATCCGACAACGACGGCTCTGGCGGCGACGCTGCCGGGCGGGTAGGGCCCGATCCATTCACCTGAGGATTGACCTCATCATAGGAATCCAGAACTCCCAGCCAATCGTCATAGGTCATTGTGCACGCACCCGTGCGCCGCAGAGCGGAGTAGATCAACGCACAAGACACGGCCACCTTGTTATTGGCAGAGGTGACGGCAATGGTGTCCACGGCCGTGATCAGATCTTGCACGGTGCTGGTCACGGTGATGGGCGGATCACCGTTCCAAGCGACCTTCCACTGTTGCCGGAGACTAGGCACCGTGCACTCCGTTCAGCACCTGTTGCACCGCCGCCTGATAGGTCAGGATCATGGCCGGCTCTTTGGCCTCTGCCGCCTGGGTGAGCCACGGGCGGGCCTCGATGCCCCGGGTGGGCCACCCCCAGTGGATCGGGTTGGCATAGGGCACGCTGTAGCCCACGGTGGCCACACCTTGCGCCGCCTGGGGCATCCCAGAGGCCCGGAGCCGGCCGGTCTTGACCGGCACCCGCCCCGACGCTGCCGTGAACACCAGCGTGGCCACGGCACGGTCTGCGGTGTTCATGCGTTCAAGCTCGAGAGCCGCCTGGGCCAGCCCGAAGGCCAACTGTTCATCGCCGTGGATCCTCGCTTCACTGGTCATAGGCCGGCTCCGGTTCCGGCTCCGGCTCCGGCTCCGGCTCTTCTTCGGCACCACCGTTGAGCGGAGTCGTGACGGGCCACGTGACGGTTGGATCCCCTTGCAGTGGCCAATCAAAGTCAGTGGTAATACGGGTGTTCACATCGCCACCCATCTCCACTGCCCGGATCTGAACCATGCCGGTGATGACGGTGGCATTCTCATTGGGTTGCCATGAGAACGGAACCGCCGTGAGATTGTTCTCCCAGGTGTACTGAATGAAACCGTCAACGGCATCGAAGTCCTGAATGGACGTGCCTTGCATGTTCCAGGTAGCCGTGGTGGACGGGCTGAGCTTGTCGCCACACAAGGTCTCAATCTCATCACCGTCGTCATTGAACGACGGAACGATGCGGACGTTGGTGGCTTGGCATGCAAATTCAGTGCCGCCGACCGGCGGAACACCCGTTCCGCCTAGGGTCAGCGTTCCGGTCTTCAGTTTGGACTCTGTTACTGCCATGAGTATGCCTCTTCCCAGGTCATCAGATAGGCGGGATAGGTGTGGCCGTTCACGACATAGGTAACAAGATTGGCCGTAGCCACATCGGCCACTGATGCTGTTGCATCGATCAAAATGTCCAGAGCTTCCCAGCTTGAGCGGTCAGCGGTCTGAGCGGCGGGCACGATGGCCACCAATTGCCAGCGGAGTGTGGCGCCGCACGGAAGGTCATAGGTCAGATTGGGCGGGATCACCAGAACGCACGGCGGAGAGGCCAGAGCGGGATCTACGGTCGCACGGATACCGGCGGCTTCCAGTTTCGCCACCAGTTCTTCACCACGGGCCAGAGTGCTCATCCGATCACCACCTCGACCCACGGGCTCAGCATTTGCAAGATGTCACGGTCGATCTTGCCGATGGTGGCAATGCCCAGGTCCGCCACACCGACAATCCCGTCCGGACTGTTGCGTCGGCTAAGCAACCGATTCGTCCAGAGCAGCGACGCATAGACCACTTCCGGCGGGCAGACCGCATCGGCTAACACTGGGCACCGGTTTACGATGGATGAGGTGACAGCCGATAGGGCCTGGTCAATGGCAACGTCATCCCGGGTGTCCGTAGCGGGAATACGGGCCCAGTCTTTGTACTCATCGACGTCCGGCCACCCAGGCCCTATCGGGAGTGTCACTTGGAATACCCGCCGTTCGTCGGCTCTTCGGTCGGCTCCGGGACGCCCTGGGTGCCAGCATTCACCGGAGCCACGACATCAACCAGCTTGATGAACGCACCGGGATCGAGTGTGAGCCACGCCATATAGCCGTAGAACGCAATCTGCGTTCCCAGCACGGACGGCTCGATCACTGACACCTGACCGCCGACCGTTTCATAGGTCTCAACGAACATGCTGTCACCCAGGATCATCGTCCCGGCTGGGAAGTTCTTATCGACCACCATGCGGATTCCGGCGATAGAGCCTGAGAAACTGGTCGGGCTCAGATCACCAAGAGCGTTGCTGGGGCTGATGGTCGGGAACAGCGGACGGCCGGTGCTGTCCACCATGGAACCCAACATGCCCCACATATCCGGTGAACACCAGATTGTGTCGGGCAGTGCGTTCGTGGAACTGAAGATGGTCCCGGCACCAGCGAAGATGGCGCCCAGGTAGTCACCACCCGACGATGAGCCGCCCACCTCTTGCGTGGCCGTCACAGAGCCGACGAAATAAGTACAGAATGCGGCATCAGTGGCCTGGGCGTAGCTGCCGGCAAGATCCGCTACCAACAGGTTCATGATGGACGGATCCGTCCAGTCACGGTCCTGCCACGAGAGGTTGACCACGCCACCATACGTGGCCTTCGTAACCGTGATCGGATCGATCTGCATGACCTGGGACGGAAGCTCAGTCTTCTCACCGGACTGGGGCCCCACCAGCGTGTTCTGAGTGATGTGCGGACGGGTGAAGGTCTTCCCCGCTCCGGGCAGTGGACGGCGGGTGGTGGCCTCGATGGCCGGCCGACGCTGGGTCTGCTGGGTGAACACCGGCTCGAGAATCGGCGTCGGCAAGATCCCGGGATTGTCTTCGGTGGTCTGGTGCGCCACCGCCCGGAGATAGGTGTCCATCCGCTGACGGGCGGCGGGATCCTTGCCCCGCATGCAGAAATCGGACAGATACTCACCCGGAGTGTTATAGACAATCTCCGGTGGTTTCGCCCGTTCGATCCGATGGGGCTGATCAGCGGGATGATCAGCGGCTTGACCGATGTCAGCGACGAGACCGGCATAGGTGGCGGACCGCTTGGCCAGCCCGACTTCCACCTCAATGTCCTCGTCAAGCTGTTCGATCCGGGACCGACGGGATTCGCACGTGTGCTGTTCGCTATCGGTCAGATCACGGTCCTCATCGGCGGCTCTGGTGGTGATGTTCTCTACGTCAGCGGCGGCGGAATCACGCTGCCGGCGGAGCCAGTCGAGTCGCTTGGAACCGGAAAGAGTCTCAGGCATTGCAGTCTCCATTCAAGAGGTTCGAGTCTCTTGCATGGAGTCCCATCGTCACGATGGGGGAACATGCCTGGGATGTGATGACCACCGGTCCGGGCCATGAAGCCGTGTCGATGCCGAAAAGCGAACAGCTACCGGACCGGTGGCCACCAGCGGGTGAGGTGTCCAGTAGCACCTAATCACGCCTTACTCGCTCTGTCCACTGTTGCCAGTAGGCCAGCCGTTCCGGCGGGCCCTTGCGTTCCGGGGCGGAGCGGACGGCTTCCACCTGGGCCCCGGCATAGGCGGGCGTCATGCACAAGGCCACGTGGTGCAAGGCCTTGATCCGTTCCCGCACGAGCACGTCACGGCCGTTGATGCGCCGCTGTTTCGATCCGGCGGGCGTGGCCAGAAAGGCCAGTGAGAGGCCCGGAGTCTGGCCGTCACGGATCTTGAATGCCGCCTCTCGCCCGCCTTCGGTGTCGTCCAGGCGAAGCTCAGCGGCCAGCCCAGCGGGCCCGTCGTGCCAGCGGTTGCCCCGGCCGACCCACCGGCCGTTATGTTCCAGCTGTACCCGTAGGTAGTTGGCTGGGCCTTGACCGCTCTTTGTGCACCGGTCAAAGCAACCGGGTGCGTACATCTCATAGTAGTTGCCGAAGCCGTCATTGACCTCGGCAATCTCGTTGTATGGGGCAAGCATGCCGACGACGGTCCGCCCATCACCGGTGAGCTTCAGTTCCGAGACCGTTGATCTGATGAGATACCCGTCAATCATCATTGGTGAATCTCTTCCGGCTGGGGTTGCATTGACTCAACGAACTGGACGGCACCCAGGTTGAAGAAGGCCCGGGCTTCATCGATGGTGAACAGCCCGGCTTGCAGTGTCTTCGTGGCCAGGTCGACACGGGCCTCGATGTCCGGACGCAGCACATTGGCTTGGAAGAACCGTGCCGTCGTGCCCCGGGGCAGACACTGCAACGTCAGTTGCTGTTCCAGTGGCACTAGATAGCTCATGACCGTGGTAGTGATGAACTGTTGAAACACGTCCGTGATGTTTCTGTAGGTCAGTGACGGTGCGTCCAAGCCCAGTAGGGCCCCAGGGATGCCGATGGCCATGGCCAGTTGCTGGGCGTTACGTTGCCGTGTTTCGTTCAATTGGGAACGCTCAGCGTCAGAGTCGAACACCTCTAGTTCCGTACCGCCCGGTAACACCGCCCAATCTCTGGTCTGGGCGACTGACTTCATCTTGGCCTTGAGTAGATCAGCCTGGTCCTGGGTCAGTTCCGGATTCGGATGTTTGAGTGCTCCGGGCGGGACGGCGCCGCCCTCGAAATACATTGCCGCCCAGCGTTCAGCGGCGACACTGGAAGCGATCAGTCGCTTATAGAGGCTGAGGATTCCACGGCCGACCAGTTCGCCAGTGAGGTTGTTCATGGTGACGTGGAAGATCTGATCCGGTGCGTAGTTCGTCCCGTTGACGGTGTACCGGTACGTGCCGTTTGTGTCGTCCACGTAGATCTGCCACTGACCGGCGGGTACACCAACCATCACATCCGGCCAGCCGGCAGCGTTCTTCGGGCCCAGGATGGCGACATAGTTGCCGTAGAGGACCATGTCCCGTAGGTACTCATTGACCCAGTCGCCGAAGGTCCGTGACGGTCCCGGGCTGGGATTCTGCAAGATGGGCGGGTCCGTCGGCAATGGCTGTTCGGAACCGTTCTGGCTCCGGTAGCCGTGCAAGGGCATCTGAAGTAGAAGGCTGGACGTGATGCCGATAAAGCCGCCGACAACGGGAAGGTCTAGGGCTTCCTCTTCGGTGACGTAATACCAGGGATAGGCGTCATAGCCGGGCCAGTTGCCAAACATGGCGTTCTGCCATTGCGCCACTGGTACTAGGCTCTGGCCGCTACCTACTCCGCCAGTGTGGCGCACGGGTGTCGTACGGGCCCGGGTGAGCCATTCAAGTAACGGCATCAGTCGTCACCTTCATTGATCCGGATCACGCCTTCTACGTACAGCGTGGCCAGCAGAATGCCGGCACTGATGGCGGCAACGAATGTCCAGCGTTCCAGTAGGAACCATGCGGAGAGTCCTAGAGCGATCAGGCATGCGATCTGTATGAGAGTGAGCGGGCCTCTGATGTGTTTCATCTAGTAGACAGTCCAGGTTGGCTTAATCTCTTTGTCAGGGATTTGATCGGCTGACCAGAGTGCGAGGATTGCGGCCAGTGCTGCGTCATTGTCCTGAAGGTCGCTGACACGGTGCACCGATGACAGCAACCCGTCCGGGCCTCTGCGGGTGGCGCCTAGGGCTTGGGAGACCTCACCTCCGCCCGGGTGACGGATGCGGCGCTGATCGACAGCTGCGTAGAAGGCCCGGCACGCTCGGGCCCAGCCGGCGGGCCTCACGGGTTGGAACGGGATCTTGGCTTGAGCCGCTAGACGGGCCACGGAGGCTTCGCACGGGCTCTTCGCCATGGTGACTAGGGCGGCGGGCTCCCAGCGGCTTAGAACGGCTCTGAGGCGGTCCTCAGCATGCGTTAGAGCCTGGGGTCCGGCGAACGCTCCAATGACCTCCAGGTGATGGAAGCCGTGAGCGTAGGCACCGGCAATGATGCTCACATGGCGAAGCTCCGGGCCAGCCTCAATTGCGATAACGAACGGAATTTCCGTAGGGAAACTTTCGTCAGAGACGCAAGCATCCCAGTCTTTGACACTCACCCATGACTGGACGTTGGCCACCTTCCGGCAGAGAACTTCGGTCTCGAACACTTCCGGAGGGTCAGTCAGGTACTCCGCTTCCATCACCCGTTCGTCCAGCGTCCATCCCAGAGCCGGATTGGCCATGGCCCAGGTTTCCGGCACTCCGGGATGGGCACCGATGGGTGCACTCCATTCGAAGTAGCCGATGGGCACGCCCCTTTCCAGAGCGATGGCGTCACGGGCCATGGTCTGTAGACGGTTGAGGACAACGCTATTCAGGTCACCTTCGGTGCTGATCGCCCACAGCTGGGAGTCCGGCCGGGCTCTGCGGGTCTTGTCGAGGGCGGCATACCCGTTCCAGTTTCTCAGTTCACGAATCTCATCCATGAGGACAAGATCCACGCCACTGAGGCCACGTCCGCCGCCGGAGGTGCTGGCCGCCACCTTGTACCGGGCCCCATTGAGCCAGAATTCTTCGGACCCTACAGAGCGTCTAACCCGCCCCAAATCGAGGCCCGCTTGCTCTGCGAAACCGTAGGCCTGGGCCCAAGATTCCAGGGCAAGTTGCCTGTTCTGGGCTGCACCGACAATCATGCGTTCGCCAAATAGGACCATGCCGCCCAGCACCCTAATTGCCGCTAATAGGGTCTTCCCGTTCTGGCGGGCAACGATGGTGAGGACCGTGCGGTATTTGAACCGGCCGTCCCGGCGGCAGCACCCTTCCCGGAGCACGAACTTCTGCCACGGCATTAGCTCTATCTCGAGGACTTGCTCCGCCCAGCGGATCAGGGCGTTGCCGTAGCGATAATCGTCTAACTCACTCGATTTAGGGCTAATCCGAGGATATTCACACCCTAACACCGACGACTTAGCCTCTAATGTGCCTCTGACCTGCCCGTTTGTGGGGTTACCCGGAGTAACTTGGGGGCCGGGCAACGGCACTCCCGACCCCAGCCCACTAAAAAAACCGCCATCTCTGCCGCTATCTGCCCACGCCCAGTGGTCATCCTTTTCGTCTAACCATTCCTCTATCTGTGCCGTACCTTTTCCTCTAACCACCGTGTCTTGCATGAACTGCCGGCTGTTCTCTGCCGGTCTTTCATAGACCCCAGTAGGCATGGGCATACTCCCAATTGGTAGCAGGCATGCGGGCCAGCATTGGTGGCTGATCCTCTCCCGACCCGCATGCCCACTAAGTTGAGCGGCTCAACGGTTCCCATCAGCGATGATGTCAACAGTCGTCACCGCTCTTGCTAGCTAGCGAAGGTCGT
>Ga0070672_100002598_pt1 | contig 11535 bp, 10 predicted proteins | sample KBSM13metaG_FD_66151 | JGI IMG/M metagenome (GOLD analysis project Ga0070672, IMG submission 66151) | Miscanthus rhizosphere microbial communities from Kellogg Biological Station, Michigan, USA - KBS M1-3 metaG | ecosystem: Host-associated > Plants > Roots > Rhizosphere > Soil ... | reverse complement strand
AAGTTTGGTGCCGACTGACGAGGAAAACACCCGACGAAAGCCCACCTCATGATTGTATGTCATGTATGATTGCTCGGATCAGACGATGAAGATCCACGAGTATCAGGCAAAGGGCATCCTCGCGAAGTACGGCGTCCCCGTGCCGCAGGGTGAAGTCATCTTCAACGCGGCCGACGCCAGCGGCGTCGCCCAGCGTCTCGGCGGCGGCGTGGTCGTCGTCAAGGCGCAGATCCACGCCGGCGGCCGCGGCAAGGGCGGCGGCGTCAAGGTGGTGAAGAACCCCGACGAGGCGCGCGCGGCGGCCGAGAAGATCCTCGGCATGAACCTCGTGACCTACCAGACCGGCCCCTCGGGGCAGACGGTGCGGCGCGTGCTCGTCGAGCAGGGGCTGAAGATCAAGCGCGAGCTCTATCTGGGCATCGTTCTCGATCGCAGCAGCGAGCGCCTCGTCGTGATGGTGAGCCCCGACGGCGGCGTCGAGATCGAGAAGGTCGCGGAGGAGACGCCCGAGCGCATCTTCAAGGAGTACGTGCATCCCGGGCTCGGGCTCGCCGGCTACCAGGCGCGCAAGCTCGCCTTCGCGCTCGGCCTCTCGGGGCCGCAGATCGGGCAGGCCTCGAAGATGATGATGGCGCTCTACCAGGCGTTCGTCGCCACCGACGCGTCGCTGCTCGAGATCAACCCGCTCATCGAGACCGAGGACGGCAGCCTGCTGGCGCTCGACGCGAAGATGAACTTCGACGACAACGCGCTGTTCCGGCACGCCGACTTCAAGGAGCTGCGCGACGTCGCCGAAGAGGATCCGCTCGAGGTCGAGGCGTCGAAGTTCTCGCTGAACTACATCAAGCTGGACGGGACGATCGGCTGCATGGTCAACGGCGCCGGCCTGGCCATGGCGACGATGGACATCATCAAGCTGGCCGGCGGCGAGCCGGCGAACTTCCTCGACGTCGGCGGCGGCGCCAACGCGGAGCAGATCAAGAACGCGTTCCGCATCCTGATGGCCGACAAGGCCGTGCGCGCCGTGCTGATCAACATCTTCGGCGGCATCCTGCGCTGCGACGTGCTCGCCGAAGGCGTGATCGCCGCGGTCAAGGACCTCGGCGTCCCCGTGCCGATCGTCATCCGCATGGAAGGCACCAACGTCGAGAAGGGCAAGCAGATGCTGAAGGAGAGCGGCCTCAACTTCCAGACGGCCGACGACATGAACGAGGCGGCGCAGAAAGTGGTTGCCGCGGCGAAACGTACTTCCGCCTAAAGGCGGAAGCCACGGGATTTCTGTAGCTTCCGCCTTCAGGCGGAAGAGTTCATGTGGCTTCCGCCTTTAGGCGGAAGATTGAGAGACGATGGCAGTACTCATAGATAAGAACACGCGACTTCTCGTCCAGGGCATCACCGGCAGGGAAGGCACCTTTCACGCCAAGCAGGCGGCCGCGTACGGCACGACCGTCGTCGGCGGCGTGACCCCCGGCAAGGGAGGGACGACGCACGAGGGATGGCCGGTGTTCAACACCGTCGCCGAGTGCGTGAAGTCGACCGGCGCGAACGCGTCGGTGATCTTCGTGCCGCCGGCCGGCGGCGCCGACGCGATCCTGGAGGCGGCCGACGCCGGCGTGCCGCTGGCGGTGTGCATCACCGAGGGCATCCCGGTGATGGACATGCTGAAGACCTTCGGCGTCATCCGCGGTGGCAAGACCCGGGTGATCGGCCCGAACTGTCCAGGTTTGATTACCGCCGGGCAGGCCAAGGCCGGTATCATTCCAGGGCATATCTGCAAGGAGGGCCGGGTCGGCATCGTCTCCAAGAGCGGGACGCTGACCTACGAGGCCATCCACCAGCTCACCCGGAACGGGCTGGGGCAGACCACGTGCATCGGCATCGGCGGCGACCCGCTGATCGGCACCAGCTTCATCGACGCCCTGTCGCTCTTCGCGAAGGACCCGCAGACCGAGGCGGTCGTGATGATCGGCGAGATCGGCGGCAACGCCGAGCAGGACGCCGCGGCGTGGGTGAAGGCGAACTTCAAGAAACCGGTCGTCGGCTTCATCGCCGGCCAGACCGCGCCGCCGGGGCGGCGCATGGGCCACGCCGGCGCGATCATCGCCGGCGGCAAGGGGACGGCCAGGGAAAAGATGGAGGCGCTCGACGCGGCCGGCGTCCGCGTCGTGAAGAGCCCGGCGGACATCGGCGCGGCGATCAAGGAACTTCTCAGGGCGTAGCGCATATGCAACGGATCATCAACGACTTCAGCATCCAGATCGCGACCGTCAACGGCTCGGGGAGCCAGACGGCCAACCTCGTCCTCCTCCGCTCCATCTTCCAGATGGGCATTCCGGTGTCGGGCAAGAACATGTTCCCGTCGAACATCGCGGGGCTGCCGACCTGGTACACCGTGCGCGCCAACAAGGCGGGCTACATCGCGCGCAAGAAGGAAGTGGACTTCCTCGTCGCGATGAACGCCGAGACAGCGAAAGAAGACGTGCTGTCGCTCGAGCCGGGGCGCGCGGTGCTCTACGACGAGCCGCTGAAGCTCAGCGAGCTGAGGAGCGACCTGACGTTCTACCCGGTGCCGTTCGACAAGATCGTCGCGACGGTGTGCACCGACGCCAAGCTGCGCCGCCTGGTCAAGAACATGATCTACGACGGCGTGCTGTCGCAGATCCTCGAGATCGACATGGGCGAGATGGAGAAGGCGCTGCGCAAGCAGTTCGGCAAGAAGGTGAAGGCCGCCGACCTGAACATGGGCGCGCTCAAGGCCGGCTCGGACTACGCCGCGCAGAACCTGAAGAAGACCGATCCGTTCGCGGTCGAGCGGATGGACAAGACCGGCGGCATGATCCTCATCGAGGGCAACACCGCCGCGGCGCTCGGCGCGATGTTCGCCGGCGTCACCGTCGTCGCGTGGTACCCGATCACGCCCTCCTCGTCGCTGCCCGAGGCGCTCATCGGCTACATGAAGAAGTACCGCGTCGACAAGGAGACGGGGAAGGCGACCTACGCCATCGTCCAGGCGGAAGACGAGATTGCCTCGATCGGGATGGTGCTGGGCGCGAGCTGGGCGGGGGCGCGCGCCATGACCTCCACGTCGGGCCCCGGGATCTCGCTGATGAGCGAGTTCGCCGGCCTCGCCTACTACGCCGAGATCCCCGGCGTCATCTTCGACATCCAGCGCGTCGGGCCGTCCACGGGCCTGCCCACGCGCACCGCGCAGGGGGACATCGCGACCACCGCGCTGCTCTCGCACGGCGACACCCGGCAGATCCTGCTGATCCCGGCGTCGGTCGAGGAGTGCTTCGAGATGGCGCAGGACGCGTTCGATCTCGCCGAGCGCTTCCAGCAGATCGTCTTCGTGATGAGCGATCTCGACCTCGGGATGAACACCTGGATGTCGGCGCCGTTCAAGTACCCCGAGAAGGCCTACGACCGCGGCAAGGTGCTCGACGCCGAGACCGTCAAGCGTCTCGGTGGGGAGTGGGGACGCTACAAGGACGTCGACGGCGACGGCATCCCCTGGCGGACGCTGCCGGCCACCGGCATGCCGTCCTATTTCACCCGCGGCTCCGGCCACAACGAGAAGGGGCAGTACAGCGAGCGGCCGGACGACTACCAGCGCAACATGGATCGCCTCGCCCACAAGCAGGACACGGCGAAGAAGTACGTGCCGGCGCCGGTCGTCGACGACGCCGAGACCGAGATCGGGATCGTCGGCTACGGCACCAGCCACTGGGCGATCGGCGAGTGCCGGGTGCAGCTCGAGCAGGAATTCGGCATCAAGACGGCCTACATGCGGCTGCGCGCGTATCCGTTCTCACAGGACGTCGAGGCGTTCATCGCGCGCTACCCGCGCATCTACGTCGTCGAGCAGAACCGCGACGCGCAGATGAAGATGCTGCTGCGCATCGACCTGCCGGCCGGCGCGACCAGCCACGTCCGCAGCGTGCTGCACTACAACGGGCTGCCGGTGGACGCGCGCTCGCTGACCGACGAGATCCTGATCCAGGAAGGGCGCAAGACCCGCGACACGGAACAGGTGGTAACCGCACGCCACGACGCGGCGGTGGTGACCGCCGCCCGGGAGGGTGAGTAATGGCCGACGTCAAGAAGAACCGCATCGGGCTCGAGATTTCGCCGTATCGCGGCGGCAAGACCACGCTGTGCGCCGGCTGCGGCCACAACGCCATCTCCGAGCGCATCATCGACGCCTTCTTCGAGATGGGCATCCATCCGAAGGACGTGCTCAAGCTGTCGGGGATCGGCTGCTCGAGCAAGACGCCGGCCTACTTCCTCAGCGAGGCGCACGGCTTCAACTCGGTGCACGGCCGCATGCCGTCGGTCGGCACCGGCGCGCTGCTCGCCAACCGCAAGATGCTGGCGATCGGCATCAGCGGCGACGGCGACACCGGGGCCATCGGCATCGGCCAGTTCGTCCACCTGATGCGGCGCAACCTGCCGATCATCTACATCATCGAGGACAACGGCTGCTACGGCCTGACCAAGGGGCAGTTCTCGCCGACCGCCGACGTCGGCTCGACGCAGAAGAACGGCCAGCCCAACGACCTGCCGCCGATCGACACCTGCATGATGGCGGTGCAGCTCGGCGCCTCGTTCGTCGCGCGCTCCTTCTCGGGCGACAAGAAGCAGCTGCTCTCGATCCTCAAGGCGGCGATCGCGCACCGCGGCACCGCGATGATCGACGTGCTGTCGCCGTGCGTCACCTTCAACGATCACGAGGGCTCGACCAAGAGCTACGCCTACGTCAAGGAGCACGACGAGCCCAGCGGCGAGGTCAGCTTCGTGCCGTTCTTCGAGGACATCACCGTCGACTACGACCCGGGGACCACCACCGCGGTCACGATGCACGACGGCTCGAAGCTGTATTTGAAGAAGGTCGCCGAAGACTACAACCCGACCGACAAGCTGTCCGCCATGCGCCTGATGCACGAGACGCACAGCCGCGGCGAGTTCGCCACCGGCGTCCTCTACATCGAGCCGGACAAGGACGACTTCCTGACGCAGCTCAATCTCGTGGACGAGCCGCTGGCGATGTTGCCCGTCGATCGGATCAAGCCCGGCCGCGAGGTACTCGACGCCGTGATGGAAGAACACAGATAGCCAGGCTGCCATGACCAAGATTGCTGCAAGCTTTTTGTTGTCGGTACTGTTGACACCGGGTGTGGCGGCGGCGCAGAAGCGCCCGCTGGCGGTCGACGACGTCTACAACGTGAAGGACGTCCGCGATCCGCAGCGATCGCCCGACGGCAAGTGGGTCGCCTACGTCGTGTCGCGCGCGATCAAGGACGGCGACAAGAACGACACCGACGTCTGGATGGCGAGCTGGGACGGCACGCAGGAGATCCAGGTGACCTCCTCGCCCGACGGCGAGTCGCAGCCGCGCTGGAGCCCGGACAACAAGTACCTGTCGTTCGTCTCCTCGCGCCAGGGCGCCAAGGGCGGGCAGCTGTGGCTGATGAACCGCGCCGGCGGGGAAGCGGTCAAGGTCAGCGACGTCAAGGGCGGGATCTCGTCCTATGCCTGGTCGCCCGATGCGAAGCGTCTGGTCTTCGTCGTCGAAGACCCGGATCCGCGCGATCCGAAGGACGATGACAAGGAGAACGCGGACAAGAAGAAGACGCCGCCTCCCATCGTCGTCGATCGCTATCACTTCAAGCAGGACGTCACCGGCTACCTGCGCGGCGCCCGCGATCACCTGTACCTGTTCGACGTCGCCACGAAGAAGGCCGAAGCGCTGACGACCGGCGCGCTCTACGAGGAGTCGGATCCCGCCTGGTCGCCCGACGGGACGCAGGTCGCCTTCGTCAGCAAGCGCGGCAATGGCGATCTCGACCGCAACGACAACACCGACGTGTGGGTGATCGACGCCAAGCCGGGCGCGCAGCCGCGCCAGGTCACGACGTCACCGATCTCCGACGACGGGCCGCTGTCGTGGAGCCCCGACGGCAGGCAGCTCGCCTATACCATCGGCGACGAGCTCAAGTTCTCCGCCTACACGCAGAACAAGCTGGCGGTCATTCCCGCCAGCGGCGGCCAGCCGCGGATTCTCGCCGACACGCTCGATCGTCCCATCCGCCAGCCGGTGTGGTCGAAAGACGGCGCGTCGATCGCCTTCGTCGTCGTCGACGATCGCTCGCAGTACCCCGCGCGGGTCCCGGTCGCAGGCGGTCGAGTCGAGCGCCTGGTCACGGCGAAGAGCGTCGTCAACAGCCTGTCATCCGGTCCCGGCGACGGCGATTTCGCCGTCCTTGCCGCGGCCGACACGGAAATGCCGGAAGTGGCGGCGCTGGAAGCCGGCAAGCTGCGGCGCCTCTCGCATCAGAACGACGAGTGGCTGTCGAAGGTCCTGCTGGGCACGACCGAGGAGTTCACCTCCATCAGCAAGGACGGCACCGAGGTGCACGGGCTCCTCGTCAAGCCGCCGACCTACCAGGCGGGACAGAAATATCCGACGGTGCTGCGCATCCACGGCGGCCCCAACGGGCAGGACGAGCACGCGTTCAGCTTCGAGCGCGAGTTGTTCGCCGCCAACGGCTACATCGTCGTCGCGGTGAACTACCGCGGCAGCAACGGCCGCGGCAGCGTCTACCAGAAGGCGATCTTCGCCGACTGGGGCGGCAAGGAAGTCGTGGACCTGCTCGGCGCGATGGACCACGTGCAGAAGATCGGCCTCGCCGATCCCGATCGCCTGGGGATCGGCGGCTGGAGCTACGGCGGCATCCTCACCGACTACACGGTGGCCACCGACCCGCGCTTCAAGGCGGCGACGAGCGGCGCCGGCAGCGCGCTGCAGCTCTCGATGTACGGCGTCGACCAGTACATCACGCAGTACGAGACCGAGATCGGTCCGCCCTGGAAGTCGCAGGATCTGTGGATCAAGATCTCGTATCCGTTCTTCCACGCCGATCGGATCAAGACGCCGACGCTGTTCCTGGTGGGCGAGAAGGACTTCAACGTCCCTTCCGTCGGCAGCGAGCAGATGTACCAGGCGCTGCGCAGCCTCGGGGTCGACACGCAGCTCGTCATCTACCCGGCGCAGTTCCACGGCATCACCACGCCGAGCTACAAGATCGATCGGTTCCAGCGCTACCTCGACTGGTATGCGAAGTACCTGAAGCCGGGATCGAAGACGACCACCGCGACCGCGTCGAAGCGCTGAGCGCTATCGCTGCCTGGCGATATCGCTCGCCGTCACCGCGGACGCCCCCTTGCCGAAGACCTTCCGAACGAAGGTCAGCGTGTCGGCGAGATCGGCGTCGTTCATGGCGGCCGCGAACGGCGGCATCTGGTTCGTGTACTTCGGCCGGCTCGCCGGCAGCACCTGCGCCGGCCCGTGCAGGGTGGCGCGAATCAGCGTCGCCGCATCGCCGCTGACGACGGCGCTCCCGATCAACGACGGCTGCATCCCCGCAACGCCGCTGCCGTCCGGCATGTGGCACGCCGCGCACATCTGCTGATACAGCTTCGCGCCGCGCGAGCCGTCGTCTGCCGCCGCCGCGGTCGCGGCCGGTGACGCGGCGCCGGCGCGCGCGGTGGACGTTTCTCCCGTGTAGATGACCCGCCAGATCCGTCCCTTCTCGGTGTCCGTGATGTAGAGCGAGCCGTCAGGGCCGACGGCAATTCCGCACGCGCGGAAGCGCGCGTCGCGCGTGCGCACGAACTCATCCCTGCCGGCGAACCCGTCGGCGAAGACTTCGTAGGCGCCGGTGGGCATGCCCTGCGCGTCGAACGGGACGAACGCCACCAGGTAGCCGGCCTGCGGCCGCGGCGCGCGGTTCCACGAGCCGTGAAACGCGACGAACGCGCCGCCGCGATACTTCTCGGGAAACTGCGTCCCGGTGTACATCGCCAGCTGCAGCGGCGCCCAGTGCGCGGGAAAGGCGACGACCGGCTTGTCGTACGGATCCGGATCGATCCGCTTGAAGTTGTCGCCGCCGAACTCCGGTGAGAGCATGTGCGCCTTCTTGATCGGATCCCAGTACGAGAACGGCCAGCCGAAATTCGAGCCTTCGCGGATGAGGTGCATGACTTCCGATACGCGCTCGGCGTTGTCGAGCGCGTCGTAGTGGACCGGATCGACGACGTCGAGATTGTCGCGGCCGTTCTGGACCATGAAGAAGCTCTTCGAGACGCCGTTCCAGGCGAGCGCGACGGCATGGCGATGGCCGGTGGAGAAGCGCGTGCCGTCCGCCTGCGTCTGCTTCAGCCGATTGGCGTCGAAGCGCCAGAAGCCGCCGTACTTTTTCTGGAACTCGGTGGGGTCCATGCCCTTCGCGCCGCGCTGGCGATCGGGCTCGCTGTAGACGTTGTAGGGGGAGCCGATCTCGACGAGCATGTGCCCCTGTTCGTCGAACGCGAAGGCCTTCGCGTCGTGGTCCCGTTCGGCCGGAAGGCCGGAGACGACGACTTCGGGATCGCCGACGGGAATCAGCTGGCCCGGCGTGTACTTGTGGCGGTAGACCGTGGTGCGGCTGGAGTGATACAGCCAGCCGTCGTGGAAGAGGATGTGGGTGCCGCCGTCGCCGGGGCCGAACTGCTTGATCTCGTCGGCGCGCCCGTCGCCGTTGGTGTCGCGCAGCGCGAAGATGCCGCCGAACTTTCCCTTGACGTAGAGATCGCCGTTGGCGGCGACGGCAATCCCGCGCAGGTTCTCGGAGTTGTTGCCGACCTTCCGATCGACGACCAGGTTGTCGGCGACGACGAGGGCGCGAAACCCCGGCGGCAGGGAAATCGCGCCGTCGTCCGGGTCGGGAACCGGCAGCGCCGGCGCCACGGCGGCCGCCGCGGCGATGGCACAGAGCGTAAGGAGGCAGGCGATCGATCTCGGCATGGCGCCGAGTCTAAGCCCGATCAGCCCTGCGTTTCATCCCCAGCAGGGCGATCAGCCCTGCGTTTCATCAGCATTGGCGCCGATCACGTCCTCCGCGATCTTGTCGCAGTCCTCCGGCAGCCCCTGATCGTCGAGGCCGGGGGCGTTGGCGTTGCCCTGCTGCGGAACGTCGGTCGGCCGATCCCCTTCGACCGCGCCTTCGTGCCGATCGGCTTCCTCGCGCTGCTGTCCCTTCATACACACTGCCTTTCTTCCACCTGAAGGTGGAAGCCACCATATAATTTGTCGGATATGTCTGAACGCACACTCGCCATCATCAAGCCCGACGCCGTCAAGGCCCGCCACTCGGGACGGATTATCCAGCGCATCGAGGATGCCGGATTCACTATTCGTGCCATGCGCCTCGTCAATTTGTCCCAGAAAGAGGCGGAAGGGTTTTACGCCGTGCATCGGGAGCGTCCATTCTTCGGCAGCCTGACGAAGTTCATGTCGTCGGGGCCAGCGGTTGTGCTGGCGCTGGAGGCGCCCGACGCCATCAAGAAGTGGCGCACGTTGATGGGCGCGACCGACCCGGCCAAGGCCGACGCCAGCACGCTGCGCAAGGACTTCGGCACCTCGATCGAGAACAACGCGACGCACGGCTCGGACGCGCCCGACACCGCGGCCTTCGAGCTCGGGTACTTCTTCCCGGGAATCGATCTCTCCCGGTAGGGGCGACGTGGCGGGGATCAAGTCCGACAAGTGGATCCGCAAGATGGCGCTCGAGCACGGCATGATCGAGCCGTTCGAGGATCGCCAGGTTCGCCAGGGCGTCGTGTCCTACGGGCTCTCGTCCTACGGCTACGACATCCGCGTGGCCGACGAGTTCAAGATCTTCACCAACATCAACAACACGGTGATCGACCCGAAGAACTTCGATCCCCGATCGTTCGTCGACGTCAAGGCCGACATCTGCATCGTCCCGCCCAACTCGTTCGCGCTGGCCCGCACGGTGGAGTACTTCCGCATCCCGCGCGACGTGCTCACCGTGTGTCTCGGCAAGTCCACCTACGCGCGCTGCGGCATCATCGTCAACGTGACGCCGTTCGAGCCGGAGTGGGAGGGGACGGTCACGCTCGAGATCTCCAACACGACGCCGCTGCCGGCGAAGATCTACGCCAACGAAGGGCTCGCGCAAGTGCTGTTCTTCCAGGGGGACGAGCCCTGCGAAGTGTCGTACGCCGACAAGAACGGGAAGTACCTCAAACAGCGCGGCGTGACGCTCCCGAAGATCTAGTGGTCAGGGCATAAAGCCCTGACCCACACAGTCCCTTTCTGCAAGCAGCGCTGTGGGTCAGCCCTTTATGGGCTGACCGGAGATCAGCGGCAATGCGATCTCCGCGCCCATCGGGATCGCGATGTCCACCGCGGCCCCCGTCGTCTCCGGGTTGATCTCCACCGTAAACGCGCCGCGCGCGCGGGCCTCCGCGACGAGGGCCGCGGCGGGGTAGACGACGCTCGATGTCCCGATCGAGAGGAACAGATCGCACGAGGTGGCGGCCTCTGCGGCCCGCGCGGCGGCCGGAGGAATCGCTTCCCCGAACCACACCACGCCGGGACGCGCCAGCGCGGCGCACGAGGGGCATCGCGGCGGCAGCGGATCGAGCGGGACGCGCAGATCCTCCCAGTCCTCCGCGCGGCAGCCGGCGCTGCACTGCAGCATCCAGATCGACCCGTGGTAGCGGACGACGTTGCGCGTGCCGGCGCGCTCGTGCAGGCCGTCGACATTCTGCGTGACCAAGGTGAAGCCCGGCGCCTGGCTCCAGTTGGCGATGACGCGGTGCGCGGCGTTGGGCTCGCACTTCGCGATCACGCTGCGGCGCCATTCGTACCACTCCCAGACGAGTGCCGGATCCTGCAGGAAGGCTTCTGGTGTGGCGAGCTGCGTGGCCTGGCGATTGCGCCACAGCCCTCCGGGCCCTCTGAACGTCGGTACTCCACTGGCGGCGGAGACTCCCGCGCCCGTGATCACCGTAATCCGCCGTATCGCGTTCAAGCGCCGGCGAATCTCATCCAGTTCCGCGGCGACGTTCATCGGCGCCTCCAACGCATCCGTCGATCGTATCGCGCGCGGGGTCCTCGGATTGCAGCAGGCGACCATGCAGCACGCGGCGGGCGCTGAAGTTGAACCTGCTCGCCGCAGGATGGACAACCGTTATCCCTTGGAGGAACCTTCTATGCCCACTCGCAACGTTTCCGTAGCGACCGTGCTGGTGCTGTTGGCGTTCTCGGTGTGTGCGTCTGCCGATCCCGTGACTGTGACGAGCGGTGCCGTGAATCTCGGTGGCTTCGGTCGCGGGCAATTCAACAGCATCACGCTGTCGTTGAACACGGATGACGGGCTGTTCGTCACAGGCATCCAGGGCGATGGCGTCTTCGAACGACTCCTGCCCCCCTGCACGTTCGTCCCCTGCGCGCCCGGCGCGACTACCAGCGCCACTCAGCAGTTCTCGTTCGTCAACGCCCTTGGATCGACAACCCTTGGATCGACCCCCCGCGCGGACACGCTCACGTCGGGCTTCTTCAGCTTCGACGCGGGACCGGTGACGATTCCCGAGAGCACCGCCGCGACCCTGCTGCTGGGATCGCCGTTCACGTTTTCCGGCCGGCTCGACATTGATGCGCTCGATCCGTCGCGCCATCCGCTCACGTCG
>Ga0070672_100002592_pt1 | contig 11549 bp, 9 predicted proteins | sample KBSM13metaG_FD_66151 | JGI IMG/M metagenome (GOLD analysis project Ga0070672, IMG submission 66151) | Miscanthus rhizosphere microbial communities from Kellogg Biological Station, Michigan, USA - KBS M1-3 metaG | ecosystem: Host-associated > Plants > Roots > Rhizosphere > Soil ... | reverse complement strand
TTTGCGCTCGAGAATTTCAACGCGGTGGGGCAGTTCCGCGCCAACGACCCCGATACGCTTACGCCAATCGATACGGCCGGCCAACTGCCGGATGGCACTGCGATCAAGGGACCTGATGATCTGCGCCGCGCGCTCGTCGATCGGCCCGATCATCAGTTCATGCAGGCCTTCACCGAGAATCTGATGACCTATGCGCTCGGTCGAAGCCTCGACTATCGCGACATGCCCACGGTTCGCCGCATCGTCCGGCAGTCGGCTGCGGACGACTACCGTTTCAAGTCGATTGTCCTTGGCGTTGTTTCAAGCGATGCGTTTCGCAAGAGGGACGCGGGCGGTCTTGACGACGCGCCAGTGAAGCCGAGATCCACCGACACCGGAGGAGTCCAGTGATGTTCCTGACCAAGAAGTATCTGTCACGGCGCACCGTGCTGAAGGGCGCTGGCGCCACGATAGCTCTCCCGTTGTTGGATGCCATGATCCCGGCAGGAACCGCGCTGGCGCAGACGGTCGCCGCCGCGAGCCCGCGTCTTGGGTTCGTCTACTTCCCGCATGGCGCATTGCAGGACGAGTGGCAGCCAACGAAGGTCGGCCAGGACTTCGAGTTTCCGTTCATCCTCAAGCCGCTCGAACCGATGCGCGAGCATGTGACCGTCGTCAGCGGTCTGCGCAACAAGGGCGGCGAGAGCTCGAGCCCGCACGGCATCATCGAGGAGACGTGGCTCAACTGCGTGAACCCGCGCCAGCGCAGCGCGAAGACAGGCATCGGCGTGACCGTGGACCAGATTGCGGCGCGCCATCTCGGGAAAGAGACGTCCCTGCCGTCGCTGGAACTCTGTGCCGAACCGGGCGGCATGATTTCGTTCCGAACGCCGGATCAACCGCTCCCGATGGAGAACAATCCGCGCAAAGTGTTCTTCGGTATGTTCGGGCAGGGCGATACACAGGAAGAACGGCAGGCGATCCTCAAGACCACGGACAGCCTGCTCGATTACGTGAGGGAATCGACGGCCGGTTTGAATCGCAAGCTCGACGTGGCTGACCGCGCCCGGGTGAGTGATTACCTGGATTCAGTGCGCGAGATCGAGCTCCGCGTGCAAAAGCTCGAGCAGAACGCTCATTCGCTGGACGAGCTGCCGGGCGCGCCGCTCGGTCCGCCGGAGGATTTCGGTGAGCTGCTCGGCGTGCAGTTCGAGATGCTGGCCCTGGCCTGGCAGACCAATCGGACCCGAGTGGCGACGATGAAGATGGTCGAGGAAGCGAGCATGCGCACGTACCCGAACCTCGACGTCCACGAGGCGTTCCATCCGACCTCGCACTGGGGTGGATTCCCCGACCGTGTCGCCAACCTGAGAAAGATTCAGAACTACCACACCGCAGTGTTCGCGAAGTTCGTGGCGCGTCTAGGGAACATGCGCGAAGGCGACGGATCGTTGCTCGACAACGCCATCATCCTGTTCGGCAGCAACATGGCCAACAGCGACGCCCACAACAACGATCCGCTTCCGCAGGCGTTGATCGGCCGTGGTGGCGGCATCAAGGGCAACCAGCACCTGCACTACAAGCAGGACACACCGCACTCGAACATCCTGGTCACGATGCTTCACCGCGCGGGCATTCCGACGAACGAGATCGAGAAGTTCGCCGACACCACCGGTGCGTTCTCCGAGGTGTGATTGTGCAGGGCAGCCGCAGTGTAGGGCGGGTCTTGCTTTGTAGACCCGCCAGTCTCCTCTTGGCCATCGTCGCGGTCGCGGCACTGTTAGCCTCAGCTTCGCCGGCGCTGGCTCAGGCGAAGAAAGGCGTCGTGTCCGGCTCCGGCCGGACCGCATCGAAAGAAGACGTTAACCGCCGAAACCCGGATGGCAGCACGCCGCTGCAGTGGGCGGTCTACAACGGCAACGTCGCCGAGGTGAGCCGTCTGCTGCGCGCCGGTGCCAACGTGTCGCTCGCGAACAACTACGGCGCGACGCCGATGAGCCTTGCCGCCGAAGTCGGCAACGCCGACATCCTGAAGGTACTGCTCGAGGCCGGCGCGAACGCGGACTCGCCCAATCAGGATGGACAGACCGCGCTGATGGCGGTTGCGAGAACGGGCAACGTGGAAGCCGCGAAACTGTTGCTCGATCACGGCGCTTCCGTCGATGCGATCGAGAAGTTTGGCGGACAGACCGCGCTGATGTGGGCATCGGCCCGGCGGCATCCAGAGATGATGCAGTTCTTGATCTCCAAGGGCGCCGACGTCAATGCGCGTTCCACCGATCGCAACTATCAGCGCCACGTGCAGGCGGAAGGGCGTCCCAAGAACCTGGACAGCGGCGGACTGACGCCGCTGCTCTATGCTGCGCGTGAGAACTGCTCGGCCTGCGTGGAGGTGCTCGTCAAGAACAAGGTCGACATCGATCTGCCCGATCCCGATGGCGTCTCGCCGCTGCTCGTGGCGGCCATGAACGCCAACTGGGACGTCGCCAGGCAATTGATCCTGGCCGGTGCAGATGTCAATCAGTGGGACCTCTTCGGCGAAGCGCCGCTTTATATGTCAGTCGATCTGCACAACCGGATCGACGGTGGACGCGCCTCGATCGATTCCCCGAACACGACGACGGGACTTGCGATCGTGAAGCTGCTGCTCGAGCGCGGCGCCGACCCGAACATGCAGTTGTTCTTCAAGCCGGCGAACGCGCGCGGCACGACGGCGACGCGAGGCGCCACGCCGCTGATTCGGGCCGCCAACAACAACGATCTCGAGGTCGTGAAGATCCTGCTCGAACATGGTGCCGACGCGACGCTCTACATGGCGGATCGCCAGACGCCGATCCATGCGGTGCTCTCTGGCCGCGCGACGGAACCGCAGGCGCTCGAGCTGATTCGCATCCTGCAGAAGGCTGGCACCGACATCAACGTGATTGCGCTGGTCAATCACCGCGAGGAGATTCGCGGAGGCACCGCACTGCACTACGCTGTCCGCAAGCGCTACAAAGAGGTGATCAAGCTGCTCGCGTCGTACAACATCGATATGAACGCGGTCGACCAGGACGGCCTCACGGCGCTCGACTACACGCAGTCGCGCGGCTTCATGCCGTTCATGGCTCTGCAGACTCCTTTGTTCAAGGACGAGGCAACGTTGCTCCGCGAGCTGGGTGCGACCAGGCTGATGGACAAGAGTCCCGTGTGGCCGGTGCTCGGTCCGCCGCAGGGTGTGTGGGCAGACATTCCCCCTCTGGGTGAACCGCAGGTTCATGAGCCGATCTACAAACCGTCAACCGACTGACCGCGTGCTCCAACACGGATTAACTCCCAACCTCCAACTCCCAACTCCCAAACCGAACCTTGAACCCTTGGGAATTGGGAATTGGGAATTCGGAGTCGGTGTCTCGCGAAGACGGTTCATCAGTATCAGCGCAGCAGCATTCGCTGGTGCGCTCGTAGAGGCGGGTCTTCCCGACCCGCTCGGGGCCTCGCAGCAGGGCACATCAAAGATCACGACCACCGATCTGAATGGCGTCACGCTATTCCAGGGCGCTGGATGCAACGTGCTCGCGATGCCCGGACAGGACGGCGCGCTCATGATCGATGGCGGTCTCGCGGCGAACGCCGATGCGCTGCTCGCCGCGGTCAAGAGCGCGACACGCAATACTCGCGTTCACACGCTGATCAACACGCATGGGCATCCCGAGCAGGTCGGCGCCAACGAAGCCGTCGGAAAGGATGGCGGCGTCATCCTCGCGCACGAGAAGACGCTGAAGTACCTGAGCAACACCGTCGATTCGGTGACGTTCAAAGGCCGCCGGCCGCCGCTGCCCAAGTCAGCACAACCGACACGCACCACTCGCGGCGACGGCTCGATCGAATTCGCGGGCCAGCAGATCGAGTACGGCTATCTGCCCGCCGCACACACCGACGGTGATCTCTTCATCAATTTCCCAAAGCTGAACCTGATCGCGGTCGGAGGAATCGTATCGGCAGAGGACTGGCCGCTGCTCGACTATCGCAACGGCGCGTGGCTGGGCGGCCGCGTCCGCGCCCTCGAACGGCTCGCCGGACTCGTGCAGCCGGATACCCGCGTCGTGCCCGCCACTGGCCGCGTCATGACGGGCAAAGAGATCGTCCGTCACCGCGAGATGTATCAGACGCTGTTCGCCACGATGATCGAGTACCTGAACATGGGCATGGGTCCCGAAGACATGGCGCGGCGAAACCCGCTCAGGGAATACCAGGCTGAATTCGGCGACCCTGTCCCCTTCACGTCCGGCGCGCTGCGGAGCATGCAGATCGCCTACGTTCCCGATTGAGGAGCAGCGCTGATTCCCGACACTCGCGTCGGCGATATGAAGTCACCGGCCAGATCGGACGCACGTGGCGAGCCGTCGCAGGGCTTCCTCAATCTTCGCCGTCGGAATCGAGCCGTAACCGATGACCAGCCCGGCGCGCGACGACGGGGGTGATGAAAAGTCCGCCAATGTGTTGATGGCAATTCCCAATCCCTCAGCGCGCCGGACCACCTTTTCCAGATCGACGGAGACACCCGCGACGACCTCAGCGGTCACGTGGAGGCCCGCGACCGAAGGAACCGCCCGGAACCGTTCGCCGAAGTCGGTCTGAATCGCCTCGACGATCGCCGCATGGCGCGTCGAGTATTCGCGCGCGACCTTGCGGATGTGTCGTGCCAGGAGTCCCTCGTCGATGAAACGCGCGAGTGCCGCTTGGGTAGGAAGCTCGCCATGCCAGTCGCTAAGATGCTTTGCCGCACGCAGCGCCGGTTGCAGTGAGGCCGGCGCGATGAGAAATCCCACGCGGAGCGTCGGTAGCATCACCTTCGAAAACGATCCCACGTAAACGACGCGGCCATTGCGGTCGAGACGTTGAAGGGGATCGAGCGGCCGACCCTCGAAGCGAAACTCGCTGTCGTAATCGTCTTCGATGATCACGGTGCCCTGGCGCTCGACCCAAGCGAGTAGAGCGGTGCGGCGCTGCAGCGACATCGGCGTTCCCAGCGGGAACTGATGCGACGGCGTGGTGTAGATCAGCCGCGCCGCTTTCGGGATGGCCCGGACGACCAGTCCTTGGTCGTCGACGGGAACTCCGACGACGCGTGCACCGAGGCTTCGAAAGAGGTGACGGGCCGGAGGGTAGCCAGGTTCTTCGACCGCGACGCAGGTCCCTGGTTCGATCATCACGCGTCCGATCAGATCAAATGCCTGTTGCGCCCCTTGCGTGACGATGACGTCGTCGCCGCGTGCCCGTACTGTACGCGACACGCCGACGTGCCGAGCAATCGCGTCGCGCAGTCCTGCGTGACCGCCGGGATCGCCGTAGGTACCCCAGGCAAGGCTCGCCGGTCGAAGCGCTCGCGCGACCAGTCGACGCCAGGTCGTGAACGGGAAGAGCCGCGCATCGGGGCTGCCGACGCGGAAATCGAATGCCGCTGTCGCCGGCCGTTGTGGCGTGACCGGGGCTCGCACCGACTTCCACCATCCGCGCGGATGTACGCCGGTTCCTGCCGGTGCCTGTCGAGTGTCGATGGAGCGAAGAGCCTCTGCGCCGACGAATGTGCCCGCCCCGACGCGACCTGACAGGACACCTTCCGCCGCCAGCCGTTCGTAGGCAACCGCGACCGTGTTCCGCGAAACCGCGAGCCGGCGAGCCAACTCGCGTGTCGGCGGCAACCGTTCGCCGGGACGAAGGCGGCCGTCGAGGATGGCATCCAGCAGTTGCCGATAGATCCGAGCCGACAGGTCGCCCCGCTGCTCGAGGCTGATGTGCATGTCCATGACGTGGTTTGGATTGGCCCAGTCAATAAAGTCCAAATTGGCTCTTGTGATGGGCCAATTGCAATCTTACAGTCAGAACGTCAATCGATAGCGGAGGTGCTCATGAAGGTACGGCTCAACGGCGAGTTGTGTTCAACAGGCAACAACAGGAGAACACCGATGGTGACAGTCATTTGGGACACCTGGCTCAAGGCTGGCTCCGAAGAAGAAGGGCTTCGCCTCACACGCCAAGTCTGGTCCGACATGAAGCGCTTCGACGGCTACGTTTCGCATCAGGTACTTGTCGATCAAGACGCACCAGAACACATCATCCAGTTGGGGACATGGCGAAGCCGCGCCGACGCCGATAGTGTGAGGGACAAATACAAGGGCTCAGAGACGATCCGACAGCTATTGCCACTGCTGGCACGGCCACGGGATCGATGGATCACCAGCGAGGATTAGCCGTGCGTCGCCGGACAGCGCCTGTCCCACGTCCGAACAGCGAATCGGCATGTTGGGTTCGATCTTGCCGTCATCTGCGCATTTGCGGTGGTACGCCCGTTGTATGTAGGCTTTCTACACAATATTCAGTAGGAAGCCTACACAATGAGCCGAAAGCCTGCCGCGCGCGTCGAGTTGCTTCGGGGCACTCTCGACCTGGTTATCCTCCGCACGCTGCTGTTCGGGCCCAGTCACGGCCATGCGGTGGCGAAGCATATTCAGCGCACTTCCGAAGATCTGCTGAAGGTGGAAACCGGCTCGCTCTATCCGGCGCTCTATCGCCTCGAGGAAAAAGGCTGGATTACGGCGTCGTGGGAGACGTCCGACAAAGGCAAGCGCGCCAGGTACTACCGGATCACGCCGCTCGGGCGGAAGCAACTCGCCAATGAGCGATCGAAGTGGGATGCGTTCGCGCGCGCGATGCGGTTGCTGATCGAGCCTGGGGAGGCGTCGGAATGAGCGCCTTGTTTCGCCGGCTCGCGTGGTGGCGGCGTCGCCGGGTGACGGAAGAGGAGCTTCGAGAAGAGCTCGAGTTCCATCTTGCGGAGGAAGCGGCCGAGCACCAGGATGACGGCAGATCCGCCGCCGCCGCCCGGCGCCTCGCCCGTCTCGATCTCGGGAACCCGCAGTTGATTCGCGAAGACGCCCGCACGCTCTGGACGTGGATCACCCTCGAGCAGCTCGGACAGGACGTGCGCTACGCGCTGCGGACGATGGTCCGATCCCGGCTGGTGGTAGGACTCGCGATCGTGTCGCTGGCGCTCGGGATCGGGGCCAATACCGCCATCTACAGCTTCATGGATGCGCTGCTGTTCCGATCGCTCCCGGTACCGCAGCCCGAGTCGCTCGTGCTCGTCACCTGGCACAGCAAGCCAGTCAACAGGGCTGCGCGCGGCGAATCCCAGTTCGTTATGCACGCGATCAACGGCAGCACGTATCGCGACTCGGGCGGAACGACGGCGAGCATCCTGCCGTTTCCCGCGTTCGAGCGGCTGCAGGCGGTCTCCGGCTCCGTGTTCTCCGGATTGTTCGCCTATAAGCCGGCGGGCAAGCTCAATCTCGTCGTGCGTGGCGACGCGGAGGTGGCGACCGGCGAGTACGTGACCGGCGAATTCTTCTCGGCGCTGCAGGTGGCTCTTTCCGCGGGTCGCGGCTTGCTGCCCGAGGACGACCGCACCGGCGCAACGCCGGTAGCGATCCTCAGCAGCGGCTACGCCGCGCGACGTTATGGCAGCGTGCCTGCGGCAATCGGGCAGGCGGCGCTAATCAACAACGTGCCGTTCACCATCATCGGAGTCGCACCGGAGCATTTCTCGGGGATCGATGCCGCCACCCTCCCCGATGTGTATCTGCCACTTCACAGCGCGGTGGTGCTCGCGGCCGAGACGCCGGAAAATTATCTCGACCAGAACTACTACTGGCTCGATGTGATGGGGCGGCTGCGGCCCGGCGTGCGTCTGGCCGACGCGCAGACGGTGCTGGCCACACCGTTCCAGGAATGGGTGCGGTCCACCGCCAAGACCAGCGCGGAGCTCGCGAACCTGCCGGTCCTGGAACTCAAGAGCGGCGCCGGCGGACTGGAGACATTGCGCCGCCAGTTCTCGAAGCCGGTCTACGTGCTGTTCGTGATGGTGGGATTGATCCTGGCGATCGCGTGCGCCAATACAGCGAACCTCCTGCTCGCACGATCGACCGCCCGCCGGCGAGAGATGGCCGTTCGCCTCGCCGTGGGCGCGGGACGGCTCCGCATCATCCGGCAACTGCTGACAGAGAGCGTCGTCCTCGCGCTCGTCAGCGGGGCGCTCGGAGTGTTCGTCGCGTTCCTCAGCATTCAGACGCTGTCGCAACTGCTGGCAAACGGTCAGGAAGCCAACGGACAGCAGGCCGTCCTGATCGACGCGCGTCTCGACTGGCGTGTCCTCAGTGTGACGCTGGCACTGTCGATTGCGAGCGGTTTGATCTTCGGGCTCGCGCCGGCGCTGCAGTCCACGAGACCATCGTTGATCCCTGGACTGAGAGACACAGGGCTTGTGCACACACATCGACGGCCGCGGCTTTGGGGCATGACAGCGATGCAGTCGCTGATCGTGTCGCAGCTGATCATGTCGCTCCTGTTGCTCGTGGCGGCCGGCCTGTTCGCGCGGACGCTCACGAATCTCCAGTCGGTCGAGCTCGGGTTCGATCCGGACCATCTGCTGTTGTTCGACGTCAATGCGGCACAGTCCGGGCGATCGATGTCCGAGACGGCGTCGTTTTACGCCGATCTCCGACGGCGCCTCAGTGAAGCGCCTGGCGTTCGCGATGCAACGCTCGCGCACGCGTCGCTGATCGCGGCAGGCCGCAGTCTCCCGTTTTCGGTCGATGGGGTCCGAGCGTCCGCCGCGCTCGTCCTGCAGGCCGGCCCGGCGTATCTGAAAACGATGGGAATTCGCGTGTTGCGTGGCCGCGACCTCGACGAACGAGACGCTCTCGGTGGAACCCCCACGGTGGTGATCAGCGACCTGTTTGCGCGCACGTACTTTCCGGACCTCGATCCGATCGGGCGTCGTGTGCAGCTCGGGGGACGCAGCCCTGGGGACTTCGAGATCGTTGGGATTGCCGCCGAGGCGCATTACGGCGGTCTGAGGCGCGACGTGCCGCCGGTCCTCTATCTTCCATACGGCCAAACGGCGTTTCCGCCGCTCGGCCAAGTGACGTTCGCGGTCCGCACCGACGCCGATCCGCTGCAGTATGCGTCCATCGTCCGCGCTATCGTGCGCCGCGCCGACTCGCGTGTGCCGGTGATGAGGATGCGGACGCAGACTGAGGAGATCGAGCAGGCGCTCAATCAGGAAATCATCTTCGCGCGTCTGTGCATGGCGTTCGCGCTGCTCGCGCTGGTCATGGCGTGCATCGGTCTTTACGGGACGATGGCGTATGGCGTCACGCGACGGACTCCGGAGATCGGGATTCGCATCGCACTGGGAGCGGGCCAGGGGACGGTGATGTGGATGGTGCTCCGCGAAGTCTGCGCATTGGCAGCGGTGGGACTGATGATCAGCCTGCCAATTGCACTGCTGGCGTCGCGACTGGTGCAGTCGTTCCTGTACCAGGTCGAGCCGAACGACCCGTACGTGATCGTATCGGCGGTTGGTGTGCTGGCACTTGCTGCGGGGTTGGCCGCGGGCGGACCAGCTCGGCGCGCGGCGCGAATCAGTCCAGGACTAGCGCTGCGGGCTGACTGAAATCGTTCCGCCGACTCTAGTCCTCCTGCACAACTCGTCAGTGGGCACGAAGACTGCGCGTGGCGCCCTATCTTGGCATCGGCTTCAGGGCTGGCGCCGCACCCGCTGGCAGCGGCGTCCTGCCGACGTTGAGCGCCATCGAGATGAGCGAGTAGAAGCCGTTGACGCCGACCAGGTCCATCACGCCCTGCTCGCCAAATCGTGTGAGCGCGCGGGCATACGTGCGATCGCTCACGCCGTGCAGGTCGTTCAGCTCACGGCCGAACTCGTAGATGATGTCCTGATCGTCGGTCATCTTCTCCGGACGCCGGTCCTCGGCCACTGCCTGGATGATCTCTTCCGGCAACCCGGCGGTCTTCGCGTCGGCAGCGTGGACGTACCACTCGTACTCCTGCGACCAACGGCGCGCCTGCAGGATGATGGCGAACTCACTCAGGGCCCGCGGCAGGGTGTTGCCAAACCGCAGGTAGGTGCCCATGCGCGCGGCGTCGATCATCAGTTGCGGACTGCGGCTGAGCGGGACGAACGGGCCGAACACCTCGGTCATTCGCTCCTTCTGGAACTCGACGGCCGCCTTCTTCTGCGCCTCCGTCTGCTTGTCGGGAGGAATCGGCGGCAGTCGATCCTGGGCGAATGATCGTGACGCCGTCCCGTGCAGGCAGGCGGCACAGACGGCGATGACACACGCGGTCTTGACCCTCGATTCCATGCTCATGTCTCCTTTTCGTCGATCAAGCCACGTAGTGTAACTACTCGGGGGCTCCGCCTGATATCCCCGCTCTCAGACCCTCGACTCGTGATCGGCCGGTGCCTTATAGTTCTCGCCACGTCCCTATTTTCGGAGGGAGGCCATGCCTAAGATCAGCGCCGCCACGCTTGCCGTATTGGGCGTCATCGGCTTCGTCTTCGTTGTCCAGGCTCAGACGCCGAAAGCGTCTCCCGCCGGCCGCGGAACGGAAGAGACGTATCGTCCGCCGCGAACGCCCTGGGGCGATCCGGATCTCGAAGGCAAATGGCCCAGCAGTCAGATGGCTGGCGTGCCGCTGCAGCGCCCCGAATCGTTCGGCACGCGCAGTGAACTGACCGACGCAGAGTTCGCGGCGCGTCAAACGCAGGCCGCCCGCCAGGCGGTTGACGACGTGGCCGACTTCGATTTCGACCACCCGAGCATACCGTTCGGCCAAATCGGCGGCGGACAGTCGCCGCCACAACATTGGCTCGAGCGCGGCGAGCCGCAGCGCCAAGCCTCGTTGATCGTCGATCCGCCGAACGGCCGCATGCCAGCGATGACGCCCGCCGCGCAGAAGCGCGAGGCGCAACGGCGCGCCGAGCGCGCGTCGCGCGGACCGTTGGAGTCGTATACGGACTTCTCGCTCTACGAGCGTTGCATCAGCCGCGGTCTGACCGGCTCTATGCTGCCTGGCGGCTACAACAACGGCAACCAGATCGTGCAATCACCGGGCTACGTGACGATTGTGAACGAGATGATCCACGAATCGCGCGTCGTGCCGCTCGACGGTCGATCGCACCTCGGCTCGACGATCAGAAACTACATGGGTGATTCGCGCGGCCGTTGGGACGGCGATACGCTGGTCGTCGAGACGACAAACTTCGCCGATCGCGCCGGTGCCGGAATGAACGACATCGTCCCGAGTGAAGCGCTCAAGATCACGGAGCGATTCAGCCGGACGAGCGCGACGACCATCAGTTATTCGATCGCTGTCGACGATCCGATGACGTGGACCGCGCCGTTCACCATCCGCTACCAGCTCACGCGCGACGATCGCTATGGCATGTTCGAATACGCGTGCCACGAGGGCAATTACGCTTTGCAGAACATCTTGAGCGGCGCGCGCGCCGGAGAGCGCTCGCCAGCGGAGACGCCCAGGCGATCGCAGCAGTAAGCACGTCGCCGATCGTTCTTGGCTGCGCGAGCTACGATCGGCCTATGCGTATCTTCCGATCAAGTGATTCGCCGGTCGGCCCCGTCGATCCGGCAACCTTCCTCGGCCGGGCGACGGTCCAGCGCCTGGCCCACGACGCGACCGGTGTCGCAGTTGGCGTGTACCGCGTG
>Ga0070672_100002590_pt1 | contig 11552 bp, 9 predicted proteins | sample KBSM13metaG_FD_66151 | JGI IMG/M metagenome (GOLD analysis project Ga0070672, IMG submission 66151) | Miscanthus rhizosphere microbial communities from Kellogg Biological Station, Michigan, USA - KBS M1-3 metaG | ecosystem: Host-associated > Plants > Roots > Rhizosphere > Soil ... | reverse complement strand
TGTCGCGCCCAGATCACCACGCTGTACTGGCAGGCGCTGGCGACCCTCGACCCGACGACGGGCGGCGTCGATCCGGACGAGCGGACCTTGCAGCCCGAATACCTGCCCTTCCTGGGCAAGACGCAGATCCCGGTGTCGGGCTTCTATTTCTTCGCGGGCCGCGCCGCGCACGCCGTCCAGGACAGCTTCACGCACACCTACCGGCGCATGACCGACCCCGAACCGGGCCACGCGATCACATCCGTGTTCAACTGGGAATCGCAGGTGCGGGGCGACCTGGTCGAGTCCGTCAACGGCCACGGGCACGAGACGATTCTCGACGACTGCGAGGACGACAACCCCAGCAACGCCGCTCGTCTGGGCTGGGCCACCGACGCGACCACCGTGTTGCTCTCGGCGCTGACGACGCCGGGCACCGCCGCCGAACGCCAGATGCGCCTGGACGCGTTCTTCACAGAATGGATGACCTATGAAGCAGGCTGCTCGATCGAGAACGAATACTGCAACAACCCCGTGCAAGCCTGGCTGCGGACGAGCGGGAAGTCGATGAACTACGACAGCGGCGGCTGCGCGCTGGCGGGCGGGACGCGGGCGGGCCTGGGCGCGCTGGCGGTCGCCGCCGCCGGTCTCGCGCTGTTGACGTTGCGGCGGCGGCGGCGGCGCAGGCGCCTCGCCGCGCTGCTCGCGTTCGCGATCGTCGGCCTGGGCACGACGGCCGCGCGAGCCGACGACGAGCACCGCGGCTGGCGCGCCGAGGCGCGCGCGTCCCTGTCGGTGCAGAACCCCGCCTACGCATTCGGCGGCGCGGGCGCGTACGCGTGGCGGCGTTTCGAGGTGGGCGGCTTCGCCGAGATCAATCCCTGGTACGACGCCAACCGCGAGATGATGAGCCTGGGCGCGACCAACTTCGGCGTGCTCGCGCACTACCTGCACGCGCTGCGCCCGGACGTACGCCTGCGCGTCGGCCTGGGCCTGGGCCTGTCGGTCCTGAACCAGGATCTGCCCGGCACCAGCGCGGGCAACGTCGGTATCTACGCCAACGTCCGCCTGCTCGGGCTGGTCTGGTACTTCGCGGACCGGACCGCGCTGACGATCGACGCGTTCGACCTGGCCCTGCCGACACCGCAGATGCGCGGCTGGCCGGTCATGTACGCGCAGCACCGGATCAGCGTCGGGCTGTCGTTCTAGCCGCAGCCGCGGCGGCGACAAAAAAAAAGGGCGCTGGGACCGAGGCCCCAGCGCCCGATTTAGCGAGACGCTCGCGCGCCGCTAGAAGTTGGTATCGACGTGAATGATGACCGAGGTGTGAACGCGGTTCAGGTATCCGCCCGTGTCCTGCATATCGGCCCCGAAGGCGGTGCCGCTGACGTTCGCGATGGTGAAGGTCGTGGTGCCGACGATGTTCACCGCCACGGGCGGGCTCACGATCCGGTTGTTGCCCGACGTGCGGTCGATATCCGTCGCAGCCCAATTCACGCTGATGACGCCGTCTGCCGGAAAGCCACCGCCGCTGGCGTTCTCGATGTCGCCGATTTCGATCTCGAGCGACGCCGACTTCGCGCTGTTGTGGAACGCGCCCTTGGGCAGCGTGCCGATGAGGGAGTTGAACCCGCCGGGTCCGAAGCTGAACACCGAGATGGTGTCGGGACCGGCGTCTTTCCCCTTCATGCGCGTCACGAGGACGGACGTGAACGTGCCCGCCCCATCGGACCAGCTCGCGGACGCGAACATGTTGTTCGTGTAGAGCTGCTGAACCTCAGCCGCGCGAGCGATCGAGATCGGCGCCAGGAGAGCGACAGCCAGAACGATTCCAGAAACCATCTTTCCCATCGTATTGAACCCCTTTTCTAAAAGTTGGTATCTACCTTACCATATCGGAGCGAATGTAAATCACTTAAGTGGCGACAATTACATGACTTACGGTTGCGCAACTAGCGCGCTGCGCCCACGGCTGGGCTAAGCCGGCGTAACCTCAGGCATAAGGGTTGGCCTCTAGGGGCCGCTCCGGATGCCGGGGATGCAGGGCGCGCGGACTACGGGGCAGGCGCGCGGGACCGGGCTAGGCGCGCACGACCGGATCGGCGTCCGGCGAGCGCTTCAGGGCCGGCGTCGGCGCCAGCGCGGGCCGCGCGGCCGTCGCCGGCGTGCGGAGGTAGCGCGCCAGGCTGCGCAGCGTTTCGATCACGCCGATCGCCGCGGCGAACATCGTGAGCACGCCCCCGAGCCGCACGCTGGCCAGCGCGCCGGCCAGCAATGCGATCTCGATCCCCAGGCTCGCGGCCCACGAGAAGTCGGTGATGCGGCGGTTGGCGGCGTAGTTGTCGAGCGCGCCGCGCGCCATGTCGGCCGACAGCAGGATGATCAGGGGCGTGGTCGGAAGCCGCGTGGTGCCGAGCGCGATCATCGCGACGATCGGCATCGCGAATCCGGCGATCAGCCGAACCGCGTGCAGGCTCCGAAATGGATCCGGCCGCAGCAGCTCGCGGAAGCCGACAACGATGTAATCGAGCGCGCTGTACCAGGTCATCGCGATGACGAAAGCCAGCACGGTGAAGCGCGTGACCTCGGGCCCGCCGAACAGCGCAGCCCCGAGAAAACCAACCAGCACCGTCGCGGCGAATTCGATCGGCCGGAAGCGGCGTCGCGGCGTGAAACGCAGGATGATCATCGTCAGCACGGCCGCCGCGAGCGGCACGCCGAACAGCGTGAGCAGGTAGCCGCGCGCCGCCACGATCGGCGAGAGCACGACGAAACCGATGCCCAGCATCTGCACCCAGGTCTTGGCCTTCGCGGCGTTCGTGCTGGGCAGGCGGCGCCCGCGCAGCTCGAGGCTGGATCGCAGCACCGTGACACCCAGCTCGCGTGACAGGATCGCCGCCGCGACCCACCAGGGAATGATGCCCATGTCCGCGCAGATCCCGTAAGAGACGACGATGAAGACCTTGTCGGCGACGGGATCCAGCAGCGATCCCAGCACGGTCACGCCGTACTTTCGCGCCAGGTAACCATCGACCGTGTCGGTGAGGCCGATCAACGTGCCGAGGATGACGGCGATGATGCGCATCTGCTCGTCGCCGTACGCCAGCGCGCCGACGAAGGGCAGGCCGATCAACCGGGCGACGGTGACCTGGTTTGCCGTGATCCGCATCCGCCGCGAAAGTTAGCGGCCCGATGGATCAGGGTCAACCGCCGACGGCCAGATTGGGCCAATAATAAGATGACGCGTGGGGAGTCAGACGTCGTCGAGCGACGAGGACTGGACGGATTCGCAGTTCCAGCGCACGCCCGAAATCTGCCAGCCGTCGTTGCCGCATTCGGTGCCATATCCGAAGGCCGACTCCGTGGTCCCCGCCGAGATCTCCAGGTCGGCTGATCTCGCGTCGGGTTTGCCGCCGCGGCCGCACCGGACCTCCCACGAAATCGCGCACTTGACCGGGCCGTGGCAGCAGTTGCGCAACTCCATGCGCAGCCCGCCGTCCTCGACGAGCTTTTGCTGCCGGTACTTCATGCACGCATTCACCGATTCCAGTTTCTGTACCGGTGCCCTGGCGGGCGCCTTCCTGGACTTCGAGCCTTGTGCCGCCGAGTGCCCGGACGCGAACGTCGCCGCGGCCAGCACGGCCAGCACCGCGAACAGCGGTCGCCGCATTGCTGCCTCCCTGGATCGAAGGACAACGACTCGACGGGGCGGGTTCCGCGAATTTCGCGACGACGTGCGGATCAGGATTCGGGCAACGGAATGAATTCCTGATCGTCGCCGGGCACCAGCGGGAACGGGCCGTCGGGCGCGCCGCGCCGTTCGCGCCAGTCGCGCTTCGCCTGCTCGATGCGCGCTTCCGAGCTGGAGACGAAGTTCCACCAGATGTGGCGCGGCTCGGGGAACGGATCACCCGCGAGCAAGACGAATCGGCTCGCGACCTCCGCGCGGAGGTGCGCGGGATGCCCGGGCCGGAACAGCACCATGTGCCAGCGCGCGGCGCGCTCGGCGCCGCAGATCACCTCGCCGTCGACGACGTAGGCGCCGCGCTCGCCGATACCGTCGGGCAGCTCCAGCGACGCGCCTGCCTGCAGGCTGACGTCGACGTACGCGAGCCGCGAGAACGTCTTCACCGGCGAGCGGCGGTCGAACGCCTCGCCCACCAGCACGCGAATGTCGACGCCCGGCTGGCGCAGCACGGGCAACGTCTCGGCGGGGTGATGGTGAAACGCGGGGGCGGTCTCCTCGTGCTCACGCGGCAGCCCGACCCACAGCTGGATGCCGTGCACGGTGTGGCCGCTGGCGCGCAGCGCCGGACCGGTACGCTCGGAATGCACGATGCCGCGGCCCGCGGTCATCCAGTTGATGTCGCCCGGGACGATCGTCTGGAGCGATCCCAGGCTGTCGCGGTGGACCATCTCGCCCGCGAACAGATACGTCACCGTGGCGAGGTTGATGTGCGGGTGCGGGCGCACGTCCATGCCCTGCCCTGGCGCCAGTCCCGTCGGTCCGAAGTGATCGAAGAACACGTACGGCCCGACGGTGCGGTGGCCCGACGCGGGCAGCAGCCGCCGCACCACGAACCCACCCAGATCGCGATCGCGCGGCGTCAGGATCGCTTCGACCTCCGGGTCGACCGGCTCGGGGACCGGGGTTTCCTGAGGATCCACCGTCGGGCGCCAGCTCATGGCCGGGCCAACATCGCCATCTTCCGTGCTTCAGTCAATCGACGCGTGGGAGCCGGCGAGTTGATTCGAACTATCCGGGCCACGCTCGTCCGGTTAATACTCTAAGTCCTTAGTTGGAGGTCTTCATGCTCGCTTGCCGTGCCCCCCGGCCCGCGTGTCCTCGCCTTGCCTCGTCGCTTCGCCTGCTCGCGCCCCCGCTGCTGCTGTCGTTCGCGCTCGGATGCGGGCCCACCGGATCCAGCGGCACGGGCGCCGCAGGTACGTCCGGCGGCGGAACCGCGGGCACGTCGGGCGGCGCCGGCACCACGGGCGGCGCGGGCACCAGCGGCGGCGCTGGCACCAGCGGCGCCGCGGGACGCGGCGGTACCACCGGCGCCGCAGGCACAACAGGCGCGGCGGGCAGCCAGGCTGGGACCACCGGGCGCGGCGGCACGACGGGCGCCGCGGGCAGCGCGGGCGGGACCGGCGGAAGCGCGACGGCCGGCACCAGCGGCAACGCCGGCACCACCGGCGCGGCGGGCAGCGCGGGTGGAACGACCGGCCGCGGCGGTACGACCGGCACGGGCGGCGGCACGGCCGGCACCGGCGCAGGCGGCACCACCGTCGCGACGACGTGTGGCGCCGGACCGCCCAGCGGGCCGTCGGGCGGCGCCAACTTCCCGTTCCCTCAGCACCGCGCTTCCAGCTATTGCATCTACCCGCCGACCTGCGCCGACAAGGACATGATGGACGGCTGGACGGCGTACAAGAGCGCGCTGATCGTCGCCGACGGCAGCGACGGATCGATGCGCGTTCAGCGACCGACGGACGGCAACGACACCGTCTCGGAAGGGATCTCGTACGGCATGCTGTTCGCCGTCTACATGAACGACAAGACGACGTTCGATGCGCTGTGGAAGTACGAGCAGAAGCACCTCGACATGCGCGGCCTCATGAACTGGCACATCGCCTCCAACGGCTCGACCGCGGGCGCAAACTCCGCGACCGACGCCGACGAGGACATGGCGTTCGCGCTGGTGATGGCCGACAAGCAGTGGGGCGGCTACGCGACGACGGCGATGAACATGCTGACGACCGTCGCGATGTATGACTTCGCCACCGACGGAACGATCCAGGGCGGCGACACGTACCCGAATTCGGTCAACCCGTCTTACATCGCGCCCGCCTTCTACCGCGTGTTCGCCGCCTACACGGGCAACACGCGCTGGACGACGATCCTCGACAGGTCGTACACGCTGCTGGCGTCGGCGCAGAACATGACCAACGGGCTGGTGCCGGATTGGTCGGTCGGAAACCGCACCAACACGACCTACAGCTACGACGCCACCCGCACCCCGTACCGCGTCGCGCTCGACTACTGCTGGAGCGGCGACATGCGCGCCAAGACCTTCTCGGACCGCATCGGAACGTTCTTCGCCGGCATCGGCGCCGCCAACATCGTCGACGGCTACAACGTCACCACCGGAGCCGCGACCGGAAGCTACAAGAACTCGACGTTCGTCGGTCCGGCGGGCGCGGCGGGCGCGGCCTCGAACAAGGCTCAGCTTGTCGCCGACGCCTACACGCGCGTCGCAACCGATGCCAAGGCTGCGGGCACCAATTACTACGATCGGTCATGGGCCCTGTTCACCGTCATGCTGATGACCGGCAATTTCGTGAATTTCCAGTCGCCTTAGCGGCTGTCCTGCTAGAAGATCGCCGAGCGGCAGTCTGACAGCGTGACAGTGAAATGATCGGCGAGACGTTCGGCAACTACCGGGTCACGGAGCTCATCGGTGAGGGCGGGATGGGTGTCGTCTATCTGGCCGAGCACCCGGCGATCGGCCGCCGCGCGGCGGTGAAGATCCTCCGCCCCGGCCTGACCGACAACCCGGAGATTCTGAAGCGCTTCTTCAACGAGGCGCGCGCCGCCAACGCGATCCGCCACCCCGGCATCGTCGAGGTGTTCGACTGCGGGACGCTGCCGTCGGGCGTCTCGTACATCGTCATGGAGCTGCTGGAGGGCGAGAACCTCGCCGCGCGGCTCCGGCGCGCCGCGCGGATGCGGCATCCCGACGCCCGGCGCATCGCCGCGCAGACGGCGAGCGCGCTCGCGGCCGCTCACGCCGCCGGCATCGTCCACCGCGACCTCAAGCCCGACAACCTGTACCTGGTCCCCGACGATCGCGATGCGGCGCTGGAGATGGTGAAGGTGCTCGACTTCGGCATCGCGAAGCTGGGCCAGCAGGGATCGAACGTCAGCTCGGTGCGCACGCGGACCGGATCGGTGATGGGAACACCCGCGTACATGTCGCCCGAGCAGTGCCGCGGCACGCGCGAGATCGATCACCGCACCGACATTTACGCGCTGGGCGTGATCCTCTTCGAGATGGTCTGCGGGCGCCCGCCCTTCGTTTCGGAGGGATTCGGCGAGATGGTTCACCTGCACATCGCCGCGCCGCCACCGCCGCCGCGCACGATCGAGCCGTCCGTCCCGGAGGACCTGGAACGCCTCATCCTCTGGTGCCTCGCCAAGGAGCCTGACGACCGCGTCCAGACGATGACCGACGTCCACGCGGCGCTCACGGGACGGCCGACGCCGCCCTCGCGCGCGACCGCGCCGACGGCGCGCACGCCCCGGCAGCCCGCCCCGCCCGCGATACCGACCACGTTCACCCAGGCGGGTGCGGGCGCGCTGGCGACCGACGTGACGCCGCGATCGCGACGCAAGGCGCCGGCGATCGTGCTGGGTGTCGTTGCGATCGGCGCCGTCGCGCTGCTGACGCGCGGGTCGTGGATGCCGCGCTCGTCGGACACGGTGACCGTCGCGCCGGCGGCGACCGCGCCTGCGAACCCGCCGCCAGCGGCCGCCGCTCCGCCGACCTCGCCGGCCGCCCCGGCGACCGTGACCGCGGCGATCGTGTCGGATCCGCCCGGGGCGCGTGTCGTGCGCGAGAAGGACGGGGCGGTCATCGGCATGACCCCGTTCCGCGAAACCTGGCCCAGCGGCGACGGCGTGCGCAAGCTGCGCCTCGAGCTCGACGGGTATCGCACCGAAGCGGTGGCTGTCCCGCTCGATCGCGGCGTCGATCTCTCGTTCGCGCTGCGCAAGGTCGCCCAGGCCGAACCGCGCAAGCACAAGGACACGACGCACGGACCGGCGTCGAAGGTTCCGCACGCGCCCGCGGCGCCCGCCGCAGCGCCGAAGCCTGCCCCTACGCCGAAGCCCGCCAAGTCGGAACCCGTTCCGCTCTGACGCACGCGAACACGCCCCGTCATTGCGTCGTTGATTTCGCGCGCCTGGTGCCCGAGGATTCCGCGTCGTGCGCATCCTGACGGTCATGGTTGTGCTGTGCGCGCTGGCGTTTTCGCCTGGCGCGATCGCGGCGGGGGATGACGGCGCCGAGATGAAGGCCCGCACGCACTTCGCCGCCGGCGAGTACAAGGAGGCGCTGGAGATCTACGCGCGTCTCTATGCCGAGACGATGCACCCGACCTACCTGCGCAACATCGCGCGCTGCCACCAGAACCTGGGCAACCCCGACAAGGCGATCAGCAGCTTCCGCGAATACCTGCGCAAGGCGCACGATCTGACGCCCGATCAGCGCAAGGAGATCGAGGGCTACATCGCGGAGATGGAGCACCTCAAGCAATCGAAGGAGAAGTCCGCCGAGCCGGCCGCCGCGCCGCCGCCCGCCGCGCCGCCGCCCGCCGCGCCGCCCGCCGAGACCACGCAGCCGCTCGTCGGCCCCCCCACGGTGACGGCGACCGGGACGACGGGCGACGACGGGGGCGCGTTCTACACGCGCGCCTGGTTCTGGGGCGTGGTCGCGGGCCTCGCCGCCGCGGGTGTCGTGACGTTCCTCTGGCTGCGCGACAGCGGGCCGGAGTCCGGTAACTTGGGGGCGCTCGATCTGCGATGAGGCGACCGGGCTCCTGGGCGTTGGCGATCGCGCTCGCGTTGTTCGGCGCATGCGGGGGCGACAAGACCACCGCGCTCGACATCAAGCTGGACGTCACGGGCGCGATCGATCAGGTACGCGTCGATTCCGTCACCGTCGGTGGCAGCGCCGTTTCGCTGACCGGCGAGCAGACCTTGTTCCCCGCCAGGCCGACGATGCTGAAATCGGGCGACGTCCTGACGCTGTGGTTCAAGGACAACACCGACGGAAAGACCGTCGTCGTCACGGCGACGGGTCGCTTGTGTGGCCGGGACGCGACGGGCCAGGTGCCGACGCCGGAGAGGAAGCTCGCCAAGGGCCAGACCGTCGCGACGACGCTCGTGCTCGTGAACACCAGCACCAGCTGCGTGGGCACCGGGACAGGCGGCGGAGGCGGAACGTCGGGGAGCGGGGGCGCGGCGGGTACGGGGGGCGGCGCCGGCGCGACGGGCGGCGCGGGCGGCACCACCGGCGCGGGCGGCAGCAGCGCTGGCGGAACGACCGGCGTCGGCGGCTCGACGGGCGGTCTCGGTGGCACCACCGGAACGGCCGGCACGACAGGAACCGCCGGCCGCGGCGGCACCACCGGAACCGCCGGCACCACAGGAACCGCCGGCCGCGGCGGCACCACCGGAACGGCCGGCACCACGGGAACAGCCGGGCGCGGCGGCACCACCGGAACCGCCGGCACGACAGGAACAGCCGGGCGCGGCGGAACCACCGGAACAGCCGGCACCACCGGCAGCGGCGGGAGCGGTCCCGCGTGCGTGACGGCGCCGGCCAGCGGGGCGGCCATGCTGTTCCCGGTGAATCTGCAGCAGACATCTTGCGGTAACCAGCTGCTCGCGGGCGCCGCCCAGAACATCTGGACGCCGTCGGATTACTTCACGCTCGTCAACCCGGCCGCCTATCCGGTCAACGCTGACGGGTCGAGCGGAAACAACTGCGGCCGCTGCGTGGACCTGGCGTACACGATGGCAGGCGCCACGACGCCGACGCACGTGATTGTCACCGTCGTCGGCACGTGCGACGCCGCCACCTGCGCGACAATCCCGAACCAGAACTTTCCCACCTTCTTGCTCCCCGCGACGCCCTACGGAGTTCTTGCGCCGGTGACGAGCGCGTCGATCCCGCGGGCGGGGGAAACGCTCACGTACAGCTTCGTGCCCTGTCCCGTTCCAATCGACCAGGCCAGCGGACAACCGCAAGGCCTACGGGGGATACTCACGGTGAACGACCCGAACACCGTCGTGTTCTTCCAGCACCGTTACGGAATCCTGTCCGGAACGTGGGCGGCCAACGGGCAGCCGGCGCTCCAGTTGACCCGCACCACCGACGGCCGCTGGCGGCCGTTGAACGGCGGCTTGTGGAGCTCCAACAGCGTCATGTTCACGCTGACGGACGTCAACCAGAAGACGATCAGCTTCACCCTCGCTTCCACCGGGAACCCCGTACCGGTGAACGCGCAGTTCCCGACCTGTGTTTCGACGCCCTAGCGGATCGGTGAACGAGCGCCTAGCCGCCCCCGCGCGGAGCGCGGGATCGCGGCTACCAGAAAAACAGTAGTCGCACACCGCGCCTGCGGCGCGGAGCGACTAGCGGCGCACCGGCTGCACGCGCCCGGGCAGATCGCGACGAAGCAGCTCGTAGCGGGTCGCCAGGGACGCGCTCTGCCCGGGGGCGAGATCGTGAAGTGGGCCGAGGAGCTCGAGCTCGACGTAGGCCTCGGGCCCATCCGGGTTCGTGTAAATCTGGCTGTGCGCGCCGTCGGGCCAGACCGCCGCTTCGCCCGCCACGGCCGCCGCTGATTTGCTCTCTACGACCAGATCGACGCGGTTCGGCTCGGCGCCGACCCATTCCAGCCTGTCGGCGTCGGTCGCGATCATCGTCTTGTTGTGGGGATCGCGCTCGAGCGACAGCCGTCCGCCCGCGACCGCGAGGTTCAGCGGCTCGGCGGGCATCACCCGGCGATGCCCGCCCGCAAACGCCGAGCGCGCTGGAAGGACAGCCTCCATTCGCGCGGGCGGCAACAGCTGCGTGATCGTCCAGACGGCGACGCGCACGGGCGGTCCCTGCACCTTCTCGAAGGTGGTTTCGATCGACATCACCGGCTCGCTCGCGTGCAGCGAGATCTTTCGACGCACGCGAATGCCGTAAGCCGGATCGACCGGCGAGAGCATCATGACCGCGCCCCCTTCGATCGTCGCGGCGTGCGCCACTGCGTCGAACGTGCGCGGCGGCGGCCAGCCCTTCCCGACCATCGATTCCCACGCCGACTGCGGCGCCGGCCATGCCTTGTCGCCGCCGAAGTTGATCCATCCGTTCTCGTCCCCCGCCAGTCCGGGACCGATCGCCTCATGCCGCCAGAACGGGCCACCCGACGCGTCATCCAGCAGGCGGAACTGCATCACGCGGCCGATCGCGGGCACCACCATGACCTCGGCGACCGCGTTGCGCAGCGCGAGCGACTCCCAGCCGAAGAGGCTGGCGGTGCTCACGACCGGGCCCGCCGGTCTGCACGCGGGCAGCGCCGCCAATCCCAGGAGCACGACAAGCGCATCGCGCCGAAGACTCACGCCGACAGAATACGCCGCCGGCGCCTAGGTCTTCAGCTCGCTAGACTCGTCCGTGACCTGCTGCCGCGGGGTGGGCGCGGCGGGCGCATTGGTTCGCTCGTCCAGCAGCGCGAGGGCGACGGCAAGCGCACGGCGCGTCTTCTCGGTCGTCTTGTCGTCGGCGCGGATTCGCTGGAAGGCGCGCACGATCTGATCCTCGTAGTCGGCGACCTTGGCTTCCAGCTCCGCGATGCGATCGCGCTGCTGCGCAAGCTTGACGTCGCGGTTGCCCAGCTCGACGCGCGCGGCGTCCAGATCGGCCTCCAGCCCCGACAACCGCCGGTAGGCCTGCTCGATCTCCTGGATGCGCGCCGCCAGCTCGCCCTCGGCGCGCGCCGCCCGCCCCAGCGCC
>Ga0070672_100002586_pt1 | contig 11559 bp, 10 predicted proteins | sample KBSM13metaG_FD_66151 | JGI IMG/M metagenome (GOLD analysis project Ga0070672, IMG submission 66151) | Miscanthus rhizosphere microbial communities from Kellogg Biological Station, Michigan, USA - KBS M1-3 metaG | ecosystem: Host-associated > Plants > Roots > Rhizosphere > Soil ... | reverse complement strand
ACTCGAGGCACACGCCCCCGGTGACTTCGAGGCGGTGAAGGTCACCGCCATGGGATACGCCGAACGATGAATGCATCGTGCTGATATTCAGAATCGGTCGAAGTTCGAGGCTAGTCACCTTTCCTGCCCTTCTGTCCGACGAGGCCTCTCCGCCGCCGGTCAGCAAGGGCCCATTCGCCGGCAATGCCAGCGTGTCGGCTCGGGTCGTGGTCCAGGCGATCCGGTCTTCAGCGCAATACGATCTCCGCCAACGAGCGGGGCGAGTGGATGGTGACCCCTTCGAACGCTCGGCCGTAGCCCGGGCCGAAGTGCGTGCGGTCGCCAGTGACAAGCACGTCGCAATTCAGGCGGATCGCCGCTAGCAGCACCGGCTGGTCCTTCTCCGGCAACCATGCCGATGCGGCGCGGTGCGGAGCCGGCGCCGAGGAGTGCGTTGCTGCTGGTGCCAGCGTCAGGTGCGGCAGGAGCGCATCGAACACGTGCAGGCTTGCGGGCCCCTTGGCCTCAAGGTTTCGTCGCGCTTCGGCGACGACATAGGCGTCCGCCCAGCACTCGTGTCCACGCTCGCGAAGTAGCTGCAACAGAGCGCGCACCGCGCCCTCAGACTTGGCCGCCGCGAACAGGACGTTCGCATCGAGGAAAACGCGCACCGGCGCGCCCGGTCAGCCGCGGCGCCGTCGCAGGGTGCCCTTGGCGCCTCGAGCGTCGAGCGTGCCTGCCAGCGCCTCTGCCAGCTCGGCCTCGGCCTGATCGAACTCGCGCTCCCGCTCGGGCGTGTACACCTCCACCGGCAACGTCACCGCTGGCCGCAGAAGCAGGCCGTCGGACGTCGTCTCGGCGATCAACTGGTCGTCGGCCTTCAGGCCGAGCGCCTGGCGCAGCTTGGCCGGCAGCGTGACGACGCCGCGGCCGTTGATCGTCACGGTGGCTTTCATGAAATCAGTTTAGCAGAAAAGCTGTAATTCAGCGTTGGTCGGAACCTTGTACCCAGTAATCCGTCGGCCGCACGCGGGCGACGCGATCCCGGGCCGGGGACGTCGTCCAGGCGTTGAAAATGAGCCCGACGAGGCCGCCCGCCGCCTACTCGAAAAGAGGACATCTTTCCAGCCTGCGACGGGAATGTCGCCCGGGTGAGTCCTCGCGGCCGGCTGTCGGTCACGATCGAGCGACGCCTCGCTCAGGATTGCAGTTGCCGGTCAGGCCGAGCCGGCGCGAGGCTGCGCAAGGAAGAAGCGGACCATCTCGGCCGATGCGTCTGGTCCCTTGCCATCGGTATAGGAGCCGCTAGCGTCGCCCCCCGACCAAGCGTGTCCAGCCCCATGCACCGTCCACAACTCAAGATGAGGCGGCCGGTCGCCCTTGCGATGTATTGACCGACTGAAAGTACGCCCGCCGGCTGAAGTGCCCCGCTCGATGCTCGTCTGCGACAAGGCTTTGAGGTCCTCTTCGGCGGCGGCACAAGCATCGCTGGCCTGCTGAAGAATCGCCGCCCCGTTCGAGTGCTGCACGGTGTGGTCTCTGTCTCCGTGAAAGACGATCGTGGGCACCGGCTGTTGACAGCGCCGTTCCACGGGATGGCCGCCTGGAACGGCGGCAAGGCGGCTCTTTCCGCGACCACCTTTCATGGCGGCCATGGCCGAGGGAATGTCGTGCGCGCTGGCGAATGGCAAACCCGAATGCGCCCCCACTGCGGCGAAGAGGTCGGGGTATGTCTCACCCAGCACCACCGCCATGGCCGCTCCTGCAGACAGTCCAGCAACAAAAATTCGGCGCCGATCGATGCCATGGTTTCGCGCCACCTCGGTGACCATTCCGGCAATCACGGAGGGCTCGCCCTTGTCTCGCTCCTGATCCTGGGGCTGGAACCAGTTCCAGCACTTGGATACGTTGGCGCTCGCAGCTTGTTCGGGGTAGAGAACCAGGAAGCCGTTCTCTTCGGCCAGCCGGTTCATTTGCGTGCCGCGCGCGAAGTCGTCCGCCGATTGGGTGCAGCCGTGGAGCATCACGATCATGGGCCGCGGGGCTTCCGTGGCCAGGGCAGGCACATACAGCTTGTAGGCCCGGCTTCCGGCGTGATTCGAGTACTCGCCAGCGGTCAAATGCCCGGGCAGTGGGACGGCGCCGCGACTCGACGCTGGAGACGGCTCGACAGGGCTGTGCCCGTGTCCTTGTTCATCGACGCGCTCCAGCACTTCCAGTGTCTGGCTGTCTGCCTGGAAGCCTGAAGATGCCGCGTGCGGCGTAGCTAGCGCGCGCCGGATTGTCTTGGTCACATCGTGCATCGGCCCGGTCGAGATGTCGAGGCCGGCCGAGGTGAGTGCGCGCTCGATCGTCTGGGTGATCTGGTCTGCGTCGAAGCGCGGGCGGGCGAGCGAACCGTAGAGAGTGGTCATGGGTGTGTTCTCAGGTGAGGTAATCAATGAATGCGGTCGGACAGCGCTCGTCTGACCGCAGCGCTGGCCTGGAAAGCGCCCAGGACCGAGACGGACTCGATCGCGGCCTTTGCAAGCTCTGGGGTCACGTCGTTGGCGATACGCGCCAGCCCCACAACTTCGATTCGAAGACGCTCTCCGGCTGCGACGGCGCGCTCGAGATCCGCGCGACTGAAGTGCTGAAGACCGAGGGTCAGGGAGCGGCGTGACACCGTCTGCTTCAACGCATCAGCGTGGTGGGCGAGTTGGTTGCGGACAGCGGTCCGAACGAGGTCGGACCGATTGGAATAGAAGCCTTCCTGTACCAGCAGGTCGACTTGGCCGAGGTCAACGACGCCCATGTTGACGGCCATCTTCTCGGTTTCGCCAGCACGCGGCTGTCTCGGCTCGGGGGTCTTGACCAAGGCTTTGGGCATCTAAATGGTATCCGGTTGGAATCCAATTAGAACATATATTCCGGCGGACCTCGCAACCTAGGCGAAGGCGACCGTCTGCAGACACTCTCACCCCCCGTACGACTACCGATCGAGCAGCAAGACGCCCGCCTTTGGCGTCGTTGGCTCGAAGACGGCCGCAGCCGGCCCCACCGCGGTAGCGAACAGACCAAATAGTTACCGTCTATTCCCCCGGGTAATGCGATTAGGAGTCGGCCACCAGCTTGGGGCGGAGTCCGGCCGAGCAGTGCCCTCATGTGGCGTTGTTTCTGCATCGCAAAGGCGTTGTTTCCGCCGCGCAAACCCTGCTGACAAGAGGCGTCATGAAGCCTACGATCGACTCGTCGCCTCGCGCCATTGCAGTGCACCACCGCGGTTCGGCTGGTGTGGAAAGGGAGACTTGCGATCCACCGTCATCGGCGATCCGGACTACTTTCATAGAGTTGTCGATTGCCAGTGGGCTTGCCCGGCCCACACCCCCGTTCCCGAATACATCCGCCTGATCGCGGCCGGCCGCTATACCGACGCGTATCTCGTCAATTGGGAATCGAACGTGTTCCCCGGGATTCTCGGCCGCACCTGCGACCGTCCCTGCGAGCCGGCGTGCCGGCGCGGTCGGGTCGAGGAAGCGCAGGCTGCCAAGCCCGAACCGGTCGCGATCTGCCGCCTGAAGCGCGTCGCCGCCGACTTCAAGGACGACATCTCCCAACACCTGCCTCGACCGGCACAGAAGAACGGCAAGCGGATCGCATGCGTGGGCGCCGGCCCGGCCTCGCTGACGGTCGCTCGTGACTTGGCGCCTCTCGGCTACGAAGTCGTGGTTTTCGACGGCGACGCCCAAGCCGGCGGAATGATCCGCTCGCAGATTCCGCGCTTTCGCCTGCCCGAGGAAGTGATCGACGAGGAGACGGGCTACGTCCTGAAGCTCGGCGTCGAGTTCCGCGGCGGCACGCGGATCGACTCGATGCGCTCGCTGCTCAGCGAGAACTGGGACGCCGTCTTCGTCGGCTCGGGAGCGCCGCGCGGCCGCGATCTCTCGATTCCGGGCCGGACCGAGGCGGCGGCACGGATCCATATCGGCATCGACTGGCTGTCGTCGGTGTCTTTCGGCCACGTCACGTCGATCGGCAGGCGCGTCATCGTCCTCGGTGGCGGCAACACCGCGATGGACTGCTGCCGCAGCTCCAAGCGCCTCGGCGGCAGCGACGTGAAGGTGATCGTGCGCTCGCCGTTCGACGAGATGAAGGCGTCGCCCTGGGAGAAGGAAGACGCGATCCACGAAGGCATCCCGATCCTCGACTGCCTGGTGCCGAAGGCGTTCCTGCACAGCGACGGCAAGCTCACCGGAATGAGCTTCGACAAGGTCCGCGCGGTCCGCGACGACAAGGGCCGGCGCCAGCTGATCTCGACCGGCGAGCCCGAGCAGGTGTTCGAGTGCGACGACGTGCTCGTCGCCGTCGGCCAGGAGAACGCCTTCCCGTGGATCGAGCGCGACGCCGGCATCGCCTTCGACGAATGGGGCATGCCGGTGCTCGACCCGATCACGCTGCAGTCGAGCTTGCCGCGCGTGTTCTTCGGTGGCGACGCCGCACTCGGGCCGAAGAACATCATCTGGGCGGTGGCACAAGGCCATGCTGCCGCGATCTCGATCGACAAGCACCTGCACGGCGAGGACGTGAAGCAGCGCCCTGCTCCCGGTGTGACGCTGGTGTCGCAGAAGATGGGCATCCACGAGTGGAGCTACGACAACGATGTCACTCCCGAGTTGCGTCACAAGGTGCCGTGGAGGGACGTCAACCAGTCGCTGCGCAACATCAAGGTCGAGGTCGAACTCGGGTTCGACGTCGCCACGGCCTGGAAGGAGGCGCAGCGCTGCCTCAACTGCGACGTGCAGACGGTGTTTAACACCAGCCTGTGCATCGAGTGCGACGCCTGCGTCGACATCTGCCCGACGGACTGCATCACCTTCACCGGCAACGGCGACGAGGCCGACCTGCGCACCCGCCTGCGCGCCCCGGCGCGCCACGCCGACCAGGCACTCTACGTCGCTGAAGGTCTCAAGACCGGCCGGGTCATGGTCAAAGACGAAGACGTCTGCCTGCACTGCGGCCTGTGCGCCGAGCGCTGCCCGACGGGCGCCTGGGACATGCAGAAATTCACCATCTCGCAGACCCGCGCAGGCAGCGGCTGTCGCAGCAACAACGCCACCAAGAAGGTGGCCACACTGACATGAGGCCTTCACGCTTCACCGCCCCCCGAGGGGGCGCCGGTGTCCTCCGGGCGGCCGCGCGGACACCGAGATGACGTCGAACGTGCAGGCGGGCACGGCGCCGCGGATCGAAGCCGTCAACGATTTCGTCATCAAGTTCGCCAACGTCAACGGCTCCGGATCAGCGTCGGCGAACGAGCTGTTCGCGCGCAGCCTGTTGCGCATGGGAGTTCCGGTCAGCCCGCGCAACATCTTTCCGTCGAATATCCAGGGGCTGCCGACCTGGTACGAGGTGCGCGTCAACGAAAAGGGCTACCTGGCGCGGCGCGGCGGCGTCGACTTGATGGTGGCGATGAACCCGCAGACCTGGGACAAGGATCTGGCCGAGATCGAGCCCGGCGGCTACCTGCTCTACGACAGCTCGAAGCCGCTGCCGCCGTCGAAGTTTCGCAGCGACATCCAGGTCCTCGGCGTGCCGCTGACCGACCTCTGCGCGACCCGCTACACCGACCCGCGCGAGCGCCAGCTGCTGAAGAACATCGTCTACGTCGGCGTCCTCGCGGCGATGCTCGGCGTCGAGCCCGAGGTGATCGCGACGCTGCTCGGCGAGCAGTACAAGGGCAAGACCAAGCTCTTGCAGCCCAACCTCGACGCCTTCATGATGGGCCTGCATCACGGCAACGAGTACTTCGACGACGCGCTCGCACTGCAGATCGAGCGCCGCGACGCCGTCGGCAAGCGCATCTTCATCGAGGGCAACGCCGCCGCCGCGCTCGGCTGCGTCTACGGCGGCGCCACGGTCTGCGCCTGGTATCCAATCACGCCGAGCTCGTCGCTCGCCGAGGCGTTCCAGAAGTACTGCTCGAAGCTGCGCGTCGACAAGGCGAGCGGACAGAACAAGTTCGCGATCGTCCAGGCCGAAGACGAGATCGCGTCGATCGGCATCGTCGTCGGCGCAGGCTGGAACGGCGCGCGATCGTTCACGACGACGTCAGGCCCGGGCGTCTCGCTGATGACCGAGTTCATCGGCCTGGCCTACTTCGCCGAGATCCCGGTGACGATCATCAACGTCCAGCGCGGCGGCCCGTCGACCGGCATGCCGACGCGCACCCAGCAGGCCGACCTGCTGAGCTGCGCCTACGCCTCGCACGGCGACACCAAGCACGTGCTGCTGTTCCCGGAAGATCCGAAGGAATGCTTCGACTTCTCGGCCGCGGCGCTCGATCTGGCCGATCGGCTGCAGACGCCGATCTTCGTCATGACCGACCTCGACATCGGCATGAACCACCGCCTGTGCGATCCGCTCGCCTGGGACGACTCGCGCAGCTACGACCGCGGCAAGGTGATGACCGAGGCCGAACTCGAGGCAGGCAAGGACTTCGGTCGCTATCTAGACGTCGATGGCGACGGCATCCCGTACCGCACCCTCCCCGGCACCCATCCGAGCAAGGGCGCGTACTTCACCCGCGGCACGACGCGCGATGCCTACGCACGCTATTCGGAAGCCGGTCCGGACTATCTCTACAACGTCACGCGCCTGCTGAAGAAGTTCGAGACCGCGAAGGAGCTGGTGCCGCAACCGGTTCTGCGTCAAGCGGCGCGCGAGACGCGCTTCGGCGCGATCTACTTCGGCTCGACCAGCCCGGCGATGGCCGAGGCCTTCGACGCGCTACAGGCCGAGGGTGTCCACGTCGACACCTTGCGGGTGCGGGCGTTTCCGTTCAGCGCCGCGGTCGATCGCTTCATCGCCGCGCACGAGACGGTGTTTGTGATCGAGCAGAACCGTGATGCCCAGCTGCGCATGATGCTGATCAACGAGCAGGAGGCGAGCCCGGCCAAGCTCGAGCCGATCCTGCACTACGACGGAACGCCGATCACGGCGCGCTTCATCATCGAGGCGATCGCCACCCGAATTCGCGCCGACAACGTCGAGCCGATCGCGAAAAAGAGGAAGAACAAGGGGCTGGCCGCATGACCTACCTCACCAAGCCGAAGCTGCACCATCCGACCCTGCCGAGCAACAAGCTCGGCTTCACGCGGCGCGACTACGAAGGCAAGATCTCCACCCTGTGCGCCGGCTGCGGCCACGACTCGATCTCGGCGGCGCTGGTGCAGGCGTGCTGGGAGCTCGAGATCGAACCGCACCGCGTCGCCAAGCTTTCGGGGATCGGCTGCTCTTCGAAGACGCCCGACTATTTCCTCGGCGCGTCGCACGGCTTCAACACCGTGCACGGCCGGATGCCGTCGGTCCTGACCGGCGCCAACCTCGCCAACCGCGAGCTGCTTTACCTCGGCGTGAGCGGCGACGGCGACTCGGCGTCGATCGGCCTCGGCCAGTTCGCGCACGCCATGCGGCGCGGCGTCAACATGACCTACATCGTCGAGAACAACGGCGTCTACGGCCTCACCAAGGGCCAGTTCTCGGCCACCGCCGACCAGGGCAGCAAGAGCAAGAAGGGCGTCACCAACAGCGACACCGCGATCGACCTGGTCGCGATGGCGTTGCAGCTCGGCGCGAGCTACGTCGCGCGCAGCTTCTCGGGCGACAAGGAGCAGCTCGTGCCGCTGATCAAGGGTGCGCTCAGCCACCGCGGCGCGGCGCTAATCGACGTGATCAGCCCGTGCGTCGCCTTCAACAACCACCCGGGCAGCACCAAGAGCTACGACTACGTCCGCGCCCACAACGAGGCCGTCAACCGGCTCGACTTCATGCCCGATCGCAACGCGATCACGGCGATGTATTCCCCCGGCGAGGTGATCGAGGTGACCCAGCACGACGGCAGCGTCCTGCGCTTGCGCAAGCTCGCCGAAGGCTACGATCCGGGCGATCGCCTGGCGGCGATGAGCCACATCGCCAGCCACGAGGCGCGCGGCGAGATCCTGACCGGGCTCTTGTACGTTCGCGCCGGCGCCGAGGACCTGCACGGCCACCTCAACACCGTCGCCGTGCCGCTCAATCGCCTGGGGGCGCGCGAGCTGTGCCCCGGGTCGGCGGCGCTCGCGGCGATCAACGCCGAGCTCGTCTAGGCGCAAGGCCGCTGGCGCACAGCCTGCCCGCCCTGCCCTCGCCCTGCCGCTGCCGGGCGCTCCGCTCGTTAATCAGACGCCGGCCGCTCAGGCCGCTTCGCGCGACGCCTTCTTGCGCTCGTGCTCCTTCAGGTGGCGCTTCCTGATGCGGATCGATTTCGGCGTAATCTCGACCAGCTCGTCGTCGGCGATGAACTCGACCGCGTACTCGAGCGTGAGCTGAATCGGCGGCGTGATCTTGATCGCGTCTTCCTTGCCCGAGACGCGAAAGTTGGTGAGCTGCTTGCCGCGCACGGCGTTGACCACGAGGTCGTTGTCGCGCGAATGGATGCCGATCACCATGCCTTCGTAGAGCGGATCGCCGGCCTTGACGAACATCCGGCCACGGTCGTCGAGCTTGCCGAGCGAATAGGTGACCGCCTCGCCGTCGTCCTGGCTGATCAGGACGCCGTTCTTGCGCCCTTCGATCTCGCCCTTGTAGGGTTCGTAGCTGTCGAAGATGTTGCTGATCAGGCCGGTGCCGCGGGTCAGGTTGAGGAACTCGTTCTGGAAGCCGATCAGGCCACGCGCCGGGATCTTGTAGTCGAGGCGCACGCGACCCATCCCGTCCGGCTCCATGTTGACCAGGTCGGCGCGGCGCTCGCCGAGTGCCTGCATCACCGCGCCCTGGTGCTGGTCCTCGACGTCGGCGGTGACGAACTCGATCGGCTCGGTGCGCTCGCCGCCTTCCTCGTGGAAGACGACGCGCGGCTTCGACACGGCGAGCTCGTAGCCCTCGCGGCGCATGTTCTCGAGCAGGATCGTCAGATGCAGCTCGCCGCGGCCCGAGACCTCGAAAATGCCGTCCTCGTCGGTGTCCTTGACCTTCAAGGCGACGTTCGACTGCAGCTCGCGGTCGAGTCGGTCCCTGATCTGGCGGCTGGTCACGAACTTGCCCTCGCGGCCGGCGAGCGGCGAGTTGTTGACGCAGAAGTTCATTGTCAGCGTCGGCTCGTCGACCTGCAGCATCGGCAGCGGCAGCGGCCGCTCGAGGTCGGTCAGGGTCACGCCGATGCCGATGCCCTCGATGCCGTTGATCAGGACGATGTCGCCCGGCCCCGCCTCGGCCGCCTGCTGGCGCTCGAGCCCTTCGAACTTCAGCACCTGGTTGACGCGCGCCCTGATCGGCGTCGAGTCAGGGCCCGAGTAGACGGCGACGTCCTGCATCGGCTTCAGCGTTCCCTGGTTGACGCGGCCGATGCCGATCCGGCCGACATACGTCGAGTAGTCGAGCGAGCAGATCTGCAGCTGCAGCGGATCGTCGGGTGATCCCGCGTGCGCCGGAACGTGGTCCAGCACGGCGTCGAACAGCGGCGCCAGGTCGGTGCCGGTCGCGCCCTTCTCGAGCGTCGCCCAGCCGTTCAGTCCCGAGGCGTAGATCACCGGGAAGTCGAGCTGTTCCTCGCTCGCGCCGAGCTTGTCGAACAGATCGAAGGTGGCGTTGACGACGTAGTCCTCGCGCGCGCCCGGCCGGTCGACCTTGTTGACGACGACGATCGGCTTCAGCCCGAGCGCGAGCGCCTTCTTGGTGACGAAGCGCGTTTGCGGCATCGGTCCCTCGACCGCATCGACCAGGAGCAGCACCGAGTCGACCATCGACAGCACCCGCTCGACTTCGCCGCCGAAGTCGGCGTGGCCGGGCGTGTCGACGATGTTGACGTGCGTCCCCTTCCACTCGACGGCGCAGTTCTTGGCCAGGATCGTGATGCCGCGCTCCTTCTCGAGGTCGTTCGAGTCCATCACCCGCTCGGCGACCTTCTCGTTGGCGCGGAAGGTGCCGCTCTGGCGCAGCAACTGGTCGACGAGGGTCGTCTTGCCATGGTCGACGTGGGCGATGATGGCGATGTTTCGGATCTGGCGGGTCATGCGGAGAGACTTTCGGGTTCGGGCAAAGGCGAGTGGCGGGCGATGAGCGCGCCGACCTCGGTGGGGCTGAGCAGGCGCGACGCGATCAGCTCGCCGCCTGCGATGTGGGCGGTGCCGAGGAAGGCGCCGGGCTCGGGTCCGTAGACGCGGACCGCGGGCGAGTCGGGCAGATCGATGCGGCGGCGCACGCCGGCGAGCAGGCGGCCGGCATCCTCGGCGGCGAGCACGATCTGCGGCAAGCCGGCGACGAGCGCGTCGACCGCCACCAGGCAGCGATCGAGCGCGGCTTCGTCGCGCTCTTCGAGATCGGCCCAGGTCAGCGCCGAGGCAAGCGACAACGTGCCGCACCGGGTGCGCCGCAGTGCCGCCAGGTGCGCGCCGCAGCCGAGCGCCTCGCCGATGTCTTGGCCGAGCGTTCGGATGTAGGTGCCCTTGCTGCACGAGACCTCGATCGTCCAGCGCGTGCCCGCGCCTTCGACGACGCGAATCGAGTGGATCGTCACCCGCCGCGGCTCGCGCTCGAGCTCGATGCCGGCGCGGGCGTAGTCGTAGAGCGGCTTGCCGTCGCGCTTGAGCGCCGAATGCATCGGCGGGATCTGGTCGATCGTGCCGACGAAGCCGGCGCACGCGCGTTCGAGGGCCTCGCGGTCGACGTCGACGTCGCGCACCGCACGCACCTCGCCTTCGCCGTCGCCGGTCGTCGTCGTCACGCCGAGCTGGAGCGTCGCGAGATAGCGCTTGTCGGCGTCGAGGCTCGCCTGAGCGAACTTGGTCGCCGCGCCGAAGCACAGCGGCAGCAGGCCGCTCGCGAGCGGATCGAGCGTTCCGGTATGGCCGACCTTTTCGGCGCGAAAGATGCGCTTGGCGCGCTGCACCGCGGCGTTGCTCGTCAGGCCCGCTTCCTTGTCGAGGAGCAGCACGCCGTGGACGGCGCGTCGGACGATCCTGGGGCGCGGCGCTGCGCGCGTCGTGGCCACGATCAGTCGTCCTTCGCCCGCGTGGCGTTCGCCTTGGCGATCAGCGCGGTCAGCTCGGCGGCGCGCTCGGTCGTGCGGTCGAACTTGAAGTGCAAGGTCGGCACGGTGTGGATCTGCAGGCGCTTGAACAGGCCGTTGCGGATGAAGCCGGCGGCCTCGTTGAGCGCGATCTCGCACTCGCCGGCATCGCCGATCAGGACCGAGAACAGCACCGTCGCGTGGGCGTAATCGGCCGTGACCTCGACGGCGTTGACCGTGACCATGCCGATCCGGGGGTCCTTCAGGTCGCGGATCAGCTCGGCGACGTCGCGCTGGATCTGGTCGGCGACGCGAAAGCCGCGGTTGGGGATCGATGGTTTGTGTCGCATGACTTCATTTCCTTCGGCTCAAACAAGAACCCCCGCCGTCTCGTGGAGGGCGGGGGTTCGGGCGAAAGCCGGGTCCGCCTACAGCGTTCGGGCGACTTCCTTGACCTCGAAGAACTCGAGCAGGTCGCCTTCCTTGATGTCGTTGTAGTTCTTCAGCTTGATGCCGCACTCGAAGCCGGCGGCGACCTCGCGGACGTCGTCCTTCAT
>Ga0070672_100002583_pt1 | contig 11561 bp, 10 predicted proteins | sample KBSM13metaG_FD_66151 | JGI IMG/M metagenome (GOLD analysis project Ga0070672, IMG submission 66151) | Miscanthus rhizosphere microbial communities from Kellogg Biological Station, Michigan, USA - KBS M1-3 metaG | ecosystem: Host-associated > Plants > Roots > Rhizosphere > Soil ... | reverse complement strand
CTGGTCGGTGATGTAGTCGCCTGGGTTGGCCGTGAGGTCCTGCGTGTAAAAGCGGTACGCAAGCGCCGCGGCAGGAATGAGGGCGGCGGCAAACGCCGCCGCCTTGAGGAGCAAAATCGGCTTCAATAATTCTTGCGAAGGTCCATGCCGGAATACAGGCTTGCGACCTGATCGGCGTACCCGTTGAACATCTGTGTTTTCGTCGTGGCCAGCAGATCCGGCAGCCGCCGTTCCCGCGCCTGGCTCCAGCGTGGATGATCGACATTCGGGTTCACGTTCGCGTAGAACCCGTACTCGTGGGCAGCCATCACCTGCCAGGTGTTCTTCGGCTGCTTCTCCACGAAGCGCATCTTGACGATCGACTTGCCGCCCTTGAAGCCGTACTTCCATGGCGTGACCAGGCGAATCGGCGCGCCGTTCTGGCCGGGCAGCACTTCATCGTAGATGCCGACCGCGAGCAACGCGAGCGGATGCCTGGCTTCATCGAGGCGGAGGCCTTCGACGTACGGCCAGTCGAGAACGTTGGTGCGCTGCATCGGCATGCGCGCCACGTCGTGCAGCGTGACGAACTCGATGTATTGCGCCTTGCCGGTGGGCTGAACTTTGTCCACGACGTCCTTGAGCGGAATGCCCACCCAGGGAATGACCATCGACCATGCCTCGACGCAGCGCATTCGATAGATACGTTCTTCGAGCGCGTACGGCTTGAGGAAGTCCTCGAGGGCGTACTTGGCGGGCTTTGCAACCTCGCCTTCGATTTCCAGGGTCCAACCCGCCGTCTTGAAGTTGCGGGCGTTGACCTGCGGCTCGTCCTTCCCAGTACCGAACTCGTAGAAGTTGTTGTAACCGGTGACGTGCTCGTACAGGTTCACCTTCTCGGTTGTGCTGAACGGGCTCTTCTTGATGGGGCCCTTGAGCTTGATGCGCGTCTGGGCGTCGGCGAAACCTGGAAGCGACCCGCAACCTGCCGCGACCAGCGCGGCGGCGGATGCCTGCAAGAACTCCCGGCGGCGGTAATAGACGTTCTTCGGCGTGATCTCCGAGGAACGCACATCGGGCGCTTTCCTGATCAACATGCGGCAATTATAGGAGCAACCGCGCCCGGATGCCCTAAAGATGAGATTTGAATGGCCGTCTGCGTGGTAGCGTTGCCACGCCGGGCTTCGGCGGAACTGTCCAGCCTCAAAGCACAACCGTCGCAAACCAACACAGATCGAGAACAGACGCATGACAGTCGAACCCAATTCCCTGCCTCGGGCCATGTCGCTCGCCGTGCATGAGCTGCGCACCCCCGTTACCGTCGTCGCGGGTTACCTCCGGATGCTGCTGCGCGAGCAAGCGGGTCCGCTGTCTGATAAACAGAAAAAGATGCTGGAAGAAGCGGACCGTTCCTGCGGTCGCCTGGGTGCCCTCGTCGCAGAGATGAGCGAATTCGGCAAGCTCGAAGGCGGAGAGGTGGCGTTCGCGCGACAGGATTTCGATCTCGGTGCCCTTATCGTGGAGCTGGCGAGCGAGTTGCATGACGGTGAGGACCGCGGCGTTCAACTCGATGCATGTGTCGCAAAGCCGGTCGGCATGACGGAAGTCGCCATCACAGAGATACGGGTCACCGGTGATCGCGCGCGCATCGCCGCTGCGGTGAAAGCGCTGATGCAATCGGCCGTACGCGAGCGCGTGGAACCGGGACGTCTTTCCGCCCGGTGTTCCGTGGCTGGCGATCGCCAGCGATGGGCGGTGCTCGCCATCGGCGACGACTCGGTCGTGCAGGAACTCGAACGCGAGGCGCTCGACCCGCCAGTGTCGTTCGATGAATGGCGCGGCGGGCTCGGACTCGCGCTTCCGGTGGCGCGCCGTGTCATCGAGAAGCACGGTGGCGCCGTGTGGTCCGCCGCCGGCGCAAACGGCCGCGCGACCGCGGCGCTGCGGTTGCCGCTGACCGCGGCTTGAACGAGACGCCGTACGAAGATGCCCGACAAGGATACCGACTCCATGACGACAGCCGTGAGTAACCCCGCGCCGCCTCCTGCTGCGACCGATCAGCGCCGTCCGTCCATCGCCATCGTCGACGACGATTCGGGATTTGCAGGCTATCTCAGGACCTTCCTCGACATCCGGGGGTTCGAGGCCCGTTCCTATTCGCGCGGCGATGAAATCGTTGCCGCCATCCGGCAGGGAGAGCCACCCGACATCGTGCTGCTCGACGTCGCGATGCCCGGCATGGACGGCCTGCAGACGCTCAAGGCACTGAAGGCCGCGCGGCCCGAGCTGCAGGTGATCATGCTCTCCGGCCGGGAGCAGGCGCAGACGATCGTCGAGGCCGTGCGTCTTGGCGCCGCGGACTATGTGGTCAAACCCGATGACCCGGAGGGACTCGGCGAGATCGCACTCGACGCGGCGATCAGACAGGCGATTGAACGCAGTCGCCTGGTGAACGAGCTGACCGACCTGCGTCAGCAGTTGAGCGACGATCAGTCCGAAGCGTTCATCGGCTGGGGCGATAGCGAGGCCATGCGCCAGGTGGCCCTGATCATCGACCAGGTGGCCGACAGCGATGTCACGGTGCTCATTCGCGGCGAAAGCGGCGTCGGCAAGGAACTGGTGGCGCGCGCCATCCATCAGCGATCGAACCGCAAGACACGGCCGTTCGTGAAAGTGAATTGCGCCGCACTGCCGGCGGAGCTGCTCGAGAGCGAGCTGTTCGGCCATGAGAAGGGCGCGTTCACGGGCGCGGCGACGACGCGCATCGGCAAGTTCGAGCAGGCGCACACCGGCACGATCCTCCTCGACGAGATCGGCGAGATGAAACCGCCGCTGCAGGCCAAGCTGCTGCACGTCCTCCAGGACGCCGAGTTCACCAAGCTTGGCAGCAACAAGAAGATCAACATCGACGTCCGCGTGCTCGCCGCCACCAATCGCGACCTCGAACAGATGATGCTGCGCGGCGATTTCCGCGAGGATCTCTATTACCGGCTCAAGGTGATCGAGGCGATGGTGCCGCCGCTGCGCGAACGACGCGACGAGATCCCGAGCCTGACCGACTTCTTCATCGTCAAGTATTCACACCGCTACAACCGGCCGATGCGGCCACTCTCCGACGACCTGCGGCAGCGTTTCATGCAGTACGACTGGCCGGGCAACATCCGCGAGCTCGAGAACATGATCAAGCGCTTCGTCATCCTCCAGGACGAGCACATGGTCCTCCGCGAGCTCGAGAAGCCGCGCGTGAAGCCGAATCCCATGGGCGTGACGGCGCCGCAGAGCGAGTATTCGCCGGCGTATCACGCACCGCCGCCAGTGGAGGCCGCGTCGTCGCCGTCGGATGAGGACGATGACGCTGACGAACCGGCCGAGGCACCGCCGCCGGCTCAGGACGGCCGCCGGCTCGCCGAAGTCGCGCGCGAAGCCGCCCTCACTGCCGAGCGCGCGGTGATCTCCGACACCCTCAAGCAGGTCCATTGGAACCGTCGCAAGGCTGCGGTCCTGCTTGGCGTCAGTTACAAAACCCTCCTCAACAAGATTAAGGAAACCGGGATCGAGCGGCCCTAGCCGGGCCACCGCCCGGCTTCCGCCTTCGGCGGAACGCTCAAAATGAGAAGCGGCGTTCCTATCGGGACGCCGCTTTCCACTTTTCCCACTGTCGCGTCCGAACCCGCAGCGACAAGTTCCCTCCTGTTCCAAACGTTTTCCGGCGATGGTACCGCGCTTGCTCGTCTGCAGCCGGTGGCAGCACAGTCGAGCACCGGGGATATGGGAGCGCCATGAGTCAGAAGCCTCAGGTGATGGTGGTTGACGATGACCTTGCGATGTGCGGCTTCCTGCAGGACTTTCTCGTCGCGCGCGGCTATTCGGCGCTGACGGTCACGAGTAGCACAGAGGCGATCCGTCGCTTTCATGCCGAGCGCCCGTCTGCGGTGCTGCTCGACGTGATCATGCCGGGGATGGACGGCCTCGCCGCACTGGCGGCGCTCAAGCAGATCGATCACGAAGTGCCGGTGATCGTGATGTCCGGCCAGGGCGGCACGCACACCGTGGTGCAGGCCATGAAGCTCGGGGCCACCGACTTCGTCTGCAAGCCGTTCCAGGATCACGAGCTCGAAGTGCTGATCGGATCCGCCATCCGGCAGCGACAGCTGACGCAGGAAGTGGCGTCGCTCCGCGCCCGTCTCAACGAGCAGTCCAAGTATTCAACGCTGTTCGGCAACAGCGATCAGATGTCCGTGGTGTGCGATCTGATCGAGCGCGTGTCGGATACCGACGTCACCGTGTTGATCCGCGGAGAGAGCGGCACGGGCAAGGAGCTCGTGGCGCATGCGCTACACGATCGGTCGCTGCGCAAAGACCGGCCGTTCGTGAAGGTGAACTGCGCCGCCCTGCCGACTGAACTGCTCGAATCGGAGCTCTTCGGCTTCGAAAAGGGCGCGTTCACCGGCGCCATCCAGCAGAAGCCGGGCAAGTTCGAATTCGCCAACCACGGGACGATGTTCCTCGACGAGATCGGAGACATCAGCTACCCGCTTCAGGCGAAGCTGCTGCAGGTGCTTCAGGACGGCGGGTTCGCGCGCCTGGGCGGGAAGGCCGACGTGCAGGTGGACGTGCGCCTGATCGCGGCCACGAACCGTGACCTCGAAACCGCCGTCGCCTCAGGACAGTTTCGCGAAGACCTCTACTTCCGGCTGAACGTCGTCACCATCAACCTGCCGCCGTTGCGTGACCGTCGGGAAGAGATTCCGATCCTGACCGATCACTTCCTGCGCAAGTACTCGGTGCAATACAACAAGCCGATGACGTTGATCAGCCCTGAGCTGTCGCAGCAGTTCCTCACGTACGACTGGCCAGGGAACGTGCGCCAGCTCGAGAACCTGATCAAACGCATGGTCGTCCTCGGCACGGAAGCGGGGATTGCCAGGGAGTTGCTCCAGCCGGTGATGACGGCGCCGCGCCCGCTGGCCGTTCCCGCACCGCGCGCCGTCGCACCGCCACCGCCCACCGTGGACGTGGTCGACGATCAGGCCGAGCCGGCTCGTGCGGTGCCGGCCGGTGCGACCAGCGTGTCGCTGAAGGACATCGCCCGCACGGCCGCACGCGAGGCCGAACGCGAGCTCATTCTGCGGATGCTGACGCGAACGCGATGGAACCGGAAGGAAGCCGCGGAGAACCTCGGCATCAGCTACAAGGCCCTGCTCTACAAGATCAAGGAGAACGGCCTGGACAAGGCCTCCTGACACCCGCATGACCGACCCGCTGTTCGACGACGATTCGCGACTGTTGAAGCCGCACGCCTTCGAGTTCGTACTCGACGGCGAGCTCCGGCGCGCCGTGCGATCGCAGAACTACCTCACCCTCGTGACGGTGGAAACCAGCCGTGAATTCGACGGCATGACCGTCGCCGCCGACCAGGGCACCGTCGGTGAGGTGGCGCACATCATCCGCAACGAGGTCCGCGACACCGACGTCCTGGGCCTGACGAGCCAGGGACTGCTCTCGCTCGTCCTGCTCGATGCCGACTACGAGAATTCGACGCGGGTCATTGACCGCCTCGTGGAACGCATGAACCACTACGACTTCCCCGCGCCGCTGCGGCTGTCTGTCGGTGCTGCGTGCTATCCCACCGATGCCGTCGATGCCGAGTCGCTCCAGCGCGAGGCGGTATCGCATCCGGTGATCAGTTGGCGCGGGGGCCATTCCTGAGTTAGTGCTCGAGTGGCAACGAACCGGGGTTTTTCGGAACGCCACGCCTCATTCGGCACTCGTCATATTCATGCCAGCTCGCGCACCGCGCTTTTCACGTGCGTTCTGTGCGAATCCACGCGCACTGCGTCTCGCCACATGCCGGATGCCAGCTGTGAACGGATATTGCACTTCAGCAGCGCCGTAAGTGAGCCGTATTCGCACCTCGACTTCGCTCGAGGTAGTCGGAACGATGCGGACTCTGATTCACGGGGGCGAAGCCCGGAGGAATATGCGTCGGACCATTCTCGCCACGCTCGTTACGCTCACGGCCCTGTCGCCGATCGCCGTCGCGCAATCGCGGTTCACGATCGTGCCGTCGTTGTCGATTGCGGGCGTCTACGACGACAACCTGTTCGCGGAGACGGACAGCAGCGCCGGCAAGATGATGCAGCTGCGCCCGAGCCTCGAAGGCAATTTCGAGTCGCCTCGCCTGATGCTCATCAGCCTCTACTCGCAGGACATGCTGCGGTCGAACTTCTCCTCGCTCAACACGCTGGACGCCCGTCGTCATGCCTTTCTCAACATGGGGTTCAAAAGCAGCCCGTTGACGACGTGGGGAGTCGAGGCGCGCTACGACCGTTCAGAAACGCCCGGCGAGATCGAATTCGACACGGGCATTCTCGGCGCCCGCCGCACCGCGCAGCGCTTCCAGCTGTCGCCGACGTTCGTGCGGCGCCTCAATCCGCGCGCGGTGTTCACCGCCGGCTATGACCTGACGAGAGAGAACGAGCTCGACCTGCCGAGCGGCACGCTGCACCAGGCACGGCTCTCGGTCTCACGTGAGCTGACGTCGCGATCGGCGATTGTCGGGACCTACCTCTCCCGCTACTTCGTCGATCCCTTCTCGCATTCGACGTCGCAGTCGATCCTTGGCGGATGGACGCGCGAGATGGCGCCGAGGACCCATCTGTCGTTGTACGCCGGACCGCGCGTCACCTCGTATCGAAGCGGCCTGAAGCCGGAGGTGTCGGCATCGCTCAGACGCGACACCAATCGCATCGACCTTGCGGCCGACTACTGGCACGGCGAGACGATCATCCTCGGCATTCCCGGTCCGGTCGCGGTCGACAGCGGGGCGCTGCGGATCGCCCGGCCGTTCCTCAGCCGCTGGGAACTCGGCGCGGGTCTCGGCGCCACCGACATCACGACGATCGACTTCCGCGAAGCGCGTGTGTATCGCTCGACTCTGATCGGGTCGTGGACCTCCCACGGGATGTACAGCGTCTCCGCCTCCTACGGTCTGGACTATCAACAGGGCGATATCCGTCGCCGCCTGGACGAGAACGTGTTGCGGCACGTGTTTCGCGTGAGTGTCACAGTCGCGCCGCGGCTCTTCCGTTCGATTCTGCCGCCGGATGAGGCGGCGCGTGTGAAAGGGGTTCTTCGATGATCGCGCGGGTACTCACTACGTTTACAGCTGCCATCGCTCTCTCGTCAGCAGCGTTGGCCCAGCAGCCGTCGCCGACCCCGCGTGAAGCGGTCGGCACATCGGGCTCGACGACGACGGCAACGCCGGCGACGACAAAACCGCCGCTGGTGATTGCGGCACCGGCAGCGCCAAATGCCGCCGCGGCCGCACCCGCTCGCGTCGTTGAGCCGGTGCGCGTCGATCCCAAGGACTACCGGATCGGGCCCGAAGACATCCTGGACATCAACGTCTGGAAGAACCCCGAGCTCAGTCGCGAGCGCGTGCCGGTGCGTCCTGACGGGAAGGTGTCGCACCCGCTGATCAACGACATCGACGTCGCCGGCAAGACGACCAGTCAGGTCAAGGCCGAGCTGACGGAGTACTTGTCGAAGTACATCGAGAACCCGGAAGTCGCGGTGGTCGTCCGCGAGATTCACAGCCCGAAGGTGTCGGTATCCGGCAATGTCCGCATGCCGGGCTATTTCGAGCTGAAGACCACTGACGTCACCGTGCTCGACATGATCGCGCGCGCGCAGGGGCTCAACGAGTTCGCCGACAAGGGCAACATCAAGGTCATTCGCCGCGGCGAAAAGGGCGCGATCGACTTCAGGTACAACGACGCGGTCAACGGACGCAACAACGCCAACTTCGTCGTCCAGCCGGGCGACGTCATCGTCGTGCAGTGAGGACTCAAATGGCCCGTGAGCTGATGCCCCCCTCCGACGAGTCGATGCTGGTGCGAACGCTGGCGATCCTCCGCCGGCGCGCGCTGATTGCGGCCGTGGCGTTCACCACGGTGATCGCCGCAGCCGTGGCCTTCGCTGTGTATCTCCCGGATCTGTATCGCGCAAGCGCGATCGTGGTGATCGAGCGGCCCCTGCCCGACGGCGTGGTGCGGCCAACGGTGAGCAACGAGCTCGAAAGCCGCCTCTATCAGATCAGACAGGAGATCCTCAGCCGCGAGCGGCTGACTGGTCTGATCAAACGGTTCAACCTCTATCCCGAGCTGCGCACAAAGACGGCCTTCGAGGACGTCCTGACCCAGGCGCGTGAGGATATTCAGTGGGAGGCGAACGGGCCGGAACAGGTCAGCGGCCGGACGAAGACGGTTGCCTTCACCTTGACCTATACCGGCGCCGACAAGCACAGCGTCGCCGATGTCAGCAACGCGATCGCGCAGTTCTTCGTCGAGCACAACTCGGCGATGCGCGCGAACGAAGCCAAGCGGGCGACGCAGCTGCTCGAAGAACAGCTCACCTCCGCGCGTCAGCAGGTCGCCGTGCAGGACGCGCGTCTCCGCGATTTCACCGTCCGTAACCAGGCCCAGCTGCCGCAGGCCGCCGGTGTCGCGATGGCCGCCTATCAGTCGCTCGCCGACGAACTTCGGCGCAACCGTGACGACCAGCGTCGGAACACGGACGCCCGAGACAAGCTGCTCGAAGGCCTCGAAGACGCCTCGACCGTCGCGGCCGCGGCGAAAGGCGTGCTGGCCTCTGATCCGAGCGGCGTCCCGCTCTCCAAGGAATTGGCGCAGGCCAGCGAGCGTCTCGACCAGGCGAAGAAAGACCTGATCGAAGCCGAGCGGAAGGGCCTCAAAGCCGATCACCCGGACATTGCGGACATCAACCGGCGCATTGCCACCGCGGAAAAGGATGTCCAGGATCAGAAGGCGCGTGATCTCGCCGCCTTCAAGTCCAGGCAGTCCGCCGACGCCCAGCGGCAGGCGGTCTCGAATGCTCCACAGAATCTCAACGCGCTTCCGCGCAGCAAGCGCAGCATCAAGGACTTCGACGACGAGCTGTCACGGCTGAAGACAGAAGAAAGGGACCTGCAGCAGCGGATCGCGGTCCTGCAACAGCGGTTCGATTCCACGCCTGGTGTGCAGGAAGGCTATCTGCAGATCCAGAGCGACTACGCCTCGGCGAAAGAGAACTACGACGTGCTGGCCCGCAAGTTTGACGACGCGCGGCTCGCCGAGTCGATCGAGACCGGCCATCAGGGTGAGAACTTCCGCATCCTGGATGCGGCGGTGCCACCCGAGGGCCCGTCCGCGCCGGATCGGATGCGCCTGGTCCTGATGGGATTCCTGCTCGCGCTCGCGGCCATGGCGGCCGTGGTCGTGGTGACGGAACAGTTCGACACGTCGTTCCACACCGTGGATGAAGTGCGCGAGTTTACTGCGGTGCCGGTGATCGCGACCATCCCGCAGATCGGAACGGGGCCGCGCCGCGGCTGGCTTCGCGCGACCTTGAGCACCGCGTCTGCGGTGGCGGCCGTGGTTGCAGTCGCGACGCTCTCCGCCTATTTCGCCCACGGCAACGACACGCTGGTCAGGCTGCTCAACCGCGTCGGTTAAGGGGTTAATTGTGAATAGCACCTCCACTCACTCATTGGATAAGCGGCTGGTGAGCTTTACCAGCCCAGGCTCCTTCGCGGCCGAACAGTACCAGGGACTGCGCCTGACCATCGAACGCCTGATCAAGACGCAGGGCGCGCAGGTCCTGGCGGTCACCAGTCCCGCTGCCGGCGAGGGCAAGACACTGACGGCGGTCAACCTCGCGGGCGCGCTGGCGCGCGAATCGGAGGCTCGCGTGCTGCTGATCGACGCGGATCTCCGGAGGCCGGCCGTCGCCACAACGCTCGGCCTGCCGGCATCGCCCGGACTCACCGATGTCCTCGCCAGCGAGGATCTCGATCTCTCCGCGGCCGTCCAGCGGGTGCAGCCGTATCAGCTCTCGGTCCTTCCGGCTGGTACCGCCGGATCCGCCATTCATCGACTCCTGCGGTCGCCGCGCTTTGAGCCACTGCTGGAGCGCGCGCGGCAGGAGTACGACGTCGTCATCGTTGACACGCCGCCGCTGCTGCCGGTGTTCGATTCGGCCGTGCTCGCGCGCATCGTCGACCAGATGCTCGTCGTCGTGGCGGCCAACCAGACACCACGGAAGCTGCTCGGCGAAGCGCTCAATCTTGTCGATCCGTCGAAGGTCATGGGCATCGTCTTCAATCGGGACGATCGGCCGCTGTTTGGTTATTACGACGCGTATTACCGCGAGTACTTCCCGGACACGTCAGGCGTGGTGAGCCAGGCCTAACGCGTCCGTGGACGTGGGGACCCAGGAATGCAATCCAGGCTTCTGATCCTTGGCGCGGGGCCGATCGCCGAGCGGCTGATCGAAGAGATCGAGTCGCTCGAGTCGGCCCACTACACGGTGCTCGGCGTCGTCGACAGCCAGAAGCCCGACGACCGGGCCGCGCTGGCTGACCGATGGCTCGGCACCTGCGAAGAGCTCGGCGAGATCGTCGCCCGTGTCCGTCCCACGAGGATCGTGGTCGCCATCGAGAACAGGCGCGATCGGTTGCCGCTGCAGTCGCTGCTCGAGTCGCGCGTCAGCGGCATCGACGTGGAAGACGCCATCGAACTTTATGAGCGGATCACCGGAAAGATGGCGATCGAAGCGCTGCGGCCAAGCACGCTGATCCTGTCGAAGGGATTCCGCAATCACGGCGCGGCCGAAGTGACCGCCCGTCTCGTGAGTATCACCGTCGCGATCATCGGCCTCATCGCCATGATTCCGCTCCTCGCGCTCATCGCGCTGCTGGTCAAGCTGGACTCACGCGGGCCCGTCCTCTTTGTTCAGCCGCGCGCCGGCCGGCACGGCCATCCATTCGGCCTGTTGAAGTTCCGGACGATGCATCCGACGGATCACGCGCGGTCGGAATGGGTGATGGACAACATGCACCGGATCACCCGGGTCGGTCGCTATCTCCGCCGCTTCCGGCTCGACGAGCTGCCCCAGCTGGTGAACGTCGTCCGAGGCGAAATGAATCTGATCGGTCCGCGGCCGCATCCCGTCTCGAACCACACGACCTTCATGGAACACATCGCCTACTACGGCCTGCGATCGACAGTCCGCCCCGGTGTGACCGGATGGGCGCAGGTGCGCTACGGCTACGCCAACAATCTCGAAGAAGAGACAGAGAAGATGCGGTACGACCTGTACTACATCAAGAACCGATCGCTCTGGCTCGACTTCCGGATCACGCTGGCGACGGTCGGCATCGTGCTGTTTGGCCAGGATGCCGCGCAGGTTCGGAATCCGGCGCCGATGGGCCGCGATCTGTCCTGGCCCCCAGCCCAGCACGTGCGGGCGAAAGAGATTGTCTACGTGCCGGTCCTCGCCGACCGGGCTGCGCCACGTCAGACCGCGGGGCCGCAGTGACCACCACGTCTTCGATTCACCCGGCGGCTGCCTGGTGGCGGCCACAGGCGATCCACGCGAGCACTCGCGTGGCGTCCGGCGCCGGCCGGAACGAATCGGCGTCAAGCACCGCCAGCGTCGTCGCCTTCCGGGCGCTCGTGACGTTCACCGTCATCCTGCTCCTGTCGCCACAGGCGTGGTTTCCGGCGCTCGGGCAGCTTCGT
>Ga0070672_100002580_pt1 | contig 11562 bp, 10 predicted proteins | sample KBSM13metaG_FD_66151 | JGI IMG/M metagenome (GOLD analysis project Ga0070672, IMG submission 66151) | Miscanthus rhizosphere microbial communities from Kellogg Biological Station, Michigan, USA - KBS M1-3 metaG | ecosystem: Host-associated > Plants > Roots > Rhizosphere > Soil ... | reverse complement strand
GAGCATCGTCTTGCCGGTGCCGGGCTCGCCCTTGACGAGCAGCGGTCGCTCGAGCGTGACCGCCGCGTTCACCGCGAGCATCAGATCGGGCGTGGCGATATAGGTGTCGGTGCCTTCGAAGCGCATGGGGAGTCCGCGACTCGCTTTGGGAAAGGCAATGGTAGCCGATTCCTCCGACGTGCCGCAGCGGCCTACGCATCAGGCGCCTTGCCGCGTCCCGAAGCGCGCGGTAGTCTCGCCCATGACCGTCATCCTCTGGGCCGTCGCGATTGCCCTCATCCTGATTGGAGCCGCCGGTACCGTTCTGCCGGCGCTCCCGGGCGCCACGCTGGTTTTCGGCGGCATCGTGCTCGCCGCGTGGATCGACGGCTTCGTGCGCATCCCCGTTTGGCTGCTCGCGATTCTGGGCGTGATGACGGTGATGGCGTGGGTTGTCGACTATGCGGCCGCCGCGATGGGCGCCAAACGCGCGGGGGCGAGCCGGCTCGCAATGGTTGGCGCGATCGTCGGCACCCTCGCAGGAATCCTGAGCGGACTCTGGGGTCTCCTGTTCATGCCGCTCGCTGGCGCAGCAATCGGCGAATACATTGCGCAGCGCGACTTGCGTCACGCCGGCAAGGTTGGCCTCGCGACGTGGCTCGGCCTCCTGCTCGGCACCGCGGTCAAGGTCGCGATCGTGTTCGCGATGATCGGGATATTCGCGTTCGCGCTGATCGTGTAGTGTTGCGAGGGCCGCCCATCGTCCTCGAGGAGGTTCCATGCGCCGCACTCGCCGCACCTTCCGCAACGACCCCGACGGTCTGCGTCTTCCCGTCAAGCTCGACACCGCGACGAACGGCGAGTTCGAGCCGATTCCGCTCTCACGCGTGCACGCGCTTGCCAACGAAACGGCGATGCGCGAAGCCACGCGCCACGCCCGCGGACTCGGCATCTCCCGGCGCGAATTTCTCGTGTCGGCCGCGGGCACGGCGACCGCATTGCTCGCGATGAACGCCGCCTACGCCGCGGCCGGCAACACCGGCGGCGCGTTCGCGCTGGCTGCCGCAGCGGCCAAGGACCCCGAGCTCGCCCGCGCACAACTCGGGAGCGGCGGTTTCATCTTCGACGTCCAGGGGCACTTCGTGGATCCGAAACGAGCCCAGGGCTTCCTCGGGTTCCCGGGGGCCACGCGCGCGGGCGTGACGAAAATCGAGCACTTGGGCGCGGAGCAGTTCGTGAAGGACGTGTTCCTCGATTCCGCCACCGACTGCATGGTGCTCTCGTTCGTGCCGAGCACGCTTGCCGGCGAGCCGCTCACGATCCAGGAAGCCACCGCCTGTGCACGGATCGTCGAGAAGCTCGAGGGCACGAGGCGTCTCCTGATCCATGGCCGCGTCAATCCCAACCAGGATGGCGACCTGGCAAGGATGGACGAGCTCGCGGAACGCTGGAAGGTTGCGGCGTGGAAAACCTATACGCAGTACGGTCCGGACGGCCGCGGCTATTTCCTGAGCGACCCGCCCGGGATCGCGATGATCGACAAGGCGCGCAAGCTCGGCATCAAGGTCGTGTGCGTCCACAAGGGCATTCCGTTCGGTCGGCAGAGCTACGAGCATTCGCTTTGCGACGACGTGGGCGTGGTCGCCGCCCGCTATCCGGACGTGAAGTTCCTGATCTATCACTCGGGCTTCGTGCCCGGGCAGGCGGAGGGTCCGTACGATCCGAATCGTAACGAGGGCGTCGATTCGCTCGTGAGCTCGCTCGCGAAGAACAACGTGAAGCCCGGCTCCAACGTCTACGCCGAGCTCGGTTCGACGTGGCGGTTCCTGATGCGCGACCCGACGAGCGCGGCGCACGCGCTCGGCAAGCTCATCAAGGCGTGCGGCGAGGACAACGTGCTCTGGGGTACGGACAGCATCTGGTACGGCTCGCCGCAGGACCAGATCGACGCGTTCCGCGCGTTCGAGATCTCCGCCGAGCTGCGCGAAAAACACGGCTACGCCGAGCTCACGTCCGCGCTCAAGCGCAAGGTGTTCGGCCTCAATGCCGTGAAGGTGTATTCGCTCGACCAGGCAGCGCTCAAGAAACACCTGTCGGGGGACACGATCGATCGGGCGCGAGCCGCGTATGCGGGTGCCGAGGATCCGCTTTTCACCACGTACGGCCCGAAAACGCGCCAGGAGTGGCTCGACCTCGCCTGATCCGGGCGCGGGCCTTTGGCAGGCTCGCCGAATAGTCTTCGGAACCGTGCGTCGCGCGCGTTAACATTGCGGTCCGCTCGATCCCCAAGGAATCTCGACCCGTGGCCGAACCCGCCCCAACCCCCACGAGCTACGACGAACTGCCCTACATCAACAGGGCGTTCGCGCAGACGCACCCTGATCGCCTCGCGACGCTCGGCCGGTTGTTCGGCTTGCAGCCGCCCAACCTCGAACGTTGCCGCGTGCTCGAACTAGGTTGCGCGAGCGGCGACAATCTCATCCCCATGGCGCTGGGGTTGCCGAACGCCCATTTCGTCGGCATCGATCTCTCGGGACGCCAGATCGAGCAGGGCCAGCGCCAGATCGGCGCCCTCGGCCTCACCAACATCGAATTGCGCCAATACGACATCGCCAAGGTCGATGCGTCGTGGGGCAAGTTCGACTACATCATCAGCCACGGCATCTATTCGTGGATTCCGGCTCCGGTGAGGGAGCGCCTGCTCGGGATCTGCCGCGACAATCTGTCGCCGAACGGCATCGCCTACGTGAGCTACAACACCCTTCCAGGCTGGCACATGCGCGGCATGATCCGCGACATGATGATCTATCACACCGCAGGGTTCGCCGGCGCCAGCGCCAAGGTGAAGCAGGCTCGCGGGCTACTCGATTTCCTCGCCCGAAGCGCGCCGGCCAACACTTCCTACGGCATGATGCTGCGGCAGGAATCCGACTCCATCCGCAACGAGCCCGACGCTTATCTCTACCACGACCATCTCGAAGAGAACAACCACGCCTACTATTTTCACGAGTTCGCCGATGCGGCGAAGCGGCACGGGCTCGAATACCTGGCAGAGGCCGATTTCAACGACATGCTGGTGTCCAATTTCCCGCCAGAGGTCGCGCAGACGCTGCAGCGGGTCGCAACGGACATCATCCGCATCGAGCAGTACATGGACTTCGTGCGCAACCGGATGTTCCGGCAGACGCTGCTGGTGCACCAGGGCGCCCAGATCCGGCGCAACCTCGATGGCCGGGTACTCAACGGCGTGCTCGTCACCTCCGCAGTCCTGCCCGCATCGGCGCGGCCGGTGCTTGCGCACGGCGTCAGCGAGACGTTCGAAACGTCCATGGGGCGGAAACACAACCTCGTCGACGGGCTGACCAAGACCGCACTCATGCTGCTGACTTCGAAGTGGCCCGCCTGCATTCCTTGCGAAGAGCTGGCTGCGCTGTCCCGCGCGCGCTTGAAGGCGGAGACCGGCGACGCGCCGATTGTCGACGACGACGACAAATCGTTCGGCGACCGAATGCTGAATGGCTATGCGGCACGCGTGGTTGAATTGCGGGTGGCCGCGCCGAGGCTTGCGGTCGTGCCCTCCGAGCGTCCCGTCGGGAGTCCTCTCGCCCGCCTGCAGGCCGAGACCGGCACGATGCTCACGAACCTGCGCCACGAGCCGGTCGATGTGCCCGAGCTGCCGCGCAGGATGCTGATGCTGCTCGACGGCACCCGCGACTTCGAGGCGCTGGTCGCCGACATCGTCAAGCTCGCGCGCGAAGGCAAGATCGGAGTGCGCGAGCAGGATGGCGGCCCTGTGGTCACCGACCACGCGAAGCAGGAAGAGATCCTGCGCACGCTCGTCGCCGACAATCTGCCGAAGCTTGTGCGAACGGCGCTCTTGCTGGAGTAGTCGCGCGCCAACGTGTGAACTGCATGCGAAACGCTGGCAGGCCGCGACAGCCGGATCGGGCGTCAATAGCGGGCGATCAACCACTGCGCGAGCCACAGCGTCACCATCCCGAGGGCCATCGTCGCCACCGCGTTCTTCGTGCGCCAGGCGACGGCAGCCGCCGCCAGCGCCGCGACGACCTTCGGATTCGTGTAGCTGAACGCGAGCGTGCCGGGGGCCGAAAACACGACTGCCGGCACGACGATCGCCATCAGCATCGCGGCCGGCACGAAGCGCAACGCGCGCGCGACGAGCGGCGGCATCTCGACCTTCGCAAACAGTGCGATGAACGACAGCCGCGACAGGTAGTTGAGCAGGCCGACGACCAGGATTACGACCCACCATCCGCCTGCCGAGGTCACGGTGCATCTCGCTTCGCTTCGGCGATCAAGCCGGCGACGATGCCGACGATCCCTGCGCAGATGAGCGACAGCCGCATCGGCAACGAGTCCAGCGCCACGACCGCAATGCCCGCCGCCAGCGCCGCGATGCGCGTCGGGCCGTCTTCGAGCGCCGGGACGAGCAGAGCGAGAAAGCAGAGCGGGACGACGAAATCGAGCGACCAGGCTGCGGGAATCACGTTGCCCACCCAATAGCCGAGCGTGCAGGAGACCTGCCACGTCGCCCACAGCAGCACGCCCGTGCCGAGCGCGTACGACGCGCCGTTTCTCGTGTCGCCGGAGTCGCGAAAACGCCGGACGGCGGCGGCAAACGCCTGGTCGGTGAGAAGGAACGCGACGGCGTGCCGCCAGCGCGACGGCAGCGGCTTCAGATGCGGCGCCATCGCCGCGCTGTACATGAGAAAGCGCAGGCCGATGACGAAGCACGTGAGAATCGTCACCGCGAGCGGGGCGCCGGCGGCCATCAACTGCGCGGCGAGAATCTGGGCGGCACCCGAAAAAATCAGCGCCGACATCCCCAGCGCCTCGAGCGGCGACGCGCCTGCCGCCTGCGCGCCGACCCCGCAAACCAGGCCGAACGGCAAGAGGCCGATGAGCGACGGGGCCATGTCGCGGGCCCCGGCAACGAAATCCGGACGGGAGAAGTACATGGACAGGGAGGCGTGACGAAGGCTAGGCGAGGCGTTGAACCGAACAGGGGTCCCTAAGCGCGACCTGGCCCTTGACTCCGTCCGCCGTGCCTCAGGTGCCGACGCTCGTCTGCGCGAGACCCGCGTCGACGATGAGATTCTGCCCGGTGATGCCGCGCGCCTCGTCGGACGCGAGGAACAGCGCAGCGCGCGCGACGTCGTTCTCCGACAACCGGAACTTGAGGCACTGCTGCTCCAAAAACTGCCGCTCTTTCTCCGGCGAGAGCCAAAACGCGCGCTGCCGCTCGGTGGCGATCGCTCCGGGGACGATGCAGTTGACGCGGATGTTGCGCGGGCCGAGCTCCCGCGCAAGCGTGCGCGTGAGCCCGTTGATCGCCGCTTTCGCCGTCGTGTAGCTCGCGATCTCGGGACGCCCGCGCATCCACGACACCGAGCCCAGGTTGATGATCGAGCCGCCGCCCGCCGCCTGCATCTGCGGCGCGACTGCCTGCGCCGCGAAGAACTGGTGCCGCAGGTTCACCGCCTGGTTGTCGTCCCAGTATTCGGGGGTGACGTCGTCGAAGGCGTGCCGGTCGTCGCGCGCCGCGTTGTTGACGAGCACGCGGATGGGGCCGAACTTGCGCGCGGTTTCGGTGATGACGGACCGGAGCGCACCGATGTCGCGAACGTCGCACTTCCAGAAAGCCACGGTGGCTCCGAGCTCATCCGCGAGCGCCTGCGAAGGGGCCTCGGCGATATCGATGAATGCAACGCTCGCGCCTTGTCCCGCGAACGCGCGCACGAAGGCTGCGCCGATACCCGAGCCGCCCCCGGACACGAACACCGTGCGTCCCGCAAGATCGGGATAACGTGCAGCGCTTTCGCTCGCCACCATGAATCGATTCCCCTAGGTCTTTTATATGATACACATCACATAGATGACTTGAGCGGCCAGTGGAGTAGTATCCCCTTTGCGCTTTGCCTTCGCGCAGCACGCGTCTGGCTCAGTGACCGCACCAAAAATTCAATCGACGGATCGAGCGAGGGGCTCCATGGATCTTCCCGCCAACCTCTTCAAGCGCGCCATCACGTCCGGGAAGACGCCGGTAGGCACGTGGCTCATGAGCGGAGCGCCGTCGACCGCCGAAGCGCTCGGTTGCGCCGGCTTCGATTTTCTCGTCGTCGACATGGAGCACGTGCCGATCGACGTTGCCGAGATGATCGGCCTGCTCCGGACGATCGCCGGAACTCCGGCACAGGCAGTCGTCCGGCCGCCGTGGAACGACATGGTGATGGTCAAGCGCGCGATGGATGCCGGAGCGACGTCGCTTCTCTTTCCGTTCGTGCAGAACGCCGACGAGGCGCGCCGCGCGGTGGCGTGCACGCGCTATCCGCCGGACGGAATCCGCGGCGTCGCCGGCACCCATCGCGGAAGCCGCTACGGCGCCGTCACCGACTACCTGAAGCGCGCCAACGACGAAGTCTGCGTCGTCGTGCAGATCGAGACTCCCGCGGCGCTCGAGCGGCTCCCGGAGATTGCGGCGGTCCCGGGCGTCGATTCGATCTTCGTGGGCCCGGGCGACCTGTCGGCGTCGATGGGCCACATCGGCAACATCGGCAATCCGGACGTGCAGGCCAAGCTCGCTTCCGCCGCCGCCGCGTGCAGGAAGCTCGGCAAGCCCTGCGGCATCGTCGGCGCATCGCCGGAAATGGTCGCGAAGTTCCTGGAGTACGGCTATTCGTGGGTTGCGATCGGTTCCGACATGAGCTTGATGGTCGGCCGCGCCCAGGAGTACCTCGGCAAGGTGCGCGGCGTCGCAGCTGCGGCGCCGGCATCGCAAAGTTCCTATTGACCGTCCGGCATCGATTTCCGCGGCGACGATGACCGACGCGCTGTCCCTGGCCGCGGGCGCGGCGCGGGTCGAGCTTGCACCGGAAACCGGCGGTGCCATCGCGACGTTTACGTACCACGACGTCGACGTGCTGCGCCCCACGCCCCAGGAAGCGCGTCAGGCCGGTGATGTTCGCGCTCATGCGTCCTATCCGCTCGTTCCCTATTCGAACCGCATCGAGCACGCGCGGCTCAAATTCGCGGGACGCGACATCGAACTCGCAAAGAATTTCGGCGACCATCCGCATTCGATCCACGGCGTCGGGTGGCAGCGACCGTGGCGCGTCGTCGCACGCGACGAGGCGACGGCGCTCATTGCGCTGGAGCACGCGGCGACGGGCGCGGAGGCGGGCGCGTGGCCATGGCCTTTCCGTGCTACCCAATGGTTCGGTTTGCACACCGACGACCACGGCGCAACGCTTACCGCCAAGCTGTCGATCACCAATACCGGAACCGTTGTATTTCCGTTCGGCCTGGGCTTTCATCCGTTCTTTCCGCGAACGGCGACGACCGCGCTCGATTTCGAAGCTGTCTCTTTTTGGGAAAACGACGACACGCAGATTCCGGTTCGCAAAACGGCGGTGCCGGCCGAGTGGCGTCGCGGAATCCTGTCGGCGCATGACAGTTGCGGCATCGACAACGTGTTCACGGAGTGGACTGGCGTCGCGACGCTTGCCGATCCGGCCCGGACGTTCGACACGCGCATCGCCGCCGACAGCGCATCCGGTTTCGTCGTGGTGTATGCACCGCCCGCGCGCGATTTCGTCGCTGTCGAACCCGTGACGCACATGACCGACGCATTCAACCGCATCGAGCGCAGCGAGCCCGGCACCGGCAGCCGGATTCTTGCGGCGGGAGCGGGGTTTTCTTGTACGATGCAAATCTCCACCCGCCTGCGCTCATGACCACCTCCGCTGCTCCCGGTGCGCTTCGTTGCGTGCTCGACGTCAGGGCAAGCCTCGGCGAGTGTCCGCTATGGTCGGGGGCCGAGCAGGTGCTGTACTGGGTCGACATCAACGCGCCGTCACTCAACCGCTACGATCCGGCGACCGGTACCAACACCGTGATGCCGATGCCGGAATCGATCGGCTGCTTTGCGCTGCGCAAGAGCGGCGGGTTCGTCGTTGCGCTCCGCGGCGGAATCTGGCTCGCCCACAGCGACGGAACGCTGATGCGCAAGGTCGCCGCCGCGCCCTACGATCCTGCGCACCACCGCTTCAACGACGGACGCTGCGATCCGCAGGGCCGCCTCCTCGCCGGAAGCATGAATGAAAGGCGTGACGCATCGACCGCGGCGCTCTACCGTCTCGATCGCGATTTCACGCTGACCCGGATCCTCTCGGAGATGACGATCAGCAACGGGCTCGCGTTCAGCCCGGACGGGTGCACGATGTACCACGCCGACACGCCGATGCAGGCCATCAGCGCCTACGACTACGACGCGGCGTCCGGAACTCCGTCGAACCGGCGCGTCCTCGCGCGCTTCACCGCGCCCGGCGATCGTCCCGACGGCGGAGCCGTCGACAGCGAAGGCTGCTATTGGACTGCGCTCTACAAGGGCGGAATGGTGAAGCGCATCGCACCCGACGGACGCGTGCTGCGCGAGTATCCGGTCCCCGCGATGTGTCCGACGATGTGCGCGTTCGGCGGCCCCGATTTCAGGACGCTTTTCGTGACGAGCGCACGACAGCTGCGGGATGCCGACGAGCTGGCGCGGCTGCCGTCGTCCGGCGGCATCTTCTCGATGCAGACGGACGTCCCCGGGTTACCCGAGCCCGCGTTCGACGGTTGAATCCCGCCTTTTCCGCCGCCGGCCCGCCATGACTTTCGACACCACCGCTTTCGTGCGCCTCGACGCGCTGCAGATGTTCGACAAGTCGGCGTCGGGCGCGTCGTTCACCACGTCGACGGGCGACATCCTCGAGGCGTCCAGCTACGGCCCGGGCGTGTTCCGCATGCGTGTCGGGCCGAGCACGCTGCCCGACTACGGGCTTGTCGTGGGCCGCGCGAAGGCGTGCAAAGTCGAGCACGGCGAGAATGGCGCGTGGAGATTGACGTCGGGTGAATCGACGCTCGAAATCTCCTCCTCGCCTCTGCGCTTTCGCCTCTTGCATCGCGGTGCGCCGGTCGCGGGCTCGATCACGGACGAGCATTTCCGGGGCTTCACGAGGCTTCCCGCGTTCGGTCGCGTGCGGGAAGGCGCGCATTGGACCATGGCGCTTGCACTCGCCTCGGGCGAGCCCGTGTACGGCCTAGGGGAAAAGTTCGGCCCGCTCAACAAGCGCGGACAGCTCGTCCACTCGCATGTCGCCGATGCGCTGGGCGTCAACACCGGCCTCGCCTACAAGAACGTGCCGTTCGCGTGGGGGCCCGGGAGCGGCAAGGGCGCATGGGGTTTCTTCGTCCACACGACGGCGTCGGTCACGCACGGCGTCGGGCACCCCGACTGGTCGCACCGCTCCTACGCCATCGATCTCGAAGACGAGGCACTCGATATCTTCGTCTTCGCCGCGGACACGCCCGCCGGCATCCTCGACCTGTACACGCAGCTCACGGGCCGCCCCGCAACGGTCCCGATGTGGAGTCTCGGGCTCTGGGTCTCGCGCGCTTACTACAAGACGCCGGAGGAGGCGACCGCCGTCGCCGCGAAGCTCCGCGCGCACAGGATTCCCTGCGATGTGTTGACGCTCGACGGCCGCGCGGCGTGGAAGGTCGAAACGCGCGTCGATTTCGAATGGGATCCCGACCGCTTTCCGAATCCTCGCGCCGCGCTCGCCGCGATCCGCGAGCACAACCTGCGGATATGCGTGTGGGAGTATCCGTACGTGTCGGTGCACTCGCCGCTGTTCATGGAGTTGGCGTCGCGCGGCTACCTGCTGGCCACGGCGGACGGCGATCCTTACGTGTTCGGATGGGACACCGCTCCTGGCACGAGTCCCTTCGGCAAGGTGCTGACCCCTCTCCCCGAAAGCGGGATCGTCGACTTCACGCATCCCGGCGCGTACGTCTGGTGGCGCGATGCGCACGCACCGCTCTTCGCCGACGGCGTCGACGTGATCAAGAGCGATTTCGGCGAGCAGGTTCCCGACGATGCCGTTGCGTTCAACGGCGACAGCGGTCGGCGCCTGCACAACGTCTATCCGCTCCTCTACAACAAGTGCGTGTACGAGGCGACGGCGAAGTTCCAGCGCGACCGGGAGTCTGCGCCCATGGTGTGGGGGCGCGCCGGATGGACCGGCAGCCAACGCTATCCGATCCAGTGGGGCGGCGATCCGCAAAGCGACTGGGAAGGGCTCGCCGCGTCGATCCGCGGCGCATTGAGCTGGGGTATGAGCGGCGTGCCTTATCACAGCTCCGACATCGGCGGCTTCTACGGCTCGCAGCAACCCTCCCCCGAGCTCTACGTGCGCTGGCTTCAGGCCACCGTATTCAGCTCGCACATTCGCCTGCATGGCATCGGGGAACGCGAACCGTGGGCATTCGGCGCCGAAGCGGAAGCCGCGGCCAAGAAGTGGCTCGGGTTCCGCTATCGGCTGATCCCGTACCTGCAGCACGCGATCGCCGAAGCCGTCGCCACCGGCATGCCGGTGATGCGGGCGATGGCGCTCGCGTTTCCCGGCAACGCGCTCGTTCGCACCTTCGAGACGCAGTTCATGTGCGGCGACACGCTCCTGGTCGCGCCCGTCGTGCAGGCAGGCGGCGAGGTCGAGATCGCCTTGCCGCCCGGCGCGTGGTACGACCTCATTTCGCGGCAGCGCTTCCCCGGCCAGCGCGTGCTGCGCTACAAGGCCGCGCTCGATCAGTTCCCGGTATTCGGCCGCGAGGGGCACGCCCTGCAGATGGGCTTCGCGGTCCAGCACACCGGCGAGATCGATCCGGCGAAGCCGCTCGAGCAACTTTGGGTCTTCGGCAAGCCGACGCGGCCGTTCCAGGGCTATCTGCAGGCCAATATCGTCGAAGCGTCCGATGGGACGTATGCGATCGGCGCCGTCGCCGACGTCAAGGTCGAGCTCTTCGGCGACGCGGCGGGCATCGTCGTCGCCAGGCTTCCGGCGTAGCGCCGTGAGCGAGCCTCCCACGATCGCGATCACGGCGGGCGAGCCCGCCGGCATCGGCGCGGAGCTCGTCGCAATGCTTGCCCGCCGCCATCGCGAACGGCCATTCGCCGCGCGTCTCGTCATCGTCGGCAACCGCGATCTCCTGGCGGCACGCGCGGCACGAATCGATCTCACGCCGGACTACGTCGACTACGCCCCTTCGGGGTTCGCCCCGCCGGATGGGCGCATCGAAGTCTGGGACCAGCCATTGGCAGCGCCGGTGACCCCGGGGCGGCCCGACCCGTCCAACGCCCACAGCGTGCTCGCCACGCTGCAGCGCGCGTCCGACGCCTGCGCCACCGGCGCCTTTGCGGCTCTGGTGACGGCGCCCATCCAGAAAAGCGTGCTGATGGACGCCGGCATTCCGTTCGCGGGGCACACCGAATTTTTCGCGCAGCGCACGCACACTCCGCGCGTCGTGATGATGCTGGTCGGCGGATCGGATGAGGCGCCGCTGCGGGTGGCGCTCGTCACGACGCACTTGGCACTCAAGGACGTGCCGGCCGCGGTGACGGCGGAAGCGGTCGACGAAACCCTCGCCATCGTTTGCGCGGAGCTTCGCGCGAAGTTTGCGCTCGCTTCCCCGCGCATAGCAGTCTGCGGTCTCAACCCGCACGCCGGCGAAGGCGGACACCTG
>Ga0070672_100002575_pt1 | contig 11568 bp, 9 predicted proteins | sample KBSM13metaG_FD_66151 | JGI IMG/M metagenome (GOLD analysis project Ga0070672, IMG submission 66151) | Miscanthus rhizosphere microbial communities from Kellogg Biological Station, Michigan, USA - KBS M1-3 metaG | ecosystem: Host-associated > Plants > Roots > Rhizosphere > Soil ... | reverse complement strand
CATGCTCAGCTCGAGCGCGATCGGCGAGAGCTATTTGAGGCCGGTGGACTACTAGGAGGACAGGAGGACAGGAGGATAGGTAGTACGGGCACGGTCCTAGCACCGAGGCAAAGGCATGCCGGCCAAAAAATCCTCCAAGCGCGCCGTGAAGACGCCGGCGAAGAAAGCCGCGAAGCGCATTACGAAGGCACCCGCGAAGAAAGCCTCAAAGCGCGTGGCCAAGAAAAAAACTCCGGCGAAGAAGGCTGTGAAGAAAGCGGCAGCGAAGGCGGCGCCGTTGGCGGCGTACAATGCCAAGCGCGATTTCAAGCGCACGCGCGAGCCAGCCGGCAAGGTTCCGAAAAGAAAGGGAAAGGCGCTGCACTTCGTCATTCAGAAGCATGCGGCAAGTCACCTGCATTTCGACTTCCGCCTCGAGCTCGACGGCGTGATGAAATCGTGGGCGGTGCCGAAGGGCCCGAGTCTCGATCCGTCGGTCAAGCGACTCGCCATGGAGGTCGAAGATCACCCCATCGCATACAACACATTCGAAGGCACTATTCCCGAAGGTGAGTACGGCGGCGGAACAGTGATGTTGTGGGATCGCGGTACATATGAGGCCGAAGACGGCGGTGGTGCTGACTCGCTGCGTGAGGGCTACGAGCGTGGCGACCTCAAGATCCTGATGCACGGCAAGCGTCTCAATGGATCCTGGGTGCTCGTGCGGATGAAGCGCCCGGGTCGTCCGCAGTGGTTGCTCATCAAGCACGACGATGACTATGCGAACACCAAGAAGGACATCGTCGAGAAGGAGGTCACTTCAGTCGTGACGAAGCGAACGATGGACCAGATCGCCACCGGTCGGCGAGTGTGGCACTCGAACCGAAGCTGACAGAGCAAGCCGAGCCGTGCTGTCGCGAAATTCGTGGGCACTTTGTCGTAGAAACAGGGTATGCTATTCCATGCGAAACCCACTGCGTCTCTCGATCGGAACGTTCGCGCTCGCTGCTTTGGCTGCGTGCTCGCACTCGGCTGAGCAGCCCGCGCTGAGCGATGATCTCAAGCAGGACCTCGCGAAGGCTGGCGGTGGTGATGTCCAGCTGGCGGGTTCGGCGACACCGAAGCTCGAAATCGTCTCCGCAACGGAGCGGAGCAACAGCCCGACCCCATCGCCAAAGGCACCCACCGTTTCGCGTGCTCCAAGCGCGTCGCGGGGAACGAAGGCGGTGGTGAAGAGCGTGAAGCACGACGCGCCGGCACCAGCCGAGCCAACGATACGAGCGGAGGAGCCAGCGCCGGTCGAGGTGAAGCAGGCACCGCCGGAGCCTGAGCCCATTCCGGCTCGCGCTGGTCGGCCCCAAGCGCCGCGTCCGTCGACGCAGCGTGAGCCTCCAGGCGGATGGCGCACACCTGGTCAGATCATCCGAAACGCACCGTTCCCAATCAATCCGTAGCGACTTCGATCATCCCGGCTCAGCGGCCGGGATGATCGTTTCTGCCTTCGATTTCAGGAGCCTGCTCAGGCGGCTGCCTGCACTCCGGCGAAGGCGAGACTCACGGCGCGACGTGCCTGGCGCTTCAGCGCACGGTGCACGGCGCGGGCGTGGTGAATGAAGTTGCTGCCGGCCCAGGGATAGCGCATGAAGAACTCCGCGGGGAGCATGTCCGCCTTCAGCCGGTTGCAGGGCGGACAGGCCGCGACGACGTTGCCCTGATCGTGCGCTCCGCCTTTCGCGAGCGGGTGCACGTGATCGAGCGTCGCGCCGGCGTAGTCGAGCTGCGCTGCGCAGTACACGCAGCGGCGCCCGCAATCGCGCATGGCGGCTAGCTTGATCGCCCGCTTCTGCTCAGCGGGGAGGATGCGACGAACGCGGCGCATGACGCCCCGTGACGCACGTGAAAGATGAACGCGGTGACCGTGTCGAGCGGGCATTGCACCTCGCTAGAAAAGACGACACCCCGCACCAGGAAGGAGCTTCCTGTCACGGGGTGTCGTAGATCGTGGTCGGCGTCGCACCGGTGGGCCAGCACATGCGTCGCGTACCGCGCGATCGCATCGCCTGCATCATCGGATGTCGGGTCGAGGTGCTCATCGGCCTCCGGGTGCGTCTGTCGTCGGGGAGATTCACTCCGCCGCCGTATTAGTGGGATGGAATTCGCAATCGCGCAAGAGGGAATACAGCAAGGTTACAGGAGGACAGGATGACAGGAGGACAGTGACTGCGTTTCCTGTCCTCGTATCTTCCTACCCCTCAATCATCCCGCAGTTCGACGCTCTCCTGACCGACGTTCCATGCGCTTCTTCGACGCGACAGGATCGCGGAACGCCGCAATGATGCGCGCTGCGTTCATGTCGAGAACGGTGCGATCAGGCATCTCGGAGCCAGCGAACGGCAGCGGCACATCGAACCCATCGCCCTGACGGCGCGGGATGACGTGAACGTGATAGTGAAACACGTCCTGACCTGCGGAGGCGCCGCTGTTCACGACGATGTTCAGTCCGTCGGTAGCCGCGACCTGCCGCACCACGGGCGCCAACTCCATGGCTACCTCGAAGAGGTGCATCGCCAACGTGTGGGGAATGTCGACCAGCGACTCGTAGTGCTCTCGCGGAACGACGAGCGCGTGCCCGGCATTCACCGGCTGGACGTCCATGAACGCGACGACGTCCGCGTCCTCGTAGCACATCGAGACTTCGCCCGCACCATGAATGAGATCACAGAAGGAGCAAGTTGGCTGCGATGCTTGGGACATGAATCCTCTCGTGTAAGTGCAGCGCGGCGAAGTGCACACGCAGTGCCAGTTGAGCATGCCACTACCGATCACCTTTGGGACGGTCGCTCTGGCCTGTACCGGACGGTTATCTTACCATCCTGCCGCACCTCCTCCGCACCCGACACCGTTCTCCCGCATGGCCACTCAGACTCGCGCCGAGCTCAATGGCGCCGCCGGGCTCAATCGCGACCAGCTCGTCAGCGCATTTCGTACCATGCTCCTGTCGCGCCGCATCGACGACAAGGAGATCCAGCTCAAGCGGCAGAACAAGATCTTCTTCCAGATTTCCGGTGCGGGGCACGAGGCGATCCTGACGGCTGCCGGGATGGTCTTCAAGCCCGCCTACGACTGGTTCTATCTGTACTATCGCGACCGCGCTTTGTGCTTGCAACTTGGCATGACGGCCAATGAGATGCTGTACGAAGCGGTCGGTGCGGCAGCAGATCCGAGCTCTGGCGGACGTCAGATGCCGAGCCACTGGGGACACAAGGATCTCAACATCGTCTCCACGTCGTCGCCGACGGGAACGCAGTTCCTTCAGGCGGTTGGAAGCGCCGAGGCGTCACTCCGCGCGAAGCTGCTCGAGCTCACGGATGGCTTCCATGGCGACGAGGTCGTACTCGTCTCCACCGGCGACGGCACGACGTCCGAAGGCGAGTTTTTCGAGTCGCTCAACTCCGCGGCGAACCTCAAGCTGCCGATCGTCTATCTCGTCGAAGACAACGGCTACGCCATCTCGGTGCCGGTGGAGGTCAACACCGCTGGCGGTTCGATCTCGAAGCTCGTGTCGTCGTTCCCGGGGCTGTACATCCAGGAAGTCGATGGCTGCGACCTGCTCGCGAGCTACGAGGTGATGCGGAAGGCGGTGGAGTATGCGCGTGAGCGCAAGGGTCCGGCGCTCGTGCACGCGAAGGTGATTCGTCCCTACTCACATTCGCTGTCGGACGACGAGGTGCTCTACCGTCCCGCCGAAGAACGCGAGGCCGACGCCGCACGCGATCCCATCGTGCACTATCCGAAGTGGCTCGTCGACCAGGGCCACGCGACCGAGGCGGAGATTGCCGCCATTGTAGAAGAAGTGGACAGTCTCGTCATCGAAGCGACTGACGACGCCCTCGCTCAGCCGCAGCCGGGAGCGGAGACGATCTACGACTTCGTGTACTCGCCCGACGTCGATCCCACCAGCGAGCAGTTCGACACCGAGGACGATCCGCAGTTCTCGGGGAACGAGACGACGATGGTGGACCTGCTCAACGCGTGCATGAAGGACGAAATGCGGCGCAACCCGAAGATGCTCATCTTCGGGCAGGACGTCGCCGACGTCTCGCGCGAGCAGTATCTCGACAAGGTCAAGGGCAAGGGCGGCGTCTTCAAGGTCACGTGGGGACTGCAGAAGGAATTCGGCGGTGCGCGCGTCTACAACACGCCGCTGGCGGAGGCGACGATCGCAGGGCGTGCGATCGGATTGGCGCTGCGCGGCTTCAAGCCCGTCGTCGAAATCCAGTTCTTCGACTACATCTGGCCGGCGTACATGCAGCTGCGCGACGAACTGGCAACGATGCGCTGGCGCTCGAACAACGCCTTCGCGTCGCCGGTGGTGGTGCGCGTGACATATGGTGGCTACATCCGCGGCGCCATCTATCACTCACAGACTGGCGCATCGCTGTTCACGCACTGTCCGGGACTGCGGGTCATCTGCCCGTCCAACGCCCTGGACGCGAATGGCCTGCTTCGCACCGCCATTCGCTGCGAGGATCCGGTGATTTTCCTCGAGCACAAGCACCTCTACCGCCAGACGTACAACAAGGCGGCGTATCCGGGCCCGAACTTCATGATTCCGTTCGGGAAGGCTCGCGTCGTCCGCGAAGGCACCGACGTCACCATCGTGACGTATGGCGCCACGGTGCAGCGAGCGTTCGCCGCGGCGAACCAGATGCAGGAGGAGCACGGCATCAGCGCCGAGGTGATCGACCTGCGCTCGCTGTCCCCGTGGGACAAGGAGCGCGTTTATGAAAGCGTGAAGAAGACGAGCCGTGTGATCGTGGCCTACGAGGATTCGCTCTCGTGGGGCTACGGTGCGGAGATCGCCGCCCGGATTGCCGACGACTGCTTCGCGTGGCTGGATGCCCCGGTCAAGCGCGTAGCCAGCTCGGACACGTTCGTCGGTTACGCGCCCCAGCTCGAGGACGCGATTCTGCCGCAGGTCGAGACGTTCAAGACGGCGATTGCGGAGTTGGCGCGGTATTAGTAATTAGTAGGCGACGTCGCTGGCGGGGGGCCGGCGACGTCAAAAACGTTGCGTTTGCGCATCTGTTTACGTAACGTTTGTTGCAAAATGCGCAATTTCGGACGGTTACAGTGAATCCGTCATTGACGCATCGCGTGAAGTAGCCGAGTCTGATAGTGTAGACGTAGCCGGCACCGACGTTGGCTGCGCCCTTTGACGTCTCCCCCCATGCGCGTTTTCCGTCTGGCTGTTCTCGCCGCCATCGCGACGATGGCGATCGCCTGCTCCGACGCACCGACAAACTCGGATCCGGAATCAGGACGAGGACAAATAGGGCTCGCGCCAAGCTTCTCGGCGTCGGCAACGCTGGCCTATCAGCAGCTCGCGGCGTTCGGAACCGAGGTCACTCGCGTTCACGTACGCCTCGTTGCGCCGGATGGCTCCACGCGGGATACGTCGATCGCGTTTCCCGTGACGATGAGCGAGCTGGAGGTCGAACTCCAGGTGCCGCTTCGCACAGCCGGCCAGACCTTCCGCGCCGACCTCGAGTTGCTCAACTCGGATGGCGTGGTCCTGTTCAGCGGCTCGCAGCAGGTCGTGGCGCAGATATCGATTGGCCGCGCCGGCAGAGCGCCAGCGTCCGTGCAGTTGAACTACACGGGCCCGGGCGCGGGAGCCAAAAGCGTCGCCGTTTCGCCTGCCACAGGCTCCATCCTAGGCGGTGCGTCGTTGCCGGTGACCGCCATCGGGAAGGACGCGAATGGTGGACAGCTCGCAGACCTGCTCGTCCGGTGGACGACGAGCGACGCGACGATCGCCACCGTCACGCCAACCGGTAACTCCGTTGCGACCGTGACGAGCACCGGCAAGCGCGGCAGCGTCACCATCAGTGCGATGACGCCGCTCGGACTCGCCGGTACGTCTGTACTCTCGGTGATACCGACAGCAGCCAAGCTGGTGGTAATCAGTGGCAGCGGTCAGACGGGTGCGGCCGGCGATTCGCTGGCACAGCCGTTCGTGGTCGAGGTCCAGGCCGTGGACAACCTGCCAGTACCCAATGCGCCTGTGAGTTTCCGAGCCGTCACAGCAGGTGGATCGGTCGCGATTGCTGGCGCCACTGCGGATGCGAACGGCCGCGCCAGCACCCGCTTCACGCTCGGCCAGATCGCTGGGGCCTATCAGTATGAGGCGACTTCTGGAACTGCGATTCCTGCCGTCGTCAGTGCAACGGCAACGGCATCGCCAGCAACGAAGGTGACGTTCAATGGCGGCAACCTCCAGTCGGGAGTCGTCGGGACTACGCTGCCGCAGCCGCTCGCCGTCAAGGTGACGAACAAGTTCGGCACGCCGGTCGCCGGTGCCGTCGTCAACTGGAGCTCCAGTTCAGGCGGTACTCCCGCGCCGACGTCGTCCACGACGGCCGCCGACGGTACCGCGAGCACGACGTACACACTCAGCACACGCTCGCAGGTCGAGGCGGTGCGTGCATCGCTAGCAGGGGTAACGACGCAAGGGTCCGACGTCTTCTTCTCAGTGACCGCACTGGCGGACGTCCCCACGGCGATGACCGGGACAGGTGGCGGCCAGCACGCGCCAGCGGGATCGGCGCTTCCGAATCCGCTGACCGTGAGCGTGACCGACCAGTATGGGAACCCTGTTCCAGGCTACAAGGTGACGTGGACGGTCGCTGGAGGCAGCACTGCCACTGCGACGCTTGCGCCGCCGATCTCGAGCACGGATGCCGGTGGCCATGCGTCTTCACGGGTCACGCTTGGCAACACGGCTGGTGCGCTGACGGTTACCGCCACGGCCGGGGCCCTCGACGTCCATTTCCCGGAGATCGCCGATCAGGCCGCGCCCCCGTCCACCTCTGGGACGCTGAGCGGATTCGTATTCGACGCGGTCACGGGCAACCCAGTTGCGGGAGCGTCGGTCTCGGTGCTCCTGAACGGCCTGGTCGTGGCAACTGCGACGACGAATAGCAGCGGCAACTTCACCACTGCGGTGTTGCCCGCTGGCACCTACAGCGTCGCGATCACCTCGACTGGCTACACGCCCGTCAGCATCAGCACCCTGACGGTGAGCGGCAACACGCAGGCGCCTGCCGCGCCGCTGGTTCCACAGAGCACCCAACCCGGCAGCATCGCGGGCGTCGTGTACGACGCGACCAACAATCGCGCGGTGGGTGTGCCGGTAACGCTCGAACTTCGTGCCGGGCTGAACTCCTCCATCGGTGCGGTTTTACAGACGGTCACGACCAACCAGTCGGCGGCATACACCTTCACGAACGTGGCCGCCGGCACCTACACGATCGTCGCGAAGGCCGCGGGCTATGCGGATGCCACCAAGACGGGGATCAGCGTAGGTGGGGCGACGACGAGCAATCAGGACCTCTTCATCTCGCCGATCGGTGTCGCGGGCAACGTTCGCATCGTGCTTACGTGGCGCTCCTCGCCGCGCGACCTCGACTCGTATCTCACCGGACCAGACGGTCAGGGCGGACGCTTCCTCATCGCGTACTACTCCCTCGGCAATTGCCTGGCGGCGCCATTCGCGTGCCTCGACAATGACGTGACGGGCGGCAACGGCCCAGAGACGATCACAATCGCTCAGCAGCTGTCGGGCACGTATCGCTACTCGGTGAACAACTACTCGAGGTCACCGAACATCGATGTGTCCGGTGCCCGGGTCGACGTTTACATCAACAACGCGCTCGCGCAGTCGTTCGCCGTTCCAGCGGGCAACGGGTTGACCTGGACCGTCTTCGAGTTGAACGGAACGGTCATTACGCCGATCAACACCATCGGCAACGGCCCGATCACGGCGCGCATTCCCGCCAGTGGTGGTGTCGCCGCGTCGAGAATTCCTTCGGGCTCGGCGAACGTCGCTGGATCGCACGACGACAATGAGAAGATCCTGACGGGCAATAGGGCACATCCGAAGCGAGGCGAAACTCCGCGCTGACGAAAGCGTTCCTCTGACGCTGCGGGCAAAACGGCCGGGAGACATCGAGTCTCCCGGCCGTTTTACGTTGCAGCGTGTCAGGGCGTGGCTGCCGGACGACAGCTTCCGCCAATCAGCGATATCTTGGGCGGCATCCGGAACTCGCACGTGCTCATCGCATTCGAGCTCTTGTTGTACTCGACCTCAGCGGCCTTGAGCTGATCGAGCTTCTGGAACAGCGCGACAGTGTCAGTGGTCGCTGGGCAATAGACCAGGTAGTCGCGTGGTCCGCCGCACGCACGTTCGCCAACGGGCGCGGTGTGACACTCCGTCGCGCTGTTGCATCCTGTCATCTTCACCAAGGCACGCGCGTCCGCCTCGAGGCGAGCGATCCTCGCCTGCGCCGAGATGGTATCATGCGCGGCGCCCGGCGTTGCCTCTGACGTTGCACTCGGCGTCGCAATCGTCGCCTTGCGGGCCGTGTCGCCGACACCACGGCTCTGTGTGGAACAGCCAGCGGCCGCCAACATCGCAACGGCGGCCGTCGTCGTCACGACGCGTTCGATTGCTCCCATGGTGTAGCTCCTATCTGAGACGTCAGCACGTCGAGGGACTCGGCAGGCAGATTTCATTCCGCGCACAGCGATCAGTGCGTGGTACCATCGCGATCGAATACGACGCGCCCACCCACCATCGTCAGCATCACGCGCGCATCGCGAATCGTCTCTGGTGCTACGCGTGTGAGGTCGCGATCGATCACCACGACGTCGGCGAGCATGCCCGGCTTGAGCACGCCCACGTCCTTCTCCTGGAAGCCGGCGTACGCACTGCCGCTCGTGTACGCACGTAGCGCCTGCTCGACGGTGATCTTCTGCTCGGGCACCCAGCCGCCAGGATTCTTGTCATCGAGCGTGCGACGGGTCGTCGCCGCATAGATCCCCTCGAGCGGCGTTGGTGGCGCGACGAACCAGTCGCTGCCGAACGCGAGCTTCGCTCCGTGATCCAACAGCGACTTGAAGGCATACGTTCCCTTCGCGCGTTCGGTGCCGATCACGCGATCGGCCCAACGGCCGTCGTCGATGGCGTGGTACGGCTGCATGCTCGGAATGACTCCGAGTGGGGCGAAGCGCGGGATGTCGTCGGGCGCGATGTGCTGCGCGTGCTCGATGCGAAAGCGACGATCCCGTGGACCGTTCTGCTTCTCGACCTGCTCGAAGATGTTCAGTTGTGTGCGGATCGCACGGTCACCGATGGCGTGCACGATGACCTGAAGACCGGCCTTGTCCGCACCGTCGGTCCAGTCGTGCAGGTCCTTCTCCGTATTCACGAGCAGTCCACGATCGCTCGGCGCATCGGTGAACGGCGCGAGCATGGCCGCGGTGTGTGAGCCGAGCGATCCGTCGACGAATCCTTTGAGACCGCCGATGCGGAGCCAGACGTCGCCGCGGCCGTTGGCCTTCACCTCGTCGCGCAACCGCGCCCACGTGGACAGTGGGACGTTCGCGGCGATGCGCGTGCGCAGCGCACCGGCGTCGTGTGCACGACGGAACACGGCGAGGTCGCTCCATGTGCCCATGTGGTGCACGCTCGTGACGCCGCGCTCTGCGACGTACGACATCGCCGCGTTCAGCGCGCGCAGGTTCATCTCCATGCTCGCCGCAGGGACGGCGTTCGCCATGAGGTCCTGCGCGTTGTCCTTGAGGATGCCTGTCGGCTCGCCAGCAGCGTCGCGCACGATCGTTCCCCCTGCGACGTCCTTGGTGTCGCGCGTGACCTTCGCCGCCGACAGCGCCAGGGAGTTCGCGAGGTTCATGTGGCCGTCGAGCCGGTTGATCCAGACTGGATTGTTCGGCGTGACCGAGTCGATCCAGCTGCGCTCGGGAAGTTCACCGCCCCAACTCGTGTGATCCCAATCGCCATTGAGGATCCAGGTGCCTGGCGGCACCGTGGCGGCGAACTCCTTGATGCGCCGGATGAACGTCTCCTTCGTTTTCGCGTCGCGCAGTTGCACGGACGAGAGCGCGAAGCCGCCGTCGAGGAAATGGACGTGCGCGTCGACGAACCCCGGTGTCACCATCATGCCCTTGGCGTCGATGGTCTTCACGTTTGCGCCAGCGCGTTTTTTCACCTCGGCACTGGAGCCCACGGCTTCGATTCGCTCACCACGAATGAGCAGCGCATCCGCCCACGGTCGTTGTGCGTCGCCGGTCCAGATGCGCGCATTGACGATGGCGAGCGCCGACACGGGAGCAGGGGCGGCGGCGAGGGCAGTCTGCGACATGGTACGCGCGGGGAGTAGAGAAAGGAGCGAGAGTGCGAGCGTCGCGATGCGCGCTCCGTCGCGAATTGGGGGGAATGTCATGCGATGGAGTTTGCGCGAATGCGCGTTTCGCGGAAGGGTGACTTGACGGATCGGTGGCATCCGGCGAGGCTTAAGTCGAGTGGGGAGTAGCCGGCCGGCGCGAATGCGCCGGAACAGCCGATCGTCAAGACGGAGTGCGCAAGCGCTTCCGGTCGGCTGAAGGGCGGTAAGTAAGCCTTGGGCGAGACCACTACGACACCGTGCGTGCCGTAGTGGCTCGCCTTGTCGTTTTTCAGGCTCCTACTCCCACTGACATGATCGCGACCAACATCTGGTTCTGGGTCGGCTTCATCGCCTTCGTGCTGGCGATGCTGTCGATCGACCTCGGTGTCTTCAACCGAACGCCGCACGTCGTGCAGGCGCGTGAGGCGTTGATCTGGACCGGCGTGTGGGTGGGGTTGGCGCTGGTCTTCGCCGGTGGACTCGCCGTCTTCGCGGACCATCAGGCGGCGCTGACCTTCCTCACCGGCTACGTGATCGAGGAATCGCTCAGTGTCGACAACATCTTCGTCATCGTCCTGATCTTCCAGTACTTCGCGGTGCCCGCGCAGTACCAGCATCGCGTGCTCTTCTGGGGCATCCTTGGCGCGCTGATCATGCGCGGCATCTTCATCGGTCTGGGCGCAGCGCTGCTCGCGCGGTTCGAGTGGATCATCTACATCTTCGGCGCGCTGCTCGTCATCACCGGCATCCGCATGGCGCTCAAGGGCGACGAAGAATTCGACGGGGAGCACAATCCCGTCGTCAAGTTCGTGCGGAAGCTGATTCCACTCACCAATGGCTATCGCGACAAGCACTTCTTCACGATGGAGAACGGCCGTCGCCATGCGACGCCGCTCCTGCTCGTGCTGGTGCTCGTGGAGGCCACGGACCTGATCTTCGCCGTGGACTCCATTCCGGCCATCTTCGGTATCACGCGCGACCCATTCCTCGTCTTCACCTCGAACATCTTCGCCGTGCTCGGCCTGCGCTCGCTGTTCTTCCTGCTCGCGCACGTGGTGACGAAGTTTCACCTGCTCAAGTACGGGCTCGCCATCATCCTCACGTTCGTGGGCACGAAGATGCTCGTGGAGTCGTGGGTCCACATCCCGATCCTGCTCTCGCTCGGGATCGTGGTAGGCGTGCTGGCGGCGTCGATCGTCGCGTCGCTGGTCTGGCCGGCGCCGCAGTCCGAGGGAAAGACCGGATCGATGTTCGGGCGCTAGCGCCGTTCGACGGCGTCGCGGACGTCGAGCAGGATCTCGAAGTACAGCTGCTCGCGACGATAGGCGAAGTCGAGCGA
>Ga0070672_100002573_pt1 | contig 11571 bp, 10 predicted proteins | sample KBSM13metaG_FD_66151 | JGI IMG/M metagenome (GOLD analysis project Ga0070672, IMG submission 66151) | Miscanthus rhizosphere microbial communities from Kellogg Biological Station, Michigan, USA - KBS M1-3 metaG | ecosystem: Host-associated > Plants > Roots > Rhizosphere > Soil ... | reverse complement strand
AATTTTATCTTTTTAAATTTTAGGAGAGAGTGTGAAGGTATTAATTTTTTACGGGTATATAATTGTTTGGTTGTTTGTTTTTAATGCACATGTTTTAGAAGCATCCAAGAAAAGAGAAAGGGACTTTTTTGATTTTCTTTCTGAAACATCAAGTAATAAAAAAAGGAAACTTGAAGAAAATAAGAATGAAGACATAAATAACAATGAAAACATAGATAAAACAGCTATTAATTTTTTGTTGACACCATCAAATACTCCTACGTATATTGATAATTTGTTAAACGAAAAAGATAAAATAAATAAGGATCTTGCTAAAAATGAAAGCTCGCCCGCTATTGCTATGCTTATTGAATTGGTCAAGCAAGCTAACGAAAAATTAACGAAAATATCAGAATCAAATGATCAACTTGGAGAACAATTAAAGAAATTGGAAAAGGAACATAAGCAATTAAAAATCGATTTTAAAAATTATAAAATAGAGGTCAATCATGTGGTCAACAACAGGGGAAGGAATCAAAATTCTTATGAAGTTGAAAAAATAAAATTAGCAAAAAAACGGACTGATTATGTTGGTGAAGATAGCAGCGAAACGACTGAAAATAATTAAAATATTGCCAACTTAGTTCTTTAATTTTGTATATTTGAGATATCACTTGCTATTTCGGGGATTTGTATGAACATTGCTACATTGATTATTGCTTTGCTTGTCGGTTTTGGTGTTATTTTTTTATTAAGAATGTTGTAGTTTTTGGGTGAATTTAAATTGCCATTCTTATCCCATTTTTTGAATGGATCTCTTGTGTAATTTATCTTTCTGATCAATATTATTCTGAAAACTTGAGTACAAAATCTTGTTTTTCCGCAAGAGCTCTATTTATCAATTAATTCAATTTGTAACAAAAACAAAAATACGCTTTTTCTTTTTTTGATATTATCTATTATTTGAAATTAAGCAGGTAATTATTTTACTTTTTAAAATTTGTGCTATAATAAAATCAAAGTATGGAAATTTGATAAGTAAGGCAAAAAAGAGTATATGTCAGTTTCAATTAGAAAATTTAAGACAAAAATTGATTTTAATGCGCCTGCATTAAAGAAAGATGCCCAAAAATTGCTCGAATTATTGGGTTATGGTGATTTTTCACTTTCTATTTTGCTGACTAATAATGAAATAATCCAGGAATACAATAAAATATATAGGGAAAAAGATATGCCAACCGATGTTTTATCTTTTGCTTTTCATGCCGAGTTGAAGCCCGGAGAAAAAATAGAAGTCTGTTGTGATGATGAAAAAGAATTGGGTGATTTGGTTATTTCCTTAGAATATGTTGAAAAAGATGCACAAAATTGGAATGAGACACTGGAAGAAAGAATGCAAACATTATTAGTTCACGGCATTTGTCATCTTTTGGGTTATGACCATGAACTTGATGAAGATTATGTGATTATGAATAAAGAAGAAAAACGGTTACTTTCGCAGTTGGGGCGTTATGAAAAGTAAGATGTTGTTGATAATAAGTTTTTTGTTGGGATTTGGTTTTTTGCAAATACAATGTTCTTTTAAGCAAAAAGATAATGATATGGCGCCTGTGGACAAATTACGGTCAAAATTAGACAGGTTTGTTAAAGATAATATTGAAAATGCAAATATTAAAACTGAAGAATTTTACAGTGGTTTTTTAAAATTGATTGAAGAAGTAGATGTTTTTGAAGATGCACGGCTTAAAGTGTTTACGCTTGCTTTCGCAGAATGTAAAGAGAAGTTAGAAGTAGCAGAAAAGCTCGTTAGCGAAAGAAGAATAGCAATTCAATTAGAAGAACAGAAATTAAGTAAAAATAAAGGAAAAATAGATCGGCTGAAGTTGTTTCTTTGTGGTGGTATTAATAAAATTGAAGAAGAAATTTACGGACAAGTTATAAATCGAGAAGAAAGGGTTTTGGGGAAAGAAGAATCATATAATCGATTAAAAATGGTTTTTGATTTACTAAAAGAAAAAATAAATTCATTGAATAAGGGTAATAGTCAACCAAATATCTTGCCAGAAAAATCAAAGGAGTATCCCATTTTGCTTGACAAGATATTAGATCAAAAGAAGGCTTTGGAATCATTATATGCTCAAAAAAATGAAACCAAAGCTGATTCCTCAGAAATAAGCCGAGAAGAAAAAAAATTATTAGAATTGTTGAATAATATGACTGTGTTTTTATATTCACCAGAAATAAATGATACTTTCAGAAACAGGATTAAAACTCATGAAACTTATATCAATGAAGTACGAAAATTAATTCATGATAATAAAAAACTTGTTGTAAATTTCGAAGAAATAAATGAATACATTACACAGCAATATACTTATATGGGGAGGTCAAAACGATCTTTTACACAACTTGATCTGCAAAAAAATTCTCAAGAAATACCAATCGAAATAAATAATAACAATGGTAATATTTTTGAGGAAAATAAAAATGAGCAAGTTCAAAATGATCCAAAAATAATTAAGCAAAAACGAATTGATAATTTTATTCAAAATTATGATTTGATATTAGAAGGTAATCCTGAGGATGTAAAAAAGAGGCGAGAAAAGCTTGCAAAACCGGGTTTTAAGTTTACCAAAGAAGAGGAAAAACAAGAAGCTGAAATTCATGTTAATTACATTCAAAATAAAATTGGTATTACTAAAAATATTGAATTAGGGGATATTGTAAAATTTTATTGCCATAAAAATATTGATAAAAATTACGTAGACAATTATGTGTATCCTTATATTAACCAATTTATTTTAAATCCGAATTCGGATACTGCTGAAGGATTATTTGGACTAGGTGGTAATTGTGCGTTTTTTTTGGTGGCAGAAGCTTTTTTGCGATATTATTTTAATCCATTATCAAAAAATGCAGATGTTCAAAAAAAACATTTTTTAGACTTTATCAAAAACAAATATAATGATTTCGAACAAAGAGGACTGAAAAAAGCACAAGAAAAGGTAGAAGATTTATATGTGAGATTTTCTTATTTTATAAACGCAGTAGAAGGCGATTGTAAACATGCTAAATCAACAAATGATACATTACCAATCGTTAATAAAAATCGACAAGAGTATATTCTTAATTTCAGCCCAGAGAAAAAATATAAATACTACGAAAATTTGTATGAAAGTTTACGAGATTGCTCCATATCAGAATTAAAAAAACGAATGGAGGACGCGGGACATATTATAGAAGAAGGTTCTTATTTAGATCAGGTTTTTTCTATTTGTTCGGAATTTGAAAACGAATTTAAAGAAGATGAGTCATCGCTTGATGAAAAATTAAATTTTTATGAGCAAATTTTTCAATCAAATAACAATCTTTTTTTAATCAACGTCAAAGAATTTATTCAAAGTCCCACAGAAATTAAATTAAAAAACCTATTCATGTTAGATAATGTTAACAACAATATAGGTTCTCATGCAGAAATTGTATTGCCAGCAAGTGCGGTTATCGCTGTTTGTTTTCGTAATTATTGTTATAATCCATTTTTTGAAGAATCGATCAAAAAACAACGCAGGGTTGTTGGGCTTGTTTTTGATAGCGGTAAAAGTAATTTTGTTTTAAGAGATGCGTTGCGTAAAGATTTTTATTGTCTTTGCGACAGTTCAATTAATGACAATGATCATAAGCGTGTCTTGTATATGGATGGAGATAAAAACTCGACACAAAGTGGTACAATTGAATCTAACATGGTTAGTAAAGAATTAACAGGAGAAGAAGTATTTGAAAAATTCTCTGCAAGTGTTTTTAATAATGCTCCAGTATCGGCATGGAAAAAGGCTGGGTTATATAATTTAACCAAACATAACAATGTTTATTTATCGAATTTTTTACGTGATAAAGAAAAAAATCGTCGAACATTTGCACAATTATACAAATATATTCTAAAACCAGTAGTGTCATCTGGTTTGAAAAACGGTATTAAAAACGAATCATTTTTCATAAAAACATTAAATGCAGCAGTTGTGTGTGCATCAGGCCAAGAGTTAAAGCAATTAGAAAAATTATTAAATAAATTAGAAAATTCAAATAAATTTTCAGAAAATATCAGAAATAAAATAGCACATTTAAATCATGAAGTTGAAATTAAAAGAGCACAAGAAAAAAACAAAAAAATTATAAAAGGCCGATATGATATATGGCAACAAAAAGAAAAGGGGATTGAAAAACATTGTACTGATTTAAATGAGCAAAGAATTGATATAAGTGGTTATCGCTTTGTAATAAATATTTTAAATCATATGGGTAACCAAGAATTTTGCAAAGCTTTCCGAGGTAATTATAGTTCTCTCGGTGAGAATGATTTAATGTTTGAAGAATTAGATAATTCCACTGAAAAAATACACGATGAAACTAAAGTTGTTCATGATGTTTATAATTCTACATGGTGGAAAAACAGATTAAATGCCTTTATTTATGAGCCTTTTGGTAATTGGTTTTTTCATGCCCTACAAGAAAAAGGAGTGCTGGGAGCCAAAAAAATTTTTGCAGCCTGGTGGACAGGTGGTGCTGAACAAGAGCAATTGGGTGAATACATTAAACAAGTTAATGAAAATTCTGCTAGAGCGTTTTTGCAATTGGAATATGATCATATTCTAAGCACTCACCAAGACCCAGATAGTTTCTATGTTCAAAATATATTTAAAAAAATAGGACAAGAAATTGTTAATCCTAAAAAAGATACAAGTCTAGACAAAATATTAATGGAATCTAAATTACGCAATTTACGAGGATCATAATGAATATTAAAAAAATATATATTTTACTTTTTATATTTTTCCAAGCTCCACTTACTTTTGAAATTTTTGGAATGAATGAAAATAATGAGCAACAACCGAATAATGCGCAACAACCGAATAATCCACCTCCGCAACAAAATCAGCCGCAAAATCAGCCGAAAAATAAGTCGCGCGTGAATTCCAGACAAGTAAAAGCTGGCGAAGAAACGGACGACTTGTTGGAATTTGCAAAAAAATGGGTAGATAATAAAACAGGTAGTAATATTGGGTGGATTTATAAAATGTATGGGCTTACCGTTGCGCATAAACAAGAATTGATAAATGATTATTATTACAATCAGGGTAATGGCTATGGTAATGTTCAAATCTCGCCAGAGGTTTTGAAAGAATTTAATGAATTATATCCAACAAAAGAAAGTCTTGGGAATAAAATCATTATTGATCCTGTTTTAATAGGATTAGGCAAAGGAAGTGGTAAGCTAGGAGAAGCTGCGGCAGAACTTCTTCTAAAGAAACTATTTGGCGACGAACTTACAACAGAACAAAAAATGAAGCATTATGAACACGCACAAGATGACAAGACAAATTGGAGTACCCAGCTTAATGTTAAAAAAAATAATACAAATGACCCAAAGGAGCAGGAAAAATTAAATAAAATGTTTTATGAAACAGCTCAAGCTAAAGAACGTTTAGAAAGGGAAGGCATTGCTCATACAATAGGAAGTTCAAATGAACCTGCTGCGCGATTTGTGGAATGGTATATAAAAAAATCCTATGTAGAAAACAAACAAATTGAAAAAGAAATTGCAAAACTTGAAAATCAAGAATCAAAATATTATGAAAATTCTTATAGAATTAACAAGAAAAAATATGATGATGAAGATCTAAAACATAGTAAAAAACTTGATGAGGCGCGTGTAATTATTGATGGCAAAGCATTATATGAATATAAACGCGCAAGCGGTGATGGAAAAACCGAGGTCCTTTATTTAACCCAAGACCAATTTACGGAAAAAAAATCCCCATCAGAGGAGTTCTTTAATAAATCTATAGTAGAAAAAGATTTTTTGTCTGAGCCATGGGTAAAACTTTCTAATTATTATATTCGTCGCATTGATAAGTTCAACGACACGCTTCATAACTCGAAGGTTACAAAAACAAGTAAATTGGATGTTATATCACAAAGTAATGAAGCTACTATTGAAAAGTTTTTAGGAACATATGAAGAAGACTATAACAATAAAATAGAAAAATTAGTTAAATTTAGAGAAGAAATTTCTGACAAGGCAAAGCAACAAACCAATATAGTTTCGAAGAATTTATATGAATCTCAGATAAAAAAAATCGATGAAAAAATATCAAATCTAAACGATCTTTATCTTGAAAAACAAGATGTCATAAGAGACAAACTGGATACAAGTTCTGATCTAGAACTTGTTGAGACTTTAGATTATGGTAATATAAAGAAAATTAAAAGATGGTACGATAATTCTAAAATGGCGCAACTTGTTACTCTTCAAACCCTCACTGGCATTATTGGAGTTGTCGGGACTACTTTAGTGGGAAGTATTAAATTATATTTTTATCTCAAAACCCGTGGGGGTGGAGGTGATATCGGTGGTGGAAATAATGCTCCTCCTCAGGTAAATAATTAATCACAACAAAATTAATTCATTTCAATTTATATAATAAGAATAAGAGGTGATCAAAATTTTTGAGCACCTTTTCTCTTCTTATATTTTCTCTTCCTTTTTCACATACCCTTTTTTTACTGCCAGATAAATTAATCCGAGTACATGTGGAATTGCCACCAAAATCAATAAAAGATCTGAAAGTTGGAGTAAAAATAACATTGGAAGCGTTGCGCCATAAATCACAATAAAAGAGACGCATAAGATAAATAATTTCGTAAATTTATATTTCGTTAATACATTAAAGTTTTGTAGGGCATTAAAAGAGTTTCCGACAATTGTTGTTAAAACGAAGAGCGTGGCACTTAATTGTAAAATATATTTTCCCCAGAGTGGTGAATGACGAATAAACGCTTCATATACCAAGGTACTTCGTAAAACTCCCTCTTGAAAAATACCAGTTTTTAAGGCAATTAATCCGGAAAGTGCACACAAAAAAAGATCAGCAACGCTGGCGCACATCGCCAAAACTCCTTGATCAAAGGGGTTTTTTGTGTCGGCAAAAGAATGTGCAATTGCCGAAGTTCCAATGCCCGATTCTGAGATAAAAATACCGCGTAAAATACCTGTTTGCATGCTTTGAATTAAAGAAATAGTGGATAGGCCGCCAGCAATTGCAAACGGTGAAAATACATGATTTTTGATTAAAGAAAAAACATCAAAGAATGATAATGGTGCGCGTAGTAAAATCACAAAAGATGCGATAATATAAGAAAAAAACATAATCGGAAATAATTTATTTGCAATCTTGCTGACCGATTGGATGCCGCCAAGAAGCACAAAACAAAGATATAATGCTAAACAAATTCCGGTAATTAATGGTGGAACGCCGTCAATTGCTAAAATTTGTGCAAAAGTATTTGATTGGAGTCCTGACCAAATTAATAACAGCGGAATAATTAAAATCGTGTAAAATAATGCTAAATTTGGGCTCACTAAACTTAAATAGCGCATTGGTCCACCGATTATTTCCCCCTCTGTATTTTTTGTTTTAGTGGCAACTGCGTAAGAAACTTCTACAAATTTAATGGAAGAACCAAAGAATATATATAAAAGTAGCCAAAAAAGAGCTCCGGGACCACCGATCATGATGGCAATTGAAGGTCCAACAATATTTCCCATGCCGATCGTGGTGCTCATGGCGGTAATTAATGCATGAATTGGTGTAATGCTATTTTTTTTGTCATGAGTTCTTGAAATGCCACCGGTGATTAATTTTAAAAAATAGGAAAAATAACGAATTTGTCCACATCTAGTCAAATATGTGAAAAAAAAGGCGGTGGATAAAAAAATAACAACAACAGGAAGTGCTGTATATTCATTAATAAGACTAAAAAATAAGGTAATATAGGTCATAAAAATCCTAAAATTAAGTAATTATTTATTATTATATAGTTTTATTGGAAAGATGTTTAAGTGCTTGACGCAAGAATAAATCAAAAGAATCTTTCTCGGGTATATTTGTTTTTCTTTCTTGATTAACGCAGCGCAAGGCGCGCTGGATTTCTGCTTTAGAATATTGGAGTGCTGAGAGTGTTTTTTCGACATCAGCGTGGTATGAAACGGTTATATTTTCGTCAATATCACTTTTTAAATGTTCTTTAATGTTTTTTAAGATATGTTTTAAAGATACTAAAATATATTCCCCTTTTTTTTGACCAATACCAGGAATTGTCGTTAATTGTTCAAGGTCGCCCCGTTCAACAATACTCACAAATGAAGCAATAGAAATATGTGAAATGATGGTGATTGCTAATTTAGGACCTATGCCGGAGCAAGAAATCAAGGCAAGAAATAAGATTTTTTCACTTTCGGTGTAAAATCCATATAGAGAAAATCCGTTTTCTGAATTCCAATGAAGGTGAGTAAAAATTTTGTATTTTTCGTTAATTTTAAAGTTATGGGTATTGGGAGTAATTAAAGAAAAGAAAAAAGAATCGGCGGCACAGGTAATCAAATTTTCTTCAATGTGGGTGACGATAGCGTTTATTGCGGTGATCATTTTTTTTCTTTCTTTTATAAAAGACAAGTATAGAATATTTTGTTATCTTATACAATATTAAAATAAATCTCAGTATATATCGATTTATTTTAAGTTTAAGGAATTTTTATTTTTTTTATTACTGCGAAGGAAACTTCGAAGTATTTAACATGATTTAGTTTTATTATGCAGAGTTATATATTAATAATTGCTTATAATGGTACAAATTACGCTGGTTGGCAAGTACAAAAAGATGTGAAAACGGTTTCATCGGTTATGCAAAAAACCTTTTTTGATATTTTTAATCAAACCTGTACATTAACTGCTGCTTCGCGGACCGACGCTGGTGTTCATGCACAGGGACAAGTTGTTTTGTGTAGGACGAACTTAGAATTAGATGAAAAAAAATTATTATATGCTTGGAATAATGCATTGCCGGTCGATATTTTAATACGTTCTCTAGAAAAAAATAACAATAATTTTCATCCCTTTTTTAATGTTTCTTTTAAAACATATAAATATACTATTTTTACTGAGCGTCCTTTACCGCAGATTGCTCCTTTTGGTTGGTATTATCGATATGGAATTGATATTGATATTTTGAGAGAAAGTTTAGAAATTTTCGTTGGAGCTCATGATTTTGAGAAATTTTGTACCCGGGAGTTTGGCGTTTCCACCATTCGCGCTATTAACAATATTAAAGTAAACCATTATAATGAAACTATAGATATTTTTATCGAAGGAAAATCTTTTATTCGTCACATGATTCGAAGAATAGTGGGAGCTGCGGTCTTAGTGGCATCAAACAAAAAATATAAAAAAGCACAAATCCAGGATTTATTGTACCGAAAAAACGGATTGTATTGTTTTGAAGCGGCGCCGGCTTGTGGTTTAATATTATTAGAAATTAAGTATAGGACCTTATGAAAATCGTACAAAAAATATTAATAATTGGTAGTACTTTTTTGCTAGCTTTAATAGCACTTTTAATTTACTTGTGTTACGCCGATGATAATTTTTGTAATTTTTTAGAAAATTATAATTTTCCAGAAAGTCATATTCCATCAGAGGCCGTAGGTATTTGGGTAATTAAAAATTAAAAATAAATAAGACGGTTGTATCAAAACGTCGCAAGATAAACGAAAGAAAAAAATATGAGTAAGAAAAATAACCTAGTAATAATTTTAGCTCTTGTTTTTGTGATTGCAGGGACAGCAATTTCAGTATATTACTTTTCCTTCAAAAATAAGACCTGTGGTCTTGTAGAAGATTACATTGCACAAAGAGATCGCCAAGATGTGATTAATCTTTTTAAAGAAAATTGGTATTGGCTTATTGCGAGCCACGATTTTTCAACCGAATTTATGTTGGATAAAAGAGCGCCGGATAAAAATCCACGCTATTTAGGCTCCATGTATTTTAAAGTTTTACGCATCGATAATCAATTGGCAGGTTTTACCGCATCGTACATAAAAAAGAAAGATGTCGGTAGAATTTTGTTTTTAGTTATTAACGAGAAATTTAGAGGAAAAGGATATGCCGACTTGATGATGAAATGTGCGATCGATCACTTAGTTTCCCTTGGATCAAAAAGAATTATTTTGTTAACACGAGAACAAAATATTAAAGCACAAAAGGTATATTTACGATTAGGATTTACGCAATACAAATATGATCCACAAGGATTTGTACATTATGAACTTTTCCCGTAAAACAATAATAAGTTTGCCATTTTTTTATAAGAAGAAAGTTGAAAATATGAAAAAAATTAATAATATTTTAATACCAATTATCTTTTTGTTCTATTCAATAACATTTCTAAACGCAAGTTTTAAAGTTCAAATCCCAGAAAATATTGGAGTAGTTGGTAAGCTTGTTGGCACGTTACACGAGGGACTTGAGGATGAATTTCTCACTTGTTATAAGAATATTATTCTGCCTGCGTCGATTGATAATTTTTTTGATGATTATTTAGCAAAAAACGAACCGTCTATTTTTTCTTTAGATTTACAAATCAATAAGAATGAGGTTCCTTCTGAGCAGGAGAAGAGTTATAAAGAGTTATTTGCAGTAGTGGTGGTGTATGATTTTATTAAAAGGTACAATCATAAACATTACAAAAATGACTACGTTAATCCTGCAACAATATCATCATTAAAAATGCTATTTCCAATAAAAAAAACAAATTCTATAATTAACAATAAGTTCGAGGGGGATATGCAAGATGTTAATAATTTGTATATCGCAAGTTATGAGTGTTTATTTGGCGGTAGTCCATATAAAAAAGACGATAAACTTGCCGCTTATTATTGCCTTGCAAAAATAAATAATAATGATTTGGATGGTTTGAATGATGAAGAGTTGGCTAAACACATTGAAAAGCATGACTGTTGGGATAAAGTTACGAATCTAAACTACGAAACATTATACAAACCAGAAATATTTGAAAAAAAGAATGATGAAAATTTAACAAAAAATCCGACTGGAAATAAAAATAATTCTACTAATCAAACTGATGACGAAGAAGATTTAAAGAAATCAGATGATGATGCATCAAAAAATACAGCAAAGCAAGACCAATCTGGAGGTCGGGGTAACGGGTATAAATTATTGTTTGGCGGCGCAGCCTTGGTTTTTATAGGCCTCTTTTTTTGTTGGTATAAATATGCAAAAAAATAAAAAACGAAAAAAATGATTGGAGTATTAAGGTTTTTCATGATATTTCTTGCAATTTTGATAACAGAATTGCGCGCAAGTGAAATAATAAAAATTCCTGAGAATATTGAGAAATTTGCTCGGATAATGAATGAAAATTATCCAGAAAACCTGGGTTTTATAATGCTTGAGGAATATAAATTTCTTGTGGATTTTACCTTTCTGCATAAAAAATATATTAATTCGTTTTTTGATGATTATTTAAAACAAGTTAATGCAGCTGCCCAAAGGGGAGGGCCTTTATATTCGATTTTTGAAATGAAAGATATTATCTATTCTGTAGTTTTTAATCAAGAAACTACACCGCATTATCAAAAATTATTTGCACCAATTATTCTTTGTGATTTTATTAAAACCAATAAAAAAACAGGTGAAAAAATCTTTAACAGAAGTGCATTAACGCTGTTGATAAATT
>Ga0070672_100002572_pt1 | contig 11571 bp, 9 predicted proteins | sample KBSM13metaG_FD_66151 | JGI IMG/M metagenome (GOLD analysis project Ga0070672, IMG submission 66151) | Miscanthus rhizosphere microbial communities from Kellogg Biological Station, Michigan, USA - KBS M1-3 metaG | ecosystem: Host-associated > Plants > Roots > Rhizosphere > Soil ... | reverse complement strand
CGCCCTGTGGACGTGAACGGCATCAACAAGTTCGCCGGCGAGGGCTATCACCTCCTCTACAGCGCCGTCTACGGCATCCGTGCCACGGTCCTGCGGCTGACGAACACCTACGGTCGCGGCATGCGGGTCAAGGACGCTCGCCAGACCTTCCTCGGCATCTGGATCCGCCAACTGCTGGAAGGCCGCACGATCAAGGTGTTCGGCGACGGCACCCAGTTGCGCGATTTCAATCACGTCGACGACTGCGTCGACGCGTTGCTGCTCGCCGCGGCTGCCGACGCCGCCGTCGGCAGGGTCTACAACCTCGGCAGCGAGGAAGTCGTTTCGCTGAAGAGCCTGGCCGAGCTGATGACGCAGTTGCGTCCGGGCGGATGCTTCGAGCTGGTTCCGTTCCCGGCCGAGCGCAAGGCGATCGACATCGGCGACTACTACAGCGACTTCACACGGATCCGCGCCGAGCTCGTCTGGAGCCCGAAAGTCGATTTGCGCCGCGGCCTGCAGTCCACGATCGACTACTTCGACTCGAACCGCCGCCACTACTGGGACGATACCACCGCATGATCCTGATGAACGACTTCGCCGCCGAGCCCGCGGCGCTGCGCGAGGCCATGGTCGCGGCCGCCACACGCGTGTTCGCGTCCGGCTGGTACGTGCTCGGCCCGGAAGTGCGGGCATTCGAAGGCGAGTGGTCCGCTCGCTGCGACGGTGCGCACACGCTCGGCGTGGCCAACGGCATGGACGCGATCGAACTGTCGCTGCGAGCGCTCGATATCGGGCCCGGTGATGAAGTCATCACCACGCCGATGACTGCATTCGCGACCGCATTGGCCATCTGCCGCGCGGGTGCGACCCCGGTCTTCGCCGACATCGACCCGCAAACCGCATTGCTTTCGCCCGACAGCGTCCGGCGCTGCCTGTCGCCACGAACCCGCGCGATCGTGCTAGTGCACCTGTACGGTCAGGTTCACGGCATGGAGGCCTGGGTCGAGCTGTGCCGGGAAGCAGGCATCGAGCTGATCGAGGACTGTGCGCAGTCGCACCTCGCGCGCTGGAGCGGCCGTGCCGCCGGCACCTTCGGCGCGACCGGCGCGTTCAGCTTCTACCCGACCAAGAACCTGGGCGCGATCGGAGACGGCGGCGCCGTCGTCACGGGCTCGGCGACCATCGCGACCCGCATCTCCCAACTGCGCAATTACGGCCAGAGCGAGCGCTACGTGCATCCGCTGGCCGGCATGAACAGCCGGCTCGACGAGTTGCAAGCGGCGCTGTTGTCAGAACGCCTGAAGTGGTTGCCGGAGTTCACGCAGCGGCGACGCGCGATCGCGGGCGCGTACTTCGAAGGGTTGCGCCGGCCCGATGTCAGGCCGATGGCGCCCCCGTTGCAGGCCGACGCGCACGTTCACCACCTGTTCGTCGTGCGTTGCCAGGCCCGCGACCCGCTGCAGGCGCACCTGACGGCCTGCGGCGTGCAGTCCCTGATCCATTACCCGATCCCGGTGCACCGCCAGGAACCCTGCCGGGGCATGCGAGCCGACCCCATGGGGCTGCGTCACGCCGAGGCGCATGCCAGCGCCTGCCTATCGATCCCCTGCCACCCACAGATGTCCGACAGCGACGTCGACCGCGTCATCGACGCGATAGAACGCTTCGAGTGCCCTCGCTGATGGAGCACTTCGTCACGCTATTCGACAGCCTGTTCCTGCCGCAGGCGCTTGCGCTGCACGCATCGATGCAGCGCTGCGTCGGCGAGTACCGACTTTGGATGTTGTGTGTTGACGATGCCGCGCACGAGACGCTGGCGCGGCTGGCCCTTCCATGCACCAAGCCGCTGCGGGTCACCGACTTCGAGACGCCGGAGCTACGGAAAGCACGCGATGAGCGGACACGTAGCGAGTATTGCTGGACGCTCACGCCATTCGCACCGCGCATCGTGTTTGACGTCGATGCCACTGCGTCGCGCGTGACCTACCTCGATGCCGACTTCTGGTTCCGACGTTCGCCAAAGCCTGTGTTCGACGAGTTTGCGGCGTCGGGTGCCGGCGTGCTGATCACCGACCACGCCTATGCGCCGGCCTTCGATCAGTCGGCGACCGCTGGACAATACTGCGTCCAGTTCCTGGTATTCGACCGCAGCCGCGGAGAGCCCGTGCGGGAGTGGTGGGCCGCCCGCTGCCTCGAGTGGTGTTACGCGCGCTACGAGGATGGGAAGTTTGGCGACCAGAAGTATCTCGACGACTGGCCCGAGCGCTTCGGCGCACAGGTCCATGTGCTCCGCGACCGCGGTCTCATGCTGGCGCCGTGGAATGCGACTCGGTTCCCGTATTCGGAAGCGGTCGCCTTTCACTTTCATGGCCTCCGGCTTGTCGACGGGAAGCGCATTGATCTCGGGGCGACGTACCCGCTCCCACGACCATTGCTTGAGCACGTCTACGAGCCGTATCTCGATGACCTTCGTGCCGCCGTGCACATGCTGGACGGGGTCGGTGTCGAGGTACTGCCGCAGGCGGACGCCCCCGGGCGCCTCAAGCAATGGCGCCGCTCGATCGCCACTCTGAAGGAGATCGCATGGCACTTCGAACGCATCCGTCTGCGCCATCTTTGAGATAGCTTGTGAGACCTTGCTCGGAACGGCGTCTGTGTCGGCGTCGTCCGAGATAATGAGCGAAGGCGGCGACGAGCTTGTTCAGCCATCTGGCCAACCGCTGGTCGGCGCCGCCGTTGTCGCGTCAACGCGAAGCCGACGAATGAGGATTCCTGGTTCCTCCATGTGAGGTCCCGGGTCCTTGAATCTGACAGCACTGACGACCTATGACGGTTTACGAAGTCATCGACATCCTGTTTGAAGAGAGCAGCTTCAGTGAAGCGCTGCTTCTCCTTCTCACGGTCCTGCTCGTCTACTTCATTGTCTTCCGGCGTCGATTCAGTTCTGTCTTCGACCCGCTCGTTTATGTCCTTGCATTGTCCTCGGTAGCTCAGACAATGCTGCTGCTGATGGTCTTGCACGAACTCGCATCGATCACCAAGCTCTCCTTCGTGGCGGCCTGCCTGGGGCTGTTCTACGCTGGATTTCTCTTCGTCGACACGTCGAAGCCACGCGCACAGTCTGGAAACCCTTTGCAGGCACGTGCGCCGCTCTTGCGTCAAGTCGCCGGTGGAACCCTCGCTGTGCTCTTCTTTGTTGAGCTGTTCGTCTTGGCAACGACTTACACCTTCTTCGGTGTTCCGCTCTTTCTTGAATCGCGTCTGTCGCAATTTGTGGATTCAGGGGGCTTCGGGGTGCTCAATCGCCTCCAAACTGGCCTTGAGTTCAGCTCTCTCGTCTTGGCTTTCGTGGCCCTGCGACAAAGGACTTCTGCGGCTGGCTGGGCCTGGGCGATATTGATCCAGTTCTTGATCTCGGGCCTCTTGTCAGGCAGCAAAGGCTCTCTGCTTTCGCTGCTGTTCGCCTGGTACCTGGCGAGGGTCTACCTAGTTGGCGGCTGGCACCCGATCAGCAAACTTCCCAAGTCGATGATCATCTTGCTAGCTCTCTTGGGAACTTCGCCGCTCTTGGTGATCTGGATTCAAAACCGTGAAGCCGCCAGCAGTCTCGGCGCAACCCTTCAGCTTTTGGCATTGCGGATCGCAGCCGAGGGGGATCCGTACGCATACTTCCTTGGAGGCGACGCGATCGACGCGATTGCGCGACACGACTGGTTGGCACCGCTGCGGCCGGTACTCGTCGCGCTGCGGCTAGGCTCTCCGGAGAGCTCGGTCAATCCGGGCTTCGAAATAGTTCGAGAGATATTGGGGGTCGACGCTCCGGCGGCGGGGCCAAACTCCAGGCTGGCGATCTATCTCTTGTACTTCTATGGGTTCGGCGGGATCGTCCTTGCTCCGTTGCTCGGTATGACTTTGGGCCTGGCCCGAAATTTTGTGGGCAGACGTGTTCGCGGTTCCCCGATGTCGTTCGCCGTCGCTGCAGCGGTGTACTTGCATTTCTGCAAGCTCGAAGTAGACCCACAGCTGACTATTGCGGGCCTCTTCGGGCTGGGACTGGTGCTGCCGATCTTCTGGCTTGCACGATTCGCAGGCGGCGTTCGACTCAAGCCACCGGTGCCTCGGAGAGTTCAATTGGCTGGGCCTGAATGTTGATTGAACACGCACCAGAAAGCGGCCTGAGCTCCGCGCGAGTCGGTGCAGCCGGCACCGCGCAGCCGGCCACGCCGATCTCCTTGATCGTGGTGTGCCGGAACGCCCGCACCGCCCTCATGCAGACGATCGAATCGATCCGCGAGTTGAGGGACTCTCGTGTCCTTCCGATCATCATCGATGGAGCGTCGACGGACGGCACAAACCTGCTTCTGCAAACGCTCAAAGATTGGACCTTCTACGCATGCAGTGAGCCGGACGAGGGCATTTATGACGCCATGAACAAGGGGTGGGCGGCCGCCCCGGCGAATTCGTACATCCTTTACCTCGGCGCCGGAGATCTACTTCTCGAGCTTCCGCCTGACGTGGCGCTTCGAGAACCAGGCGGGGAGGCGTACTCGTTGGTCCTGGGCAATACGCGAGTCGGCCCTGTAGAGTTCCGATCGCGATGGACGCGCGAACTGCACCTTCGCAATACAGCCCATCATCAGGCGATGCTGGTCCTGAAAAGGCTGTCTCTGCTTCCGCCTTTCGATCCCTCCCTGCGCGCATACGCCGATTGGGACTTCAATCTGCGCTTGTTCGGCCGAGGAATACGCGCCGCACACGTCGCCGGGTTCAGGACGTACGCCGCCCCCGGCGGGGCAAGCTGGTCAATGGATACTTCTGAAATCTTTCGCGTCTCGAGGCGGCACGGCGGGCTGCTCGTCGGAAGCGCGTCTTGGGTGTTGAACAGCATCTCCCGATGGCGCCGCTTCAGGTGAGAACGCATGAATGGCGATGATCGAGAGCTTCGGCGCGAAGGTGCGCTGCCAGGCCTGTCTCGACTGCCCGGGGTGTTGGCCGTGCTGGTCGTCTATCGACGGACGCTGGCGCAATTGGAGCCCTGGCAAGCGCTGCGGCAGGCGATGGAAGGCGTCCCGGCGGGAGGCACATTGCAGGTCAGACAGGTCCTGATCTACGACAACTCGCCTTCACGAATGGTGGAGAGCGACTCGCTGCCAGAGGGGGTTCGGTACTACCACGACCCCACGAATGGCGGAACCGCCCGTGCGTACGCCAAGGCCACCGCGCTCGCGGCAAGCGAGTCCGTCGAGTGGGTCCTTCTCCTGGATCAGGACACTCGGCTCCCAGCCGATTTCTTCGCTGCTGCTGGCACGGCGCTAAGCCAAACGCTCGGGCGTTTGCCGGGGGCGTTGCTACCGAAGGTCGCCCACGGAGCCGCTGTGATCTCGCCGTCGTTGTTGACTCCGTGGGGAAGCACCCGTCCGCTCGCTTCGAGCAAGGGATACGTGGCCAGTGGACTCATTACGGGAATCAGCTCTGGGGCGTTTGTGCGCACGGATGCGCTGAAAGCCGTCGGCGAATTTCCACCGGACCTCTGGCTCGACTATGTCGATCACTGGCTCTTCAGCCGCCTACGCGCTCGAGGGGAGCAAATCCTGCCTTTCTCTGCGGTCGTGCAACATGATCTCTCGATCGCGCGACCCCATTGCGTCGACACGAATCGGTTTCGCAGCATCCTTGACGGTGAGGCCATCTTCGTTGCCACTCTTCCCGCATTTGCACGTCGCATGTATCGCCTGAGGCTTTTTATGCGGGCGGTAAGGCTCGCGAGCACAGCGCCTCGTCACTCGGCCGAGATTCTGTCGCGAATCTTTCCTTGGCCGTTCCGCGCGCGACAACACGGCCGACAACGGTGACTTGCCCTCCTTGATCACGACGTCTGCTCCGGATGCACCAGCCTGGACGGCTGGTTCCGCTGTCTCGGTCGTCATGGCCGTGTACAACGGAAGTCGATTCCTGAGTGAGCAGCTGACCTCGTTGGTGGCCGACCTCCAGGCCGGCGACGAGGTTATCGTGGTGGACGACGCTTCCACCGACGATTCGTTCGCCTTGCTCCAATCGCTTTGCGACAACCGAATCAAGCTCGTGCGCAACGACGCAAATCAAGGCGTGCTGCGATCATTCGAGCGTGGCCTGCGCATGGCGACCAATGAAGTTGTCTTCCTCTGCGATCAAGACGATCAGTGGCGCGCGGGAAAGCGCCGTGCATTCGTGGAAGCGTTCGAGGATGACGAGCTTTGCCTCGTGGTCATTTCCGATGCTTCCCTGATCGATGCCGAGTCGCGACAGGTCGCCGACTCTTTCATGGCCAGTCGCGGCGGCTTTCGGAATGGTTTTTGGTCCAATGTGATCCGCAATCGCTATCTGGGCTGCGCCATGGCGGTGAGGCGTCGGCTGCTGGCCGCGGCGTTACCGATCCCGCCACACGTTCCTATGCACGATATGTGGCTCGGCATTTTGGGCGGCTGCCTCGGCAACGTTGTCTACCTTCCGGAGTCCTGGATCGCTTATCGGAGGCACGGCGGTAACGTGACGCCGTCTTCTCGCCGCGGATGGCGCCAAATGCTCATCTGGCGTCTCCGGTTGCTCAGAGCCCTGATCACGAGGCTCGCTGCGCTGGCGATCGACACAAACCGCAACGGCCTCATGCGCGAATCATCATGACAGCAAGCAGCCAGACGCGAGAAGCCTTGAAGATATCTGTCGTCACCGCGGTATTCAATTCCGTTTCCACGATCGATCAGGCGATTCGTTCGGTCGAGAGCCAAGTCGGCGCGAACGTCGAGCACATCGTTGTCGATGGCGCGTCGAGCGACGGAACCCTGGCCATACTGCTCGATCGACGCGAGTCGATCAGCGTCCTCGTGTCCGAGCCCGATCACGGCATCTACGACGCGCTCAACAAGGGAATTGCGCTGGCCACGGGCGACGTCGTGGGCTTCTTGCACTCCGATGACCTTTATGCGGATGAGCATGTCTTGGCGAGGATCGCTGCCGCCTTCGAGAACTCCGATGTCGATGCCGTCTATGGCGACCTTGACTACGTGCAACGTTGCCGTCCGGACCGGGTGCTTCGGCAGTGGCGAAGCGGCATGTTTTCGCCCCGAGCACTGTCCACCGGCTGGATGCCTCCGCATCCGACGCTCTATCTTCGGCGAGAGCTATATGCGCGTCTTGGCAACTTCGACACCGCCTACCGGATTGCTTCCGACTACGAGTTCATGTTGCGGCTCCTCTCGGATCCACGCGTGAAGGTCGTCTATCTGCCTGAGGTATTCGTGCGAATGCGGATGGGAGGTGCGAGCAATCGTTCGCTGAGTAACATCCTCCGCAAGAGTCGCGAGGACTATAAGGCGCTGAGAAGTCACCGTGTCGGGGGTCTGATCGCACTGGCGCTCAAGAATTTCAGAAAGCTTCCGCAGTTTTTCCCGAAATAGCCAGCCGACCGCCGTGTTCCTGGCCGCCGGTGTCGTGACTCTCCGCGCATCGAATCGACGGCACAGGGCGTGCGCTGCTGTCAGCTTCGAGAGAAGCGGCCGGAACATCGCCCTCACACAAGTGTTGGCTCGAACCCGGGCTCCCGGTCGTGGCCCAGAACTGCGAAGCCACGCATCCCGACTCGACAGTAGCGCGGCGCTGGCGATAAGGAGGTCGAACAGGGTGCTTGATTCCGATGTCGATGCAAGAGCACCGCATGTCATAACCTGAGCAATTCGTAGGATAGGATTCAAGCGACATCCTCTGATCCGGGCGACGAAACCATGAAAGTGACGATCATCGGTACGGGCTACGTCGGTCTCGTCACCGGCGCCTGCTTTGCTGAAATGGGCAACCACGTCCTCTGCCTGGACCAAGACGCGAAAAAGATTCGGACGCTCGAATCCGGCGGCCTGCCGATTCACGAGCCCGGGCTTCTCGAGGTCGTTCAGCGCAATGTTGTCGGTGAACGCCTTCAATTCACGACCGACGTCGAGCGTGCGGTCGCCCACGGTACGCTGCAGTTCATAGCCGTCGGGACGCCACCCGATGAGGACGGCTCTGCGGATCTGCAGTACGTGCTGGCCGCCGCACGCAACATCGGCCGGCTGATGACCGATTACAAGGTGGTCATCGACAAGAGCACGGTGCCGGTCGGCACCGGTGACAAGGTAGGCGCAGTCATTGCCGAGCAGCTGGCAACGCGCGGCGTTGATGTCAACTTTGCGGTCGTCTCGAATCCGGAGTTCCTGAAGGAAGGCGCGGCGGTAGCGGACTTCATGCGCCCTGACCGTATTGTGATCGGCACCCTCGACGAGCGGGCGATCGTTCTGATGCGCTCGCTGTATGCACCTTTCGTGCGCAACCACGATCGCATCCTGGTCATGGACGTGCGCAGCGCCGAGCTCACTAAGTACGCGGCCAATGCGATGTTAGCCACCCGCATCAGCTTCATGAACGAGCTTTCCCAGCTTGCAGAGCAGATCGGCGCTGATATCGAGATGGTGCGACAAGGCATCGGCTCCGACCCGCGCATCGGCATGCACTTTCTGTATGCCGGCGTGGGGTACGGAGGGTCGTGCTTTCCGAAGGATGTCAAGGCCTTGGCCCGATCGGCGAGTAATGCGGGGTTGCCGCTCCAACTGCTTGAAGCCGTTCAGGCGATCAACGACCGGCAGAAGGGCGTGCTGGTCGAGAAGATCGTGAGTCGCCTCGGCGAGGACTTGAAGGGCAAGACGATCGCCTTGTGGGGTCTCGCATTCAAGCCCAACACCGACGACATGCGGGAAGCTCCAAGCAGGGCGATCATTTCAGAGCTGGCACGTCGCGGCGCGCTCATTCGCGCCTACGACCCTGGGGCGGCGCGAGAAGCCATGCGCACGCTGGGTAACGTACGTGGCTTGATGATCGTTGACTCTGCCGCAAGCGCACTGGAGGGCGCCGATGCGCTCGCGATCGTCACCGAGTGGAAGGAATTCCGCACGCCTGACTTTGAAGCAATTCGGACCGCGCTGCGAACGCCGGTGGTGTTTGATGGGCGCAATCTTTACGAGCCAAGGACGATGGCCGCATTCGGCCTTGAGTACCACTGCATCGGGAGACCCGCGTGGCCCATGACAGCCGCATAGCCACCTGCGGTAACGTAAGAAACCTTGCGCCGCCTGAGCACGCTTGCACCCTACGCTCTCGTCAATGGCCGGAACTGATAGATCGCTTCCCGGTCCCCTCACGAGTCGACGAAGTTCACGATGTGATGGCGCGCTGAGGTCACGTCCGGCTCGACCCTTCCTCGATGGCGTCCACATGATAGACACAGGCGTGCCGCTGCGGCGGCACTGACTCGGGCCCGATATCGTCCGCGCCGCGGACGCGATGCTGCGGGCTTGGCCCGCTGATATCACAACTCGCACTGAGGTCCGAACTCCGGCCTGTCTAGCGCTGGGCATCGTCGATGAAGCTGCTCATCCGTCAGGAGTATCGGTCGAGGAGCGGGTCTGCGCGGCGGCATCGGGAGGGCGGGCGGGCCGAAAAGCGCCCGCGGACACGCGGCGAACAGCCATCACAATAGTGGCCGCGCAGCCCATGTCATTCTTCATCCTCGCCTTCCTGTCCTCGCTCGTCGCGACGCTGCTCGTGGTGCGCTCGGCATCTCTTCACGAGTGGATGTCGGCCGATACCGATTTCACCGGCCCGCAGAAGTTCCACACCCGCGCGGTGCCCCGCATCGGCGGCGTCGGCGTCCTAGTCGCGATGGCCGTCGCCGGCGTGTTTGCGAACTTCACGCAGAAGGATGCCACGCCCTACTTCTGGCTGTTCCTGGCGTGCGGGCTTCCCGCCTTCCTGGTTGGCATCGCCGAGGACCTGACCAAGAAGGTCGCGGCGCGCTGGCGGTTGCTCGCGACCTCCGTCTCGGCGGCGCTCGCGGTCTGGCTGCTCGGCGCCGTGATTCTGCACACCGACATCCCGGGGATCGACCAGCTGATCCGATGGATGCCGATGGCGATAGCACTGACGCTGCTTTGCGTCACCGGCGTCGCCAACGCGATCAACATCATTGACGGCTTCAACGGTCTGGCGTCGATGTGCGTGATGATGATGTTGCTCGGGATCGCCTATGTCGCGTTCCAGACCGGCGACGAGTTCGTCGCCAGCACGGCGCTGATCGCCGCCGGTGCCGTGCTCGGCTTCTTCGTCTGGAACTTCCCCGCCGGGCTGATCTTCCTCGGCGACGGGGGCGCCTACTTCATCGGCTTCGTGCTGGCCGAGCTCAGCGTTTTGCTGCTGGCGCACAACCCGGTCGTCTCGCCGATCTTCCCGCTCCTGCTGTGTGCCTATCCGATCTTCGAGACCATCTTCACGATGTATCGGCGCCGCGTCCTGCGCGGTGTTGCGACGGCGCAGCCTGACGGCATTCATCTGCATACGTTGATCCACCGGCGCCTGATCCGCCTCAACTTCGACGCGCAAGGCGATCGGCGGCGGATCAACCGCAACTCGATGACCTCGCCCTACCTCTGGCTGCTTTGCCTGATGTCGATCATCCCGAGTGTGCTCTGGTGGGACAGCACGCGCGTGCTGTCGATCTTCCTGCTGCTGTTCATGGTGTCGTACGTGTTTCTCTACTGGCGGATCGTCCGCTTTCGCACGCCGCGCTGGCTCGGCGCCCGCCGCGAGCCACGGCAAGAATCACGCGCTTTCACCGAGCACCATGAGCACGATTCCTGAGCCGGCGCCTGCCGCCGCGATTGCGACGAGCGACGACAACGTCCTCCTCGCCGAGCGCCGCGACAAGCTCGCCGCGATCCGCGCCCGCGGCATCGCCTTCCCGAACGATTTCAAGCCGGGCCACCGCGCCGTCGAGCTGGCGAGGAAGCACGGCCATCTCGACAACGAGGCGCTCGAGCCGCAGGCCGTCGCCGTCTCGGTCGCCGGCCGGCTGATGCTCAAGCGCGTCATGGGCAAGGCCAGCTTCGCGACGGTGCAGGACGCGACCGGCCGGATCCAGCTCCGGGTCAGCGTCGATGCGATCGGCGCCGACGCCTACGACGATTTCAAGCGCCTCGACCTCGGCGACATCGTCGGCGCCGAGGGCACGCTCTTCAAGACCAAGACCGGCGAGCTGACCGTCAAGGTCGAGCGCCTGCGCCTGCTCACCAAGAGCCTGCGGCCGCTGCCCGACAAGTTCCACGGCATCGCCGACGCCGAGCAGAAGTATCGCCATCGCTACGAGGACCTGATCACCGACGACGCCGCGCGGGCGCGCTTCGTCGCGCGCAGCAAGGCGCTGTCGTCGATCCGCCGCTTCATGGTCGAGCACGGCTTCATGGAGGTCGAGACGCCGATGCTCCATCCGATTCCGGGCGGCGCCAACGCGAAGCCCTTCGTCACCCATCACAACGCGCTCGACCAGCAAATGTTCCTGCGCGTCGCCCCCGAGCTCTACCTGAAGCGCCTCATCGTCGGCGGCTTCGAGCGCGTGTTCGAGATCAACCGGAGCTTTCGCAACGAGGGAATCTCGGTCCGCCACAACCCCGAGTTCACGATGATGGAGTTCTACGCGGCGTACTGGAACCACCACGACCTGATGGACTTCACCGAGGAGGTCCTGCGCCACGC
>Ga0070672_100002571_pt1 | contig 11572 bp, 10 predicted proteins | sample KBSM13metaG_FD_66151 | JGI IMG/M metagenome (GOLD analysis project Ga0070672, IMG submission 66151) | Miscanthus rhizosphere microbial communities from Kellogg Biological Station, Michigan, USA - KBS M1-3 metaG | ecosystem: Host-associated > Plants > Roots > Rhizosphere > Soil ... | reverse complement strand
GACATCAACCGCATCTGGGTGGGAACCGACGACGGCCTGATCCAGACCACGGCGGACGGCGGAAAGACCTGGACGAACGTGACGCCGGCGGAGTTGGCGCCGTGGATGAAGGTGTCGATGATGGACGCGTCGCACACCAATCCGCTCGGCGCCTACGCGGCGATCAACACCATCCGCCTCGACGACCTGAAGCCGCACATCTATCGCACGAAGGACGGCGGCAAGACCTGGACGCACATCACCACCGGCATTCCCGACGGCGCCACGGTCAACACCGTCAAGGAGGATCCGAAGCGGGCGGGGCTGCTCTTCGCCGGGACGGAAACGCAGGTCTACGTCTCGTTCGACGATGGGGATCACTGGCAGTCGCTGCGCAGCAACATGCCGGCGACGTCGATTCGCGACCTCGTGATCAAGGACGACGACCTCGTCGTCGGCACCCACGGCCGCGGCTTCTGGATCCTCGACGGGATCAGCACGCTGCGTGAGTGGCAGCCGGCAATGCTGCAGGAAGAGGCGCACCTCTTCAAGCCGGGGGACGCGGTCCGCTTCGAGTGGAACCGCTGGCCCGACACGCCGCTGCCGCCCGACGAGCCGTCGAGCCCGAACCCGCCGGACGGCGCGGTCATCGAGTACCACCTGAAACAGCCGGCGTCGGGCGTGGTGACGCTGGAGATCCTCGATCGCGCCGGGGCGACCATCCGGCGATTCGCCAGCAACGACAAGGCGCGCGAGATCCGCGACGAAGGGAACGTGCCCTCCTACTGGATCCGTCCGTCGAGGATTCTCTCGGCCGCGCCCGGCCTGCATCGATTCGTGTGGGACCTGCACTATCCGCCGCCGGCGGGGTCGACGGCGAATTATCCGATCAGCGCCACGCCGCGTGACACCGAGCCGGAGCCGAAGGGACCGTTCGTCGTGCCAGGCGCCTATTCGGTGAAGCTGACGGTGAACGGCAAGCCCTACACGCAGCCGCTGGTCGTCAAGATGGACCCGCGCGTCAAGCAGCCGGCGGACGCGCTGCAGCAGCAGTTCGATCTGTCGAAGCGCGTCTACGACGCGATCAACACCATCCAGGCGACGCTGCCGAAACTGCAGCAGGCGCGCGAGCGCGCGCAGGCGGCGGGGAATACCGATCTCGCGCAGCAACTGCAAGCGGTCGCCGGGGCCACCGGAGGACGCGGGCGCGGCGGCGGTGGCGGCCGCGGACGCGGCGGCGCCCCGGGCGCGCCGTCCCTGGCAAGCATCGCGGGACAGTTGTCCGGCCTCTACGGCGCAACGCAGGACGGCAGTGCGCCGCCGCCGTCGCAGACGCGCGACGCGATCGACGCGGCGCTGAAGGACTACGACGCGCTGATGGCGCAGGTCACTCCGCTTATCAGGTGAGGGCGGGCCTTTAGACCCGCCCGGCCGCAGACGCAACCGCGGTTGCCACGCGCGCAACCGCGGTTGCCGTCGGTTTCCCGCACATCTTTATCCTCACGCGGTCCGCGCGGCGTCACTCGCGATCCCCTCTTGCCGGCGATTTGCCGCGCCGATTCACTGCTCCCGGCTAACTCCACTTCTGCCCATCGCTTGCGCGGTCAGGACCCGGTGCGCGATCGCGGTGCGCGCCTTGCCTTATGACCGGCGGCCCCTCACGACTCACCACGGTGCCTGCCCCTCACCGGCTCCGAGCGTGGTGTCCGGCGGGGGCCACTACTTCTCAACGGAGGACAAGACCTATGCGTGTATTGCTCATGATGCTGGCGGTGGTCGCGATGGCGGCGCTGCCGGCGGCCGCTCAGCAGAAATCCCAGGGCCCCGCGTCGAAGCCATCGGCTGCGGCGAAGGACGGCGCCGCGCCGATCGCGCCGATCAACCTGAACACCGCGACGCAGGCGCAGCTCGAGACGCTCCCCGGCATCGGCGCGAAGGCGGCACAGCGGATCCTCGAGTACCGCCAGAAGAACGGCAGCTTCAAGAAACCGGAAGACCTGATGAACGTGAAGGGGATCGGCGAGAAAGCCTTCCTGAAGCTGAAGCCGTATCTCACGGTCACGGATCGTCCCGAGAAGAGCGGGATCTGATCACGCCGCCGATGGTGCCTCGTCCCGGCCCCCGCCCGGCGGGATTCACGATCCTCGAACTGCTGTTCACGCTGGCGATCGCCGGCACGCTCGCGGCCACGGCGGTACCGCAGGGATTACGCACCCTCGACGACTTCCGGACGCGGTCGGCGGCGCGCTACCTGGCGGCGCGCCTCGCCGACGCGCGGATCCGCGCCATCCGGCGCTCGTCCGCGATCGGGCTGCGTTTTCAACCCGCGTCGCCGGACTACCTGGTCACCGCGGTGGCCGACGGCAATGGCAACGGCCTCCGCAGCGTCGAGATACAGCGCGGCATCGATCGCACGCTGAGCGAGGCGGAGGCGATCGGCTGGCACTTCGCCGGCGTGTCGTTCGGGATCCTCGAGAACGTGCCCGACGCCGACGGCCAGCCGGCCAACGGCAGCGACGGCGTCCGCGTCGGGTCGTCGCGGCTGCTCTCGATGGCGCCGGATGGCAGCTCCTCGTCCGGCACGCTCTACGTCCACGGGTCGGATCGCGCGCAGTACGCCGTGCGCGTACTCGGCGCCACCGCGCGCATCCGCATCCTGAAGTTCGACTTCACCCTGGCGCGGTGGGTGGACGTGTGACTGGCGTGCGGGAACGACGGAAGGAACCGCGGAGCGCCGGCGGCGGCATGCGGGCGCGCGCCAGACCGGGGCATCGCCTGGTGGTGATCGACGTCAGCCCGCGCGGCGCGCTGGTCGAAGCCATGCGGCCGCTGCGCCCGGGATCGCACCTGGAGGTGCAGCTCGAATCCAACGTCCGCTCCACCATGCTCCGCGCCCGCGTCCTGCGATGCGCGGTCGCGGCGCTGGATGCGAGCGGCGTGACCTATCGCGCGGCGCTGGCGTTCAGCGAGAGCTGCGACTGGCTGCGTGAAGCAACGACCCCTACAGGGAACGCTCTGCCCTGAGAGACGCCCACTTCTCGGCCGGAATGCAGACCCTGCGGGGCGTAGCGACCCGCGGCCGTTCGCACGAATCGCGAGGCGATCGAAATGCCTGATGTTTCGCAGTCCACAACGATGGCACCGACTTTGGAGCAGGCCGCAGCTTCGAAGAAGAGCGGAGGCGGAATGGCTCGCGCATGGTGTCGATCGATGGAACGCCGCCGCGGCATGGCCACGCTGCTCGCGGCCGTGACCGCGGCGCTTCCCGGCAGCCGGGAGCCCAGGTATCTGCGGCAGCGCTTCGTCGCCGAGCTGCGCGACATGCTGAATGCCCGCGACGTCGAGTTGCGTGACGGTCCCCCGATGCCGTGCCCCCCCGAGTCGACGATTTCCATCGAAGTCAGCTCGGGCGCGTTGACGCTCGGCGCGATTGACGCGGTCTTCGACGAAGGGCAATGCGGCTTCGATCCGTGGGATCTGCAGATACTGCAGTTCGCCCGGCACCTCGCGGCGCTCGTCATGTTGATCGACCGGGCGCAGCGCTCGGCCATCCTCGGGCCCACGGGCGCCCCGGCCCGCGATCACGCGCCGATGCTGGTCGGCTCGAGCCCGGCGATCCGCGCCGTCCGCGCGCGAATGGAGCGCGTGGCGGCGACGCCGTTCACGGTGCTGATCGAGGGGGAATCTGGCGTCGGCAAAGAGCTGGTCGCCCGCCAGATCCATGAGCTCTCGCCGCGTCGGGAAGGGCCGTTCGTCGCGGTGAACTGCGCGGCGATCGTCGAGACGCTGCTCGAGGCGGAGCTGTTCGGCATCGAAGATCGCACCGCCACCGGCGTGCGCGGGCGCCGCGGCAAGTTCGAGCACGCGCACGAGGGCACGCTCTTTCTCGACGAGGTCGGCGACCTGTCGCTGGCGGCCCAGGCCAAGCTGCTGCGGGCGGTGCAGGAGATGTCGGTCGAGCGCGTCGGCGGCTTCGGCGCCAGGCCGGTCGATACGCGCATCATCGCCGCCACGAACCAGACCCTCTCGGACCTCGTCGAACGCGGCCGCTTCCGCCTCGATCTCTTCCACCGCCTCTCCGGCGTCGAGATCATCGTCCCTCCCCTCCGCGATCGGCAGCAGGACATTCTGGAACTGGCGGAGTACTTCCTGGAGAGGCATCGCGGCTTCAGGAAACTGCGGCTGTCGCAGGCCGCGGCCGACGCGCTGCTGGCCTACGGGTGGCCGGGGAACGTGCGTGAGCTGCAGCGCGTGATCGAGCGCGCCGTGGCGTTGGCCGACTCCGACCAGCTGCGCCTCGAGGACCTGCCGCCCGCGCTGCTCGACGGCTACACGGACGTGTTGATGCCGTCGCTGGCGCGGCGCGACTCGATGCGGACGTGGGGGAGCCGCTACGCGCGGATGGTGGTGGAGCGGTGCGGCAACAACAAGCGGAAGGCGTGCCGCGAGCTCGGCATCTCGTACCACACGCTGCAGGCGTATCTCAGGTTCAAACCGGATCAACGTGCCGGGATGCCTCCGGCGACACGGGCCAGCGCAGGCAAGGCGGCCAGGCCGCAGGGGCACGCGCAGGACCATCAGCCTGGAGGAGTGCCATGGTGAAGAAGTTCGTGTTCCTGGCGGTGATCCTGATGGGGTTCGCCGCGCCGCGGCCGGCCAGCGCCGGATGCACGACGGACCTGCTCGACTGCTACGGCCGCGCCGCGGCTATCGACAGCTTCTGGTATCGCACGGCGTCCGGTCTCGACTGCGAGCTCGATTACACCGACTGCGTGCGGCGCCGCGTCCTCGGCCGGTGAGCTGCCCGAGGTGAATCCATGATCCGAAGAGGCGGTGCGGTGCCGGCGGTGGCGTTCGTCTTCTGGGGGCTCCTGGTGTTCGAGTGCCGCCAGGGGCGGGAGGATGTCGTACCGGCCCGCCGCCTCTTCGGTCCGGTGATTGGCAACGAAGTCATCGCCGGGCGCGCCGACGACCAGGCCGGCAGGACGTGGTTGCTGGTCGGGGAGCGGACCCTCGTCATCATCGACATGCAGAAATCGAGCATGGAGCGGCATCCGCTGCAGGTTGGCGATGCCGCGTGCTGGGGGCTCGCCCGGCTGGCCGACGGATCGCTGTGGACGCTGAAAGGGCGCAGCACCGCGGTTCGGATCTCCAACTCCGGCGAGGTCGTCGAAGAGGTCGCGCTCGGCTCGCCGCACTTCGGCGTCTTCGCCGCGGGAGACCGCCTCGTGGTGCAGCCAGCCGACTTCCAGCCCCCGGCGCCGCTGCTGTTTGCGGCACGGATCGGCGACCGTGCGCGCGTGCCGTGGAGCACCTTGCGATCGCGGTCGTTCAACCTCGCGCGGGCGTCGGTGGCGGCACTGAACATGTTGACGTGCGGCGTCGGCCGCGAGGAGCGGCCGTGCTGGTTTCCCGACGAAGCGGCCCTCGCGATGGTAAAGGCCGACGGCGGCGCGAGACGGATCGCGCTCGAAGGCCTCGAGGTGGTGGCTCCCGAGGTGCTCCTCACGTCGGACAACCCCGCGCGGCCGATCCGGGATGCCTACGCCGACCCGGCGGGCACGCTCTGGATCCTCAGCAGCGGCCGCCAACCGGCGGGCGCGGAAGACCAGCCGGGCGGATGGATTCTTGCGCGCTACTCCGACGGGGGAGCTCGGCTCGGAGTGCAGCGCCTCGAGCAATCCGCCCGGTTGATCCTCCGCGCCGGATCGGGACGAGCGCTGCTGCTGACCGGCAAGGGGATGGTCGCGGAAGTGGTGCCGTGATGCTGCGAGCGTTGCGCTTCTTTTTCATTCTCGGATTGCACCCGTCGTACGCCCTCGCGCTGCTGGCCGCGATCGTGGTGATTGGCGAATGGACGACGAGGGTGACGCCGGGAGAATTGGATACAGGCCTGGGGATGCTCCTGTTCCTGCAGATGTTCCTGGTTTCGACGGGCTTCGCCATCCCGGCCCGGCAAGGGCATTTCGATCCACTGCTGACGAGCGCGGAGAGCCGTCCGCGCGTCGCGGCGGCACACTGCCTCGCCTCGATCGCGCCGGGCGCCGCCGGGTGGCTGACGCTGGCGATCACCGGCCTGGCCGTCGGGAGCCCCGCTGCATGGTCGGCGTTGATCGGCGATCGCATGGCCGCGCTGGTGATCGTGTCGGCAATCGGATGGACGGCGGGCTTCCTGCTGCCGCGCGGGGCCGCTGGCGTGATCTGGATCGCCGCGCTCGTCACGCTCCTGCTCACTCACACCGACGTCGTGCCCGCCTGGTCCCTCGCGATGGAGCGGAGCGTCGCGGTCCTGATCCATGCGGTGACGGTCACCGTGTGCCCGTTCGTGCTGCTCGGTGTGCACCCACCGCTGGCCAACGGTTCTGTGCCGATCGCCCTGTGCGTGGTCGGCACCGTCTGGTGGTTCGCATTGACATCAACGCGGCGTCTCGACGTCTATCTGGTGGACCGAGCATGAGCGCGCGTCTGGAGCTGGCGGGCGTGGTGAAGACGTACGACGGCCAGCGCGTCCTCGATCGCGCGTGGCTGCTGGTGAAGCCGGGCGAAGCCGTCGGGTTGATCGGTGCGAACGGCGCCGGCAAGACCACGATGCTCAGAATCGCCGCTGGCCTGGTCGTGCCGGATGCAGGCCTCGTGCGAACCCTGAAGGCAAACGGCCGCATCTCGGTGCGCTATTTCGGCGGCGAGCGGACGCTGCCGCCGGCGGTCAGCCGGAAGCGATGGGCGCGCTGGTTCGGCGTCGCGGACCAGGATCGCCGTCTTCTCGGCCGCCTGTCGCGCGGCAGCCGGCAGTTGTTCGGCCTGCAGATGACGCTGGCGCGGGGTGATGCCGACGTCATCCTGCTCGACGAGCCGTGGGAAGGGCTCGATCCGAACGGCGCCGCCTGGCTGACGGCGCGCGTGGACGAGTGGCGCCGGCGCGGCGCGGCACTTCTCATCTCGTCTCACCGGCTGCACGACCTGTCGTCGGCCTGCACGCGCTTCGTGCTGTTGCAGGACGGCCGCTGCCGGGACATGGACACAGCCGACGGGGCCGATCGAGTCGTGCAACTGGAACAGGTGTTTTCACGCCGATGACCCTGACGCTGTGGCTGTTCGTGGCGCTCGGCGCGACCGATGCCGCTGTGACGTACCGCGGTGTGCCCGCTGAGGTGGTACGAATCGAGGTGTACGAATGGCGTGAGGAGAAAGCGCCAGTGAAGCTGGCCGCAGCGATCGAGCGTGGCGGCGACGCGGCCTCCGTCCAGGCGCCGGCCGGTGTCAACGTCATCGTGCGATTCGCGCGCTCGGACGGCCTCTACCTGCTGGACGGGCCATTTCGATGGCCCGCCGAACCCACCGAGCGACTGCTCGATACACGCTGGCGCAGGTCGATCACCGTCGATGCATCCGGCGGTTCGTTCGAGAACCCTGCGATCCACTGGCTCGCGGAGATGGACGATGAGGATGGGTGGGGACGATGTGTGAGCGAGGCGGCCCGCGTGACGTGCTGGGGTGTGCGCGCGAGTGCCGCTGGAATCGCGTATTTCGAGTCGCAGGGCCGCACGTGGTGGGCCGCGGTGAGCGGCGGCGCAGCGCGGTTTCGATCGTCGGCCTGGGGGCGGCTGCTGATCGTTCGCGGCCCGCCGTTCGACGGGCGTGTCCAGGTGCGCCTGCGTCACCCGGTGGCGTCGACGCAGCGCAGCCGCAGCGTGCGGCTGGAGACGCAGGACGTCGCGCGCGCCGCGGGCGTGCCGATCGGGCAGTCGGCGATCTGGGTCGCCGGCGACGAGGTTCCGGAGGGCGCGTGGGTGGAAGTGCTGGGCGCGCGATCGGGACCTCTCTATCTCTCGATGCGCGAACTCGCGGAGGGCCCGACGTCGCTGCCGATCCACGTCGCCTTGCCTGACGCGCGGGTGCTCGACGGCACCGTGCTTGGCCAGGGGGACGCGCCGACTGCCGGATCGCTGGTGACCCTGTTCCGGCTGCTGGAGAAACCGCCGGCGACGACACGCGATCGGGATCCGCCGCGGCGCGTCCTGGTGAGCGAGACGACCGCCGACCGCGGCGGCGCATTTCGTTTCGACCGACTCGGCGACGCCGACTACGAGGTCGTCGCCTGGCACCCGCAGCTTGGCCGCGCATCGGCCGTTCTGAGGCCGGGCAGCGATCGGGTGGAGATCCATTTGCGATCGGTCGGGGTGGTGCGTGGGCGCGTTGTCCTTGGCGGAAATCCGGTTGAAGGTGTCGATGTCGTCGGAGTGCCCGATCAGGATGCGATACGCAATGCAGCGGATCTGGTGGACCTGAAGGGTGGCGATGCGCGCACCGGACGGGACGGACGGTTCCTTGTCTCCCTGGCGGCCGCGGGTGGCGAGCTTCGCATCGGCGGCGGCCGGTACCCCGTCCGCCGGATTGCATTGACGAGGATGGGAGCAGAGACCGTCGATGTCGGCGACATCGAACTGGGACTTGCCATCGCGATCACGGTGGTTCTGGACGCCGATATCGCGTGCGTGCCGCGGGCCACCGGGCCCGTGGGGCGCACGGGACTGCAGGTCGTCCTCGGCACGCGGACCGGCCCGGGTCTCTTCGCGATGTCGATTCCGGAGCCGGGATTCTGGGAGTTCGGCCTGATGTGCGGAGACGCGGAGCGTGGGCTTTCACCGGCGGTGCGCGAGATTGGCCCCGCACTGCTCGGGAAGGACGTGCGATTCCTGGTTCGCTGACGATCAGTTGCGCGCGATACGCAGCGCCTGAAACTTCTGCTCGCCGTCGGCGATCGCGATGCGAATGGCGGCTGGCGCGATGCGTTCGAGGAATGCCGGATCGACCCACTCCCCCTCGTCCACATCGTCCAACACCGTGACGAGATAGTCGCCGGCCGGCAGGTGAGAGATCGCAAACGTCCCGTCGCTGGAGGGGCGGACAGCGCGAGTCCGGCGCGACTCCGGCACGCGCAGCCCCGCTTCGGCTGGGAAGAGGACGATGGTGTAGTCCGTTGCGGCGTGGTCGGCGGCGAGGGTGATGGCGCCGGCGAGACTCGAGGAGCGATCGGCGAAAACGATCGACGCCTGAGGGGGCGCCAGGCCTGGTGCGATCGTAACGGGCAGGTCGAGCGTGTCCTGACGTCCGATCAGTGCCGAGCGCAGCGACCAGCCTTCGGGATTGGCCGAGCCCGGAAAGGAGGCCGTCAGACGATAGACACCCGGCGTGACGCCGGCGATGGTGAACCGCCCGTCGGCGCCGGCCGTGACCTCCGGCGGTGAGATGCCGACGCTGCCGCGGGACTGGAGCGGTCGAAGCCCGACGCGGATAGACGTCGGCGAGGGCGGTCGCAACCGCTCGCCTTCGAATCGGACTGCGCCGGTGATCGTCAGCGCAGGTGCCAACGAGAGACTGACGCCCGAGACGCGATCCCCTTCGACGGCGATCTGGGCCGAGGCCCATTGCACGGGCGCATTCGCGCGCGCGAGGAGTGTGTACTGGCCCGGCGAAACGCCGGCGAGCGAAAACGATCCGTCGGCCGCCGTGGTGGTCGTCCGCAGGCTCTCGAGAGGAAACTCGCCGATGTCGCCGCCGCTGGCGAGCAGCGTCACCTGCACGCCGGCGGGCGAAGGGCCGTCCCGGTTGGAGACATAGCCGTCGACGGCGGCAACCGGCACGAGTTGCAGCGCGAAGTCGATTCCGGTCCGTTCGTCGCCGGCGCGGAGCGACACTCTCGCCGCCTGCGCCGCGTACGTCGTCCCGGGGAAGTAGGTCAGGGCGAAGGTCACGTGGCGATCGGGCGGCGGCGGCATCTGCGGCGCCGCGGTGCGCGCGTGGTGGACGTCGAGGTCCGTCGTGAGGCGAACTGACGTCGCGGGGCCGCCCGCGCGGGCCGGACTTCCGGCGGCCGCGACGACGAAGTCGCCGGGCGGCAGGCCGTAGATGCGGTAGACGCCGCGATCGTCGGTCACTGAAGGCACGCCGAACGACATGAGGCGTCGTTCGCCTCCGACGATCGCGTAGCGCATGGCCGCGACGCCTGCCCCGACGGCCGGCTGACCGCCGAGATCGAGCACCGTTCCGGTGATCACCGCTCCTCGCGGCATGCGGATGACGATTGCCAGTGATTGTCCGTCGGCGAGCGCGATGGGGACCCCAGATCGCCGGGACGGCCGGGCACCGTACACGGTCTCGATCCACCCCGGGCGTACGGCGCGCACCGTAAACCGGCCCGCCGGCAGCCGTTCGAACCGGAAGCGGCCGTTGTCGTCCGTGACGGTCGTCAGTCCGCTGGCGAGTTCCGCCGCCGAGCACATGACGCGCGCATGACGAAGTGGTCGTGCCTCCTCGTCGTCGGACACAACCGTACCCGAGAGCGTCGAGGTGGCTGCTCGATCCGGCCTGACTTCCCGCGGCGTCTTCGCGCTCTGGGCATCGACGGCCGCCGTGACGGCGAGCAGTGCGATGGTGAAGGCAGGAAGCGTGGTTCTCATCGGTCGATCATGACGGTGTCGAGATCCTGCCGCCGCTGTTCGCGATCGCCGAGATGGACCTGGCGCGCGAGCCTCGACAGCGCGCGCAGCAGACGCGGCTCGAACCAGTCCGAGAGGTCCGACAGGTCGTCGTCTCGAACGGCCGTCACGAAGTAGTCGCCGGGCGGCAGGTTCGGAAGGATGTACGTCCCGTTGACATCGGCGCGCCCGATGCGCATGCGTCGAGGGCTGGGGCCCGCGGACGACCACGCCTCCTCGTCGACGGGGAAGGCCAGTGCAATCGCGGTGGGATCCGGGGCGCCGCGCGTGCGGAGCGTTCCGCGCAGCGTCGACGGTTTGTCGGTCAGCGTGATGATCACTCCCGACACGTCGGCCGAGGTCATCTCGATCGGCCGGTCGGTCACATCGCGTCCCTGGTATCGCGTCGCCTTGAACACCCAACTGGGAAACGCGAGTCCTGCGACATTGACGACGTAGCTGCCGGGAGGAACGCCGTAAGTCTGGAACTGCCCGGTCTCGTCGGGATGGCCGGTCTCGAACGACAGGTCCTTCGCACCCGGGGAACCGTCCGCGGGATCGAGCGAGATGCGAATCGAGGCGAGTGACGACGGCGAGGGCGGCGCTGCCTCGCCCTCGAATTCGATGCGGCCGGTCATGCGGGGGCCGGGCCTCAGCGCGACGATCACGTCGCTGACGTCAGCGTCTCCGACGGAGAGCGGAAGCAGGGCACACAGCGTCGCGTCGGCCGGAATCGGCGCCGGCGCCGGCGGACCCGGCGGCGGCCGCACCGCGATGCGGGCGCCGCCTGCTTCCACGATCGTCTTCGCGCCATCGTCCGGGTCGGGCGGCAGGCGGGGGATGCGGACGGCGCTCAACACGTATTGTCCGGAGGGGACGCCGAGGAAGGTGAACGCTCCCGTCGAGTCGCTCATCGCCGTCGCCGTTTCGATCGCCTCGCCGAGGGCCTCGCTGCCGATCGGCAGCAGGCGTACGCCGACGTGCGACGCCATGCCCTCCGGCGCGACCAGCGTCCCGGAGATGCGCGTGCCCCGCGCGGGCTGAAGCTGGATGTCGACGTTGGCGCGCTCCTCACTCGCGCGGAGCGGGATTGGCGCCGCCTGGGCGGCCACGCG
>Ga0070672_100002570_pt1 | contig 11579 bp, 7 predicted proteins | sample KBSM13metaG_FD_66151 | JGI IMG/M metagenome (GOLD analysis project Ga0070672, IMG submission 66151) | Miscanthus rhizosphere microbial communities from Kellogg Biological Station, Michigan, USA - KBS M1-3 metaG | ecosystem: Host-associated > Plants > Roots > Rhizosphere > Soil ... | reverse complement strand
CAGCAGCGCGCGGCGTTCGCTGTCCGCACCGGACGTGCCGACGGTCGCAGAATCAGGTTACCCGGGATTCGAATACGTAAACTGGAACGCGCTCTTCGCACCGGCTGCGACGCCTCGAGCCATCATCAACAAACTTAATAGCGAAGTGGTCAAGATAATGCGCGATCCCGATCTCGCTCAAAAACTCGTCAGTCAGGGTGCCGAGCCTGCGCCCGGAACGCCGGAACAGCTCGCGCAATACATGCGCGTCGATTTCGATCGTTGGCGAAAGGTCATTCGCGCGGCCGGAATCACGGCCAATTAGAAACGCTCATCGACACGAAATCGCAGTGCCGCCTCTACCGCCGTCATTAATCGCTTGCATCGTTAAGACGCGCGTGAAACCCGTTGGCGTGCAAGGCAGTGATGACTTCCGCGCCATGCGCGCGATTGCGCGTCTGCAGGACGAATTCGACTTCCGTTGACTCGAGCGGCAGGCGCGTGAATTTGCGCTGATGATGCACTTCTTCAATGTTGGCGCGCGCGCCGGCAATGCATGCGGTGACTTTCGCAAGTGCGCCGGGCAGGTCGCGAATCTCCACAGTAAGTCGTGTAAGTTGACCGGTCCGGACAAGCCCGCGTTCTATGATCTCCGCGAGCATGAGCAGATCGATGTTGCCGCCGCACAAGACAAGTCCCACGTGCTTACCGGCGAAGCGATGGGACGATTCGATCAGTGCAGCGAGGCCGGCCGCACCGGCGCCTTCGGCGACCGTTTTTTCGACGTCAAGCAAGAGGACAATCGCTTTCTCAAGCGCGCCTTCGCTGACAAGCACGATATCGTCGACGAGTCTGCGCACAATCGGCAGCGTCAGTTTGCCCGGCTTACCCACGGCGATGCCCTCGGCAATAGTACTTGGCCCGAAAGCCCCCGGCTCGTCTCGAACTGCGCAATACATAGACGGATAGCGCTGCGTTTGCACGCCTACGATTTCGATGTCCGGCTTGACGGCCTTCGCCGCCGTGGCCATGCCGGAGATCAATCCGCCGCCGCCAATCGGGACGACTAACATTTCAAGTCGCGGATACGCCTCTAACATTTCCAGCGCGACCGTGCCCTGACCTGCGATGATTTCAAGGTCGTCATAGGGATGTACTAGCGTCAAGCCGCGCTGTGATGCAAGCGTATCAGCGTGCGCGCTGGCGGCATCGAAGTCCTCGCCGTGCAGCAGCACTTCGGCGCCATGGCTCCGCGTGCGTTCAATCTTGATGTTGGGGGTGTAACGCGGCATCACAATTACTGCCGGGATGCCCAGGCGGTTTGCATGATAGGCGACCCCTTGCGCATGATTTCCCGCAGAGGCCGCGATCACGCCGGTCTGCCGCTCCCGCGAATTTAGCGAAAGCAACTTATTGAGTGCGCCACGCTCCTTGAAGGACGCCGTGAACTGAAGATTTTCGAATTTGAGATATACCTCCGCACCGGTGACGTTCGATAGTGTGCGCGAATAAAGACATGGCGTATCGACGATCGCACCGCGTAATGCGCGCGCTGCTTCTTCGATCGCGCGCAAATCCGGGAACATTACTGCGGCAGGAATTTGAGGCTGCGCATAAAGCTCTCACCTTCACTGCGCAACTCCGAACTGAATTCCGCAGGTCGTCCCCGCTCGGAAAAACCGACATCGACAATAAGGTCGGTCTTGTCCGGATGCACGCATGCGATGCCTGCGTGCTCCAGAAGCAGCACCGTTCCCTGTGCGTATGGCGCCTGGCGATCCTGCGCAGTGGTCCGATAGCGGACGCACCACGCGGCGTAAGGCATCTCCGGCTCGGCGACATATTCGACGAGACGGTAGCGGGCCGAGTCGACATCCTGCGCTTTCAAGTTGCGCACATAGGCCTCGAATTCCGTCCGGTTTTCGAATTTCTGTCCAAGCGTCGCAGACACAGCCGCCGCCGCAAACGAATGCGTCGGCGATTCGATTTTCTTGCCGAACAATGCCTGCCGACGATCACGCCGCATCTCAAACCAGTTTTTGCCGGGCGGCGGCAGCACGGTGTACCCTTCGAGCTCGTAGAGAACCGTGGAATCGGTAACCGGTTTCGAATGCACCTGCGACAGCACGTCACGCGATGATGTCAGGGACATCACAACGGCAACCGCCATCACGTAGATCGGTGGTGTGACCGCGCACAACGTCCGTCGTCTGTTCATCTTCGTATCATCAGCCAATCGACGGCAACAGCGCCAGCATCGCTAACGCGTACCGGGTTCAAATCGAGTTGCGCCAGCCATTCGCTCCCGCCGGCGCCGAATTGCGATACGGCGACTAACAATTTGATTAACGCGCTGCGGTCCACAGCCGGCCGCCCGCGCGCGCCATCGAGTATCGCTTTCGCCTTGAGTTCGTCCAGCATGCGCCCTGCTTCCGATTCTGTAACCGGTGCGGTACGGAAGACAACATCCTTCAAAATCTCGACGTGGATTCCGCCTATGCCGACCATCACAACGATACCGAATACCGCATCGTTCTGCAGACCGACGACCATATCGACACCATCCGCCGCCATTTTCTGTATCAAAACGCCCGCCACGTTTGCATTCGGCGCATAGCGCGCTGCATTCGCGACGATCTGCTTGTAAGCAACCGCCAGCGCTGCTTCGTCGTTGATTCCTAGCATGACGCCGCCCGCTTCGGTTTTGTGCGGGATCTGAGCGGATTCGATTTTGAGCGCGACCGGGTAACCAATGCGATGCGCACAAGCAACTGCATCCGCCTTGTTCGTGGCGAGGTCCGCGTGGGCAAGGTGTACGCCATGTGCTTCAAGCACCTGCGCCGCGTCTATCGACGGTACTACACCGGAAGCCGAACCAACGCTCGATACGCGCCCCGTCGGATGCCTCCGATTGATTTGATCCATCTGCCAATGACGTCGCATTTCCGCATATCGAACGAGCGCCGCGACAGCGTCGACTGCCGGCTCGGCACCACGCAAGACGGCAATGCCGCGCTCACGCAAACCGCGCAAGGCGAGATCCGAAGCCGCGACCCAGCACACGACGAACGGTTTCGAGACCTGCGCCTTGATTTCGGCGAAGATGTCCAGCAGCGTATCGACATACGCATCCATCAACTGTAGCCAGATGATGCCGATATATACTTGCGGGTCATCCATCACGATACGCACGCTATCACGCAGCAGCGCCGGGTCTGCGACAAACTGACCTGTGATATCGACAGGATTAGCGCTCGCGCCGAAACCGGGAATCGTCTTCTGCAGCGCCTGCTGCGTGTGAACACCGAGCACCGGCACAGTAAGGCCGAGCGCTTCCGCATGATCGGCCATTAATACGCCCGCACCGCCGGATTGAGTGATGATGCCGAGGCCGGCGCCCTGCGGCAATGCGCAGTACGCGAAAGCCTCGACCATGTCGAGCATGTGTTCCTCGTTGCGCGCGCGAAGAACGCCGCGCTGACGAATGACGCCATCGAATACGGCATCCGCACCTGCCAGCGCTCCAGTGTGAGACGCTGCCGCGCGGGCCCCGGCGCTGCTGCGCCCGACCTTTGCGAGCACGAGCGGTTTGCCGAGATCAAGCGCAGCGTCAGCCAACGTAATGAGCTCACTGCCGTCGCGCAAGCCTTCGATATATCCAGCGCCTACTTTGATGCGCGGATCTGCAAGCACTTCGTGCATGACTTGCGCGAACGTGACATCGCTTTCGTTGCCGGTATTCACGAAGAAACCGAGCCCTAAATCCCGGCGACGAGCAAGCGCGGCGATTGCAGTGCCGAATGCGCCCGATTGAGTCACGAAACCCACAGGGCCCGGCGGCGTTGCACCGTCCGCGTACTGTCCGAAGGTCGCGATGACGCGGTCGAAGGCGTTAATAAGCCCCAGACAATTCGGACCGCAGAGGCGCATAGAGTATTCGCGCGCAATAGCGCTGACCGACGATTCGAGCGCCCGGCCTGCTGGCCCGGTCTCTGCAAAACCAGAGCTGAAAACGATCGCGGATTTGACGCCGCGCTGACCGAGAGCGCGCAACGACTCGGCGACGAATTTTGCCGGCACAGCTACGATCGCGAGATCGATGTCCCGTGGAAGCTCCTCGATCGCCGCCAAACAAGTCGTTCCGTTAATTGACCGGTATTTGGGATTGACGGGATAAATGCCGCCGGCATAGCCCTTTTCGAGAAGATGCTTGAGCGGCCGGCCATTCACCTTGGAGAAGTCTGCGGACGCGCCGAGGATAGCAATGGAGCGCGGGCTGAGCAGTGCGCCGAGCGTATTCTTTGCCGTCGCCACACCGGACGAGCACATTGCCTAGCTCCTGGCGCCGGGCGGACTGTCGAGTGGCGCCCGGCTAGTGTGTCTTGTCGACTAAATGACGCGGCACCGGAAGCGCGACAACCTCGATGCCTTCGTCGCGCAGTTCATGCACCTCGTCGGATGAGGCACTGCCTCGAATCTTGCGCTCCGGCGCCTCTTTGTAGTGGATCTTGCGCGCTTCCTCGGGGAAAGCGGTCCCGACGTCTTCCGTGTTAGCAATAACGTGCTCGATGAGCTTGGTGATTTCCTCACCCATATTGACGTACTGCGCCGGCGGTTTTTCTGCCTTGCGGGGCTGCTCCGTTACCTGCACCGCAGTACCCGTGTTTACGTACGGCGCATGCAGCCCCTTGTTAACATCCTTGCTGCCGCAAACCGGGCAATTCAGCAGCGCGGCCTGTTGCTGGCGGTCATAATCCGCCGCCGAAACAAACCACCCCTCGAAGCGATGCTCATTATTACAACTCAGATTGAATACGATCATTTATGGTGTCGATGCAATGCCGGCAACTTTATTAGGCCTCCAGCTTACCACTAACCGCCATTTGCTATTCCGCCGACGCGCAGACACATGCTAGAAGGCGACGCCCGAGATGCGGTCTCTCGCTACAAGCGCTTGAATTTCAGCAATTGACTGTGTTCCGAGCGCGCCGGGCGCTCCTACATGATGTACAGTGCTTGTCCGATACCCCGCACCTGCGTGGTGCAGGTTGAATGACGCCCAGCGATTACTAAGCGTCGACAGCGTTCGATTCGAGGCCGCGCAGCGGCTTTGTTGTGCGCATAACAGTGAAGTGTCAAGTCATGCGGTTCGGATCACGACTAGCGCACGGTCTTTTTCTTTTAGCGGTATGCGCGAGCGCGCACGGGTTCGACTTTGCAGACGTCTCACAACGGGCGCGCCAGCTTGCGAGCAAGCCGTATGAAAATCCGCCCGTCACGTTATCGAAAGAGCTGCAAGCGCTGACCTATGATCAGTACCGAGACATTCGCTTCAAGCCGCAGAAGTATCACTGGCGTGGCGCGGGGCTGCTGTTCGAGCTCGCTTTTTTTCATGCCGGGTTCTATTTCAACTTTCCGGTACAAATAAACGAGATTACGGCGGGCGGCGTGCAGCGGGTGAGGTTCAACCCCGATGACTTTGATTACGGCGCGAACAAATTACCGCCGCAGGCCGTCAAAGACGCGGGCTTCGGCGGATTTCGTGTTCATTACCCGCTCAATACTCCTAAGTACAAGGATGAAACGGTCGTCTTCCTGGGCGCAAGTTATTTTCGCGCGATCGGCAAAGGTCAGCGTTATGGTTCGTCGTCGCGCGGACTGGCAATCGATACCGGGCTTGCTTCCGGCGAGGAATTTCCGCGTTTCGTCGAATTCTGGATCGAACGGCCAACGCCCAAGGCGCAGCAGCTTGTCATTTACGCATTGCTCGACTCGAAAAGCGTTACCGGCGCTTATCGGTTCGTCTTGCAACCCGGTATCGAGACGGGACTGGATGTTCGCATGCAGCTGCATCCGCGCGACAACATTGCGAAGGCTGGCATTGCGCCGCTTACCGGCATGTTCCTCGCGGGTGAGAACCAGCGCTCAACAGTGGCCGACTACCGTCCCGAGGTTCATGACTCCGACGGCCTGTCGCTCCATATGGAGAACGGTGAATGGATATGGCGGCCGTTTATCAATGCGCGGCGCCTGCTGGTCACATCGTTTGCCATGCCGAATCCGTTGGGGTTTGGCATGATGCAGCGCGACCGGATGTTTTCGCACTATGAAGATCTGGAATCGCGCTACGAGCTGCGCCCAAGTATGTGGGTGGTGCCAAAAGGCAAATGGGGCGCCGGAAAAGTCGAGCTTGTCCAGATACCGACGCCGGATGAAACCAACGACAACATCGTCGCCTTCTGGGTGCCCGACAACCCGGTGACGTCCAAACAGCCGCTGGAGCTCGAGTATCAGGTGTTATGGCAGAAGGATCTCGAGACGAAGCCGCCGCAGTCGTATGTCGTCCAGACGCGCCGGGGCACCGGCTACCAGCGCACACCGGACAAAGCTGCGATTGGCTTCATGGTCGATTTCGAAGGTCCTGCGTTAAGGAAGTTGCCGCCTGACGCCAAAGTGGAAAGCGTATTCTCGACCGACTCAAATGGACAGCTGCTTGAAAACATCGCTTACCGCAACGAAGTTACCGGCGGTTGGCGGGTTGCGCTCAGATTTCGTCGCATCGACGATAAAAAACTGGTGGAACTGCGGGGGTTTCTGCGTCACAACAATGAAACGATATCGGAGACATGGAGTTACATACTGCAGCAGGAATGAGCCGTGCGTCACCGCGCTGGCCGGATGCGGTTAACGTGCCGGGCCCGGATAGCGCGGCTGCGCCAGACATGAAGCGCAGCCAAGTGCGTCTCGCCATGGCGCCTCCGCTCAACCGTACGCCGATGGCGCCGCGGCCATGGTCGGGCCGCGCCCATGCACATGAGAAAGCCGCGCCCACTGTCGGTCCGGTTCCTGCGCTCCACCACTGGCATCGCACGGCGGCAGTCCGGCGGATTTGCCTGCTCACGCTCGTGCTCGTGCAGACGTGGATCGCGACTGACTTCATGGCATCGGTGCTGCCGTACCAAGGTCGGCAACCGGTCGAGATCGCAATTCTGATTCTTTTTGCAATTCTCTTCGGCTGGATTTCGGCCGGGTTCTGGACCGCAATGATGGGCTTTCTCGTGCTGTGGACCCGTCATGACCACTACGCGATAAGCGCAACTGCCGCGCCGGACACGCGTCTTGACGAGACCGCGCGAACAGCAGTCGTCATGCCCGTGTACAACGAGAACGTAGCGCGCGTATTTGCCGGGCTGCGAGCGACTTACGAATCGCTCGCGCGGACTCCGGCCGCGCGATGTTTTGATTTTTACATCTTGAGCGACAGCAACGATCCCGACACCTGCGTTGCCGAGCCGCATGCGTGGCACCAGCTATGCCAGGCTGTCGGTGGCTTCGGACACATTTTCTACCGCCGCCGGCAGCACCGCATTAAGCGCAAGAGCGGCAACATCGCCGACTTCTGCCGCCGCTGGGGGAAAAATTATCGGTACATGATAGTGCTGGACGCTGACAGCATCATGAGCGGCGAGTGCCTCACGCGCCTTGTGCAGCTCATGGAAGCAAACGCCGAAGCCGGCATCATCCAGACCGCCCCGGTCGCCGCCGGCCGCGAAACGCTCTACGCGCGAGTACAACAGTTTGCCGGTCGTCTGTACGGACCGCTGTTCACGGCAGGACTGCATTTCTGGCAGCTGGGCGAGTCGCATTACTGGGGACACAACGCAATTATTCGTGTCGCACCTTTCATGCAGCATTGCGCGCTGCAACGCCTGCCGGGTAAAGGCGCGCTGTCAGGCGAGATACTGTCGCACGACTTCGTCGAAGCCGCGCTCATGCGGCGCGCCGGGTGGGCGGTGTGGCTTGCATACGACCTGCCTGGCAGCTACGAAGAAGTGCCGCCGAATCTCATCGACGAGCTCGCGCGTGACCGCCGCTGGTGCCAGGGGAATTTGATGAACTTCAGGTTATTCCTCATGAAAGGCCTGCATCCTGCTCATCGCGCAGTCTTCGTGACCGGCGTCATGGCTTACCTGTCGGCGCCGCTTTGGTTTTTATTTCTGATACTTTCGACTGCGTTGCTCGCGATCCATACCTTGAGCACGCCCGAATATTTTGTCGCACCGTTCCAGCTGTTTCCGTTATGGCCGGAGTGGCGGCCGGATCGCGCCATCGCGCTGTTCAGTACGACGGCGACATTGTTGTTTGCGCCCAAGCTTGCCAGCGGACTGCTGCTTTGGTATCGCGGCGCCAAGGCATATGGCGGCACTCTCAGAGTAATGGCTAGCATGATGGCTGAGTTTGTGTCCTCTGCCCTGCTCGCGCCGATCCGCATGCTGTTCCATACGCAATTCGTGCTCACCGCGCTGTCCGGGTGGGGCATACAGTGGAAGTCGCCGCCGCGCGAGGATGCGGAAACAACCTGGGGCGAAGCAATTCGCCGCCACGGATGGCACTCGCTGCTCGGGGTCGTATGGGCAGCGGGCGTATATTGGCTAAGTCCCTCATACCTGTGGTGGCTGTTACCAATCGTCGGCGCTCTCGTGCTCTCGATTCCGCTCTCCGTGTTCATGAGCCGTGTGTCGCTTGGACGTCGCACGAAGAGACGGCGGTTGTTTGCAATACCCGAAGAATCGCAGCCGCCTGTGGAAATTCGCCGCATGCAGGAGCTCTTGAATAGCACGCCGCCGCTGCCGGATTTCGCCGCGGCCGTGGCTGACCCGACAGCCAATGCACTGGCCTGCGCGGTAGCCCCACAGCGCGCCACTCCCGCGGGCGAAGTGCGGCGCTCGAGCATGGAAGAGGCTGAGCGGGCCCTCAGCGCTGGAGCCGGTTCTTTGACGCCACGCCAAAAGCTTGCGCTGCTGAATGAGCCGGCGATGCTGTCTGCGCTTCATGTCCAGGTGGCTGCCGCGCAGGATACCCGGCAGTTGCAGTGAAGGCGCACGGCGCCGCCCGTTTCTCCGGTCGCCTCAAGCGGGCGAACGTGCGTTCGCGGTGATAGCAGACCGAAAACTCGCGACCGGATTTCGTTGTCCATTAGCCTGTCGTCAGTACCGCCGTCGCAATACGTCGTATGCCGTCTCATCACCCCAAACAAAATCATTTGCTCGCCTGCATGCCGGACGATCAATATGAGCGATTGCTGCCTGCCCTTGAGCTGATTCGAATGCCGCTCGGCTGGAGCATCGGCGGCGACGCTTCTGCAAGCGGCGACATCTACTTTCCCGTAACGAGCACCGTCTCATTTCTCGCGCCCGGTGCAGAAGCGGCGTCTATGGAAATTGCTGTCGTCGGACGCGATGGCGTGATCGGCTACCCGACACGTGCGTACGACGAGGTGCCATCGTGGACCGCAGTCGTAAAAACGTTTGGCTACGGTTACCGGCTGCCGGCCGCACTGGCGTCGGCCGACGCTGCGCGCAAAACAGTATTAAGCGATATTGCCGAGCGCTACAGTCAGGCGGTCGCCGCACAGATGAAGAAAACGGCACTGTGCAATCAAGTTCATACACTGGAGCAGCGTTTCGGGCGCTGGTTGCTCTTGAGCTTGGACCTTCTCGCAGCTAATGAGATCGTAATGGCTGATCCCCTCGTTTGTTTGACGCTTGGGATGTCGCGCGAAGGCTTGACCGAGAGTACGCGGCTGTTGCGCAAGGACAGCGTAATACGCCATCGGCGCGGCAGTATCGAACTATTAGATCGGCCGGGACTCGAGGCGCGCCTGTGTGAGTGCTATGTGTCCATAAAAAAAGACATGGCGCGTCTGATGCTCGACATTCCAGATGCAGATCCCAGGCAGGTCAGGACAAGTACTAGCTAATCTAAGTTTGATCGGCATATTCATATGTGCGAATTGACTTAGTCGGGTCCAGCAGATTTCGTCGCCTACACAACGCAACGTTGACAGCAACCATACGCATCGCTTGCGCTGTTCGCAGTAAGGCGCTCGCGGTAGAATCATGCGCTTGCCGCTGCCCGGGTGGCGAAATTGGTAGACGCATCGGACTTAAAATCCGAAGCTCGAAAGGGCGTACCGGTTCGAGTCCGGTCCTGGGCACCATAAGAACAACGGCTTCGGATGCTTCCGAACACCGCCCTGCTCCGCCGACTTGAAGGTTCGCTGTCCCGTTGCAGTATGGTTGCAGTACCGTAATTGCTGCTGAAAAAATATTTCCATGACCGACTCAGATTACGAAAATTGCCGCGAGTGCGACGCCTCGGCGCGCGATCCTAAACTGTACGCCGATATATCTAGTGCATCGTCAACGCGGCGAATGCATGCTGTTCGACATTTGCGGCAACGCGGCGTGTCCCTCGTACGGCGTGACGTGGCACTGTGATCATAAGCGTACGGTGCTGACTACTTCATACGCGGGCTGACGCCGTTCCCCGAATTGTGAAACGTGTAATTGAACAAAGCGTGCTTGTTTACACTAGCGGAAAAAGAGTTAGCGGTAACAAGGTGCGCGCTGCTTATTTGCGATGGCGCGCCGAACAGAAGCCTCCAATCCCAACGCGCTGCGACAACGAACGATGCCAATTTCACACCGGTCCATTGGAATGGCTCGGCCAGTCGCTACCGCTCATCTTGGACCACATTCACGGTGTGAACAGCGACAACCGACCGTTCAACCTGCGACTTCTATGTCCGAACTGTGACTCGCTGAATGCAGATACCCGGGGCGGAGCAAACAAGAATCGAGTCGTGAAATCGTCGGGTGGATTTGGAATAAAAAGATTAGGCGTGTTGCATTACGAACTGCCTGCCGATGTCGCTGCATTCACTACAACACTGCCAGAAATGGCGAGTCGCAGAACTGCGCTACGCAAGGGCAAAAAATGACACATAAGGCGCAGCGTTAGGGAAACAACGCCCGGAAGTTTGCGGCCGCACCCTTGGTGTCTATTCATCAATTATCGACCATACAGCTCACTTTGAATTTACATACCGTTCTCTAATGCATATCATGTTCTAGCGGCAGACCTCATTCTTTCAAAGGCACGCAGATGCCAGGGCCGACTGACCTCGAACAGCTTTTGCTTGAATATGTGAACGCAGCGCGCCTGAATCCTTTGGGCGACGCAGCGCACTACGTCAACGGCTATACGCCTTTGACATCTCCAGATCCGGGAGTCCAGAGCGCGATCAATTTCTTCGGCGTATCGGGACCCGCTTTCTTCGCGCAAATGAGCGCGCTTACTCCGACGCCGCCGCTTGCCTGGAACGATTCGATCGCCGCCGCCTCGCGCGCGCACTCGCAGGCGATGATTAACGCCGATTCGCAATCGCATCAGCTGCCCGGCGAGCCCGGCTTTGGCGACCGCGTCACGAATGCCGGCTATAACTTTAGCTCGCTGGGTGAAAATATTTTCGCCTTCGCGCAATCGATGTTGTATGGGCACGCGGGCTTCATGATCGACTGGGGCGCCGGGAGCGATGGCATGCAGACGCCTGCGGGTCATCGTCTCAATATCATGAACAGCACGTTTCGCGAAATCGGTATTGGTGTTGTAGCGGACGCTAATCCCGCGACCGCAGTCGGTCCCTATGTCATCACCGAAGACCTTGGTCGCGCACTCAACGGGCCGTCAGTGCTGCTGCTCGGTGTTGCTTACAACGATACGGACAACAATAATTTCTATTCATTAGGAGAAGGCCG